>Ga0136846_1229783_pt1 | contig 25492 bp, 26 predicted proteins | sample HopSoiMetagenom2_FD_96841 | JGI IMG/M metagenome (GOLD analysis project Ga0136846, IMG submission 96841) | Grasslands soil microbial communities from Hopland, California, USA - 2 Assembly 2016 (version 4) | ecosystem: Environmental > Terrestrial > Soil > Grasslands | place: USA: Hopland... | reverse complement strand
GGAAAACCGAGAAGAGGATGTAGTCGCCGTATGCGGGCGCCGCGCCGCACACGAAGGGCTGGCGCTTCAGCGCCGCTTGCCATGGCTCGACGACGCGCTCGAGGCGCTTTGCGAATTCTTGGCGCTTGCCGCGCGCGTCCTCCAGCGTCGACTTGAGGAATCCCTCGAACATCGTGCGGAAAAAAGGCTGGTCCGCCGCATCGATGCGCTCGTAGAGATCGGCGACGATCACCGGCATCATCGCCGGAACGAGCGCGCGGTCGGTCCAGGTGTTGAGCGCCTGCGTCACGCCGCGTCCGATCGCGCCGCCGAAAAGGCTCGGCCTATCGGAATACCGATCCTCGAGGTACTCGGCGATCTTCCAGGAATCGCGCACGGTCGTGTCGCCATCCTGGATCACCGGCACGGTCTTGCCGCCGGAGAAGGCGATCGCCCGCTTGTCGCTCATCAGGACCGGATGGGATTGCCATTCGAGTTGCTTGTGCTTGAGCGCGAGCTTGGTGCGCCACGAAAAGAGGCTGTAGCGCCGAGCGCCCTTGCCGCCGAGCTCCCAGAGCTGGATCACGCCGCTTTCTTCACCGAGCCGGATTCCTTCACCTCGTGGCTCGCGGGTCTCGCCTTGGCGCGCAGATCTTTCTGCTCCTGCCGCTCGCGCGGCGCGTTGCGGAAGGCCTGGTCGCGTCCGGACAGATATTGCGGCGGCCAGTGCTGGCCCATGTGCTGGTACCAAGCCGAGGCCTGCAGCGTGAAGTACGGGTTCGCGAGATGCGGCCGGGCGAGAGCGACGAGGTCCGCCTTGCCAGCGGCGAGGAGCGTGTTGACCTGGTCGGGCGTGGTCACCGCGCCGACGGTCATCGTCGCGATGCCGACTTCGTTCCTCACCCAGTCGGAGAATGGGGCCTGGTACATGCGGCCATAGATCGGACGCTGGTGGGGCACCGTCTGCCCGGTGGAGCAATCGATCAGATCGCAGCCTGCGGCTTTCAGCATGCGCGCGGCGGCCATCAGGTCCTCGCCGGTAAGCCCGCCCGGCGCCCAGTCGGTCGCCGAGATGCGGACCGACATGGGTTTCTGCTGCGGCCACACCGCCCGGCAGGCGCGGAATACCTCGAGCGGGAAGCGCATGCGGTTCTCGATCGAGCCGCCGAATTCGTCCGTGCGCCGATTGGTCAGCGGCGAGATGAAGCTCGCCAGGAGGTACCCGTGCGCCATGTGGATCTCGAGCATGTCGAAGCCCGCCTGGTCGGCGTAGCGCGCGGATTTTTCGAACTGGTGGACCATCTCGCCCATCTCGGCACGCGAGAGCTCGCGCGGCACTTGCGACACCCCTTCGTAGTATGGAATCGCCGATGCCGACACCACCGGCCAGTTGTCCTTCTCGAGCGGATAGTCCATGCGCTCCCAGCCGAGCTGCGTCGAGCCCTTGCGGCCCGAATGGCCGAGCTGCATGCACAGCTTCGCCTTCGAGTTCGAGTGGCAGAAGTCGACGATGCGCTTGAAGGCGTCGCGCTGCGCCTCGTTCCACAGGCCGGTGTCTCCGGGCGAGATGCGCGCCTGCGGCGAGGGGCAGGTCATTTCCACGTAGACAATGCCTGCGCCACCGACCGCGCGGCTGCCGAGATGGACCAGGTGCCACTCGCCGGGCACGCCGTCCACGGCCGAGTACTGATCCATCGGCGACACGACGACTCGATTCTCCACCACCATGTCGCGCAGGCGGAAAGGGGTGAACATCGGCACCGGCGGGTTGTCGACGTCGATCTCGAATCCCTGCTTCCTCACCCTGTGCGCGAACCAGCGGTGCACGCGGCGCACGAACGCTTCGTCGCGCAGCTCCAGGTTTTCCCAGGTGATCTGCTTCGAGCGCGACATGACGCCGAAGGCGAACTGCTCCGGCTCCATGCCCCAGTAGCGGCGCAGGTGCTCGAACCAGGCGAGCGACACGTTGGCGGCATGCTGCGTCTTCTCGACCTCCTCGCGACGCGCGGTGTCGTAGACCTTCAGCGCTTTCTTGACCTCGCCCTGTTTGCGCAGCGCCTCATACAGCGCGATGGCGTCCTCCATCGCCAGCTTGGTGCCCGAGCCGATGGAAAAATGCGCGGTCGCCTTGGCGTCGCCGACCAGGACGGCGTTGTCCATCACCCAGGTCTGGTTGGTGATGGTGGGGAAATTGCGCCACAGCGAGCGGTTGTTGATCAGCCGGTGGCCGTCGAGCTCCTCGGCAAATACGTTCTCGATCACCGGCAGCATCTCGGTTTCCGAGAGCGTGTCGAAGCCGAAGTTCTTCCACGTCTGCTCGTCGGTCTCGATCACCCAGGTCGAGCGATCCGGCTCGTACTGGTAGCAATGCGCCACGATCAGGCCTTCCTTCGTCTCGCGGAAGAAATACTTGAAGGCGTCGAACGGCTTGGTCGAGCCGAGCCAGGTGAACTTGTTGGGACGCAGGTCCACGCTCGGCTGGAAGTGCTCCTTGTACTTCTCGCGAATGCGCGAATTGATGCCATCGGCGATGACGATCAGGTCGGAGTCCTTGAACTCCGCGATGTCCTCCACCTCGCGCTGGAACCGCATGTTCACGCCGAGCTCGCGGCCGCGGTCCTGCAGGATGTTGAGGAGCGCCACGCGCGAGCAGCCGCAGAAGCCGTTGCCGCCGGAGCGCAGCGTCTCGCCCTTGTACACCACGTCGACGTCGCCCCAGTACGCGAAGCGGCGGCGGATACGCTCGTAGGTGACGATATCGTAGGCCTTGAAGGTGTCGAGCGTCTGGTCGGAGAACACGACGCCGAAGCCGAATGTGTCGTCCGGACGATTGCGCTCGTAAACCGTGATGTCCCAGCGCGGCCAGGCCTTCTTCGCGAGCAAGGCGAAGTAAAGGCCGCCGGGCCCGCCGCCAATGACGGTGAGTTTCATGAGGAGATCGCTCCTTCGGGCGGCACCACGGCGGTGGCCTCGATCTCCAGCTTCGCTTGCGCCTCCATGAGTCCGCTCACTTCCACGACGGCCATCACAGGAAAGTGCCGGCCCATGAGCGCGCGATAGGCGATGCCGACTTCCTTGAGCGACGCCAGGTATTCCTGCTTGTTCGTGATGTACCAGGTGAGGCGAACGATGTGCTGCGGGGTGCCGCCGGCCTGCGCGACGACGTCGATGCAATTCTTGAGCGCCTGCTTGAACTGTCCGGCGAAGTCCTTGGCTTCCCACTTTCCTTCGCCGGTCCAGCCGACCTGCCCGGCGACGAAGACCAGCGTACCGCTCGCCGCGATGCCGTTCGCGAATCCCTTCGGTTTCGCCCAGGCGGGTGGTTGCAGGATCTGCATCATGGCTGTTTCCTCAGCTTGAAGCGTTGGACTTTCCCGGTCTCGGTTCGCGGCAGCGACTCGAGGAACTCGATGGCGCGCGGATATTTGTACGGCGCGATCTGCTGCTTTACATGCTCTTGCAGCTCCCGCACGGTGGCCTCCCCGGGCTGGTGGCCGGCCTTGAGGACGACGAAAGCTTTGACGATGGTGCCGCGCTGCTCATCCGGCCAGCCAACTACGCCGCACTCGGCGACGGCGGGATGGGCAAGGAGCGCCGTCTCGACCTCCGGGCCGGCGATGTTGTAGCCAGCGGAAATGATCATGTCGTCGGTGCGTGCCTGATAGAAGAAGTAGCCGTCGTCGTCGCGCAGGTACGCGTCGCCCGTGACGTTCCAGCCCTTCTGTGGCCACGGCACGTAGTTCTTCTGCCGGTCATCGGCCAGATAGCGGCAGCCCGTCGGCCCTTTTACCGCCAGCTTGCCGACCTCGCCCGGCCTGCACTCGTTGCCCTCATCGTCGAGCACCGTCGCTTGGTACCCCGGGATCGCGTAGCCCGTGGCGCCACGGCGCACGCGATCGGGCGTGTGCGAGATGAAGATGTGCATCATCTCCGTCGAGCCGATGCCGTCGACGATCTCGATGCCGGTCGCGTCCTTGAAAACCTGTCGCGTCGGATCCGGCAGCGCTTCGCCGGCCGAGACGCAGGTTTTCAATGTTTTCAACTGAAAATCCTTGGCGAGGGCGGCCATCTGCCGGTACATGATCGGCGAGGTGAAGAGCGTGGTGGCCTTGAAGCGCTGCACCGTCTCGAGCAGCGTCTCCGGCGTATGCTTTTCGACCAGCACGCTCGACGCGCCGAAGCGCATCGGGAAGCAGAGCATGCCGCCGAGCCCGAAGGTGAACGCGATCGGCGGCGTGCCGCAGACGACGTCGTCCTTGTGCATCTTCATGATCGAGCGCGGGAAGCAATCGGTCTGCGCGATCACGTCGCGGTGGAAATGCATCGTTCCCTTCGGCACGCCGGTGGTGCCGGAGGTGAAGGCAATCAGCGCCACGTCGTCCGCCGCTGTCGGCACGTTGCCGAAGGTGAGCGGCTGCCGCATCGACAGGTTGTCGAGCGAGTCGGGCGCGTCGTCGTACCAATACTTCACTTCCCTAAGGGAAGGACAATTCGGCAACGCGGCGGCGAGGTCCGCCGCGAGCCTCTTGTCGCACAACGCGTGCGTGACTTCCGCCTTCTTGATGATCTCGGTCAGCTCCTTCGCGCGCAGCAGCGGCATCGTGGCGACGCAGACGCCGCCCGCCTTCATGACTGCCAGCCACACAGCGGCCATCATCGGATTGTTCGGCCCGCGCAAGAGCACCCGATTGCCCGGCTTCAAGCCCATCTCGCGCACCAGCACGTTGGCGAGGCGATTGGCCTGCGTGAAAAGCTGCGTGTAGGTGCACTCGCCGTCCGGCGAGCGCAGCGCGACCCTATGCCCGTAGCCGCGCGTCACGGGCTTGTCGAGCAGCTCGGCGGCGCAATTCAGGCGCGCCGGGTACTTGAGCTCCGGCAGGTCGAAGGAGAACTGCGGCCACTGGCTGCGCGGCGGCAGGTTGTCGCGCGCGAAAAGATCGACGTGCGCTGTATAGCTCATGATTTCAGCAGGTCGCGGGCAATGATGATTTTCTGCACCTCGGTCGCACCCTCGTAGATACGAAGGGCTCGCACTTCGCGGTACAGCCGTTCCACCGGCTGGCCGCGCATGACGCCGAGGCCGCCCAGGATCTGGACCGCGTCGTCGACGACTTGCTGCGCGGTTTCGGTGGCAAACATCTTGGCCATGGCCGCCTCGCGCGTGACGCGCGCCTTCTTCACGTCCTTGCTCCAGGCCGAGCGATACGCGAGCAAGGCGCCCGCATCGATGGCCGTTGCCATGTCGGCGAGCTTGGCCTGCGTCATCTGGAAGTCCGCCAGTGTGTGTCCGAACATTTTTCTGTTTCGGGAATGACCGAGGGCTTCGTTCAGCGCGCGGCGCGCGAAGCCGAGCGCTGCGGCGGCGACGGTGGTGCGGAAAATGTCGAGGTTACGCATGGCGAGCTTGAAGCCTTGTCCGGCTTCGCCCAGCAACTCGGCCTTCGAATTGCGATACTTGACCGTGGCCATCGGATGCGGCGCGACGATGTCGATGCGCTCGGAGGCATCCACATCTTTTGCATCCACGATGAAGGCGCTGATCCCCTCATCGCTCTTGGCGAAGGTGACGTAAAAGCTGGCGATGCCGCCGTTCGAGATCCAGGTCTTGGTGCCCTCGAGCATCCACGCGTCGCCTTTGCGCGTAGCCCGGCTAGTGATCGCTTGCACGTCGGAGCCGGCGCCGGGCTCGGAAAGGGCGAAGGCGGCGATGGCGTCGCCGGTCGCCGCCTTCTTCAGCCACTTCTCTTTTTGCGCCGCCGTCCCGGCCAAGACGATCGGCCCGCTGCCGAGGCCCTGCATCACGAAGGCGAAATCGGCGAGGCCGGCGTGATAGGCGAACACTTCGCGCAGCACGGCGATCGAGCGCACATCGTGCGTATCGGTGACCGCGTGCTTCAGATAACCCGAGCAGCCGAGATCCTGCACCAGGCGCCTGCAGACGGCGTCTGCATCGTCGCCGTGCGCATGGCCCAGGTTCTCGCGCGCCCAGGCATCGGCCTCGCGCGCCAGTTTTTCATGGCGCGGGTCGAAGAACGGCCAGGCGTAATGCGCGAAGCGGTCCATCAGTCGCCTTCGAACTGCGGCTTCTTCTTGGCGATGAACGCCTCGTACGCTCGGCGGAAATCCCGGTTCTGCATGAGGATCGCCTGCGCCTGCGCTTCCATCTCGATGGCCTCGTCGACGCCGACGTTCCATTCCTGGTGCAGCATCTTCTTCGTCATCGCGTGCGCCGCGCTCGGGCCGGCGGCGAGGCTCTGCGCGAGCTCCATGGCAGACGGCAGGACCGGGTCTACCACGCGGTTGTAGAAGCCCCAGGCGAGCCCCTCCTCGGCCGACATCGAGCGACCGGTGTAAAGGAGCTCGGAGGCGCGGCCCTGGCCGATGATCCGCGGCAGCAGGGTGCACGCGCCCATGTCGCAGCCGGCCAGCCCGACGCGGACGAAGAGGAATGCAGCCTTTGCGCTCGGCGACGCGTACCGCATGTCGCACGCCATGGCGAGAATCGCGCCGGCTCCGGCGCACACGCCGTCGATGGCAGCGATCACCGGTTGCGGGCAATGGCGCATCGCCTTGACCACGTCGCCGGTCATGCGCGTGAACTGGAGCAGCTCCGGCATGGACATCTTGGTCAGCGGGCCGATGATCTCGTGCACATCTCCACCGGAGCAGAAGTTGCCGCCCTCGCCGGTGATCACTACGGTCCTGACGGACGGCTCTGTTTGCAAGGCCTGGAAGAGGTCGCGCAACTCCGCGTACGAGTCGAAGGTCAGCGGGTTCTTGCGCTCCGGGCGGTTCAGCGTGACGACGCCGACCTTGCCTTCGGCGCGCCACAGGAAGTGCTTGGGCTTGATCATTCCACCTCCAGTGCGTGCTCCTTGGCCTTGGCGAGCAGGCGCAGCAACTCGTCCTGATCGCGCCGCGAAAGGCCGGAGAGCATGTCGACCACCCACTCCTCATGTGCGCGCGCCATCTCGGCAAAGCTCTTCTCGCCGGTGCGCGTCAGGTGAATGCGGAAGGCTCGGCGGTCGGCGGGCTCGTCCAATCGCTCGACGAGCCCTTCTTTCTCCAGCTGGTCGACGATGGTGGTGATGTTACCGCCGGTGACCATCATGAGGCGCGATAGCTCGTTCATCTTCAGCCCTTCAGGATGGCGCTCGAGCTGCGCCATCAGGTCGAAGCGCGGCAGGGTGGTGGCAAAGCGCTCGCGCAGCCGCGAGCGCACCACGCGCTCGATCATCTGCGTGCAGGTGAGCAGCCGAAGCCAGATGCGCAGCGCGCGGTGATCGTCCATGCGGGCGATGAATTCACGGTCGATGCGGCGCTCCGCCATGCATAACCTCCAAGCCTCAATAGATGAAGCTTGAAGTATCCGAGCGCGGCTTGTCAACCTATACTGGCAGACCGCCATCGACCGGGGAGGGTCCATGTCCGATCGCCGCCGTTTCCTGCAATGGCTCGCCGCCAGTCCGCTAGCGGCTAGCGCACCTGCGCTGGCGCAGATCCTGGAGCCAAAGTCGCGCCTGCCCGATCCAGCGATGTGGGCGCCGATGGATGCGCGCCTGCTCATCAAGAGCCCGAAGGAGGCGATCAACGTCTTCGACTTCGAGCCGGTGGCGCGGCAGAACGTGCCGCCGGCGCACTTCGGCTACATGGCCTCCGGCATCGACGACGAGGCCACGCTGCGCGCGAACCGCGAGGATTTCCTCAAGCTGCAGCTGCGCCCCCGACGCCTGGTGGACGTTTCGAAGGTCGACACGAGTGTGGACATCCTCGGCACCCGCTACCCCAGCCCGATCGTCGTCGCGCCCGTCGGCGGCCAGAGATCCTTCCAGAGCGACGGCGAAATTGCCACCGCCCGCGGCGCGAAGGCTGGCAGCCATCTGATGATTCTTTCGACTGCGACGACGGCCGGCGTCGAGGAAGTGACCCAGGCGCGCGGCGCGCCGGTCTGGTACCAGCTCTATGCGACCAACAAATGGGAGGTCGCGCGCAGCATGGTGCTGCGGGCCGAGAAGGCCGGCTGTCCCGTCGTCGCGGTGACGGTCGATCGATCGGGCGGGCGCAATCAGGAGACGCTCTTCCGCCTGATGAAGACCGATTCACGCAAGTGCGATTCATGCCACGACCGGTCGAGCCTGGCGGCCAACATGAAGCGGCGCTCGATGTATGAGGGCCTGGACCTGGCCGGACTCACGCACACCCAATCTTCCGCGATGACCTGGGATTTCCTGAAGCGGCTGCGCGACACGACGAAGATGAAGATCGTGCTGAAGGGCATCCTCGCGCACGAGGACGCGACGCTTGCGGTGGAGAACGGCATGGACGGCATCATCGTCTCGAACCACGGCGCGCGCAGCGAGGACAGCGGCCGCTCGACGATCGACGCTCTGCCCGAGATCGTGGGCGCGGTGAACGGACGTTTGCCGGTGCTGGTGGACAGCGGCTTTCGCCGTGGCACCGACATTGCGAAGGCGCTGTGCCTCGGCGCGCAAGCGGTCTGCGTCGGCCGGCCCTACATCTGGGGGCTGGGCGCCTTCGGCCAGCCGGGCGTCGAGCGCGTGCTCGAGCTCCTGCGCATCGAGCTCTACGCCATCATGCAGCAGCTCGGCGCGCCGAGCGTGAAGCAGCTCGTGCCGGCGATGGTGCGGCGCGCGACCTGACTACTGCTTCTCGATCTTCGCCGCCTCGGCGACCTTCGACCACTTGTCGAGCTCGCGGCGGATGAAGGCGCCGAACTCCTGCGGCGACGAGCCGAGGGGCTCGGCGCCGTCGGAGGCGAGCCGCTCCTTCATCTGCTTGGAGCGAAGCGCGACGAGCGCCTCGGCATTGAGCTTTTCGACGATAGCGTTCGAGACGCCGGCGGGCGCGAGCAGGCCGTACCACTGCATGGCCTCATAGCCCGGGACTGCGTCGGCGACGGGGGGCACATGGGGCAATGCCTCGACGCCCTTGGACCCTGAGACGGCGAGCGCGCGCACTCGGCCGGCGTCGACCTGCGGCTTTGCGGTGAGCGCGGTGGCAAAGGCGAGCTGGATCTGGCCGCTCATCACGTCGGTCACTGCGGCAGCGGTGCCGCGATAAGGCACATGCGTGATGTCCACGCCCGCCATGTACTTGAGGAGCTCCATGCAAAGATGCGGTGAAGTGCCGATGCCCGGTGTGCCGTACGAAAGCGCGCCGGGCTTCTGCTTGGCGAGCGCGATCAGCTCGGCCGTCGTCTTCGCCGGCACCCCAGCGTTCACGATGAGGATGTTCGGCGCCGTCGCCGCGAGGGTGATCGGCGCGAAATCCTTGATCGGGTCGTATGGCACTTTCTTATAGAGGACGGAGTTGAGGACCAACGTGCTCGCCGTCATGAGGAGCGTGTAGCCGTCCGGCGCGGAGCGCGCAGCCGCCTCGATGCCGATGAGATTCCCGGCACCGGGCTTGTTCTCGACGAAGAATTGCTGGCCGAGCGTCTTCGAGAAATGCTCGGCGAGCACGCGGCCGACGATGTCGGTGCCGCCCGCGGGCGGCGACGGCACGATGATGCGCACCGGCTTTGCCGGATACTGCTGAGCCGACGCCTGGACGGCGAACAGCAATAGAAATGCGCTAACCCATCTCATTCAGACGTCTCTCCTGGTGATGAGCATGTGCTTCAGGCGCCGCGCGGCGGGATAGTCGCGATGCACCGAGGCGAAGATCTTGCGCAGATTCTTCCACGGCGAGGGATCGCGGTAGAAGCGGTGCAGGAAAAGAAGGTCGCAGACTAGGCTCGCCATCCAGTCGACCGGCGTGGCGTAGCCGACCACCGCCTGGACGCCCGTTTGCCTGACGAACGCCTTGGCGAACTCGAGCCCGGCTTTGCCGCGGAACACGTTGCACGCCGCGAAGTAAACGAGATTGCGATAGCGGTTCTCGCCATAGCCGGCAAAAGCCTCCATCAGCTCATCGCCTGCGATGCGCTCCACCACGGTGCGGACCGATGCCGGCCGGCCGTGGAAGGCGAGGTAAAAGACCGGCGCGTCGAACAGCTCCTTTTGGCGCCACATCACGCCGCCCGGTCGGCGCAGGTAATACGTCAGGCCCGCGGCGGAATCGACGAACCGGTGCGCCACCGTGAGCGGCGGGTGCACGAGCGGCGCCATGCCGTCGAGGAACGCCTTCACCGAGAAATCCTGGAACATCTCGTCGTTCCAGTACGACTCGAGGCAGACGATTTTCGGCGGCGGTTTCAACGCGGCTGTGGGAAACTCGCGCCATGCGACATGCCCTGATTATGCTTTTGCTAGCTGCCGCGCCGACGATCGGTTTCGGCCAGACCGCCGCCACGCCAGACTCCACGCCGAAGAAGCCCGAGTCGACCGCATCCAAGGCTGAGGCTCAGGTCGCCCAGGAAATCGCGCGATGCATGGTGCAGACCGCGCCGAACGACTGGCAGCGGCTCTACATGATCGTCGAGCTGCCGGAAGCGGGCGCGCCCGCCGGCCGCGTGCGCTACATGGCGACGCGCGATTTCGCGCCCGAACCGGTGGCCTTTACGCCCTGCGACCCGCAGCTGCCGGCGAAGCTCCTGATGGAGTCGCGCGAGACGCAGAGCGCCGAGCGCCGCGGCTGGACCGGCGCGCGGCTCGTCATCTCGCGCGATGGGCGCTTCGACCTGAACTACGACTTCCCGAAATAAATGCTCGCAGGCACCATTTTCTACGCCTTGCGCAGGAAGTCGAAGTCGCAGCCGTCCTCGGCCTGCAGCACGTGCTTCATGTACAGCTGGGCGTAGCCGCGCTTCGGCGTCTCGACCGGCGGCTTCCACGCCCCTTTGCGCCGCTGTAGCTCTTCCGGCGGCACCACGAGATCGATCGAGCGTTTCTTCACCGAGATGCGAATGCGGTCGCCATTTCGGACCAGCGCGAGCGGGCCGCCGGCGGCCGACTACGGCGAGACGTGGAGAACGATGGTGCCGTATGCCGTGCCGCTCATGCGCGCATCCGAGATGCGCACCATGTCCTTCACCCCGGCGCGCGCGAGCTTCGATGGAATCGGCAGGTAGCCCGCTTCGGGCATCGCGTAGCCCGACTTCGGCCCCGCATTCTGCAGGACGAGGAAATCGTCCGCCGTGACATCGAGATCCGGGTCATCGATGCGCGCGGAGAGGTCGTCGAGGTTCTGGAACACCACCGCGCGGCCCTCCTTCTCGAACAACTTCGGATCGGCGGCAGAGCGCTTGAGGATCGCTCCGTTAGGAGCAAGCGAGCCGAAGAGCGCGACGAGCCCGCCCTCCTTCGATAGCGGCTCTGCGAACGGCTTGACGACCGCGCGATCCACCCACGCCGGCTCGCGCTCGAGCCGCTCGCCGAGCGTAATGCCGGCGACCGTCATGCAGTCCAGATGGAGCAGCGGCTTGAGCTCCCGCAGCACCGCCCCCACGCCCCCGGCGGCGTAGAGATCCGACATGTAGTACTGCCCGGTCGGCTTGAGGTCGATCAGCACGGGCGTGGAATCCGACCACTCGTTCAACTTCTTCAGGCTGATGGAAACTCCGGCGCGCCCAGCAATGGCCGTGAGATGGATGATGGCGTTCGTCGAGCCGCCAATCGCGAGCAGCACGCGGACGGCATTCTCGACCGATTTTTCCGTGATGATCTGCGACGGGCGGATGGGATTTTTCGCCAGCTCGACGGCGCGCGCCCCGCTCGCCTCGGCTGCCCGCAGGCGGTCGGCGTGCACCGCCGGAATGGCCGCGGTGCCGGGCAGCGCCATGCCGAGCGCTTCGGCGATCGATGCCATGGTGGACGCGGTGCCCATCACGGCGCAGGTACCGGCCGTCGTAGCGAGGTTTCCTTCCACTTCGTCGATGCCGGCCTTGTCGACCTTGCCCGCGCGATGCAGCGCCCAGAAGCGCCGGCAGTCGGTGCAGGCACCAAGACGCTCGCCATGGAATGACGTCGGCATCATCGGCCCTGCCAGAAGCTGCACCGCGGGGACATCGGCCGAAGCCGCGCCCATGAGTTGCGCCGGCACGGTCTTGTCGCAGCCGCCGATCAACACCACCGAATCCATCGGCTGCGCCCGAATCATTTCCTCGACGTCGATCGACATGAGGTTGCGGAACATCATCGACGTCGGGCTCAAGAAAACTTCGCCGAGCGACACGGTGGGGAATTCCACCGGCAGGCCGCCCGCGGCGAGCACGCCGCGCTTCACCGCCTCGATCATCTCGGGGAAATGGCGATGGCAGTTGTTGAAGCCGCTCTTCGAGTCGGCGATGCCGACGACCGGGCGCTCGAGCATCTCGCTCGAGTAGCCCATGCTCTTCGCGAACGAGCGCCGCAGGTACAGCGAGAAAGCAGGGTCGCCATAGTTCGTCAGACCGCGCGCGATGCCCTGCTTCTTGGCCATCAGGAGCCTTCCACGATCGGTTCCACGTAGATCTCCACGCGGCGATTCTCCGCCCGACCGCCCTCGGTGCCGTTGGTCGCGATCGGCATGCTCTCGCCCTTGCCGACGAGCTGGATGCGCACCGGCTGCACTTTCTTCGATTCAAGATACTGCGCGACCGAGTGCGCGCGCCGCTCGGAAAGCTGCTGGTTGTACTGCGCCGCGCCGACGTCGTCGGTGTGCCCGGCAATCGTCAGGCTGGTCTTGCCGTAGCGCACGACCACGTCGGCGATCTTGTCCATCGTGGTGTGGAAACCGGGCTTGATATCGGCCGAGTTGGTAGCAAAGCCGGTGTCGCCGGTCATCGTGACGCGAACGACGTGATTGGGAAGCTGGTCGACGCGCGCCTGCTTGAGCTGGATCTCCTTCGCCAGGTTCTTCTCCAGGTCCTTGCGCTGGCTATCCATGTAGGCGCCGACCGCGCCGCCGGCGAGCGCGCCGCCCACCGCGCCGACCAGCACGCCTTTCGTCCGATTCGGACTGTACGCCACCGCGCCCAGCAGGGCGCCGCTCGCCGCGCCGAGCACCACGCCCGCCTCGGTGTACGACCGATTGATGGAGCTCGAGCCGTCTGCGGCACAGCCGGCGACGAGCAACGTGACGATGAGCACTTTCTTCAACGCGTTTCCTTTCCTGAATATTCGGCGCGCAGGATGCGCGCACCCTCGACCATCGCCCGCATCTTGGCGTCGGCCACTTCGCGCGGCAGGTACTTCATGCCGCAATCAGGGGCGACGATCACGTCCTCGGGCTTCACATACTTGAGCGCCCGGCGAAGCCGTTCGGCCACCTTGCCCGGCGACTCGACAGTCATGTCGTTCAGATCGATGCAGCCGACCATTATTTTCTTGCCCGGCAGCGTCTTGAGCACGGCGGTGTCCAGGTTCGACTGCGCCGTCTCGATCGACACCTGCTTGACCGGCGACTGCGCGAACTCCGGCAGGAACGAATAGCCCGACGGCCGCTCGTGGATCACCGCCGCATAGCCGAAGCAGATGTGCACCGCCGTCGTGCCCTCGATGCCCTCCAGCGCGCGGTTCAGCGCTTTCAGGCCGTACTCGCGCGCCGGCTGCGGCCGCGCCTGCATGTAGGGCTCGTCGATCTGCACCACGTCGGCGCCGGCGGCAAAGAGGTCGCGAATCTCCTCGTTCACCGCCGCCGCATAGTCCATCGCTGCTTCGGCCGGCGAGGGGTAAAAATCGTTCTGCGCCTGCTGCGACATGGTGAACGGTCCGGGCAGCGTGATCTTCGTCAGCCGGGTGGTGTACCGCTTTAGGAAGCGCAGGTCGTCCACCTCGACGGCATGCTTGCGGCGGATCTTGCCGACGATGCGCGGCACCGGATTCGGATGTCCGGAACGATCGAGCGCCGAGCCCGGATTGTCGATGTCGACGCCTTCCAGCGCCGTGGCGAAGCGATTCGAGTAGCTCTCGCGGCGGATCTCGCCGTCGGTGACGATGTCGAGGCCCGCCTTCTCCTGCGCGCGGATGGCGAGCACGGTGGCGTCGTTCTGCGCTTCGCCGAGATATTGCGCAGGTACGCGCCAAAGCTCCGTCGCCCGCACGCGCGGCGGGAAGCGACCGGCGAGCTTCTTGCGATCGATCAGCCACTCGGGCTGCGGATAACTGCCGACCAGGGTAGTGGGGAAGAGCATCACGTGTTGGCGAATCTCGGCGAGATCTTGGCCAGGCGCTCCGGATCGATGCGCCCGCTCCTCTGAATATAGCTCCACGCGAAGTCGCGCGGCGATAGGTTCATGTGCTCGGCAAAGCGGTCGTACCAGGCGCCGCTCGAGTCGGCCGCTGCAACGAGCTTTTCCACGATCGGCCGGCGGGCCGCCTCGAATGCGCGCAGCGCCTCGCCGATGTCCCCATTCTCCGTCAATGACTTGTTGAGCGCGATGGCGTCCTCCATCGCAAGGCGCGTGCCAGAGCCGATGGAGAAATGCGCGGTGCGCTGCGCATCGCCGATGATCACACGGTTACCGACGGACCAGCGCGCATTGCGGATGTTCGGAAAATTGCGCCAGATCGACCGATTGGTAATGAGCGGCTCCCCCTGCAGCGTGTCGGCGAAGACCCGCTCCAGGCAGGCCATGGTTTCGCGCTCGCCCATCGTCGCAAATCCTGCGCGCTGCCATGTCGACGCATCGCATTCGGTGACGAAGGTGCTCATGTCGGGGGCATGTCGGTAGTGATGGGCGTTGAACGTGCCCTGCTCGTTGCGCACGAAAGTCTGCGTGAGCGTGGGGAACGCTCGGCGCGTGCCATACCAGGAAAACTTGTTCGAGCACTGACCCTGCGTGGTGCCGAAGTCTGCCGAGCGGCGGACCGCGGAGTTCGCGCCATCGGCACCGACGACGAGGTCGTAGCCGTCGAAGCTCGCGAGCGTCGTTTCGTATTCGGGCTCGATGCCCACGGTGGCGAGCTGCTGGCGTAGGAGGCGCAGCAGATGCAGCCGCCCAATCGCCGAGAAGCCGATGCCGTCGATCACCACCCGTTCGCCACGGTGCACCACCGTCAGGTCGGTCCAGGTCTCCATCTGCGGCGTGATGAGCTCGTACGTAGCCGCATCGTCGGCGCGCAGGAATTCGAGCGCCTTGTCGGAGAACACGAGGCCGAAGCCGAACACGGCGTCCGCGGCATTCTGCTCGACGACGCGGATGCGCCAAGCCGGGTGCGCGCGCTTGGCGAGATAGGCGAAATAAACGCCGGCAGGGCCGGCGCCGACGACGAGCAGCTTCACTCAGGTCGCGGGGTTCTTGCCCACCTGGTCGACGATCTTCTGGATTTGCTTCTGCAGGCGCTGTACCGCGTTCACCGCGGTCTTCATGTATTCGACGCGCTCGCTGAGCGAGAGCCGCTCGAAATCCGGGTCGGACAGGATCATGAATCCAGTGGCGTCGCCGTCGTGTGTGGAGCTCATCGGCTGGATGTTATCCCCAGATGGCGCGCGCCGCGTCGACACAAAGCTTCAGCTTCGCGCGCTCGTCGGCCTCCGTGACCGGATTGCCGCCCATGGTGCTGGCGAAGCCGCATTGCGGGCTGATGCCCAGGCGCGAGGCATCGCTGTATTTCGCCGCCTCGTCGGCGCGCCGGCGCAGCTCGTCGACGTTCTCCAGCTGCGGGGTCTTCGAGCTCACCAGCCCAAGCACCACGCCCTTCGACTTCGGCACGTGGCGCAGCGGCGCGAAGCCGCCCGCGCGCGGCGTATCGAACTCGAGCAGGAAATGGTCCACGTTCGTGCGGCCGAAGAACTTCTCCGCCACCGAGTCGTAGCCCCCTTCCGAGAGATACATGCCTTTGTAATTGCCGCGGCAGACGTGCACCCCCACCGTCATGCCGGGCGGCTTGCCTTTCACCGCCTCGTTGATCGCGCCGATGTAGAGGTCGATCAGGCGGTCGGGATCGTCGCCCGCGGCCTTCACCTTCTCGCGCGCCGCCGGGTCGCAGAGGATGGCAACGGCGACCTCGTCGATCTGGACGTAGCGGCACCCGGCGGCGGCCAGCTCGGCGAGCTCGGCCTGGTACACCTTGCCGAGGTCGGCGAAAAACGCCTGCGCATCCGGATAGGCGGAGCTCCAATCGGTGAAGCGATAGAAATGCATCGTCGACGGCGCCGGCATGGTGATCTTCCCGCTCGCCCGGGTGTTCGCGTTCACGAAGCGGAACTCGTCCAACGTGATCGGACCCGCGCGATGCACTTTCGTGTGCGCATACGGCGCAGTGAACTCGCTCTCGTGCCCAGCCGCATCGTGGAACTTGAGCACCGCCGGCTTGATGGAGAAACCGGCGAGGCGCACGAACTTCTCCCAATAGGAGGTGCGGCGAAACTCGCCGTCGGTCACCACCTGCATGCCGCACTCGTCCTGCAGCCTGATGACGTCGCGGATCGCTTCGTCCTGCGCCGCGCGCAATGCGGCATCGTCGATCTTCTTCTCGGCGTGGGCGCGAAAGGCTTCGCGCAGCGGCTTCGGACGCAGCAGGCTGCCGATATGGTCGGCGCGGGCGGGGAGCATGCAGATCCTTTCTATTGAGCTATAGAATACTAGCCGAGGAGGAGTCCGGGATGCCGCTTGCGGCGGCCAAGCCGAAGAAGCGCCACGTCGAGATGATCGCGGCGGCCGCCAGGGTCTTCGCCCGGCGCGGCTATCACGGCGCGTCCACCCAGGACATCGCCGACGTGCTCGGCATCCGCCAGGCGAGCCTGTACTACTACTTCCAATCCAAGGAAGCCGCGCTCGAAGCGGTCTGTATCGTCGGCGTGGAGGATTACGCCAAGCACGCGCAGGCGATCGCCATCCAGCGCGCGAGCGCGGCCGACAAGGTCGCGCAGCTCGTCTTCCGGCATCTCGCGCCCCTAGCCGATCGACAGGACTACACGATCGTTTTCCTGCGCGAGCGGCGCTTCCTGCCGAGGTCCGCCCGCGAGCGGATCCGCTCCATCGAGCGCCGCTACGAACGGCTCATCGAGCGCATCATCCGGCAAGGCATCGATGCCGGCGAGTTCCGTGCCGACCTCGACGCTCGCATGGCGACCCTCGCCCTTCTCGGTCTCGGCAACTCGGCGACTGCGTGGTATGGCCGCGAGCCGGGCGTCACGCTGGAGCGCATTACCCGCGATTACGTCGATCTTCTGGTGCGCGCGTTCCGCAAGGGTGCGGCACCGGTCTTTTCGCTTGACTCATGGAGGAGGAGAGGATGAAACGCACGGCCATAACGCTCGCCGGGGTGCTGGCGGCATTTAGCGCGCACGCGCAGAACGCGCACGTGATTGGCGTAAGCGCGGCGATGACCGGTCCCGCGGCCGCCACCTACGCGCCGGTCATCGACGCGATGAAGGCATACCTGGAGCACGTGAACGGTAAAGGCGGCATCAACGGCCATCCGGTGCAGCTCGTCGTGCTGGATGATTCCGCCGAGCCTTCGAGGGCCGCGGCGAACGCGAAGCGGCTGCTGGCCGACGACAAGGTCGTGCTGCTCATGAACTCGAGCCTGTCGTCGACCTACGCGCCGATGGTGGCGGAGGCGAAGCGCGCCAACGTACCGCTTTATTACGCCGGTGCGGTGTGCCCGAAGGATACGTATCCGCCGGCCGATCCGCTGCAGTTCTGCTCCACCGCCTTCGGCGCGAACCTGGACTCTCAGGCCGCGCTCGCCTTCGTCAAGGCGAACAGCAAGGAAGCCGTCCGCCTCGGCTTCGCCGCGATGGCGATCCCGATTGCGCGTGCCGAGATCGATTACGCCGAGGGACTTTCCAAGACCCTCGGCATGACGCCGGTTGAAAAGCAGATCAGCCCGCCGCCGGCACCCGACTACACGCCGTTCGCGACCAAGCTCAAGGAGGCGAACCCGAACTGGGTGTACTCCTGGTCGCCCTGGGTCTCGCAGGTACGCACCTTCGAGGCGCTGCGGCGTCTCGGCTGGGAGGGCCGTTACATCACCTGGTCGCACCTCAATGCCGAGGACGAGCTCGGCCGGCTGCGCGACCCGAGCTTCTATGTGCTCGGCACCAACGCTCTTTTCGAGGACAACGTGCCGATCCACGCCGAGATCCGCGCCGTGACGCATCGCGCCAACCTCAAGTACCCGGTGACGTTCCTCACCGAGGGCTTCATCTCCGGCATGGTCATCGAGGCGGCGCTCAAGGCGACGCCCTGGCCGGCGACGCCGCAAAAGGTGCTCGCCGCCATGAACAAGCTCAAGGTGGACCTGAAGGGCCTGCGCGGCGGGCCGCTCGAATGGACCGAGGAGAATCATTTCCGCACCAAGCAGTATTACCGCGTCTGGCATTGGGACTCCGGCAAGAACGCCATCGTTCGAGTGCAGGATTGGCAGGCCATCGACGTGAAGCGATGACGCTGCGGGATAAGACGGCGCCGGCCGTGCTCGCCGAGCGCGCCCGCGCCACGCCCGAGGCGATCGCCTTCCGCTCCAAGCACCTCGGCCTCTACCGAAGCCGCACGTGGCGCGACTACGCGGCGCTCGTCGCCCGCTGTGCTCACGGCCTGCAGTCGCTTGGCCTCGTCGCCGGCGAGCGCGTCGCCATCATGGGCGATGCGTGCGAGGAATGGATGATCGCGGACCTCGGCGCGCAAGCCGCCGGCGCGATCACGTACGGCATTTATCCGACGTCGTCCGCGACCGAGCTCGAATACCAGCTGCGCGACGCCGGCGCGGCGATATTCGTCGCCGAGAACCAGGAATACGTCGACAAGGTGCTGCCGCTTCTTGGCCGGTTGCCCGGCTTGCGCACCGTGCTGGTGATCGACGATTCGGCCATGTTCGCTTATGAGGACAAGCGCATCGTCTCGTGGCGGAACCTGATGGCCAAGGCTCCGGAGGGATCGCTCGAGGCGCTCGCCGCGAAGCTCGATCCGTCGGCGCCCGCCTTCATCGTCTACACCTCGGGCACGACGGGCGCTCCCAAAGGCGCGCTCGTCTCGCACGGCGTTCATCTTGCGGCCGCGGCCAACCTGCTCGAGCACTATCCGACGCTGGCCAACAAGGAGCATCGCACCGTCGTCTACCTGCCGCTCTGCCACGTCCTCGGTAGCGACGTGGCAATCACGCTGCCGCTTCTCGGCCGCCTGGTGCCGCACTTCGGCGAGGACATCGAGGACCTGGCGATCACTTTTTTCGAGGTGGCGCCGAGCGCGCTCTTCAGCGTCCCGCGTTACCTGCAGAAATTCGCCGCGCAGGTGATGATCGGCATGAACGGCAGCACGCCAGTCAAGCGCTGGGCGTACGAGGCCGCGATGCGCATCGGCCGGCGCGAGGCACAGCGGCGTTGGGCCGGAGGATCGGACACCAGCCTGCAGTACCGGCTGGCCCGCTCATTGGTGTTCAAGCCCTTGCTCGAGAAGCTCGGCATGGACGAGCTCGAGCTCGTCATCTGCGGCGGTGCGCCGCTTTCGCGCGAGACGATGGCGCTGTGGCATATCTGGGGCGTCAACGTGGTCGAGATCTACGGCCAGACGGAGGAAGCGGGCGCCATCATCAGCGGGCAACGGGGGCCGTTTCCCCGGCCGGGGAACGTCGGCACGCTCGCTTCGGGCTGGCAGATGCGCCTCGGCGCAGACAACGAAATACAGATTGCCGGCCCGCACGTCTTCGAGCGCTATTGGAACAACGACGAGGCCACGGCGGCCGTGAAGGGCACGGACGGCTGGCTACGCACCGGTGACGCAGGAGAGTTCGACGCCGGTGTGCTTCGCCTCGTGGACCGCACGCGAGATTTCATCGTCACGGCGGGCGGCAAGACGCTCTCACCCTCGGTCATCGAGAACGCGCTGCGCGCGAGCCCCTATGTCGCCGAAGCGGTGGTCATCGGCCACGCTCGCAAGTACGTCACCGCGCTGATCGAGATCGATTTCGATACCGTCGCGGACTGGGCGCGCTCGCAGGACGTCGCCTACACCGGCTTCACCGGCCTCGCGACGAGTGCCGCGGTCGAGAAGCTGATCGCGGGTGAGCTCGCCCGCGCGAACGGCGCGCTCGCGCGCGTCGAGCAGGTAAAGGCGTTCCGCATCCTGCCGAAAGCGCTGGACCCCGAGGCGGAAGGCGAGCCGGTGACGCCCACCCGCAAGGTGAAGCGTGCGCTGATGGCCGAGCGCTTCCGGGAGCTGGTCGAGTCCATGTACGACGATCGCGAGGAGCGGCTCCTACAGAGCGGCGTCGGCGGCGCGCTGAATCCGGCTTCCTGAGTGCAGCTCGCCGTCAACGTGCTGGTGCTGGCGTCGATTTACGCGCTGGTCAGCTGCGGCTACGTGCTCATCTACCGCACCAGCCGCGTCCTCAGCCTGGCGCATGGCGAGCTGATGATGCTCGGTGCCTACGGACTCGTCATGACGGCGTCTCTCTTTCGCGGCCATCCTCTCATCGCCATCGCCGCGTCTGCCGGGCTCGCCGGCGTCGTCGGCCTTCTCGTCTACGCGCTCCTCATGCGCCGCATGACCGGCGAAGCCGTCCTCGCTGCAGTGCTCACCACCATCGCACTCGGCATCCTGCTGCGAGGTTCGATGCTTCTGATATGGGGCGCGCAGGAGTACCACCCGTTGCGCGCGCTCGAGCTGCCGAATCCTTCGCTGCCGGTGGCGAGCGCTCGCATCTCGGCAGTGGCACTGGCCCTCGTCCTTTCCACCGCGGCCGTGTACGCCGGCCTTTGGGCATTCCTGCGCTTCGGTGCCTGGGGAATCCGCATGCGCGCCGCGGGGCAGAACCCGCTGCTCGCCGCCCAGCGCGGCGTAGGCTTGCACGGCGTCTACGCCCTGGCATGGGCGCTCGCGACCTTCACCGGCGGCCTGGCCGGCATGCTGATCGCCTCCGACGCGGCGCTCGAGCAGACCATGGTCGTGATCGGGCTCAAGGCGTTCCCCGCCGCGCTGGTCGGCGGGCTAGACAGCCTGCTCGGCGCGCTCGCCGGGTCGCTTATCGTGGCCACGGCCGAAGTGCTGCTGATCCACTACGTCGATCCCCTCGTCTCCGACGTCGCCCCATTCGTCGTGCTGCTCGCGATGCTGGTGGTGCGGCCGTGGGGCCTGTTCGGCACGCGCGAGGAGCTGGACCGCGTATGAGCGTTCCGCGCGCGAGCGGCTATTTCCGCACGTCTTACCGGGAAGACCAGCGACTGCTCGACACGCGCAGCCAGCGTTCCTGGTTCGTCGTCTTCGCCCTCGCGATGCTCGGCTTTCCGCTGCTCGCCGGCACCTTCGCGCTCGACCTCGCCAACCAGGTCCTGCTGGCATCGATCGGGGCCGTCGCGCTGATGCTGCTTACCGGCTACGCGGGGCAGATCTCGCTCGGCCATGCCGGCCTCATGGCGGCCGGCGCGTTCACCGCCGGGATCCTCTTCAAGGAGCTCGCCGCTCCCTTCTGGGCCACCGTGCCCGCCTCGGCCGCAGTCGGTGCGTTGCTGGGTCTCGCCTTTGGCCTGCCGAGCCTTCGGCTGCGCGGCCTGTACCTCGCGGTCTCCACGCTAGCGCTGCATTTCATCGTGATTTATGCCGGCTCCGAATACGAAACGAGGCGCGGCTTCTCCACCGGCGTGGTCATCGACTCGCCGATCGCCGATGCGCGCGCCTGGTATTACGTCTTGCTTGCCTTCGCCGCCGCCGCGGTCCTCGTGAGCCTGAACCTGCTGCGCTCGCGTACCGGGCGTGCCTGGCGCGCGATTCGCGCGCGCGACACCGTCGCCGGCGCGCTCGGCATCGGCGTGCAGGGCGCGAAGCTCTCCGCCTTCGTCATTTCTTCAGCGCTCGCCGCGCTTTCCGGTTGCCTGTTCGCCTATTACCGCGGCTTCGTCTCCGCCGAAGCGTTCTCGCTCTACCTCACCATCCAGTACGTCGCAATGATCATCATCGGCGGCATGGGCTCGATCCTGGGCGCACTGCTCGGCAGCGTGTTCGTGGTGCTCTTTCCGTATGCCATCGAGGCCGCGATGAAGAGCGTCGGCCTGGCCGAGCAGCTTTCATCCCTCCTTTTCGCCGTGAACTACGCCGCCTTCGGCCTGGTGATGATCCTCTTCCTCGTCCTCGAGCCGCTCGGCCTGGTCGGCATATGGCGCCGCGTACAAGACTGGCTCCTCCTCTGGCCGTTCCGGCAGAAGCCGCTCTGATGCTGAGCGTTCGCAAGCTCGAGGTCACGTACCACCGTGTGGTCACCGCCATTCAGGGGGTGTCGCTCGACGTGCCGAAAGGCAAGATCGTCGCGCTCCTCGGCAGCAATGGGGCGGGCAAGACAACCACACTGCGGGCCCTGTCCGGTTTTCTTGGCCTGGACGACGCACGCATAACCGAGGGCTCCATCACCTACGCCGGGCGGGAGCTCGCCAATCAGGCGCCCCATCGCATCGCGCGCATGGGGATCGCGCTCGTGCCCGAACGCAACAAGGTGTTCGACAATCTCACGGTGGCAGAAAACCTGCGGGTGCCCGTCGGCAAGGGCACCCTGGAGGCGGCCATCTACGAATACTTTCCCGCTCTCGCGCGCTTGCGCAGCCGCGAAGCGGGCCTCCTCTCGGGTGGCGAGCGGCAAATGCTCGCCATCGGCTCGGCGCTCATGTGCGCGCCGCAGCTGCTGCTGGTCGACGAGCTGTCGCTCGGCCTTTCGCCGCTGATGGTGCACGAGCTCGTCGAGCGCCTGCGGGCGGTGCGCCTGGCGCTCGGCACGACGATGCTGCTCGTCGAGCAGAACGCGCAGGTTGCGCTGGAAATCGCGGACTACGGTTACGTCATGGAGAACGGGCGCGTCGTGCTCGATGGCACGCCGGAACGGCTGCGCTCGCACGAGGATATTCGCGAGTTCTATCTCGGTATCGGTGGCACGGCGCGGCGCAGCTACCGCGAGGTCAAGCAATACCGGCGCAGTCGCCGCTGGTTCGGATGAGCGCGCTCCTCTCGATCGACGCCATTTCGCTCGCGTTCGGCGGCCTGTCCGTCCTCGAACGCGTGTCGTTGGAAGCGCGAGCCGGCGAACTCCTCGCGCTCATCGGGCCGAACGGCGCCGGCAAAACGTCCGTCTTGAATACGGTCAGCGGCATCTATCGCGCAGCGGGCGGCGCGATCCGCCTGGAGGGGCGCGACATCACGCGCTGCAAGGCCCATGAGATCGCTGCCCTCGGCGTCGCGCGCACCTTCCAGCATGGCGAGCTCTTCCCGCACATGAGCGTGGTAGAGAACCTGCTCGTCGCCCGCCACTCGCGCCTCGAGAGCGGGATCCTGGGCGAGATGCTCTTCTTGCCGCGTGTGCGACGTGCGGAGACCGAGCATCGCCGCCGCGTGGAGGAGATCCTGGAGTTCGTCGAGCTCGAGCGCTATCGGCATCGCGCGGTGGACACGCTGCCTTTTGGCCTGCAGAAGCTGATCGGTTTTGCACGAGCGCTCGCGATGGAGCCGAAGGTGCTGTTGCTGGACGAGCCGTCCGCCGGCTTGAACCGCGAGGAGCGCGAGGACTTGGCGCGTTTTATCCTACGCGTGCGCCACGAGCTGCCCGTGGCGCTGGTCTGGGTCGAGCACGACATGCAGATGGTGGCGGACCTTGCCGATCGCCTGTGCGTGCTCGAATCGGGCCGCGTCATCGCCGAAGGCCCGCCGCAGGCTGTTTTGCGCGATCCTCGGGTCGTCGAGGCTTATCTCGGAAAGGTACATTCGCAGCCATGAAGCCGCCCTTTCACGCCGAGCACATCGGCAGTTTCGTCCGCCCGCCGCGCCTCGTCGAGGCCGCGCGCGCCCGCAAGGCCAACCAGATTTCGGATGCCGAGTTCACGGCAGCGCAGGATGCGGCCATCCGCGACATCGTCGCCTTCCAGGAATCGATCGGCCTGCCGAGCGTCACCGATGGGGAGTTTCGCCGTCGCAGCTGGTCCGCGGGATTCATCGATGCGGTCGACGGCTTCGGCCTGCGCGACGGCACGCTCGGCTTTCGTAACGAAAGCGGCGTGATGGGCATCGCGTCCTCGCCGTATGCCAAGGCGCCGCTCAAGCGCAAGCGCCGCATCGTGGCGGATGATTTCCGCTTTCTCAAAAGCGTGGTGAAGCGCGGCGTGCCGAAGGTGACCATCGCCGCTCCCGACGTCATGCACTGGTTCCTCGGCCCGAAGGCGTACGACTCGAGCGTGTACAAGGACCGCGAGGCGTTCTTCGCCGACCTCGCCGGTCTCTACAAGGCCGAGATCGCCGAGCTGGCGAAGGAAGGCTGCACGTATTTGCAGCTCGATGACACGGCGCTGCCCTGCAACTGCGACCCTAGCGCGCGCAATGACGTCGTCGCTCGCGGCGAGAACCCCGATGAGCTGACTGCGCGCTACGCGAAGCTTTTCAACGACTGCATTGCCGGCAAGCCCGCCAACATGACCGTCGCGGTGCATCTGTGCCGCGGCAACCTCAAAGGCGCCTGGATGGCGGAAGGCGGCTACGAGCCGGTGGCGGACGTCCTTTTCAATCGCATGAACGCGGATATCTATTGCCTGGAGTACGACACGCCGCGCGCCGGCGATTTCTCGCCGCTGCGCCACGTGCCCGACGGCAAGACCGTGATCCTCGGACTGGTGTCCACCAAGACGCCGCAGCTGGAGAGCAAGGATCTGCTCAAGCGCCGCATCGACGAGGCGGCAAAGCATGTACCGCTCGAGCGCCTGGGCATCTCGCCGCAATGCGGCTTCTCGAGCGGCGGCGGCTCCGGCCAGACGGTCACGCAGGACGATACGCGGCGTAAGCTCGAGCTCATCATGGACGTGGCGCGCGAGGTATGGAGGTAAGGCCGCTCGGCGCCGTGATGGGCGCCGAGGTGCGCGGCGCCGACCTTGCGCGCCCGGTCAACATCGACCGGATCAAGGAGGCATTCGACCGTCACCTGCTCCTCGTCTTCCCCGCGCAGGCGATCGATCCGCCGCGCCACATCGCTTTCAGCCGCGCCTTCGGCGAGCTGCAAGTCCACGTGCTCGATCAATACCGCCATCCGCAATACCCGGAGATCTATCTCCTTTCGAACGTGAAGGACGCCCGGACGACGGGCGAGCATCCGGACAAGGGCACGCTCGTCTGGCACTCCGACCTCTCGTTCCAGAAGCGTCCTGCGCTCGCCACCATCCTCTACGGACTGGAAGTGCCGCGTGCCGGCGGCGACACGTTGTACGCGAACATGTATGCGGCCTACGAGGCGCTCGACGACCGGATGAAAGCCAGCATCGAAAACCTGACAGCGGTGCATGACCTCGACGCGTCGCGCATGCGCGCCGGCGAGCCACCGATGAGCACCAGCCAGCGCTCCGCCGCCCCGCCGGTCAAGCACCCGATGGTGACCACGCATCCGCGCACCGGCCGCAAGATCCTCTACATCAGCCGCCATGTGTCCCACGTTGCCGGCATGCCGCGAGGCGAGAGCGATGCGCTTCTCGACCGGCTGATGGCGCACGCGGCGCAGGAGCGCTTCCTGTTCCGGCATCGCTGGGGTCCACGCGACGTCGTGATGTGGGACAACCGCTGCACCATGCACTGCGCCACGCCTTACGACGCTGCCGGCGAGCGGCGCGTCATCCACCGCACGGTGAGCCTGGTCTAGGTTTTGTCGGGCAGGGATCCCGCCACTTCGCCGAG
>Ga0136846_1218328_pt1 | contig 25495 bp, 24 predicted proteins | sample HopSoiMetagenom2_FD_96841 | JGI IMG/M metagenome (GOLD analysis project Ga0136846, IMG submission 96841) | Grasslands soil microbial communities from Hopland, California, USA - 2 Assembly 2016 (version 4) | ecosystem: Environmental > Terrestrial > Soil > Grasslands | place: USA: Hopland... | reverse complement strand
TAAAAATCTGTACAACCGCCTGGCTTGTAAATGGAGAACTATGAGGTTGTACTACGGCAGCCGTTGGTCCAAGGCTACCTGATCCCCCGCCACCAAACATGAGCGTATGTGTGCCAGCATTAACTTTTGCGCAAAATGTACCCGTTACCTGCGTGTAGTGATCACATTCTAGTGTATGATAGTTGGCGTTTGGAAAACTAGAAACTGATCCGTCAATGTCCATCGTTAAATAAACACTTCTGTGTCGTCCATCCGCGCCGAAATAAATTTCACAGTCCAATCCCTTTATGCAAAAATTGTATCGAGCAAAGACGACCGCTTTACCCGATGTAGTAAAAGTGTACACGGTTCCGGGAATTGTATCCCAGAAATAGAATAACGAATTGGTGGCTGTTGCATTTAACGCGATGGTATTTGAATATAATTCTTGCGTTGGTGAAGACCAAGTGGCCGGGGCATTTGGACCATTTGAAGTCAACACCTGGCCGGCAGTACCTTCTGATCCATTTATTTTCAATGCACCCGTTTGTGTATTCATGCCGAATTTCCAACCTGCGGTTGCTCCATAGAAGCCGATGTAATTATCATTTTCCATTCCTATGAATCCTTCATTGGCCGTTCCCGAGCTAAACCAGGTACCTGCAGAATTTGCCAACAGTCCACCGCTGCGTATCAGGAGCCGACCGTTTACATCAACAAGATAATTTTCACTTGGACCTGAATCAGGATATACGCCAATACCAACCTTCCCGCCGGTCAGTTCATTAATGATTAGCCTGGAATTATTTTTTCCTCCTCTGACGTATGTATTTTCTGCTGTCCCTGAATTGAATATGGATGAATATTGCGTCCCCTGGAAACGCGCAGCAGGTAATGCTGCAATTTTTCTTACGTCAATGGCACCATACGGATAATCTGGAGCTGTGCCAATACCAACCGCACCATATGATGAAATGCGCATGTTCTCCGTGAAATTATTGCTGCTTCCATAACCAAATGCTATACTCGAATATGTATCATCCGTGTGGAATTGGAAACGGTAAGGTTGTACATCTATCCCAACGTTTGCCGTTGCACTATCGCCATAAAAAATCATTTTTGAGCCGGTAACCGCAGCCATATGTACGGCCGTGAGCGGCGTTTGAGTCCCGAGTCCAAGCTTCCCAAAAAAATATCCGTTGCTGTTTGTCGCATTCACTAAAAACCTGGGCGTTCCATCCTGGTAGCGATATTCAAGTTGATCGTTTCCAAAATACAATCCTTCTGCTGAATTGGAGTGCTGCATTAAATATTGTGGAAGCGGAACAAACACACTCGAATTATTCAAAATGAATTTTCCTGATGAATCATATGTCAGGTAATTGGTTGTTCCGCCCACTCTAAAGCCATTCAAGACATGCAACTTTGCTTGTGGGGAACTTATTCCAATACCGATATTATTTTGACCAATTACTTTTATAGATACACAAACAGTAAATAGGAAGAATGCTTTTTTCATTTGTTAAGAATTCGAATGAAAAGCGATTGTGCAGAACCGTGAGAGTTAAATACAAGGTCCCTATCGGTGCATGATCCTTGCAATTTAATCGTATGGCTGCCTGCAGTTGCTTGAATGACTGAAGTACCTGTGATAGTTTGCATATGATATTCCGTATAAGTTCCACTCCTGGTAATTAGGTTATTGTCAAATAAAAGATCAACGAAAGCCGCCGCATACCCTTCCAGGTCCGCATCCATTCGAATTTCCATATTATAGGAAACAATGATCGTTGCATTTCCGGCCAAGGTAAAAGTTTCACTTGCACCCGTTATATCTTTAGGAACTTCACCGGCATACATTTGTAGTGCTGCACTGGATGATACGACTGTCGAGTTATACAACTGATTGGTTGCCGATGCCCAAACTGGTGGAAGAGATGTCCCCTTTGAACGCAACACCTGCCCCGCATTACCTGATCCAGGCCCGAACCGAAGATCGCCGGAATTCATGTTCATTTGAAAGGTTGAAGATGAATTGCCAAAGAAGCCAATATTTTGACCAACCATTCCGACCAAACCTGCAACTTCAAGATTATCCGACCGATTAAGATAATAGCCGGCCATACTTGGAGACGCTAATTTCCTCATCCTGATCCTGCCATTTACCTCAAGCAGTGCATCTGCGTAAGTCGGTTCAATGCCAATGCCTATTTTGCCATTCTCTACATCATTCAGAATGACCTTTCCACCCCTTATGTAGGTGTTTTCAGAACTGCCATAATTAAAATGAGAATTAAGACCCGCGTTGACATCAGTTGGAAAAAAAGCAGCCGTGGCAAGATTGGAACCTTTGACTACATCAAGACTGGCCTGTGGATCGGTGGTTCCAATTCCCACTCTTCCATTTCCATTAATGCGCATCAGTTCTGTGAAATTGGAATTGCTTCCATATCCCAATTCTATTGTTGATGCATATTGATCCGTGTGGATTTGTAAAAGGTGAGGTTGAACGCCGATCCCATAATTAGCAACAGCACCACCATAAAAAATAATTTTCTCGCCGTACTCACTGGCAAAATGCAAAGGGCTTTCAGGGTTTGCTCTTCCAATTCCCAGATTGTGCCCGATATATGCATCGCCTGTTGGCCAGTCGGTTCTGAACTGCAATATGCCAGTACCATTTTTATATTCAATGGCGCCATTACTATAATACAAACCCTCCTGGCCAGCACTGTGTTTGATCAATGGCTGATTCGCGGGGGCAAAAATGCTAGATCTGTTCCAGGTAAAATTTCCAGTGACAGAATCATAACTCAAAAAAGAACTGCCTGCAGTCACCCCACCCATCCTCATACTCTTACTCACATCCAACTGCGTTTGCGGTGAAATGACTCCAATTCCTATTTTCGGTTGTGCGTTCGCGGCATAGGAAATCAAGAGAAGGCTACTGAAAACTATTTTCTTCATCGCTGCATTAGTTTTGCTTCCATACCGTGTTTAATTATTGATGACTTCAACCACCATCCTTTTTGCATTTGAGCAACTGTTGCATCCAAAAGTGATGCTTGCTCCGGCGCAATTGCACTGAAGCTTTATTGCATGACCACCCCCCACAGTTTGCACGAGAAATAATCCGGACAGTTGCCTTTCAAATCCATTATCTATCGGGAAGATATTAGACGAAATGATTTGGTTGTCCATCCAGATGTAGATGTATGCGTCAGTATTGTGGCAAAGGAAACAGCTGTTGTTTTTTGCATACACGTCGAAGGTTATGATGATTTTTCCACTAGTTCCCGTGACGTTGACGGCCTGGGACAATCCGGGAATATCCAGCGTTGCTCCTCCATTCAGTGCCGTTATTGGAGCCGACGAATTTACAGTGAACACATTATTCGCAACCGCGTTTGTTGGCTGAGACCATGATGGAGGATTACCGGCACCATTAGATTGGAGCACTTTGGTGGAATCACCTTCGGAGCCATTTACTTTTACGGCGCCGGTAGTTGTATTCAGACTGAATTTCCATCCGCTTACATTTCCATAGAAGCCAATGTGATTATCGTCTTCCATTCCAACAAATCCAGCAACGCCGGAGTTGTTTGTCTTATTCAACCAGATTCCAGCCGAACCCGTGCCACGCCGAATCCGCATCATTCCATTTACATCGAGTATACCATCTGTAATAGTGGGATCCACACCAATTCCCACAAGGCCACCGGGTATATCATTCAATATGAGATTTGCATTGTTTTTCCCTCCGCGGAGGTAAGTATCATTAGTATTGTAAATACCGAAGTAGGACGGATAATCTGTTCCGAAAATTGCCCCGATAGCTTGTCCTTCCGTTTTACTTACATGAAGTGTTGCCTCCAAGGTTTGATTCCCTGAGCCAATTCCTACAGCACCCGAAGGCTCAATTCGCATCGCTTCATAAAAATTATCCGCGTTGCCAGCACCAAATACCATGTTGCCTGCACCATCTCCATGTAATCTCAATTGGTAGGATTCCACACCAATACCATAATTATTTGCCAATGAATTTCCATATAATATGAGCTTCTCCTGTATCTGTGGAGATAAATGTAGGGGCGCTTCAGCTGTGGCAACGCCAAAACCAAGCTTGCCTTTAATAAATGCGTTGCCTGTATTCCAGTTCGAGTAAAAGACAGGAATGTTGGCCGAGTCCCGATATTCTAATTGCTGGTTATTATACTGAACACTGGTCTTTGCGTTTCTGATCAATGTTTGCGCGGATGGCGCATAGATGAAGGAATTCGACCAGATGATCCTTCCGGATGAGTCATATGAGAAATAAGTAGTTGTACCACCCGCACGAAAGCTATTTACAACATCCAGTCGCGCCTTGGGACTAGTTGTGCCTATCCCTACATTTTGGGCGATGCCTTCAATGCTGCAAACGAGAGTAAACAATAAAATCACGGGAATAATGAACTGATTCCGCATATACCTGAGCGTATCGCCGATATTCGATACTACTTAAAACTAATCTGTATTTACGGCTAAGTCAATCGCACGTTTGGGCGAGTGCCCTGACTAAAGACGATAGTCGGTAAACCCCGAGCCGAACGGGCTAGACCGAATAGGGAACTGGCAAGTGGTAATTATTTGCGCAGAAAAAATCTCAGCAGAGATTGGTGGTACCTCAATTTAAAAATACATAGTAGCTTGAATTCCCCAATTTCTTCCAGTGGATATTGTGCAGTGAGACTTCGGACGGTCGGTACAATTGTTGTCCAACCTATATTGGAAAGGATACCTATTGAAAAACTCTAATCGATGGAACGTATTCGAAAACAAGGAAAGGATGAGCTTCTTGACGCGTTGACCATGTACTACGCCCGTTGCCGCGAAATCACCGAAACAGGTGGCAGCGATAATGAATATCTTTCGTGCAGGCTCAAAATCGATTCTATCCTGAGAGAACTTAATGATCGAAGAACAAGTGGTTCTCCGGCAGATAGAGATAATTCACCTTTGGGCGATTCAAGGCGACAATCCTCGGACTGATTTTTTTCAATTTACACTTAGCAACTTCATCTTTGTTTCCCTCTTGATTTCTCAGTTCAATAAAACATTAAGCACATTTCCCAAAAACTCTACGTTGCCGGGATACTTGAATATTTCTTACGTTATCGACTAATATAATGGCACTTCAATCCAATCAATAACGTTCACGTGTGAATATTGACTACCACCAGTTTTAATTGCATGTGAATTCACTTTCATTATCTGCCGCCGATAAAAGATAAATACTTTTTAACAACAGATATTTTAATTTCAGCGCATGATACGATTAACAATTCTCTATCCCAATACGACAGGAAGTAGATTCGACAAAGAATATTACCTGCAGACGCACATGCCATTGTCTCTAAAGTTGCAAGGTGCCGCAGTGAAACAAGTGAGTGTTGAATTTGGCTTCAGTGGAGGCTTGCCTGGGTCGCCGCCCGCATATATTGCCATCTGTAATTTTTTGTATGATTCTTTTGAGGCTTTTCAAGCTGCCTTTATGCCTCACGCTGATGTATTGATGAAGGATATATTGAACTATACCGATACTCAGGCTATAATTCAATTCAGCGAGGTAATGTTGGATTCGTCACAAAAAGAATCACATCGATTTGCGCCAGTAGAATAAGAAAGACTGTTTTTATACCAACCCCTTGCCCGAAAGCTTTAATACGTATGCATGGTCACCAGGTTTTTCCGCCGGCAGTGAGATCTGCAACCCGTCTTCCGCTCTTTTAAAATCAACCCGTCCACGACCTAATAGTTCAACATTTTCAATTGAACCTATGGTTTGTTGACTCTTAGTACCCAATGCTCGGATCATAACAGACTTCTGTTCGTCTTCAGGCCAGCCCATGAAGAAGGCATAAAGAGTATTGTTCTTTGTCGTAAAGCGCACATCTGCATGAGTTAGTTGTTTCCTGTTTCTTTCATTAAACTGCTGTGAAGAATTCCCTTCATTCCTGTTGCTTGTACTTGCGATTACTGGACCTTCTCCGTAAATTTTCCACGGCCTTGTTGCATAAATCGCTTCACTATTCACTGACATCCATTTCGTAATTCCATCCAGCACCGTTAATTCGTCGTTATCCAGCATTCCGCTTGCAGGTAAAGGAAAGTTAAGCATGAGATTTCCGTTTCTGCTTACAATATCCACCAGCAGATCAACTACTGTTTTCGCTGACTTATGTTTTCCGATAACTTCTTTATTGTAATGCCAATCCCCAATACAGGTATCCGTTTGCCACGGCAGAGGCCATATAGTTTCCACTACTCCGCGTTCAACATCAAATACACACACCGCTGATCCTTCAGCGGAATCTTCGGGACGTTTGCTGGTATAAACAGCTTGCGTTGCACCGCCGTTTTTCTCTGCGCTTTTGTTATATAAATGAGCTAAGATTTTAAGGCCGTATTCTTCAAATGGCAAGTGACCGTCGCAATACAAGAGATCCGGTTCATATTGATCAACTAAATCTTTTATCCTATCGAACCAATGTTTCTTCCAGCTTTCCGGAATTCCGTTTTCATTCCAATCGAGTCTTTTATTAAATACTTCTTCGCAGGTGCCATAGTATTCAAAATTTTTTGGGTTGGCCCCGTCATAGGGTATGCCGGCATACGCTCCATCTTTATCGCTTCCCTTGCTAGTAGAAAACCATTTATAAGTGATCCAAAGATGATCGCTGATACCGAATTTCAAACCGTGTTTTTGCGCAGCCTTCTTCCACAGTCCGACAATGTCCTTACGCGGTCCCATATTCACCGAGTTCCACCTATTGAACTTCGAGTTCCAGAGATCAAAATTGTCGTGGTGAATTCCCATGCTCATGAAATATTTTGCGCCAGCCTTTTTATACAAGCCCATCAAATAATCCGGATCAAATTTCTCGGCTTTCCATGCGGGGATTGTATCCTTGAAACCGAATTTAGAAGGATGCCCATAAGTTTTTACATGATATTCATATTGCTTCTGTCCCTGTATATACATATTCCTTGCGTACCAGTCGCCATACTCAACGGCAGACTGCGGCCCCCAGTGCGCCCAAATGCCAAACTTTGCATCACGGAACCAGGCAGGGATTTTATAACTTTTGAGTGAAGCTCTTGTTGCTTCGAAAGGACCTGTGGCAATTGGCGACATCGGTCCAGAGAACCGATTGTTCACAAACGCAAACGAAGGATTGAGTTGAAGCGCTGGCGCGATGAGAGCCAGTCTTTTCAAAATATTTCTTCTCGAAATAGGCATGGTCGGTTATTTTACTTCCAGGAAGTAGAGTGTGAGATAAGTTTGTTTTAATTCATTTCCACTATCGCTTTTATTACGCCGTTGTCAGGAATCAACCAACTTTCAAATTCATCCTTTACCTGGTGGAACAATACGCGATGCGTAATGAATTTAGTTGGGTCAATTCTTTTTGTTTTCAGACAGTTCATCACAAATTGAAAATCTTCGCGAGTCGCATTGCGACTGCTCATTAGAGTTGCCTCTCTTTTATGAAATTGAGGATGGCTAAACGAGACATCCCCTTTTTGCAATCCAATCAGCACATACGTCCCTCCATGTGCAATGTATTCAAAGGCGCCGTTGATGGCTTTCAAATTTCCGGTTGCATCAATAACAGTCGTAGGCATATCCCCATTCGTTATTTCTCGTAATTGTTGCACAATATCCAAGCTTAATCCATCGATTGTATGTGCTATTTTGAGCTGCTCTTTACAGAACTTTAACCGGCTTTTGTTGATGTCGAGGGCAATAACCTTACCTCCGGCAATTCGCGCGAACTCCATCGTTGCCAAACCTATCGGCCCTGCGCCGATGACCAACACAAATTCATCTTTTTTTACGGATGCTCTTTTTATTCCGTGTGCTCCTATTGCAAGTGGCTCAACAAGCGCTAATGCGTCTAGACTTAGTCCTTCGCCGTGCATTAGCGAATACGAAGGAACAGAAAGATATTCCGTCATACCTCCATCTTCATGCACTCCGCATACCTTTAGATTTACACATGCATTTTCTTTCCCGGAGCGGCATGCGATGCAATGGCCGCAATTCAAATAAGGAATGAAGGTGATTGCCTCACCAATTTGAAAGCCTGCACCTTCCTTTGCAACAATCTCCCCGGATATTTCGTGCCCTAAAATCCGAGGGTATTCAAAGAATGGTTGTGTTCCCTCAAATGCATGCAAATCGGTTCCGCAAATCCCAACGCGTTTAATTTTTATGATCGCATGCCCGGGTTTTAATTCCGGCTGATCAGCCTGTGCATACTCAAACTTACCAGGGCTGGTGCATACCAGCGTTTTTATTTTGCTCATATTTAAATTAGGAGGTGCATTGCATTCGAAACGCTTCATTCTATCACGGGAATCAATGTCCAATATCAAACTGAGGGGTATGGTTATTCAATTTAATGAATCGTAGAACCTCTTCAAAATTTTCTCAATGCGGAAACAACCTTACCCTTACGCAGAACGTTTCTTTACAATAAGCACAGTATTAACTCCGGTTCATAATCGCTGGTCATTTCCCACCATCGCTCTACGCGTAGAATCGTTCCAGGTAACACATTCTAACACCGGTTACATAATAAATGTTGGCGGTTACTGATGATTGTGTTCATTTTTTTACTCTAAAACTAATATTATGAAACTAATGGTAAATGCCTTGCGGTTTGTATTGATAGCAGCCCTGCCTCTGCTTGCAAGTTGTTCAAAGAGTTCGTATAACAATCAAAACCCTCCGGCAACAAGCGACTTCAAGGCGAATCTGGCCCAGGGAACCTGGATGATTACTTCTTATACGCAAAAAACAGAAGATAAGACTTCGCAGTTTGCAGGCGCGACTTTTACTTTCTCAACATCTGGTACTCTTACTGCAAGTCAAAATGGTTCCGTGACTACCGGAAGTTGGGCGTTTACTCCATCTTCTGTTGGATATTATGGTGGACCTCCTTCGAATGCATCAATGACAATAAGCCTGGGCAATCAATCACCATTCGGTCGGTTGTCACGCACATGGAATGTTGATTCAACTTCTGCGCCTACCCTTTCGCTGGTGAATCCCGAGCCGAATGATGATGAGCATGTCAAGTTTTCACGCCAATAGATTTGCTTGACGTGAACTGGTGCTGCTTATGTCGCCGTTGTTGGTGCTCCCTACACGCAGATATTAGGAAATCGTTTCAACTTCACCGGGAAACACCAACAATGGCGCAATGAACGACGTGGATTGTTGGTGCTTCCTACACTCAGATATTAGAAAATCGTTTCAACCTTGCCGGGAAACACCAACAATGGCGCAATGAAGTTCATTTTCTTTTTCCATTCGTCTCTTCGTCAGAAGGCCTGTTATTTTTCTTATTCTCAAAATATTCACGCGCTCTCTTCAATCCAGTGGCAATTGCTATTCCTTCAGGAGCGCCTTCTTCCAATAACGAATTGGCGATCTCTACCGCTTTCTCGCGCAGATCTGTTGGTTGATTTTTATATGAAGGCGGATAGTTGCCATTATACCAGGGCATGACTTCGTTTTAATATACTTGGACAAATGTTAGTCCAAACAACATGCGATTGTATTCTCAGGTGAAGTTGTGAAGTGTACAGCTGCCCCAACAGCGGTCCAGACCCTTTTCGGCCCGCGTCGAAAAGGCGCAGTGGTTCGCGGTCGTCTTCAATTATCCGTAAGTTTCATTAATGCGATCGCGCTCGGGGGCGTTGCCCGCCGATCGGGAACGTTTAGTAACTCGTCCCCGGCTCATTCATATTATCAGAATTGTCTTCCTTCTCTTTCTTGAATTCTAATCTCCCGAACTTCCAGGTGAAATTGAGGCCGATGGATCTGAATGGAACTTTGCGAACATTATCAGTAACAAAGCCTGGACCGAATAAGAAAGTCTCTTGTTTAATGTATTCACTGAAAATATTATTCATCGTGAACGCTAAACTTCCTTTCTTCTTCCAAATGAGTTTACGGAAGGCAAAACTATAAGAAGTAAACGATGGGTATTTTCCCTGTGCTTCATGACGCGGCGAGTTGAAATTGCCAAAAAATTCGGCGGCGAAGTTTTTCGGGAACTGGTAAGATGCGTTCATATTAAATCGCCAATTCGTGCTGTTGGAATTAAATCCTGCATCTTGTTGATTAATCGTGTGCCGGTAGAAAAAGAAAAGATTTGTTCGGACGTTGAATTTGGAGTTTAAATGAAGGTCGCAGGATAAGCTGGTGCCGACATTCTTTTCGATTCCAATGTTTTCCCTCGTAGTGACAGCAACGTTCGTATAGGTGGTATCGCCAACAACGATGGACGGATAATAGCGAATGAATGGTTGTATATCGTCTTTGTTCTCCCTATAGAAAAGCGTGAGCATGAACGATCCGGTATTTCCGAGATCATTATTATAACTCAATTCAACCCGGTTGCCAATTTCGGGTTTGAGATATGGATTTCCAGCTGTCACATTTTTAGGATCACTCGTATTAATAAATGGATTCAGATCGCCGAAATCGGGGCGTTCAATTCTCTTTGAATAATTAAATTTCAACGATTGGCTCTCTCCCAATTTCCGGAGAATAAAAAAAGACGGAACCCAGGTATTGTACCCGCTTATAACCCTTTCATTGGCGTCAGAATAAAATGAATTTATCTGTGTGCGTTCATAACGCGCTCCAATTTTTGCATCGAATAATTTTCCGATTGGAAAGCCTAATTCACTATACGCCGCGTATACGTTCTGATGGTAGCCGAGGTAATTGGAAAGGCTTGAATCAAATGCATAATCGTGTAAAAAGGGTTGCCACAGGAGAATATCGGCGGTGCTATTGATGTCATACCAGGTCAGCTTGCCTCCAAATCCGAGGTGAATATTTTCGGACAATGGTTGTACATAATCAACAGCAAATTCTGATTCATCTTCCGTGCCTGGGTTATCGCTCCTTGTTCCATAGATCAACGAATCCTGCGGTTGAATGAATTGATCATTTCCTGACTGTCGGTTGTTTGGCCCCTGGCTAGAGTTAAAGCTGACTTCGAGTTCCTGGTCTTCTTTTGTAAAAGTCCGTTTGTAGTTCAACCCGAAATCAAAACTCCTCTCATGGAATAAATTCATTGTCCGGTTGATGGAATTGATTTGAGAGAGAATATTCCCCGCTCCATTTTGAATCACTTCTGCCTGGTTCACGAACCCATTTGCCTTATTACCAAATCCATTATAATTAATCGACCCCGAGAAATTATTTTTTTCTCTAAGTGTCCAATCGAAACCAATACCTGTTTGAAATCCGTACCTGTTGAATTCAGTTTGCCCATCCTGTTCCAATTGAGCGTTATTTTTCGTGGCAGTATCAGTAGACAATCGGTTCGAATGGTATGACGTCTTCCGCGTTAATCTTGCATTTCCACTAACAAACGCGTTCATTCCGAAATTTCCTTTGCGCGCATTAAAATTCAACGCTCCGTTCTGTTGCAATGTGCCTGCGGTCAGGGACAGATTTCCATTGATCCCCCGGGCTGTACTTTTTTTAAGAATGATATTAATTATCCCTCCCAATCCCTGCGCATCATATTTTGCACCCGGATTCGTAATCACTTCGATACTCTTAATCTGACTGGCGGGAATCGATTGCAATACGTCGGCAATATTGCTCCCGAACATGGTAGAAGGTTTTCCATTGATGAGGAAGCGAATACTGGTATTCCCTGCCAGTTCTACATTTCCGTCAATGTCAACAGATACCTGCGGCACTTTCTTCAACACGTCTGTTGCCACGCCACTTTGCGAGGTAACATCTTTTTCTGCATTAAATATGAGCTTATCTATCCTGTTCTCTACCAGTTTTTGTGGCGCAGTAACGACAACCGATTGAAGTGTCTGTTCCCTTTTTGTGAGGAAAATATCCTTTAGATCAAGGACCTCATGCTTTTGTTATATGGAGAGGTTCTTCGTTGTTTTGCCATATCCAATAAATTCAACAACCAATAAATAGTCACCAGGCAATACCTCCTCTAAATTAAAATGCCCTGACTCATCTGTCGTAGTTCCATTAACCGCTCTCGTTTTGCCTGGCTGAAGCAATGTGATCGTGGCATATTCCAGTGGAGATGCCGATAGTGAATCAATCACCCGACCGACGATCCTCGATTTTCCTTCTTCCTTATCTCTTGATTGAGAATAAGTGAAGGTGGAAATCCAGATGAGTATGCCAATGAAAAAAAGCGTTTTCAATCGAGTTATTTTGTCGGATGCGAAAGTATTGGGAGAATCTGAAGTAATTCTATATTTCAGCACTTTTTTTACTGGGACATTTTCGACAATTACCCTTCGGTTTCATCTCTAAGGCACATATGGTAAGGAGATTTAATTTAATAGCAAATGAACATTGAGTACCGAACGTTGAAATTTAAAAGAAGGGTGCCACAACTAGTTGAAAATCCTTTAAGAGATTGTCTAGATGCTTATCTTTATAACGCTGCCCCTGTTCCACATACACGATCATCCAGTATTAGTCACTTCTTAAAAATATACTATTATGGAAAATATCAAATCAATTGTGGTTGTAGGTGCAACCGGTTTCCTTGGGATGGAAATCTGTAAACAGTTGCGTTCAACAGGCAAAGCGGTAAGAGGACTTATCAGAAGGACTTCTAATCCTGACAAAGTTGAGGCATTGCGACAGCTCGGTGTTGAAACGGTTTTGGGTGATATCAAGGATCGCGGCTCTTTGGATGATCTAATGAGTGGGGCCGGCGCAGTGATCTCCACCGCATCTTCAACTCTTTCTCACCTTGCCGGCGATTCAATTGAATCCGTAGACAGGGATGGGCAATTAAATGTAATTGAGGCTGCTTCGGCCGCAGGTATAAACAAATTTGTCTTTATTTCCTTTAACCAATCTCCTGAATCATTTCCATTGCAGGATGCAAAACGGGCTGTTGAAAACAAGCTTATGGAAAGTGGAATGGATTATACGATTCTGCAGCCAACCTTTTTCATGGATATCTGGCTGAGCCCTGCCATTGGATTTGATTTTCCAAATCACAAGGCAACAATCTATGGGGATGGCAAAAATAAGATCTCTTTCATCGCTATCCAGGATGTGGCGGCATTCGCTGTCGCTTCGTTGACAAATCCTGAAGCATCTCATGCTATAGTTGAAATTGGTGGACCGGAAGCGTTAAGTCCGTTAGACGTCGTGCAGATTTTTGAACAACATGGTCAGCAATTTGAAGTGGTACATGTTCCGGAAGAGGCTTTACGATCTCAAAAAAATGCAGCTTCGGATCCACTTCAGCAATCTTTCGCCGGCTTAATGTTGACTTTTGCGCGGGGAGGCGAGATAGATATGAACGAAAAATTGCGGAAATTTTCTATTCGGCCAACTTCAGTGGCCAACTATTGTACAAGGGTGACGGAGGGAGTTGAAGCGTAAGACTTGACCGATGGTTAAAGAAATAAACGAGCAGAGCTCTTCTGCAGTGCGCCACTTCGTATGTTCCGGCAAGTTCACAACTTAATGCTCAATTCTCAATGCTCAATGTTCGATGCTCATTGAAATGACACATGATCCGATTCAGAAACTTTCGATCTTGTGGATTCCAAGTGAGAATTGAACATTGAGAATTGAGCATTGAAAATTGATACAACAGTGGCACGAACGCATTTCGAAAATGACTGCTTTCGTAATCCTCGCCGCTTCGTGCCTATCGCGATTCAGTATTAAAGTATTGGCAAGGCAATTGTGAATTCCAAACCACACAGATCGATCTTATGTGTGGGAAAGGAAACCTGGCGTGCCAGTCAGCATTCCGCGGCAAGTTGACCAACAACTTTCTTGCGACCAATTGGCCACTTTCCCAAAACATAAGTGCGAATAAAATACCTCCAGGGCATGGCTACGATAGGGAGTATTACCCACATAAAAACCCTGGTCATTCCTTCTGCTGCAGAACCGGCAAGTTGGTTGTTGATCCATAATGGATACGCCACAATAATCAACCAGGTCACTTTATAAATGATCTCAAAAATAACGATAGGCAACATCTTTAGTGGCCTGATGACGCCAATAAATGAGATTACTGAATAGGAACCCCACATGCACCATGCAGCCGCTTCAACATTTTTCCAAGGCCCATGATGACTAAGAATGACCGACCATACATCATATGTAAGAAATAAAAACATCAGTAGAAACAATAGCCGCAATAAGAAAATGTTGATAGGCGGAACTCCTTCAAAGCGGTCATCATTTCTTTGGAAAATCTTTTTAACGGAAGTTAGAACTTGCATAATTGAAATATTTTAGAGCAATATGGGATGACCTTGTCCATGAAAAAAGTTTTCCGGATATACACGGGAATTTGACTGGCAGAATGCTGAAGTTTAATGATGGAGCCATTCGTCAGTATATAGAAGAGTTTCGTCATTCTATCTCGAGTGTCTGCAGGAATATTCGTTTGCCGGTTATAAAATGCGGAGATTAGTTTATCAAATAAGCTTTATGCGCAGAGTGCTCATCTGGATCGGAATTACCATCGTCACCTTTGTAATCTTTTATTGGCTATTCCGCTTGGGTCTTCCAGATGCAGCTTTCAAGTTTGCAATAGGAGCGACGGCGGTCATTATAGGTGGATTACTGACCGGAAATTTTGTTGCCTACACGTGGGCGAAAGTAGATTCCCAGAAACACAACCTGATTCTATTTTCACTATCCGTTTCAGCAGTGCTGTGCATTATCCTTATTGGGGTATTTGTAAATAGGATGATTCGACACACGGAATTCAATTATTTTCTTTTCACCGTGCTATGTCTCTTTTTGCTGAGCGCATTTATATCAGCGATTGGGCGGTTGATCAGGAACCGTCTGAAAAATAATTTGCGACTTGCGCAGGCCGCCATCACACAAAGCCAGGCGGAACTGCAGGCCCTGCAATCACAACTAAGTCCACACTTTTTATTTAACACCTTAAATAACCTGTATGGGCTGGCGATTACCAATTCAGAGAAAGTGCCCGCCTTGATTCTTCGACTTTCGGACTTACTGCGGTTCTCTATTTATGAAGCGAAGGATATGTTTGTTTCACTAACTGATGAAATTCAATATCTGGAAAACTATATCGAATTCGAAAAAATTCGTATCGGCGAAAGACTAGAATTGCAGAAGGATTTTGAAAGTGTGAAGGATGGATCCATAAAAATTCCTTCAATGTTATTCATCGTTTTCCTGGAAAATGCATTCAAACATTCAAAGAACAACAGGGAAAATAACATATGGATATCCGTTTCACTGCGCACATCAATGAACGCTGTTTTCTTTGAAGTAAAAAATTCCTGCGGACGCATAGAGTTGACCAACGACATGGTGAACCCTCATTCAGGCTTTGGCTTGGAAAGCGTTAGAAAAAGACTGAACTTGTTATATCCTGGTGCACATGAGCTGAAAATTGCCAGGACTGAAAAAAGCTTTGAAATCAAATTGACGCTTAATAACAAATGACTATCAGGTCGCTCATAGTAGATGATGAGCCCATTGCAAGCGACATTCTTCAAAAATATTGCGCACATTTTCCTGAGATAGTCGTTGTTGAAAGTTGCGGCAACGCCCTGGACGCAAAAAGGATTATTGAGAGACTGCAGATTGATTTGCTTTTCCTTGATATCAATATGCCTATCCTCGACGGACTTTCATTTATGAAGACGCTTGCAAAACCACCGCTGGTTGTCTTCACCACTGCATACAAAGAATTTGCGCACTCGGCTTTTGATATTGATGCAGTCGATTATTTGCTGAAACCTTTTTCGCTGGAGAGATTCATCGTTGCTATCGATAAAGCGAAGCGAAAACTAAATCCTCCGAGTTTACCGGCTGAAATGCCTGCAGGCTCCAACCACACATTTATAAAATCAGAAGGTAAAATATATCAATTGTATTTCAATGAGATTTCCTATGCCGAGGCAAACGGAAATAATGTCCGCATTGTAACAGATGGATCCACGATCAACCCGGTAATGACATTAAACTCACTAGAAGACTTACTCCCAAAAAAGCAGTTCGCTCGCCTGCACCGGTCATTCATTGTCAACAAAAATAAAATCACTCACATTGAAGGGAACCGTGTTTTCATAAAAACAAAGGAAATCCCCGTTGGGGCTAGTTACAAGGATGACTTCATGGATGAGTTAGGGTTGAAATGATTTTCGATCAACAATCGCCGACAACTTAATTTTCGAAACACAATAAGAGGAACTCATGAAAATTAAAGAAATTCCTCCCCGTTGAGATTGTGTACGTATGGTCTTTTTGAGTTAATCCGGATCCTGCTTTTTCTTGGGACAATTAATGGATGGAGGTACGCCACACAGATGATCAACATAGGAATTCCACCATAGACAACGGTGTCACCCCACACACTTACAAAGTAGTTGATGCGTGCATCTTTAGGATTCTTCACAACATATCGAACCGGAACTTTTTCTCCCGGCTTAAAGAGAATATTATCATTGCCGTTGAACCAAACGGTATTTCCACCGGCGGGAAATTTAATGACCGAATAAACATGGACGATTTGTCCCGCATATTCCTTTCCGACAAAACCCATGGTTCCCGTTGCTGTTTGCGTACCAGCCAGCCACAGCATTTTGTAAATAAGAAACGGGGTAATCACTACCAACGACAAAAGGAGGAAGAATTTGTTTTTGGAGAAAGTCATCCTTGGTTGCATGGAATTAACGTTGCGAAGACAAGGTTGTTTGTGAAGGTGCGGTTAATTGTTCATACGCTAGGCTCCATCTGCTGGTTAGAGTCCGGAGCAACCCGCCCATTGCATATCCAGCTTTTTCACTGAGAACGGATTGATTTGACCTGAAATTACAAACAGCAGCTAAAGGTGTGCATAGTTTTTTCTAACTTTCAGTTCTAAATAAATGCTTATGGGCTACCAACTACTCACTGGCAGACCAGGTACAGCCGACCCACTGGTTTTTACAACAATCTTTAATCACAATGATGTTTTTTACAAAGCGGCACTAGCCGAGACCATTTCATGGGAAGGATATGTGACTGGTACATATGATGTACTTCTTCAATCCCGCAAAGGCACGCAACGACTGACCCTGATCAAATTTGGAGAACAATGGAGAGCAGGAAACGAGGTTGAACAGATCGGAATGATCCAGCAAGAAGTGGTTGATATGCTGGGCGAAGTGATAGGCGAAGTTCGCAGGTGATAAATTTAATTGAGATGAATGAAAATATCTATCGGGCAATGGTTCGAGAGGCGTTTGCATAGGTGATTTCGACCAATTCGGCACCGAATGATTCAGTCTAATAGTGAATAGCGGATGCTTGAAAACTTCCTCCTCATTCTTCAAGAATAATCCCACCGAGCTGTGACAGGCGATTGTTGATACTTTTAATTACGATTTACTTTAGATGATAAAAGTGGGCGGCAACCGCTGAATCTTGTCAATTGCCTATTAAATTACCTGAGAGTAAGTCTTGAAGAGCAACAAAAAACCCCCGGCTTGGTCGGAGGTTTAAATGTTAGTGGATTCGCGCCTGGCTCTTTTCATCGGCCGGGAATCGTTGCTGACCGTCAGGATTTTCTTGGCTTCTTCGTATTCAGCCAGCCAAAAATTAATTTAATCTCGGCACCTGCTGCTGATTGAATGGAGTTGACATTAGCAAATGCACCTACTCCTATTCCGAGGTAAGGGATAATTGCCCAGTTGAAATCGGCTTTAAGCGCCCCACCGATGGTGGTTTGCGATTTACTAGTGGATGAATAATTAGAGCTGAAATGTAATCCATCTTCTTCCACTTCTTGCGCCGTGAAATTCATTTTCTGGCCACTTGCTATTGACAACCCTGCCTGTGTCGTAATCCACGTTTTCCTTCCAAGTGGAAAGAATTTACCCGCGTTAAAATTGAAGAGATGCATTTTTACAGCGGGCATCTCATCGGGGATTGGAAACAATATTAGAAGTGTGAATCCGGCTTCATAATCGGAAGGAAGGTTTTTAGGGTCCATATCCAACGAGGAATAGGATAGGGACGCCGTCCAGTTATTCTTCAAAACGGCAGTAGCCGCGAATTCTGGGGCAAGCACTCCATTATGACCTGCCAGGCCTGTGCCGAGATCCATGTAGAATTTCTTGAATGGCGTTTCCTTTGTTTGTGCAAATAATGTTGTCGCGAATGCCAGCAGTAAGGCAGTGATAGTGACTTGTTTCATGTTAAACGGTTTTGGGATTTGTGTTCGGTTGCTGTTATCCGTTAGTTCCGGATCCGTGGTGAAAGTAGTTTCGCTGGGGCGCGCGTCAAAATCTAATTTTGCAATTGATCCTCGTCAATTTGCAGATTTTACTAAAGACGTCAACAACTGTTCGCCACACTCAGTGATAAATTGGGTAAATTCCAAATAGAGCAGGAGCAGTTTGCAGTTTTCGCGAAAAATGGCCGCCGCATCATCTGCAACACGAAACAAATAATTTGCCACAGGACGCTTCAGGATGGCGGGAAACCTTTTCGAATTTCATTTTCCCTTCTTCAATCGTTAGCATATGAGATATCACGTTCGATATTCCTTTTCGATTTCCTTCTTCTATTTTATGTTGTGAAACCTTTAGTAAACCATTCTGCAATTTGGTTCCGCAAGAGTTCGAATCAACGAAGTCGGTTCGTGGTTAATTTCGCATATATGAAGACGAGCGTAGCTATTTAATTTTTGTTTTGAAATTCATTTTTTATGTCAGTGATCATATTCTCTTTTATTCTTCTCTTCGTCTCCATCACTGCCGGACTGCTTGGCTCTCTTACCGGATTAGGTGGAGGTGTAGTGCTTATACCGGTCCTCACCTTGATTTTTAAAGTGGACATACATTATGCCATCGGCACATCGCTTATCAGTGTTATAGCCACATCCTCCGGTGCGGCGGCTGCGTATGTAAAAGAAGGCATCTCAAATATTCGCCTGGGAATTTTTTTGGAATTGGCTACAACGATTGGTGCAATAATGGGGGCGTTTCTTGCAGGCTTTATCTCGACTTCCGTCATCGCTATCGTTTTTGGCGTTATTCTCATTTTTTCTGCTGGCGTGTCGCTGCTAAAGCATGAAGATCATATTGAAGTCGGGCAGGGCGGGCCGCTGGCGCGCCGGCTCAAACTAAACAATAGTTTTCCCTCGGAGCGGGGAACGATTGGTTATACAGTGAGAAATATTCCTGGGGGATTCCTGATGATGAATCTTGCGGGAATTATTTCGGGTTTATTGGGTATCGGTTCCGGCGCTTTGAAAGTGATTGCCATGGACAACATCATGCGTGTGCCATTTAAGGTATCTACCACTACGAGTAACTTTATGATAGGAGTAACTGCCGCTGCAAGTGCCGGTATTTATTTAAGGCGAGGATACATCGATCCTGGTTTATCGATGCCTGTAGTTTTGGGAGTATTAATTGGAGCCTTTGCCGGATCAAAGATTTTGTTCGCCGCAAAAAGTAAATCCTTAAGAATGCTGTTTGCAATTGTTATCCTTTTGCTGGCAATCGAAATGATTTATAATGGAACTCTTCACCGGATTTGAATTTAGAAATGAATAGTAAACTCAACGATAGAGACATTGAAAAAGCGATGGGTAAATTACTCCGTGTCGGAGTCTTGTCCTCGGCACTCATCGTTGCCGCAGGCGCGATTCTTTATTTTATTCAACATGGCAATGATCTCGCGAATTACCGAAGATTTATTGGTGAACCGAAACGGTTCACTGAGCTGCGATCCGTTTGGATGGCCGCTTTTCGGGGGCGCGGGAGATCGATAATCCAGTTAGGTCTATTTATACTGATTGCAACCCCAATCGCAAGGATAGTGTTTTCCGTTATTGGGTATGTGTTCGAGAAAGATTATCTGTACGTAATGCTAACACTGGCAGTCCTTGCAATCATATTGATCAACATCTGACGCCAAGGATGAACTCGCTCTAAGGTATTTAATATTCCTCCGCCTCGTTGAGGTCTCTTTTTTCGAAATGCATGCCCTCGTCCTCCTGTACATCCTTATTTTGTGGGCTATTATTTACTCCATCATCATATTGCGCAGTTATGTGTTCGACCATTTGATACTTAAGATGTTCTTTCAGCGCAATATAAGCATCCGCATTTTTCAAAGAGACATCGCCTGCAAAGAATTCCATCTTTTCGAGTGCTGCAAAGAGATCGCCTATTGTTTTCATTACCACGTTTATTATCGTCATGGCTGCTAAAAACAGGCCATTTTTAAAATGGAAACGTACTCTTGTGTCGGACTCAACCAGTGAGCCCGGTTTTTGCATGCAAACTTTATGTGCTGATTACTATCGATCAAAACACCTTATATGTTGGACGAAAATGGTTTCAACAAACCGAAATTAATTCTACTGGATGTATATGAAACCGTCCTTGACATGACCGATTTGGAGCGAAAGGTCAACGAGTTATTAGGAAGCAAGCGTGGTTACAGGATTTGGTTTGAATCATTGATGGAATATTGCTTCGTCGATAACTGCATACAGCAATTCCACGATTTTGGTACAATCGCGAAAGCGACTATGCAAATGGCAGCAGAGGAGCTAGACCGAACAGTATCTGAAGAGGACGTAGAATCGATACTTGGCCTAATGAAACAATTGCCTGTTCACCAGGGAGTGCAGCAGGGACTATCGGAGCTTTCCGATATGGGAATTCGGATGGCTGCTTTAACAAACACATCTCAAAAGATCCTCCAGGAAAGAATGGAATTCACCGGGATGATTTCTTTTTTTGAGGAGGTATTGAGCGCAGAACAGGTTAGAAAATACAAACCCTCTATCGAAGTTTATACCTGGGCAGCAAGGAAACTAAACGTATCGCCTGCTGATGTTCTCATGGTCTCCGCGCATGGTTGGGACCTTGCCGGTGCTTTCAATGCCGGCATGAAGACTGCTTTCCTGCAAAAGGAAAGGACTGCATTATTTCCACTCTCCCCAAAACCAAATATTATTTGTTCAGGTCTCGATGACCTGGCGAATAAACTTGCAGTGCCTGTCATGTAATGCGCACCTGGCAAATATGCGTCGATACTCTGTAGGTATCTGGGAACGTGCAAGCACAGCCGAACATCTTGACTAGTCAATAAATACTTCGGGCATTAGTGCAGTCGGGAAATGCAACTGACACCCCATCCGGTCCCACCTCTTACGTAATAGTTTCCACAAGATCAACATTTGATTATCCCCGAATTTGGTTGTTATGTATCCTCCTTATCAGGGAAGAGTAGTTATTTAGTTGAGGGTAATTTGCAATTGTATAAAAAAAATAATGGTTGGTCAAAATTTTAGAATGAATCGCAGTTTACTTCCAATCGCACTTTCAATCTCAATATTGGCCATTGCTTGTAAAAAGAGTCATATCGAGGCACCACCAATTCCGGAGTTGCCCAAAAAGGCAGTGGTCAGTACGATTGCAGGAAATGGGTTTCCAGTTTTTGCTGATGGAGCTGCGCTTTCGGCAAGCTTCAGAGATCCGTTGGATGTGGTTGTTGCCAATGATGGGGCCATTTATGTGGCCGACGCTTTGAATCACCGTATCCGAAAAATTTCCGGGGGCCAGGTAACGACATTCGCTGGGAATGCGGCGCAGGGAACGGCAGACGGAGCAGGTAGCACAGCCGGTTTTGAATTTCCTATCCGATTGGCGGTAGACTTTACTGGCAATTTGTATACGTTGGAAATCGATAATCCGAGCGTGCGCAAAATAAATGCTGCCGGTTTTGTTTCTAATCATGCGGGTACGGGTTTGCTGGGATTCAAGGATGGTCCGGCAGCAATCGCACAATTTGGCACAAGCCTCGGTATAGTTGCCGACGCGCAGGGGAATATTTATGTGGCAGATAACGGGAACAGTCGTATTCGTAAGATCACCGCTGCAGGCGAAGTGATCACCATTGCGGGATCGGACCACCAGGGTTTGTTAGATGGGATAGGTACGCAGGCGCAGTTTTTTTCGGTTGCAGGAATGGTGCTTGATGCTCATGGAAATTTATTTGTTGCAGATGAAAACCGGATACGAAAAATTACGCCGGCAGGAGTTGTTTCTACGTTTGCCGGAAGCGGAGAATATGGATTTGCAGATGGAATGGGCGTAAACGCCAGCTTCACATTTGCAGAAGACCTGGTCATAGATAAGAATGGAAATATTTATGTATCAGATGAGGATCGCATACGAAAAATAACTCCCGATGGACTCGTGTCTACCATCGCAGGAGGTACACAAGGCTTTCAAGATGGAGACGGTCTGGTTGCCAAATTCAATAGGCCTACTGGGCTTGGCATTGACAAAGACGGAAGTATTTACGTGGCAGACAATCAAAACAATCGCATTCGCAAAATAAGTTTTCAATAAACATCTTTAGGTTATTTATATTTTTCAGGTGTGGCGGTTAAAATCCCGATGTAATGATCGGGGTTTTTGTATTTGTATAGCGGCTGGAAAACTTCTAACCCAATTGAATGCGACAAACTATCTTTAATCGATCGGAATTTGGCATGCGCATTTCTTCGAATTTTCTCTTCTAAAATTGCAAACATGAAAAAGACTATATTCTTTTTAATGACGGTTTCTCTTTTCACCAGTTTAAGTTTCGGACAGGTACAGCAACACAAAATTGTTTTTGATTTCACCAAGGGCGACACTGCGAGCTTTGGAACAATGGCGAGGCATGCGAAAAATATTTTGGCTTTGGCCCCTAATGCAAAACTGGAGATAGTATGTTATGGTCCCGGACTGGATCTTGTGATTAAGGAGAAGACAACAATTGAAAAAGAAATCAAGGAATTAAATGATAAATATGGAGTTGTTTTTGCCGCCTGTGAATCCACGATGAAAAGGAGGGGAATTGATAAGAGCCAGCTATTGCTGCAAACACTCACAGTGCCGTTGGCGATATTGGAGATTTCTGCAAAGGAACAGGAAGGATGGACGTACATTAAAGCGGGATACTAACCCCGCCCAGCGGCGGGGCCCAGCAGCGATAAAAACTCCCTAACTATTGTGCCCATGATTCTATCCGATGCATCTGAGGCATGTTCTCTGCAGATTAATCGCATAGAAGGATAGATACATACATGTTTCACATAGCTTCTTCTATGTGTGTCCTAACTATGTTCCTGTGATTCTATGTGATGCATCTGACGTATGTTCTCTGCAGATTAATCGCATAGAAACATAAGGTACAACTTGTCCCGCCCATGCGGGATAGGAATTTCACATAGGCTCTTCTATGTGTCAAATTGCAAATAACATGGAACTTAAAAAGGGATTACAGTTTGAATTGAACTCCCAATGTAAATACCACGTTGGCAAATCCGGCCGGCGTCAAATTGTTTTCAATATTTTGAACGATGTTTCGTTTTACCGGAATTCCAACATACATATACGCCAAGGTCTTTTTCATGCTGTAACTTAATCCTGGTTCAAGAGAGGTAATGGTGGCTGCCCTTCGGAAACCCTTGTTTCCACCTATCAAATCATTGACCGGCACCTTTTCATAACGCATGGCGGCAGTTAAAATAATTTGCTGGTATTGCCAATTACCTCCGACGCGAACGGTGTATTGATCAGGTACGCTCATTACCGTGGTGTTGTTTTTGATTTCTGCCGGGGTAGGAGCCTTCCCTTTAAGATTAGAAACCCCATTCTGTTCTCTTGGGTTCAGCAGATAATAGCCGTAAGCAAATACATTAATTGACCTGGTGACCGAATAAAATGCACTTAGCTCCGCTGTAATGCCAGTGCCCCCATCGCCTAATTGGATAGCCTGGTCAACAGGCGCCATCACTTTGATGGAATCATTTCGATAAAAATAGTCCTCGTATCTAAAATCGCCGGTGGGTAATTTTACTCCCAAACCTGCCTGGATATTACCTTTTGTACTTGCGCTTGTATTCACCAACCATTTATATACGGTGAAACGAATATCACCAAGCCCAAACGAATGAGTAGTATGTTTTGGCGTTTGAGGACCGCCATGATCTCTGCTATTAGTGCGCGAATTTGCGGATACCGGCATGCTTACCGCTAGCGACCACCCATTTTCGAGCAGCCTGTAGACACTTATGTTGAGTGTATAAATGCGATTTGTGACCAGCGTATCTGTAATAAATTTATCTGCTATGTACGTACTTGAAGCTTCGAAATACCGATTGGTCACATTTAAAATAAACCTCTCGTTTGGGTCAATATTCTTAAATAGAAGATCCGGGCTAACGCCAGCAACATTCCTTATGGCAACACATCCCTGTGTAAATGCATAACAACCGGGTAGCATAATGACTGATAGTACAAGAAACTTTTTCACGTCTGGGGTTTTATATCAAGAAAATAATTGACAGTTGAAGGATAGACTCTTTACTCCGATCGTAGGTCTTCGGATCAATAAATATTTGTAGAGTATGGATTATTTTGTCTTCCCGTTTTTCATTGTTGAGATATTCAATATCCTATTCACTTCATGCTTGAATAGGCGGCCAACGGGTATTTCTTTCTTTCCGATTTCAATGAGATCGGAATGGTAGGCATCAATCTTATTCACCGCGATCAGGTAAGACCTGTGCACACGAACGAATGCATCTTTTGGTAACATTTCTTCAAGAGCTGAAATGGACTGCTTGGAAACAATGACTTTGCTTGTTGTAACTACTTTTATGTAGTCCTTCAGACTTTCGATGAACAAGATATCTTCCAGGAATACTTTTACCATTTTGCGGTCGGCCCGAAAATACAGGAACGGGTGGGATTGATCAGGAACGGTTTCGCCGGTAAGTTTGCCAGTTTCAGATGCATGAATATTTAATTGCATCACCTTATTCACCGCCTGCAGGAATCGTTCGAAGCTAATTGGTTTTAGCAGGAAGTCCACCGCATTAAGATCGAAACCCTCTACTGCATATTTTCTGAACGCAGTTGTGAAAATGACTCTTGGCGGATTTTTCAGTGTTCTTAAGAAACTGGTACCGAGAATGTGCGGCATTTTAATATCGAGAAACAAAAGTTCCACCGCATTATTTTGTAGGAAAGAAAGTGTTTCCACGGCGTTGGAGCATTCCCCGGCAAGTTCCAGCAACTCCACTTCTGAGACATATTTTTTTAAAATATCCCTGGCAGGAGGTTCATCATCAATAACAAGGCATTTTATTTTCTTATTCGTCGGCATAAACTGCGTGTTCATTAGTGTAAATCTCGTCCTGTATTTGATTGCCTGATTCTTTTAGGGTGATCCTTAAATAAGTCATCATCATTTCTGGTTCAACCGTGGTCTTCAACTCATACCAACCTTCATAATAAAAATCCAGTCGTTTCAGTGTTTTGCTAGTTCCATTTTCGTTCACTCGGGGATCTGTGTATTGAACATTTTTTCCATGAATCAATTTCATCGTCATTTCCGAATCGACAATTTTAAATTCGACGTTCATCCAGG
>Ga0136846_1214442_pt1 | contig 25496 bp, 24 predicted proteins | sample HopSoiMetagenom2_FD_96841 | JGI IMG/M metagenome (GOLD analysis project Ga0136846, IMG submission 96841) | Grasslands soil microbial communities from Hopland, California, USA - 2 Assembly 2016 (version 4) | ecosystem: Environmental > Terrestrial > Soil > Grasslands | place: USA: Hopland... | reverse complement strand
TGTACGGCCTGGTGAACACGCCGAAGATCGTCGGCGGCGTCACCCCGTCGTCGAGGACGCCGCCGCCGCCTTCTGCGGCCAGATCTGCGAGCAGGTGGTCCGCGCGGCCTCGGCGCGCGAGGCGGAGATGGCCAAGCTGCTGGAGAACACCTGACCCGTGGAAGATCCCAGCCGACCACACCTGGGTGAAGGGCGGCACCGCGTACGCCGACGCCGTGCAGTACGGCCACGCCACTCCGAGCCGCGTGGTCCGGCCGGTCGCTATCGTGATCGACGCGTACGAGCGGGTCTTCTACACCTACGGGCCGCTGTTCGGCCTGATCCTGCTCACCGGCCTCGGCGGGGTGGTGCGGCTGCGCCGGACCCGGGACGGGCCGCGCGCCCTGTCCCCGCGGCTGGCCTGGTCACCCCGACGGGCAGCATGCTGCCCGGGCCCACCGCGGTCGTGCTGCTGGTGTTCCCGATCGCGGTGGCCGACTTCGACTACCGCTACCTGCTTCCCGTCCTGCTGTTCGCCTGCCTGGCCGCGGGCCTGGCCTTCGCCCCGGCCAGGAACCGGTGTCTCTTCCCGACCCAGCCCCCGAACCCCACGCCAACCTCACTAGCGAAGTCTCCGGCAAGGTTGCCTGACCCTGCCACCTGAATCCTCACGCCTCCCAGTTCGCCCGCGGTTGTCCTACCTAGCCCGGGGACCCCTCCGGTCTCACCAACCCCGCCCGAGATTCAGTGGTTGCCGCGCTCTACCCGAAAGAGACTGCAGGGCGCCACAACCACTGAATTCTGAGGTCCTCGGGTACCGGATCTCGGAGAATAGGGGGATGGCGGACGACCTTCGGCTGAGCCTGGGGGAGGCGCGGCGGCTCGCTGTCCGGAGCCAGCACCTGGCCGGACCAGACCCGGGCGCGGGGCCCGCCGGGCTGCGGCGGGTGCTGCGCGGGCTGCGGGTGCTGCAACTCGACCCGGTCAACGTGGCGGCGCGCAGCCACCTGCTCGTGTTGTGGAGCAGGCTCGGCTCGTTCGACCGGGCCGACCTGGACACGCTGCTGTGGCGCGAGCGCTGGCTGTTCGAGTACTGGGCGCACGCCGCCTCGATCGTGCTGACGGAGGACTACCCGATCCACCGCCTGATGATGCGCCGGTACGGGGTGAGCGCCACGAACTCGCGGCTGCGGGACTGGATGGCGGCGAACGAGGATTTCCGCCGCTACGTCCTGGCCCGGCTGCGGGACGCCGGGCCGCTGCCCGGCGGCGCCATCGAGGACCGCGCCGCCGTGAGCTGGACCTCCACCGGCTGGACCAACGGCCGCAATGTCGAGCGGATGCTGGACACCCTGTGGAAGCAGGGCGTGGTCACGGTCGCGGGCCGGGACGGGCTGCGCCGGCTGTGGGCCCTGGCCGAGTTCCCCGACGCCGCGGAGCTGCCCGAGCCCGAGGTGGTGACCCGGGCGGCCGAGCACGCGCTGCGCGCCCTGGGCGTCGCCCGGGCCCGTGACGTCGAACGGCACTTCACCATCGGCCGGTATCCCGGCCTCGACCTCGAGCGCGAGGCCTGGGCCCGGCCGGTGAGCGTCGAGGGCGGCAGCGAGCAGTGGTGGGTGCACCGGGACGTGCTCGGGCTGCTCGACGAGGACTGGCGGCCGCGGACTACGCTGCTGTCCCCGTTCGACAACCTGATCTGCGACCGGGACCGGACCGAACGCCTGTGGGGCTTCACCTACCGCAACGAGATCTACGTCCCCAGGCACAAGCGCCGGTACGGCTCCTACGTGATGCCGGTGCTAGCGGGGGAGCGACTGGTCGGCCGGGTGGCACCGCGAATGGACCGGCGCCGGGGCGAGCTGGTCATCGAGGCGATGTTCGCCGAGGAGTCCGCCGATCCGGGGTCGTGGCCGGAGGACGCGCTGCCGCCGGGATCAGTGGCCGCCGCGATCGGGTCGCTGGCGGCTTTCGCCGGCGGTGGTTCGGTCATCTACTCCGGCGCGACGGCCCTCGGCGTATCCTAGGCACGGGTGAGTCGGCCGGGCGGTCGCGCCGGGCCACAAGCCCGGCGAGGAAGGTCCGGGCTCCACAGGGCAGGGTGGTCGGTAACGCCGACCCGGGGTGACCCGCGGGACAGTGCCACAGAAAACAGACCGCCCCCGCGCGAGCGGGGGTAAGGGTGAAACGGTGGTGTAAGAGACCACCAGCACCGCAGGTGACTGCGGTGGCTCGGTAAACCCCACCCGGAGCAAGGTCAAGAAGGGGAACCACGGTTCCCTGCGCGAGCGTTCGAGGGCGGCCCGCCCGATGCTCGCGGGTAGACCGCACGAGGCTGTCGGCAACGGCAGTCCCAGATGGATGACCGCCGGCCCGCGCAAGCGGGTGCACAGAACCCGGCCTACAGGCCGGCTCACCCACCTATTGCCGTCGTGACCTGCGCCGCAAAGATACTCAGCATGGCCACGGGGCATATTCGAGGCACTGCGGCACACGGTCTGCTGTTAGCTGGGCTGACTGTCGTGTCCTGCGGTCAGCTCCCATAGCTTGTCGAGTAGCTCGCGAAGCTTGTAGCGAGTGATGACCGTTTCGCCGTCCGGTGCGGGGATTCGGGCCTGCCACGTGCCGAATCCACCGTCTCCGATGATCACGTCAGGATGCTTCTTGCGAAACTGTTGCAGACGTAGCATCTGACCCAGCTCGTCCTGCCCTGTACCGAAGCCCAGGACCGTCAACTGGTCGCGGAAGCCGGTTCTCCCGAGCAGTGAGGCCGGTGACTTGCCGCGCTCGGTGCCGGTCGACCGCCAGCAGAACTGCGCGCAGGACGACCGCGTAATCCCGATGGAAACGGTGGCCGATAGCAGCGATCAGCTCCTCGGCTGTTCCGGCCGGATCCTGGTCACGCCAGTTCGCGACAGTAGCCCGAGCCCTTGCCCGTTCCGGTGGCATGGCAACGCCTCACTCACTTATCACCGCGTATTAATGCTGTCACCGTCAGCCAACCGGAATCATTGAGGCAGGTAAACGAACTTGCGGCAACTTGCGAGACAGTTAATACTGCAACGGCACTCGTGCCGGGCAGGGCTAAATTGCACGGCAGGACCTTTCCGCACGCTACAGCTCTCCCGCGACGAGTCGTGTTCTTCATGTCGGGATCACCCGGAGGGGATGAGCCATCTGCAGAACAACCCGCCTACGTTGTACTTGATCAGCCGATCAGGCCCAAGGTCCACATCAGACGGGGGAGGCGGCAATGAGCGCCGATGAGCTGCCGAGCTGGCGCGAGACGACCGCGAAGCAGTCGATCGTGGAGTTCGTCGCCGCCGTGACCGACCCTGATTCGCCAGACTTCATCCCCGAACGGGACCGCATCGCGGTCTTCGACAACGACGGCACGCTGTGGACCGAACAGCCCGTCTACGCCCAGCTGGTCTTCGCGCTGGACCGGGCCGCCGAGCTGGGCCATCCCACCAGCCTGGAAGAGCTGCACGCGGGCGGGATGGAAGCTCTGACCAAGCTGGTAGCGCTCACCCACGCTGGCATCACCACCGAGGAATTCGACGCCCTGTGCCGAAACTGGCTGGCCTCGGCCCGGCACCCGCGCTTCGGGCGGCCCTACCCGGCGACGGTGTACCAGCCGATGGTGGAACTGCTCGGCCTGCTAGACCGCAACGGCTTCACCTGCTGGATCTTCTCCGGCGGCGGCACCGACTTCATGCGGAGCTGGACAGCCGATGGCTACGGCCTGCCGCCGCACCGGGTGATCGGCAGCGTGGGGGAAACCGAGTTCCGCGTCGGCGACGGCGGACCCGAACTCGTCAAGACCGCCAAAGTCGCGATCATCAACGACGGGCCGCAAAAGCCCAGCTCGATTCACCGGCACGTCGGGCAGCGCCCGGCCGTGGCCGCCGGGAACACCGACGGCGACCTGGCCATGCTCCAGTGGACCGCAGCCAGCCCGTACCGGACCCTGGAACTGATCGTCCATCACACCGACGGCGACCGGGAGTACGCCTACGACCGTGACCCGATCCTGGGCAGCGGCACCGGCCAGATCCTCGCCGCCGCCGCTGAGCACAAGTGGACCGTGATCGACATGGCCGCCGACTGGGCCGCCATCCACCCGGACGCCTAAGCGAGTCCGTAGCCGCATTGCCGGTAGTAGCAGATCCGGGCCTGGCACTGGCGTCGTCGGCGCCAGCGCGACCAGGACCAGCGGAATCAGCTAAGTGCCGTTGCAGTATCAACCGAGGTAACCCAGAGCCTCCGCGATCAAGTCGCGCGCCTGCGCTCTGTAGACCGCGAGCCTCGCTAGCTTTTCGAAGGCACGGACGTACAGCGTGATCTCGCTCGGTGCCGTGACGGTCACCTGGGCTGATAGCAGCTCCACATGGACTCGCTCGTCGTCGAATATGGTGAATGCCTCGAGGGGCCACATCGGCCGCGGCCCTGCCGTGAACGGGATCACGCCCAGGGACATCGAAGGCATTTTCGTTGCTTCCAGCAGCTGGCCGAGCTGGGGGGTCATGACTTCAGCTCCGCCGAGCCGATGTCTCAGAACGGACTCCTCCACCAGCAGCGCAAGGCGATGGTTGCCCGAACGCAGCATCCGGTTTCGGCTCATCCGTGCCGCGACCGCTTCTTCGACGTCGTCGGGAGTGCCTCGGAACTCGCCGATCGCCGACAGCAGCGCGCCAGCGTAAGCGGGTGTCTGGAGAAAACCGGGCACGACTGCCGAGCAGTAGGCCTTGAACAACCTGGTGCGCTCATAAAGCGGACGCCGCGATTCCTGCGCCCGGCGCAGACCCGCCGGATTGAGCCGGCGCCACTCGACGTACATCGAGTCGGCCGCCCTGGAGGCCGCGATCAGGTCGGGTGTCTCGCGCTCGGCTCCGCAGACCCGGCACCACTGCTGGATGTCGGCCTCGCCCGGCGCCTGCTTCGCGGACTCGATCCGGCTCGTCTTCGCCTCGTGCCAGCCCGCAGCGGCCGACAGGGCTCTCGCTGTCAGGCCCGCGTCCAGGCGAATGTCGCGCAGTCGCTCGGCGAGCTGCTGCCTGGCGCGCTGGACGCTGGAGGACGGTGAGAGGGCCACGATGCTCGGATACGTCAGGTCCGGTCAGGACAGCCGGTAGGCAGCGTGCGGGATCGCGCGCTCCCAGATGTGATCGCTATCGGTCTCGGGGTCGATCGCGATGAAGATTAACGTCATGGCCTTGTCCTCGGTACGTGAGTAGTTGCATTGACTTGCAAGCCGATTCTTAGAGCGTTGCGCTATCGCCACGCTCAGTCAAGACCTAAGGCTCGATTGGCAGCCATCATCTGTGCTCACATCATCTGTGCTCAGTACTGTGAGAAATTTCTGCACAGCCTTCAAGGCGGCCCCGAGGGGCCGCTCGCGCCGCCGACTCGGACGGCGCAGCTGCGCTCCCGCTCCGCTCACGCGCAGCTGGCCTTTGTCGCCGGTCGGCTGGCGCGAAGGCAAGACCAGGGGGCTACGGAAACCCGGGAAGTCACCAGGCCGCGGTGGATTTGACACGGGGACCCCTCGCGGCGGCTCCATCAGGCCCAGACTGGGCCCGGCCAGCTTTGACGGACATCCATCACCAAGGGTTCACCCCGGCCCTGGCCAGCAGCTGGTCGGCCAGATCGGCCGGGGTGAGCCTGTCCGAGCGCAGCATGAGCGGCCCGTCCGGCTGGCAGCACGCCAGCTCGGCAGGTGCTGGATAGCGCCGTCCGGCGGCAGCTGCTTCCGCAGCATCAGGCCGACGTCTCCGGGGTCATAGATGACCGTGTCCGGGAGCCGCCGGTGCAGTTCCTGCGCCAGCGTCGTCTTGCCCGCGCCGAACCCGTCGTTGATCCAGATGATCACGGGCACAAGCTATCTGGCTCAGGCGTGCAGGCTGGGGCGGTAGATGAGCTCCTGGATGTGGCCGTCGAGCGTCCGGTGCTCGAGCAGCTCGAGGTCGAAGTCGGCGGCGCCTCCGAAGACCGGGTCCAGCCCTGTCTGCCCGGTGATCACGGGGTAGAGCGTCACCTGGACGCGATCGACCAGTCCGGCGGCCATCAGCGCCCGGTTCATGGACAGGCTGCCGTGCGAGCGCAACGGCACCGCGGATTCCTTCTTGAGCCGGGCGACCACGTCGATGGCGTCGCCGCTCGCCACGGTTGCGTCCGGCCAGTCCAGAGGTCCTTCCAGCGTGGTCGAGACCACCGTGGCCGGCAGGTTTCTCATCCGGGTGACCCACGGGTCACGGACGTCGGAATCCTCGGTGCTCGAGGCCAGCATCTGCGCGAACGCCCGGTAGGTATTGGCCCCGAAGACCATCCTCTGCTCTTCGCCGTACACGGCGAGGCGGCGGTCCAGGAGCTCAGGGCCTTGCTTGCCCCAGTAGCCGGTCCAGTTGCCGCCGGCGGCGCCGAAGCCGTCGAGGCTGGAAAAGACGTCGAAGGTGTAGGTAGCGGTCACGATGTTCTCCTCGATTGCGGTCGATCGGGTACAGGAGATACAGACTGGCAACCACCGCGAGATTCATCGCCCTCGGGCTCGTGGTCAGGCATTCACGCCCTCCCGTACGGCTGGTGAGTGTCGCCTCGCCGCGTCGTCTGCATGTTGAGATGGGACGAAGGAGCGTGCACCGTGGACCGCGAGAACGTGAGCGCGTCACCTGACTTTCGCCGTGCCCACCGCGAGGGTGTTCGCGGTGCTGGCGGGCCCGGCGGCCGATGCTGCGATCGATGGCACCGGCTGGGTTCAGGAAGCCGCTGACCGGGCGCCGCTGACCGAGGTGGGGCAGGTTTTCCGGATGGACATGTACCACCCCGGCCATCCGGGAGTACTTCCAGTTCCCGCCGTCCGGATCGGAGCATCTCACCAACTCGCTGCATCACCTGGCCGCACCGGCACCGCGGGCCTCCGCGCCCCACGGCTAGAGCCTGTCCTGTAGATCACGAAACGGCCACAGCAGATCATGTAGCAGGCCACATCGTCCCGCAAGCACGTCCTGGACGCCACCATCAACCCCACCAGCCCCCTGCATAACATTTCGTTTCAGTGGTTGTGGCGTTCTACCGCATAGAGGGGGTAGAACGCCACAACCACTGAATTTCAGAGATAGCTGAAGGGTTTGCGCGACACGCCTTAGCCGCGCAGGGTGGTCCGGACGGTCCGGCGCCACACCCTGGCCGGCGAGTCCGTGCTGGTGCTGACCTCGGCGACGGCCAGGCCAGGCGCACCCGCCGCGCACCGGGCGGCCCAGGTGCCGTCCGGGGTCACCAGGCCGGTCGGCGGGGCGTCATCCGCGGCGGGGCCGGCGTAGCTGACCCACAGGGAGTTGGCGGCGGCGTGGCCGGCCGCCTCGATGGCGAAGATGCCAGGCGTTTCCGGGTTGCCGTGGGTGGAGAACAGGATGCAGTCGACGTCTTGTTCCTCGTAGGCGGCGAACAGCTCCGGGTAGTGGGTTTCCATGCCGAGAGCGCAGCCGAAGCGGACACCGGAGGCGGTGAAGACCAGCGGGTCGCGCCCGGCCGTGTACATGAGCGCGGACTTCGTCTTGGACAGCATGCGCTCGTCGTAGCGGCCGGTGAGCTGACCCCGGCTGGAGATGACGAACAGGCAGTTGCCCGGGCGGACGTCGCGGGCGCCGCGGTGGATGCCGCCGACGACGGTCCACAGCCGCAGCTGGCCGGCCAGCCGGGTAACCTCCTCCAGCTCCCGCGCGAGGCCGGCCCAGTCGGCGCGGTCCCAGTCGGCCGGGCCGATGTCGTCCGGTCCGGTGCTGGACATGAGGCGCTTGCCTGGTGAGGTCAGCGCGCCTTCGGGGAAGTGCACCAGGTCGGCGCCGCGGGTACGTGCCTGCCGCATGAGCGCGCGCACGGCGGCGCCGCTGGCCCTGACCTGGCTGGCGTCACCGGGGTCGGGGAGAAGCGGCAGCTGCGCCGCCGCCACGGTTATGGACCTGCGGCCGCCGGCTAGCTGGTGCCGGGCGGTGGTGTAGGACTCACCGGTCTTCAGGGCACGGGCGCGGACGCGTTGCTTCAGGTTCCGGTTTGCGGTCATCGCGGGGCCTCCACGTCGCGAGCGGACACCTCCCAGCGGCGCACCCGCGACGAGCAGGCGGTCAGTGCGGCGACCCGAGTCGGCAGACCCTTTGCCTCCGGCAGGTGGCCGGCGCTGGGAGCCAGCCATGGAGGTTCGGCGTGAGTCACGCTCGCCGTCAGCTTATCGGGCAAGGACGAGCCGGGTCACCCGCCCTTTTCCTCGCCGTCTCCAGCAGTTAGTTCGCCGAGCTTGTCGAGCAGCTCGCGGAGCGTGTACCGGGTGATAACGATCTCGCCATCCGGCTTCGGGATGCGGGCCTGCACGGTGCCGAACCCGCCGTCGCCGACGATGACGTCCGGATGGGCAGCCCTGAATCTGGCCAGGCGGATAACCTGATCGAGTTCGTCCGGTAGAAAACGCAGCCCGCTGCGGATCCCGCTCACGGTTGTCTCCGGTCCGAGCCGGCGCTTCCGGCCACGCCCGTAACCTGCCTGGCGTTGTGCCGGTCGACCCCGAAGTTGTCTTCGCGGAACCTCACGGCGAACCATACCTCCTTGTCACACAGGGCAATCGAGAGATGACGACAGTCAAGCCGGTACCGGGCGTAGCCTGAAAGGCGTTACCCGTATGGCCGTACATCGCCAAACGGGCAACAGACAAGACCTCGCGCGCGATTGGCACACGCAGCATGAGCGAGTTCGGAACGGAACTGACGCGTCTGATGGCGGCGCGTGGCCTCGGCGTACGCGAGCTGGCTCGCCTCGTGCCGTGCAATCCCGGGCACATCTCGAACCTGCGCAGCGGAAAGGCCAACGCGTCACCCGGGCTGGCGGCGCATCTTGATGGCGTGCTCGGTGCCGAAGGCGGACTGCTGGCTCTCGTCCCGGCGCCCGCGCGTCGCCCGAGGGAAACAGCGGTAACCGCTGACGATGAGATCGCCGCGCTCGAACTGGCACGCCGCATCGAAGCCTCTGACGTTGGCGGCGGTACCATCGAGCGTCTCGAGGTGATCGTCGACGACCTGGCTATCGCCTACCCGGCCACGCGGCCCGCCGACCTGCTCGCCCGCATCCGGACCCACCTGGGATACGCCAGCCATCTCCTAGACGCCCGCGCCACTCTGAGCCAGCATCGTCGCCTGCTCGTTACCGGCGGATGGCTGTCGCTGCTGGCTGCCACGTGCCTGATAGACCTGCACCGTGACCACGCAGCCGAGGCGTACCTGCGCACTGCTGACCAACTCGCCGACGAGACCGGACAGCCCGACCTGGCTGCCTGGGCGCTAGAAACCCGGGCATGGCAGGCGCTGACCGCGGGTGACTTCCAGCAGGCAGTCGCGCTGTCCCAGGGCGCCCAGCTGGCCGCGCCGCATGCCAGCAGCGCGCACTTGCAGGCGGTCGCTCAGGAAGGCCGGGCGTGGGCGCGGGCTGGCGACCCCATCGAGACCCGCCGCACGCTGACCCGGCTGGAAACACTCGTATCGCCGCTGCCGGTGCCCGATCGGCCCGAGCACCATTACCGGTACGACCCGCCGAAGTCGCAGGCTTACGTCGCGACCACGCTCGCATGGGTTGGCGACGCCGCCGCCGAGGGGATCACCCGGGAAGTCCTCGCCGCAATCGAGGCGCCTGGCGCCGTACCGGCGCGGCCGCGTCGCGCCGCCCTGGCCCGGCTCGACCTGGCCCTCGCGCTCATCGCGTCAGGGAAGGACGACGAGGCGGCCGCCATGGCGCTGCGGGCCGTCCGCTCCGCCCGGCTGGCACCGGTCGATGGCCGCCGCGTCCGGGAGATCATCCAGGCCGTGGCGGCCAGCCAGGCGCCCGGCGTCCGCGAGCTCGCCGAGGCCAACCGCGACGGCGGCGGGCCGGCCGCGCTACCCTGACGCCGCGCCGGGCTCAGGCTTCCTAGGCCGAACCCCAGGGCTTCACGGCTGTCTTGGCGGAACTGCTGGACAGCTTGAGGGTGCAGGCCTGATGCGGTTGCGGCGATATGACAATGCTGACCTTGTAGACATAGACGTCGATGCCGTCCTTCACCGGGACAGGGGTCAGGTCGACATTCAGCTGAGGGTTCTCCGGGCCGGCGATGGTTCCGCTCAGCGGCTGCCCCGGGATGAGCTCGGTGAACCAGGCCTTGGCCGTCTGCTGCAGCGTCTTGAGCTGAGTCGCGTTCTCCTGCGAGACACGGAAATCGACATACAGCGGGTCTGCGGCGCCGCCAGCCCAGGAGAACTTCTCGAGAACGCCGACCACGGGTACCACCATGGGCTTGCCGTTCCCGGCCGCCAGCGGATCGCTCACCTGCAAGTCGGACTGGAGGCCGCCGACCGGAAGGCCGAAGCCATCGAGCTTGGTCACCCAGCCGATCCGCTGATGCTCGTTCGGGTCCATCACGAAGCCGGAACTCACACTGCATTCGAGATCAACCGCCACAGCCGCCATCGGTGCCCTCCCTATCGTTTCCCGGCGACTGGCAGCGTGTCGCGCTGCCCCCGCTGGCCCTCCCATGCGATCCGAACCTATAAGCGGCGGCCATGCACGGGAAGACCCGGCGGGAAATGCGAACGTGCCGGGTGCTGAGCCTTCCACGCCGGATGACTCCGTAGCGCCGCACTGCTGTTTACGCGGCCCCGGGCTGGACAGGGTGCGTCTGCCAGGACCAGCACTACAGCGTAGGAGGTGACCGATGAGTGATCTCGCCGGAGCGGCGGCGCGGGCCGTCGATCAGCCGCAAGGCGACATGATCGCGATCCTGCTGGAACAACATCAGCGCATCCGGGAGCTGTTCGCCCATGTCAAGGGGGCCAGCGGCGAGCATAAGCAGCAGGCCTTCGACGAGCTGCGCGCCCTGCTGGCCGTCCACGAGACCGCCGAGGAAATGGTGTTGCGGCCCATCAGCAGCAAGGACGCCGGAGCCGAGGTCGCCGATGCGCGGAACGAGGAAGAGAGAGAGGCCACCCGGACGCTGACTGTCCTGGAGATGATGGACGTCTCCAGCGCGGAGTTCGATCACATGTTCGGCGAGTTCGAACAAGCGGTTCTCGATCATGCCAGTCACGAGGAGCAGGACGAGTTCCCGCTCGTCCGTGCCCGGGAGAACCAGGACACGCTCATGGCGATGGGCCGGACGTTGCGCGCCGTGGAAAGGGTCGCGCCGACCCACCCGCATCCGTCGACCGCGGGCTCGCCCGCGGCGCAGTGGGCGGTGGGACCGTTCGCGTCGATAGTCGACCGGACGCTGGACGCGATCAAGAACGCCACGCGAGGTAGCTGACGCGACCAGCAGGAAAACGCGACCAGTACGAAACCTAGTTAATACAGTGCGCGAAGGCGCCGGTGACCGGACGAGTGCCGCCCCGTCACCGGCGCCTTCATGCGGCTAGAAGACATGCCGGGTATCAGGCCGCCATGAGCCTCGGCACGCGGTCGACCGCGCTCTTGACGACGCTGGACCAGTCGCGCGTGCGGATCTGCTCCGAGGCGCGCTGCTGCTCGCCTTGCTGCGCCCCGAGAATCAGGATGCCGCCGGTCAGCGCCGGCGTGACCCACTGCAGGATGCGCTGCTGCTGCTGCAGCTTGGCGACCTTGTCCGGCGTGCCTTCGGACGGCACGGTTCCGCCTTCGACCGGAGCGGCACCGGCTGACGGCTGGATTTCGCCTTCGCCTTCGGCCTGGTCGGCGCTAGCTTCAGTGGCGATCTTGGCGCCGAGTAGGCCGCTGTACGCGGTGGTGCCGATGGCGGCGGCCGTCAGCACCGTCTTGATCACTGTGTTGGCTCCGGCGCCCCTCTGATCAAGGACCCGGTCGCGGTTAGCCAGCAGCAGGCCGGTCACCCCGACCAGGTGCGCGCCGATGGCCGCCGCGGAGACAGGAGCCCAGCGCCCCCATCCCGCGGCCGCGACCTTAGCTCGCTCGGTCGGATCCTTGACGTCCTTGGAAGCGCCGTTGACTCCGATGGCACCCATCAGGGTGCCGCCGAACCAGGCGGCGGCGCCGAGGTCATGCATGGACCGGATGATCGTGTTGCGATTGCTCGTCATGACTCTTCCTCTGCAGGCACGATGGACAAAGCACGGCGAGGGCTGCCTCATTTCGCCTCGCCAGCATTCGCGCCGCCGTACCCGGGCCGCGCCGTCCCAACCAGAAACCGGGCCAGAGATTCGTTCAGCTGCCGTCCGGCACCGGGAGCCACTCCACCCAGTCGCCATGGCCGTCGGTGCGGGCCAGTGCCGTGGCTCCGTCCCGGGCGAGCACGAACGTCCCGTCATTACGCCCGTCCAGCGGCACTCCGGGCACGACACCCGGCGCCTCGTTGGACAACCAGGCCACACCCAGCCCGCGGGCCGTCTCGGCGAAACGCTCCCGGTCCTCGGGATCGACATAAGCGAGCACCGCGGAATGGTAGACGACCACGGTGGCCCCGGCCGGGGCCTGGCTTACCAGCGCCGGCAAGTCGGTCAGCAGGTCGCCGCGCTGGATCACCGGAGGGAAGCGGCGGGCCGACGCGACCGCGAGGGCGAGGCGCTCCGCGCGGTCGCCTTCGCCTGGCCACAGCAGGCACGACAGCCAGCGCACGTCGTCGTCGCTGCTGACATCGAGCGGGTTGAGGTCCAGCCCGGCCCGCCAGGCGATCTCCGGCACCCGGGCCGGGACCGGCACCGGGCCCCGCAGGCCGCAGTGCAGCGTCGGCGCCTGCGGGTCCGAGCCGACGATCACCTGGTCGCCGTAGTCATAGGTGTAGCGGTCGAACAGCAGGGTCAGCCCGGCGCTCGCGCCGACCTCGATCAGCGCGAGCGGCTCGGGCAGCTGCGCGAGGGCCGGCAGCAGGGTGGCGCAGCGGGCGGCCTCGTTGGTCTGCGTGCGCCGCGCCCGCATCACCTGCGACAGCCGGTCCGGCTCCTGACGGACCAGGTCCCGCAGGGTGCCGAGGAAGCCGAGGATCGTGCTGTCGTCGGCGACGGCGTTGGCCAGTGTCACGTACGCGGGGGAGCGCCCCTGCGCCTCCCGTGCCCACACCCGGTAGTTCTCCGCCACGCTGATCGCCGGGTCAAGGCCGTCCATCGACATGAGCTGAACGCTACCGCGCGAGCGGATCCTGGGATTCGGCCAGCCGGGGCGCTCCGATGAAGTCCCCGATGACCTCGGCGAGCCGGGCAGGCTGGTCCAGCGGGATCAGGGTGTAGCTGTCGTCGATCTCGGTCAGCTGCCCCTGCGGAAGGAGCGCGGCCAGGCGCCGGCCGTGCTCGGGTGGCATGACCCGGTCCTCACTGGCCCAGGCGATCAGCGTCGGCCGGCGAAAATCGGCCAGCCGCGCGGCCGCCGGCACCAGGAAGCGGGTGTCGGCGGCCGCGGCCCGCAGCGTGCGCACGATGTCGCGGCGGATCCCGGGACTGGTCAGGATCGGCTTCATCCACCGGGCCGTGGCGGCGTCACCGCGCTTGGTCAGCCAGCCGAACGCGATCGGCAGCCGCCGGACCGCCCGCAGCCGCATCTGCTGCATGAACAGCCCGAACAGCGCGGGCGGCAGCTTGCCCGCCAGCACCAGCGTCTTCCCCGTCAGGCTGGGCGGGAAGTTGTCGAACGCGTCGCAGGAAACGAGCACCGCGCGCCTTACCCGGGCGTCGCCGTCCGCCATGAGCAGCTGGACGAGCGCGCCGCCGGTGTCGTTGCCGACCAGGGTGACGTCCCGCAGGCCGAGCCGTTCCATGAACTCCGACGCCAGCCGGGCTATCCCGGGCAGTGACAGGTCGGCGTCGGCGCGCATGGCGTGCCGGTGCGCCCCGAGCGGCAGCGTCGGCGCCACGCACCGGTAGCCGGGCAACCCGGCGATCACCTGATCCCACAGTGAGGCGTCCATCAGCAGTCCGTGCAGCAGCACGACCACCGGCCCGTCGCCGCCAGTGTCCTGGTACTCGATCGTCCCAGCCGGCAGCTCGACCTGATTCACGGCCGCCACCTCACTGCCGCGCCAGATCGGCGGGGACGGCATCCGGCTGGCCGAGCAGGTGCCGGCGCAGGAAGGACAGCTCGGCCGCCACGGCTGCCTCGTGGCCGCCGAGGAACGGCGTGTAGTGGCCGCCGGGCAGCCGGACCAGCTCGCCGTGCGGAGCGCGCCCCGCCGCGCGGACGGCGGGCGCGGCCAGCGCCGACCGGTCCTGATCGCAGACCAGGACCAGCAGCGGGCAGCGCACCCGGCCCGCGTACCGCCCCGGCCGGTAGAAGCCAACCCGGAGGGCCGAACGGGTGGCGATCTCCTGTCGCCACCCGGAATACTGCCCATCCGGGTCGAGCGCCCGGCTGCCGTCCCGCGCGTCCGGTGTCGTGAGCAGCGCGACGGTTCCCGGTTCGCCGGTCAGTGGCACCAGCCGCGGCGGCCGCCCGGCCAGCGCGCCGAGGGCGTCGGCGATGCCCCGGCCGGTGAACCGGGCCATGGCCAGCGGCCGCTGATAGCGGGCCGCGTTGCGGGCGGCGGCCAGTCCGTCGGCGTTCGGCGTCTGGGCGATCGCCGCGGCCAGTTCCGGGTGGGCCGCCGCGACCTGGAACACCTGGCCGCCGCAGGCGGAGAAGCTCCAGATGGCGATCCGGGCCGGGTTGACCCCCGGCAGGGTCCGGGCGCGGGCGATCGCGGCCCGCCAGTCGGCGAGCTGCTCCCTGACCCGCTGGACCTGCCGCGGCTGCCCGCCGCTCTCCCCGAGATGACGGTGGTCGAAGGCCAGGACGGCGAATCCGGCGTCGGAGAACCGCTGCGCGAACCGGTCGGTGCCCGGCTCCTTGGTCACCGCGAAACCGCCGGTCATGACGACGCACCCGCCGTTGGTGCCCGGGTAATACCAGGCGGCGCATTCGCTGCTGCCGCTGGCGAACCGGATCTTCTCTCGTTCCATGGACACCCCCGTGTCGACTCCTGCCGGATCTCACCCTCAACAGAAGTGAACCACGCGGTTCTCATGTTGTCTATGCCATGTGTCTTTGGTCATAGCCGGCTAGTCGCGGGCGGCCTCCTCACGGTCGAGCGCGCGCGCCAGTGACTCGAAGCCGGCTTCGACTCCCGCCATGTCGCCGCTGACCAGCCAGTCGATGAGGAAGCCGCGCAGGGTCGCGAGGACCATCGCGGAGACCTCGAGCTTGCGCTGCTCCGTCCAGTCCGGCGGGCAGATGGATAGCAGGTGCGGCAGGTACTGCTGCGAGGCGCCCTGGCCGAGCTCGACGTACCGCACCGGGTCGTACATCATCAGCCCGATGGCCTGGTCAAGCACCCGCGACTCCTCGCCGATCAGGGCGGGCCAGACGGAGCGGACCCGGTCCGCCAGCGTCTGCCCTTCCGGCCCGGCGGCGACCATGGCCAGCGCGTTGCCGATGCGCCGCTGGCGCAGCTGGAAGATGGCCTGCGCGAGCAGGTCATCGGCGCCGTCGAAGTAGTAGAGCAGCACCTTGTGAGTGGTGCCGGCGGCCCGCGCCGCGCGCCGCAGCGAGAAATCCACCAGGCCGTTCACCGCGAGGTCATCGCTTACCCGGTCGAGCAGCTCGCGGCGCCTGGCCTCGCCCCGGGGCGACCCGGCCGACCGCCGGTAGCCCGCGCGTCCCGGCGTGGCGTCGTCGCCAGGGACGCCCACCGCGGCACCATTCATGGTCAGACGGTCTCACAGGCGGACCGGGCGGCGATGCATTACCGTGCACGATAGCGGCCTGCGACGTGTTTCCCCGAAGGGGGAGAACGCGGACCGTTCGCGCCCGCGTCGAAAGGACCTCATGAGCCAGCCGCCGTCGGACCAGGACCGGCCACCGGATCAGGACCGGTCGCCGGGCCGGGACCAGCCGCCGTCCTGGCCCGCCGGTAACCAGTCCTCGCCCTGGCCGTCGAGTAACGAGCCACTGACCTGGCCGTCCGGGCCTGCCGGTAACGAGCCGCCATCCTGGCCGTCCGGACCGGGTCCGTCCGGGCCGGATCAGGGCCAGTCGCCGTCGTGGCCCTCGGGTAACCAGTCACCCGCCTGGCCCTCGGCCGGACAGCCGTCTCCGCCCCCGTCTCCGGCCTGGCCGCCCGCGGGCCAGCCGCCGCCCGGCCCGGGCTACCGCTACGGTTACGGCCCGCGGCGCCCGCGGTTCCGCCGGCGGTTCCCGGTCCGCGCCCTCATCGTGCTCGGCCTCTTCATCGCCTTGGGCTTCGCCGTCCGCGGCCTGACCAGTCACCACAAGCCCGTCTCGGTCACGGTGTCCCCGCCGGCCAGCGTCGGGCTGCACACCGGGCTCCAGGAGCCGCCGGGCGTGCTGGGCGCGACTTTCACCCTGGATGATGGCACCGGGAGCTCCTACCGGGTGACGCTGGTGAAGGTGATCGACCCGGCCCGGGGCGCGAATCAGGTGGACCTGCCGGACGGCGGAAAGCGGTTCGTCGGGCTCGTCTTCAGGATCAAGGCCCTGAGCGGTGACCTGCAGGGCGAGGACGCCAACAACGACGCCGTCCTGGTCGGCGCGGACGGGCAGCGCTACCAGGCGGCCCTGAACCCCATCGCCGGGTACGGCAACTTCCACGACGGCGCGATCCAGGTGGCCCCGGGCGATACGGTGACCGGCGCGGTGGCCTTCCAGGTACCGGACGGCGTGGCGGTCTCGACGATCCAGTGGACTGCCCTCAGCGGGTTCGGCCCGATGGTCGAGTGGACCGTGAACGGTTAGCGGCGCGAACGGCAAGGCGCGTCGCGTATGCCCTCAGCTGTCGCTGAAATTTCAGTGGTTGTGGCGTTCTACCCTCTCTAACCGGTAGGGTGCCACAACCACTGAATCAAAATGGTACGCCTGGGATCGGTGAGACTATGGTGGCGTCGCAGCCGTGCCGACAGGACGATATGGCCGGTTGATGATCCGCTGAGGCCTGTTTCATGATCTAGAGGACACGCTCTAGCGGCGCAGCCGCCGGCCCCCGGGCGGAACCGGGGGCCGGCGGTTGCGGTCACGGGATACCGCGCGGCAGCCGTGTCGTCGCGGTGAGGGGTCCTACCGGAACGCAGGCTGCCGCACGGCAGTCGGTACGGGGATGTGCCCACGCCGTCGTGGGCCCCGCCATCCTGGCCGGCGCGCTGGAACGAGCGCGGCGTCGGCCGGTGGCTCAGTGGGTAATCGTCCCGAACGTCACGTTGGAGGAATAGATCGTCTGCCACCGGATCCCCCCGGCGGGGTTGGTGGCCGAGACCATGTGGTTCCCGCCTTCGTAGATGCCCACGTGATAGACGTAGCTGTTCGGGTTGGAGTTCACGTGGAAGAACACCAGGTCACCGCCCCAGGCCCGGTTCCTGCTCTCGCGACGGAAGTGCCGGAACTGGGCGTCCGCGGTCCGGGGGATTGACTTGCCGTAGTGGCGGTATACGTAACTGGATAGCCCGCTGCAGTCGAATCCCGTGCTGGGTGAACTGCCGCCGTATACGTAGGGAACTGCCCCTATGTAGTTTTTTACATACGAGGCTGCCTTCTGATTGAATGACAGCGCATGGGCGCTGGCCATTCCGGGGAAAAACGCCAGAGATACTGCCATCGTTCCGGCGATGGTGCCTACCTTATGTCGCAGGGACACAGGCCCGCTCCTAACGGTTTCTGAGGCTGGTAACGCACCGGGCCGGATGGCCGGGTGCCGCGGGCCGCTTCGTGGTCGCCGTGATAGCGCGTGATAGCGCGCGACTGACCCGCGTAACGCAGGGATAGCGCTTCATTACGCTATGGATAAGCTCCCTGACGCGGATTCAGCATGCGACATGATGGCCGGGATGTCTCGGAAATCAGGTAAATGTTCCAGGTTATGGAACATTCGGCCAGTCATTGTGGGACATCTCTATCAGTTTTCACAGCAGATAACACGGCAGTTACTTCGGTATAACGGGACAGTTACGCAGCGTACCTATGACCCTTCCGGGATAGCTGTCAAACATTGGCGCATAAGTTATCTTCACCGCATCTGACCTGGTAAAACTTCGCCAAGCGGGGGCCGGTGAGCGACCTGATACCAGGGTATGCACGGAGCGGATGAGCGGTCAGGATGGCCGCGTCGGCGCCCTGGACCCGCCGTTGCGCCGCTCCGCGGGCTTCACGAAGACATATACCTAAAGTAGTCAAGATGTTACTTTAAGTTATTGAAGTGGGGCCGGCCCGGATCCCGGGCCAACCCCGGCCGAGCGGGTCGCTGCGGGCACTGGCCAACGCCGCGTCACCGTGTCCGGGCCAGGCTGGTGATCATGCGATCATCGCCGTCAGCTGCCCGCGACGATAAAGGAATGCCGGATCTTATAATCTCGGTATCCGTCGATAAGGCGTACTGATTACCGCGGATGGTATTTCGGGGACTGCGCTATCCGGGGCGGCGGGCAGGTTGATATCCGCCGCTGCTTTCCGGGGCAGGGCGTGAGTATCAGCAGGTATGTCCCGTGTCATCGGCTGGGTCCGCGGCCGGCCGCCGGGAGCCGGCCCGGAATAGACTGGCCCGGTGATGAAGATCGGCACCGAGCGACTGGTCATGCGCGGCTGGCGGGAATCCGATCTCGCGCCGTGGGCGGCGATGAACGCCGATCCGGAGGTCCGGCGGTACCTCGGCCCGCCGCTGACGTCCGGCCAGGCCGAGGCGTGGGTGCTGAACTTCCAGGACGACCTGGATCGCCGCGGCTTCGGCTTCTGGGCCGTGGAGATCCGCGCGTCGGGCGAGTTCATCGGCTTCACCGGCCTGGGCATCGTCGATGACGAGATGCCCGTCGCCGGCGGCGTCGAGATCGCCTGGCGGCTATCCCGGCCGACCTGGGGCCACGGCTACGCCACCGAAGCCGCGCGAGCCGCGCTGGGGTACGGTTTCGGCGCCATGGAACTGGCGGAGATCGTCGCCGTCGCTATGGCCGAGAACCTGCGCTCGCGGGCGGTGATGGAGCGGATCGGGATGACTCATGATCCGGCCGAGGACTTCGACGACCAGGACGTGGACGAGGGCCCGCTGCGCCGGCAGGTGGTGTACCGCAAACGCCGGAATCCGTGCTGACCAGCGGCGGCTGCCGTACGTCGGGCCCGAACCTGGCGTCGAGCCGGGCACCGACCCGCCGTCCCAGCCGCTGCATGGGCGCCTCGATGAAGCGGTGGGTCAGGCCGCAGATCACCAGCAGGGCCGCGACGAACACCGCGACCAGGAGCAGTTCGGTCGGCACGAAGTTCTCGTTCTGCGTCCACGGCACGCTGGCGTAGACCTCGATCAGCGCCGGGTGCAGCAGGTACACCGAGTAGCTGACCAGGCCGAGCCAGGCCAGGGCGCGCGGCACCTTCTTATGGCGGCCCAGCATGGCCGCCGCGAAGGTCAGCCCGGCGAGCCCGAGCGCGTTGAACGACTTGCGGATGGCTTCGAAGTCCTCCGCCTGCGGCGAGGTATGCAGCTGCGCGGCCACCAGGACGAGGCCGAACACCGCGATCACCACGTAGCGGGCGCGGCGCCACGGGTAGGCACCCGTCTCGGCCCGGTACAGCAGGGTGCCGGTGAACATCAGCGCGAAGATGGCGAAGCTCTCCCAGGGCGCCGCGTACCCGCTGTTGAAGCTGATCACCAGCAGGCCGGTCACGGCCGCCAGGGCCGCGCCCGCGGTTCTCGACCGCCCCCGGCCCGCCAGCGTCAGCACCAGCCCGAGCAGGATCGCGCTGTCCGCGATGGCGACCACCGCACCCGGCGTGAGCAGGTCGAAGGACAGCGACCCGGGCCGCAGGACCCGGCCCAGCGCCAGCGCGGCGACCGCGAAAACCAGCGCGTACCGGCTGCTCCGCCGGTGCGCGCCGCCCAGGAACAGCGCGGTGAGCATCAGGTAGAAGACCATCTCGTAGGCCAGCGACCAGACCACGTTGGGCAGCGTCGGCGCCCACAGCACGCTCTGCAGCATGAACACGTCGGCGAACGAGGCGGTCACCGTGTCGGTGTCCATGCCGGACAGCGAGCCGATGCCGCTGGCCCAGAGCACGATCATGGCGCCGACCGCGAACAGGTACAGCGGGTAGAGCCGGAACAGGCGGCTCACCCAGAAGCCGCGGACGCTGCCCTTGCGTTCCAGCGACGCGGGCACGATGTAGCCGCTGACCAGGAAGAAGACGAAGACGCCGTACTGGCCGGGATCGAACCAGTGGTAGACCGAGTCCCGGACCGGCACGAGCACGGAGTAGGTCAGGTGATCGAAGACCACGCACAGCGCGGCGATCCCGCGCAGCGCGTCCAGCCAGGCGAGCCGGGGCGCGGTCGCGGCCCGCGGCCGGTCAGCCGCGGGACCGGGCGGCCGGGCGTCCGGCGGCGGCTGGGAGGCTGATTGCGGTCGCGGCGCTGGCTGGGCCACAGCGTCAGGCACGGGGGGCGAGACTACCCGGCGAGCCTGGGTAACCGGGCGGTGTGTCTGTGTGCCCACTGGGAAGCCTGTGTGTTAACTGAGGGAAGACAGGAAAGGAGGCGGCTAGGCCGCGGGCTCGGGCATCGGCTGGCCCGGCCGGTACATCTGCGGCGGCTTGACCCCCGCGGCCTGCCCGCCGTCGATCGGCAGGACGGTCCCGGTGATGAACGAGGACTGCTCCGAGCACAGCCACAGCACGGCCCGGGCCACCTCGGCGACGGTGCCGACCCGTCGCATCGGCGTGGCCAGGGCGGCCCCGCGCTGGGCCTGCGGGCCGGCCGCCTCGAGGTGGTGGGTCAGGATCGGCCCCGGCGCCACCACGTTGACCCGGATGCCCTGGTCGGCGTAGTCGAGCGCGGCCACCTTGGTCAGCCCGATGATCGCGGCCTTGCCCGCGACGTACGCCGCCAGGTTGGCGACGCCGGTCACCCCGGCCAGCGAGGCCATGTTCACGATCGCGCCGCCGCCGCTGGCCAGCATGGCCGGGACCTGGAACTTCATCCCGAGGAAGGTACCGCGGACGTTGGTGGCGATGCCCAGGTCGAACTCGTCCGGGTCGATGTCCGCGAGCGGCGCCGGCAGCGGGCCCGCGGTGGCGTTGTTGAACGCCGCGTCGAGCCGGCCGAACGTCTCTACGGTCTGCTCGACCAGTCGCCGCACCGAGCCGGGGTCGGTGACGTCGGTGCCGACCGCGAGCGCCCGGCCGCCGCGGGCCTCGATGCCCTCGGCGACCGACTTCAGCGCGGCGGTGTCGCGCGCGGCGAGGACGACCGCGGCCCCCGCCGCGGCGAACTCGGCCGCGGTCGCCGCGCCGATGCCCTTGCTCGCGCCCGCCACCAGGGCGACCCGCCCGGTCATCGGCTGGCTTCCGGCATGGTCGTTCATGATGCCCCTTCCCCGTGATCGTTAGATATCTAATCATACGATATCAAACGGTTAGATGACTATCGAGTGGTGCTAGCCTTCGCTCATGTCCCGTCCCGTCCATCCGCCGCTCGGCCGGCATCTGGCCAGCGTCTCCCGCGCCGTCAGCCGCGCCTTCGACGAGGTCCTGGCCGAGGCGGGCGGTTCGCTGCCGGTCTGGCTGGTGCTGATCTCGCTGAAGAGCGGGACGCGGGCCAGCCAGCGCGAGCTGGCCGGGGCGGTCGGGATCCAGGGGGCCACGCTTACCCATCACCTGAACACGATGGAGTCGGCCGGCCTGGTGACGCGTCGCCGCGACCCGGCTAACCGCCGGCTGCACCTGGTCGAGCTGACCCCGGCGGGCGACGCGCTCTTCGTCCGGCTGCGCGACGCCGCCACGGCCTTCGACCGGCGGCTGCGGGCCGGCCTGACCGAGGCCGAGGTCAGCCAGCTCGGAACCTTGCTGGCCAGGCTCCGCGACAACGCGGCGGGGCCGGAGTAGGAGGGGCTGAGGCCGGAAGCGGGGTTGTGAACTGCTCGGGGATTAGTGAGTAGGAGTAATAGTGAGCATGCGTGTGTTCTAGTCAGTTTGCTGGTGGGTGAATCTGGCTGAGGGGTGCCGACGAGATGAGCACTATCGCTCACTCATCAGCAACGGATTCAGGCGGCTGACCGCAGGGCGGCCAGGTCCACGCCGGGCCATTCCAGCAGGCCCGCCAGGCCCGTCTCGGTCACCGTGACGATGCGGCTGGCCTCCCTGGTGGCGATCCAGCGCCGCTCGAGCATGGTCGCGGTCAGCGCCGCGCCCAGGCTGCCCGCCAGGTGAAAGCGGCGCTCGCTCCAGTCCTCGCACGGCCGCAGCAGCGGCCGGGTCCGCCGGTCGAGCCGGTCCAGCTCGATACCGAAGCGGCCGAACTCAGCCGCCCCCCGCGGTCCCAGCACGTAACCGCCGTCCTGCTCGCGGAGCAGGTCACGGCCGAGCAGCGCCTCGGTGACCGACACGCCGACCGCGCCGGCCAGGTGGTCGTAGCACATCCGGGCCCAGCGCAGGCTCCTCGCCCGGGTGGCGTCGCGGAGCGAGCTGACCTTGCTGGCGGGCGCGAGCAGGATGAGGATCTCCAGTGCGTCGGCCACCGGCTCGGAGGCGATCGAGTACAACTGCTGCCGTCCGTTCGCCTTGGCCCGGACCAGGCCGCCCGCGACCAGCTTCTTCAGGTGCGCGCTGGCCAGTGAGCGGGAGATGCCGGCCGCCTCGGCCAGCGCCGACCCCGATTGCGGCACCCCGCCGAGCAGGGTGAGCAGCATCTGCGCGCGATTCCGGTCGGCCATCAGGGCGGCCACCGAGGCCAGGTCAGCGTCGGGGTCCATAGCCGCAGCCTAGCGTGAGAACAGTCATACCGGGGTTTGACAGTTTCCGTATTAGCGTCGATGGCATGGTTACCACCACGATCAGCAGACCGAGCCCGCGTGCGTGGATGACGATCGCCTTCGCGATGTTCGCGGTCGGCTGGGGGGCTAACCAGTTCTCGCCGATGCTCATCGTCTACCGACATGAGCTCAAGCTGACCGCGGGCGAGGTCGCCGGCCTGTTCCTGGTTTACGCGCTGACCCTGATCCCCGGCCTGCTCATCGGGGGGCCCGCCTCGGACCGGTTCGGGCGGCGTCCGGTGGTCTGGCCGTTCGTGGCGCTGTCGCCGGTGGCCACGCTCCTGTTCGTGCTCGGGCCGAGGTCGCTGGCCATGCTCGCGGCCGGCCGGGCCGTGGCCGGGCTGTGCTCGGGCGTCGTGTTCGGCTCCGCCACCGCCTGGGTGCAGGAGGTATCGCCCCGCGGCGGGGCTGACGAAGGAACCAGCGCACGGCGGTCGGCGCTCGCGCTGACGGCCGGGTTCGGGCTGGGCCCGCTGGCCGCGGCCCTGCTGGCGCAGTGGGCGCCGGACCCGCTGGTGATCCCGTACCTGCCGCACCTGGTGATCGGGGCCGCGGCCGCGGCCGCGCTCGGGCGCACCCCCTCGGCGGCCCCCGCGCCCCGGTCCCGCGCATACGGGAGCCGCCGCGCCGCGCGGCGGTGGCCGCCGGCCGCGGTCCGCACCGCGCGGTTCTGGCTGGCGGTCGCGCCCGCCAGCCCGCTCGTGTTCGGCTCGGTCGCGCTGGCCATCGTGGTGCTGCCGGAGGAGGTCACCAGCGCGGGCTCGCTGTCCGCCGGGTTCGCGGGGCTGATGACGGCGCTGTCGTTCGCGCCGGGGGTGGCGGTGCAGCCGTTCGCCCGGCGGCTGCGGAACCCGCTCACCGGGGCCGTGGCCGGCCTGGCCTGCGGGGCGGCGGGCACCGCGGTCGGGATCGCCGCGGTGGCCGGCCCGGATCGCGTGCTGGCCGGCCTCGCCGCCGTCCTGCTCGGGCTGGCCTACGGCCTGTGCCTGGTGTCGGGGCTGCGGCAGGCCGAGCAGGTCGCGGCGGCGGGGGAGCGGGGCGCGGTCATCGCCTGCTACTACGCCCTGGCCTACCTCGGCTTCGCGGCGCCGTACCTGGCCGCCGGGCTCGGCGCGGCCGCCGGGAAGACCGGCGCGTTCGTCGCGCTGACGGCGATCATCGGCGGCATCGGGCTGTGGACGGCCGGGTACGCTGCCCACGTGCGCAACGCCGCCCGGGAGGCGGAAGCTGACACTAGCGTCAGCTGCCCGGCTCAGGACCCCGGATTCGGTGCCGCGATGAGGTAAAAGCCCACCCGTTCGGGATAATTTAAAATCTATTTCCGACCGAACGGGTCTGGCCTCCCGCCCTGGTCCCCGCGGCTCGCGTTACCATCGGGGCCGACGGGGCGCCCGCGGCGCGTTCCCGGCACCATATCGCGTTCCATTCTGGTCCTTCGCGTTCCATAATCAAGGTCGTATTTCGGTTTTCCGCCCAGCGTTGACGGCCGTCCGTTTTCCCAGTACTTCTTGCTAGAAGGCCCATTCTCGGTGACGGGGCAGGGAAGGGGATCGCCACCGGTTTCCGGCCGCGACGGGGGCGGCGGGAGGGAGCAGGCAATGGCGGGATTGCCGCTGGTCGGGGACGAGTTCGCCGGCTACCGCGTGCGCTCGGTACTCGGCCGCGGCGGGATGAGCGTGGTCTACCAGGCGGAGAACCTCCGGCTGAGCAGCGTCATCGCGCTCAAGGTGCTGGCCCCGGAACTGGCGGGCGACGACGTGTTCCGCGCCCGCTTCCTGGAGGAATCGCGGATCGCGGCCTCACTGAACCACCCGAACGTGATCCCCATCTACGATATGGGCGCCCAGGACAACCTGCTGTACATCGCGATGCGGTACGTCTCGGGCACCGACATGCGGCAGATGATCAAGAAGCGCGGCCGGATCCTGCCCGCCACTGCCCTGTTCCTGGTGGGCCAGGCGGCCCGCGCGCTCGACGCGGCGCACCGCCGGGGCCTGGTGCACCGGGACGTGAAGCCGGGGAACCTGCTGATCGAGCGGGGCAGCGACGACGCCGATCCCGACCACGTGTACCTGGCGGACTTCGGCATCACCAAGCACGCCATGTCCCGCAGCGGGCTGACCTCGACCGGCCAGTTCCTGGGCACCATCGACTACGTGGCCCCGGAGCAGATCCGGGGTACCTCGGTGCTGGGCCAGGCCGACCAGTACTCGCTCGGCTGCGTGCTGTACGAGTGCCTGACCGGCCGGGTCCCGTTCGAGAAGGACCTGGACGCCGCGATCATCTGGGCGCACGTCGAGGAGACGCCCACGATGCCCACCGTCCTGCGGCCCGAGCTGCCGCCTGAGATCGACGAGGTATTCGGCCGGGTACTGGCCAAGCGCCCGGACGAGCGTTACGGCAGCTGCCGGGAGTTCGTCGAGGCGGCCCGGATGGCCCTGGGCGTTTTCCCGGCGGCGACCGAGGCATCCGCCGCCTACGGCGTCACGGCCGACCCGGAGACCAGTCCCCGGGGCGTGACGCCCGCCCGGCGTCCCAGCATCCCGCCGGACCAGTTCTCCTGGAGCGGCCGGATCAGCCAGCCGTCCGCTCCTGACCCGGTAGCCGACCCGGTGGCTCCTTACACGCCGCCGTCCGGTCAGGGCCAGCACGGCTCGCGGCCATCCGGCGGCACCCTCGCCTCGCACCGCCGCGAGGCCGGCCTGCCGGCACCGCCCGGTCCGGGCCAGCAGGCGGGCCCGCCGCCGCCGGCCGGCCCGCGCG
>Ga0136846_1231087_pt1 | contig 25508 bp, 22 predicted proteins | sample HopSoiMetagenom2_FD_96841 | JGI IMG/M metagenome (GOLD analysis project Ga0136846, IMG submission 96841) | Grasslands soil microbial communities from Hopland, California, USA - 2 Assembly 2016 (version 4) | ecosystem: Environmental > Terrestrial > Soil > Grasslands | place: USA: Hopland... | reverse complement strand
ATTGCGTAGGCCTTCTCAGCGTCGGAGCCCCCGCCAACCGCGGCTCGCGCTCACTTTCAACGCCCCTTCACCTTTTGCCCCCGCATCGGTTGCGGCGCTTTCGCACGCGGCGTGATGCCGCCGGGAGTCAGTCGGTGACTGCCACTATGAGTCATGCCGTGCCATTCAAAACCGCGCTCCGCGACACGCTGTGCGGGTCACTCCGCCTCGAAAACGTCGGAGCAAGTGTCCGCCTCGGAGGATGGGTGCATCGACGACGAGACCTCGGTGGTCTCGTGTTCATCGACCTCCGCGATCGCGCAGGGATCGTTCAGGTCTCGTTCGATCCGGATTTCGCGTCGCCACAAGCTCTCGAGCTGGCGCGCGGTCTCGGTACGGAGAGCGTCGTGCTCATTACCGGTGACGTCGTGGCTCGGCCGGCCCAGATGCGCAACGCCGAACTCGAAAGCGGCGATGTCGAGGTGCGCGGGCGAACGCTTCGGTTGGTCGGTCCGGCGGAGACACCCGTGATCCCGGTCGCGCGCAATCGTGGCGAGCCGCTGCCGGCCGAAGAGCTCCGCCTTCGCCACCGGCACCTCGATCTGCGGCGCCCCGAGCTTCGCGACAACATCATCCTGCGCCACACGCTGATGCAGGCGACACGCGCCTACCTCAGCGGAGAAGGTTTCGTCGAGATCGAGACGCCGATTCTGACGAAGCCGACGCCTGAGGGCGCGCGCGACTATCTGGTGCCAAGCCGCGTACACCCCGGCGAGTTCTATGCGCTGCCGCAGTCGCCGCAGCTGTACAAGCAGTTGCTCATGGTCTCCGGGTTCGATCGATACTTTCAGATCGCCCGCTGCTTCCGCGACGAGGACCTTCGCGCGGATCGTCAGCCGGAGTTCACGCAGATCGACATCGAGGCCTCGTTCGTCACGCGCGAGGACATCATGGCCGTCGCGGAAGGGCTGATCAGCGCGCTATGGAGCGCGGCCGGTCACACGCTGCAGCCCCCGTTCCGCCGCATGACCTACGGCGACGCCATGGAACGCTACGGTTGCGACCGTCCCGATCTGCGGTACGGGCTCGAGATCCGTGACGTGACCCCGGTCTTTGCCGCATCCGATCTGTCGTTCGTCAAACAGGCGATCGATGCCGGTGGCCGCGTGCGAGGCATTCGCGTGACTGGTGGGGCCTCGATGTCTCGGAAGCAGACGGACGAGCTCGAGGCTATCGCGAAGTCGGCCGGGGCCGGTGGTCTGATTGTGCTCAAGCGCAGCGCGGCCGGACTGGAGGGGAAGGGGGCGAAGTTCCTGCCAGAGGGCTCTGCCGACCGTCTCGGTCTGATCGAAGGCGATCTTGGCGTGTTCGTTGCCGCGCCGGATGCCGTGTCATCTCCGGCCCTCGACCGCGTCCGTCAGGAGCTTGCTCGAAGGCTCGACCTCATCCCGCCGGACGAGCTCGAGTTCGTGTGGGTCGTGGACTTTCCGATGTTCGAGCGTGACGCCACCACCGGTGCAGTAACGCCCGTGCACCATCCGTTCACGGCGGTACATCCCGACGACGGGGAGCTTCTGGCAACCGACCCGACGAAGGCACGGGCCCTGGCGTACGATCTCGTGCTGAACGGGACGGAGTTGGGCGGGGGCAGCATCCGCATCTCGAACCCCGCGGAGCAGTCGCGGGTATTCTCGTTGTTAGGCATCGACGAGGAGACCGCCCTCGCACGATTTGGTTTCCTCCTCGAAGGGCTGAGAGCGGGCGCGCCGCCGCACGGGGGCATCGCGTTCGGATTCGATCGGGTGGCGATGCTGCTCGCCGGGGCGACGTCGCTCCGCGACGTGATCGCCTTCCCGAAGACTACCGCCGCGCGCGCGCTGTTCGAGGGAGCGCCGACGTCGGTGCCACGCGAGGACCTCGGCGATCTTCACATCGCCGTTGTCGGAGACTGACGGAGCCGCGACGTTGACCGACGAACAAACGACGCAACGGTTGAACACCGAAGGCGCCGATCTGCTGACACTGGCCGGCGTGAACGATGCCAATCTGATCGAGCTGCAGCGGCAGACGGGGACGCGCGTAACGCTCCGCGGCGACACGCTCACGCTGGTGGGCACCGCCGAGGCGGTCGAGCGAGCGACGTCGGTGGCACAGCGGATGATCGACGCCGCGAAACAGGGCACGGTGCTGGACTCGGATGACGTCCTGCGCATGAGCATGGACGGATCTCGCGAGCCGGCCGGTGGCGACAATCGCATCGTCCTCCCGGGTGTCCGGAAGATCATCCAGCCCAAGACACCCGGGCAGGCGGAATATCTCGGACTCATTGCGGACAACGACATCGTCGTCGGCATCGGGCCGGCCGGGACTGGCAAGACCTACCTGGCTGTCGCCGCTGCGGTCGACGCGCTGTCGCGAAAACGCGTTAGGCGCATCATTCTCGCCCGGCCGGCCGTCGAAGCCGGCGAGAGCCTCGGGTTTTTGCCGGGGGACATGCAGGCCAAGGTGGACCCGTACCTGCGACCGCTGTATGACGCGCTCGAGGACATGATGCCGGTCGAGCGCATGCAGAAGGCGCTGGAAACCCGAACGATCGAGATCGCGCCGCTCGCCTACATGCGGGGCCGCACGCTCGCCGACGCGTTCGTAATCCTCGACGAGGCCCAGAACGCGACGGCAGCGCAGATGAAGATGTTCCTCACGCGGCTCGGCGTGAACTCGAAAACCATGATCACCGGCGACAAGACGCAGATCGACCTGCCCAAACGCGAGGAGTCGGGGCTCATGCAGATCGAGCGGATCCTCACCGGGATCGACGGAATCGCGTTCCACTATCTCAACGAGACGGACGTCATCCGACACCGGCTCGTCCGCGAGATCATCAAGGCGTACGCCGAGGACGGAGGCGATTGAACGCGATTGCGGGGTGGTTAGGCGGCGGTGACGCCGAGGAGGGAAGCCCTAGGGCTCGAGCCGTCCGCTTCCACGGAACGCGCGCGCTCATCACGCTCCTCGTCGCCGCTGTCACATATCTTGTCTTTCCTGCCTCACCGGTCGTCGACTCTCCCATTCTTGAAGTGGGGTCGGTCGCGCCGGATAACGTGATTGCACCGTTTGGCTATTCGGTGCACAAGTCGCCCGAGGAGCTGGCGAAGGAACAGAACGACATCGCGCGGTCGGTCGAACCGATCTTCACGTTCGACTCCGCCGCGCTGGATTCCTCCCGTGCGCTGGTCGATCGGTTCTCGCAGGAGATGCGCCAGGTGGCCTCGATTCCCGAGGCACAGCGTATCACCTCCGTGCAGCAGATTGGCACCATGCTCGGCGTGCAGCTCACCCCGGCGGAAGCGCAGTACCTCGCGACACCGGGCCGTGGCGACGCCGTCACGGACGGCGTGCGCCGTGCGTACGACCGCTGGCTCGCGACCGGCATCGCGGCCGGCGGTGCACTCGACGGCATTCAAGGCGCGGTGACACTTCGCCAGGACACGTCGATCACGTCGGTCAACGCCGACAGCATCGCGACGTTCCCGACACTGTTGGCGCGTGCCCGTCTTCTCAACCCCGACCCGCAATCGGCTGCTGGCGATGCCGCGTTCCGCAAGCTCCTGACCGCGTTCTTCCGACCGACGATCGCGTACGACCGCGTGGCCACCGAGCGCGCGCGCCAGGACCTCCGGAAGTCGGTGCCTAACGTCAAGTTCACGCTGCAGCTCGGCGAGAAGATCGTGGGCGCGCACGAGGTCGTGGGGCGCGAGGAGCGCGAGAAGATGCGCGCGCTGCAGGATGAGCTCGCGAAACGTGGCGATAGCCGCCGGAACGCCAGCCGGATCGTGGGCGCCGTGCTCTTCAACACGCTCGTCCTGACGATCTTCGGGCTGACGCTGCTACTCTTCCGCCAGCAGCTCTACGCGTCGATCCGCGCCGTCATGCTGTTCGCGATCGTCTTCCTGATCGTGATCGTCACGTCGTCGTTGATCGCGCACATGCCGCAGCGCGTGCACCCCGAGCTCGTCCCCGTCGCGTTCGCCGCCGTCATCGTCAGTATGCTGTTCGACCCCCGCATCGGGATGATCGCGGCGATGATCCTGGCAGTGCTCATCGGGGGACAGAACGAGTTTCGCGGGACGAACGCGCTGTTCCTCAACCTCATCGGGGGAACGGCCGCCGCGTTCACCATGCGGATCGTGCGCCGGAGGAACCAGACTCACGTCGCGATCCTCGCCATCGCGCTCGCATACCTGATCGGGGCGGTGGCGATCGGCCTAACGCTCGACCTGCCGGCGTCGGACATCGGGCTGAGCGCGCTGTGGGGCGCGGCCAATGCCATCGCGTCGGTCTCGATCGCCATCATGTTGATCCCCGGCGCGGAGCAGTTCGCCGGGGTCGACACGGACCTCACGCTGCTCGAGTGGTCGGATCTCAACCGCCCGCTGCTTCGCCGGTTGAGCCTCGAGGCACCTGGCACATACGCGCACACGATCGCGATCGCGAATTTGGCCGAGAGCGCCAGCAACGCGATCGGCGCGAACGGCCTGCTGGCGCGTGTCGGCGCCCTCTATCACGACATCGGGAAGCTCAAGAAGCCGCAATACTTCGCGGAGAACCAGGCGAAGGGCCGGAACCCGCACGACAAGCTCAAGCCAACCACGAGCGCAGCCATTATCCGCAATCACGTGCTCGAGGGGCTCGAGCTCGCCGAGGAGCACAAGCTGCCACGGGGGGTGATGCCGTTCATTCGCGAGCATCATGGCACCGGGCCCATCTCGTACTTCCTCGAGAAAGCGAAGGAGCGCGATGGAATGCCGGCGAACTCGGCGGAGTTTGCGTATCCGGGACCGTCGCCACGAAGCATCGAGACGGCGATCGTCATGCTGGCCGACGGCGCGGAGGCCGCCGCGCGCGTGCTCCACGACCCGACGCCACAGAAGATCCGCGACGTGATCGACCGGATCGTGCGACAACGGATGGACCAGGGCCAGCTCCGTGATGCGCCGATCACGCAGGCGCAGCTCGAGACCGTGAAGGACCAGTTTACCCGCGTTCTCTCCGGGATGTACCACTCGCGCGTCGAATACCCGGCAGCGAGCGGCGGGATCACGGCCGAATTCGGGTCCGTGCCGGCGGCAGGCGCGGCCGGGACGCCTAACGAGCCTCCCACGCGCGAGGCACCCGGGACCGGAGCTCGCGCGCCGACCGAGCAGGTGAAGTCTCGATGAGCCGGTCATGAGCATCATTGTGGACGTCGCCGCGGACGGCGCGCGCAGCCCGCTCGCTTCGGCTCGTGTCAAACGCGTCGTAACCGCCGTGCTCAGGGCCGAGGGCGTTCGGAATGCGCTCGTCTCGATCGCATTCGTGTCCGCGCGCGAGATCGCGCGGCTCAACAAGCGCCACCTCGCGCACGCGGGCTCAACCGACGTCATCTCGTTCGGCCTCGGCGCAGGGAAAAAGCGATCGGCGGCGCATCCGGTCATCGGTGACATCTACATTGCGCCTGACGTGGCTCGCGCGAACGCGATGCGCTTCGGCCGAGGCGTGCGCGAGGAGCTCGCGCGACTTCTCATTCACGGAACGCTGCACGTACTCGGTCACGATCACCCGAACGGGACCGATCGCACGACCTCGCCCATGTGGCGCCGCCAGGAACGGCTGCTTTCCTCGGCCGCCATTCGGCGCGCATTCTCCAGCGCCCGCGAACCGTGACCACGATCGTCGCGATCCTGGTCGCGATCGTAGCGTCCGGGTTCGCTGCGCTGTTCGCGGCGGCCGACGGCGCGCTGCTCGCGCTCGACGCCGCGGACGCACGGCTCAGCGCGTCGCTGCGCTCGCTCGTGGAGCGTCGGGAGCGCCCCCATCGTGCGCTCGCGTTCGCGCGCATTGTGGCTCACCTCGTTGCGGGCTGCGCGATCGCATGGGCGCTCCGATTCTCTGATCGATCGCTCGGATCTTCGCTCGAAATCGCGGTGCCAGTCGCTCTGGTTGCCGTGCTGCTGTCCGAGAGCGTCGCGCGCAGCATCGGCGACGCCGTCAGCATACCGTCGATCGAGCGCCTGACGCCCGTGGTCAACGTGGTGGAACGAGTGCTCGCGCCGGTCGTGATCGTCGGCGCCTGGCTCGACAACATGCTGCAGTCGTTCATTCCACCAACGCCAGTGGAAGAGGACCGGGAAGCGACGGCCGAGCAGTTTCGACAGATCGTTGCGGCCGAAGCCGATGTAACCGATCGCGAGGAGACGATCCTGCACGGAGTCTTTTCACTCGTGAACACCGCCGTTCACGAGGTGATGCTGCCGCGAGTGAACATCGTTGGGGTCGACCGAACGATGCCGTGGGCGGACCTGCTGGCGCGGGTCCGCAGCTCCGAGCACGCGCGGTTCCCGGTGTTCGAGGGCACACTCGACGAGATCGTGGGAATCGTGTACGCGAAGGATCTCCTGCCGGCGGCTATTGCGGACGAAGAGCCGGGCGGCGGTTGGGCGGTGCTGGTTCGCCCCGCGGTGTTCATTCCGGCGAGCAAAACGATCGATCAGCAGCTCCGGGATTTCCAGTCGAGCCGAACGCACATCGCGATCGTCGTCGACGAGTTCGGTGGCACCGCCGGCATCGTGACGATCGAGGACATTCTCGAGGAGATCGTCGGCGAGATCCGTGACGAGTACGACGTTGAAGAGGCCTCGGTCGAGCAGGAGGAGGGACGCCGTTTCTGGGTTCCCGGCCGTATGACCGTGGACGAGCTGTCGGAGCTGATCGGCCATAACTTTCACCGCGAAGGTGTGACGACCGTGGGCGGGCTCGTGTACGAGATGCTCGGGCGTGTTCCCGAAGCCGGCGAGTCGTTCACGATCGAAGGTTTCCGCATCGTGATCGAGCGCGTGGTGAAACGCCGGATCGAGCGCGTCTACTTCGAGCGCGTTGAACAGATGAGCGAGCGCGTGTCGTGATCATCTCGGCGCCCCTGTTCGTCTGTCTCGTCATCGTGGCGTGCCTAACGGCTGTGGCCACGGCGATCCGTTCCGTGAGCCGTATCTGGCTGCGCCACTGGGCCGAGCGACGGCTTCGCGGGGCGCTGAGCGTCGATCTCTATCTCGAGCGCCCGCAACGACTGCTGCTCGCCGCCAGCACCGGCGTTGCCGTCACCGTCTATGTCGCCGGCGCGCTCATCGGGTCCGTCGGAGGAGTGGGTCTGCCGTACGTAGCGCGGCGGCTTGCCGTGTTCGCGCTCGCTGTGCTACTCATCGGTCAGCTCCTGCCACGAGCCGTCGCCCGGCGCTGGCCCACGGCCGTGCTGCCGATCCTTCTGCCGGTGCTCCGCGTGGTGGAGATCGCGCTGGCGCCATTCGTGGTCGTCGCGCGACGTGTGACGGCCATGTTCACGCCGCGAATTCCGGCGCCGGTGCACTCCGAGCGCGACGACCTCGAGGACCTCCTGCGCGAGGGCGAGATGGAAGGCGTCGGCGAGAAGACGGAGATGGCGATCATCAGCGGGGTCGTACAGTTCGGGAACAAGACGCTCGGCGAGATCATGACGCCGCGCGCCGACGTGTTCGCGCTCGATGAGCAAATTCGCGGTCCCGAGCTCCCGCTGAGAATCGCGCAGTCGCGCTACAGCCGGGTTCCCATCTACGCGGGCACGCTGGACAACGTCGTCGGGATGATCCACGCATTCGACGTGCTCAAGGACACCGGCGGCGAGCACGTTAGGCTCCGTCCGGTTGCCGAGGCGCCGGTCACGGCGCACTGCAATGACTTTCTCTTCGAGATGTTGCGCGGGCGCCGACACCTCGCCGTCGTCCGCGACGGCGCCGGGCAACTTGCGGGAATCGTGACGCTCGAGGATCTCCTCGAGGAACTCGTGGGTGACATCCGTGACGAGCACGATGAGCCAGGGACCACCGAGATGCGAGCGGGTCCGACGCCCGCCGTCGCTCACCTGCGGTCGGCATCCAACGGCACACAGGCCAGCAGCTCGTGACGACCACCGCGTCGCCCGAAGCGAAGCTCATCGCCGACCTCGATGCGCGCCGTCCGACAGCCCTCGCGCGCGCCATCAGTATCGTCGAGAATCAGCGACCAGGGTTCGACACGATCCTCGGCGCACTTCACTCGAAAATCGGCCGCGCACGCCGCATCGGGATTACCGGGCCGCCAGGCGCCGGGAAGAGCACCGTGACGACGCACCTGGCAGCTCAGTATCGCGAAGCGGGGCTGACCGTCGGCATCATCGCGGTCGACCCGACGTCGCCGTTCACGGGCGGTGCGCTCCTTGGGGATCGCATCCGGATGGAGAGCGTCGCGCTCGATCCCGGTGTGTACATCCGATCGCTCGCGACCCGAGGTTCCCTCGGGGGCCTTTCGTCGGCAACGCGCGCCGTGGCCGACGTGCTCGACGCCTTCGGCTTCGATCGCATTCTCATGGAGACCGTCGGCGTCGGCCAGAGTGAGCTCGAGATCGCCCGCGCGGCCGACACGACGGTTGTCATCCTGGTGCCGGAGTCGGGCGACTCGATCCAGACGCTCAAGGCCGGTCTCATGGAGATCGCCGACATTTTCGTCGTGAACAAGGCGGACCGGCCCGGCGCCGACCGCGTGCGTACGGACATCGAGCTGATGCTCGGCCTGCGTGCGGGCGAGGCGCTGCGAAACGTTCCGGCGCATCACGGCGTCGATTTCAAGAAGATCATGAACCCGGCGCGCATCGCGCGTGAGGCAGCGGCGGGTGCGCAAACGGAATCATGGACGCCACCGGTGCTGCGGGCCGTGGCAGCCAAAGGTGAGGGAATCGGCGAGCTGATCACCGCGCTCGACCGGCACCTCCGTTATCTTGAGGGGAGCGGCGAGCTTCGGCGCCGGCGCCGCCAGCGGTTGCGGGAACAGGTGATCGATGTGACCGAGCACAGGATTCGTCAGCGTCTCTGGCGCGACGCGGAGACGAATGCCTTCCTCGACTCGAAGCTGACAGCGATGGAATCGGGCGCGGCAACGCCCTTCACGGTCGCCGATGAGCTGCTGAGTCGAAGCGTGGACCTTTTGACGCGAACCCGATCATGACGTCAATGCGAGATCTTGCGAGCGGAACGACCGACGAACGCGACGAGACGTTGCGTCGTCAGGCGGCGGAGCTCGAGCGTCTGCGCGCCGAAGTAGCAGCGTGGCGCAAGCGTTATGAGAAGGGAGAGAAGCGCGACATTGCCTTCACCAACAGCGAGGGCGAGGTCGAACCTCTGTACACGGCGCTTGACACCGTCGGCGAGGGAGTGCCTGACGAGTCGCTGCCGGGCGCGTACCCGTTCACTCGCGGCATCCACCCGACGGGTTACCGCGGGAAGCTGTGGACCATGCGGCAGTTCGCCGGGTTCGGCAGCGCCGCCGACACGAACGCGCGGTTCAAGTTTTTGCTCGAGCATGGCCAGACAGGGCTCTCGACGGCGTTCGACTTCCCGACGCTGATGGGCTACGACTCCGATCACCCGCGGTCCGAGGGTGAGGTCGGGAAGACCGGCGTTGCGATCTCCAGTCTCGCCGACATGGAGACGCTGTTCGATGGCATCCCGCTCGATCAGGTCTCGACGTCGATGACCATCAACGGGCCGGCCGTCATCCTGTTCTGCTTCTACGTCGCGGCGGCCGAACGTCAGGGCGTGCCGAGCACGAAGCTGCGCGGGACCGTACAAAACGACATCCTGAAGGAGTACATGGCGCAGCACGCCTGGTGCTATCCTATCGAGCCAGCGCTGCGCCTCATCGTCGATCTGTTCCAGTGGGGAGCCGAACACGCTCCCTTGTGGAACACCGTGTCTATCTCGGGCTACCACATCCGCGAGGCCGGATCGACGGCGGCGCAGGAGCTCGCGTTCACGCTAGCGGATGGCTTCACATACGTCGAGCGTGGGATCGCGCGAGGCCTGGACGTGGATGCGTTTGCGCCGCGGCTCTCGTGCTTCTTCGATATCCACAACGACTTCTTCGAGGAGCTTGCGAAGCTGCGCGCGGCCCGGCGCATCTGGGCGCGTCACATGCGCGATCGCTACGGCGCCAAGGATCCGCGCTCGTGGATGCTGCGTTTCCACTCGCAGACCGCCGGGGTGACGCTCACCGCGCAGCAGCCCATGAACAACGTCGTGCGCGTCGCGTACCAGGCGATGGCGGCGGTGCTGGGCGGAACGCAGTCGCTGCACACGAACTCGATGGATGAGACGCTCGCGCTGCCGACGGAAGAAGCGGTGCAGGTCGCCCTGCGCACGCAGCAGCTGCTGGCGTACGAGACGGGCGTGCCTAACGTGATCGACCCACTCGGCGGCTCGTACTACGTCGAGGCGCTGACGGACCGTCTCGAACGCGAAGCCGAAGAGATTTTTCAGCAGATCGATGAAGTGGGCGGCGTCGTGTCGGGACTCGAGCAGGGTTGGTTCCAGCGGAAGATCGCCGAGTCCGCGGCGCGCCAGCAGTGGGAGATCGAGCAGCACCGTCGCGTGGTCGTTGGCGTGAACGAGTTCGTCACGGACGAGCCGGAGCTGACGATCCCGCTGCTCAGGGTTGGCGAGGACACGACGATCCTCCAGCGTGAGCGGCTGTCGACGCTTCGCAAGACTCGCGACAACGATCTCGTGCAGCGCCGACTCGCGGAGCTCACCACCGCGGCCGCGACGGACGCGAACCTGATCCCGCACATTCTCGAGTGCGCGCGCGCGTACTGCACGCTGTACGAGATCCGCGCGGCGATGGAAGCCGTATTCGGCGCGTACAGAGAACCCGTCTTTTTCTGAGATCTCGAAAGAGCAGGGAATGGTGGGCGTCCTACTTCGACGCCCAGTACCTCCTCGAGTACAGCCCGATCTTCGACCTCGCACGCGACCGTCGTGAGGTCGCGCGGCTGATCGATTTAGTCGGCCTTCCGGCCGGGGCGCGGATCCTCGACGTCCCATGCGGTCAGGGCCGCCATGCGCACCTGCTCGCCGAGGCCGGGTACGACGTCGATGGGCTCGATCTCTCCCGTCACCTGCTCGCCCGCGCGAACGCACGAGGAACCGGCAAAACGCTGCGCTACGCGCGCGGCGACATGCGCCGCCTGCCGGCGAAATGGAACGCACGGTTCGACGCGGTAGTGAACCTCTTCACCTCGTTTGGCTTCTTCCTGCTGCCGAGTGACGATGAGCGAGTAATCGCGGAGTGGGCACGGGTGCTCAAGCCAGGCGGTGTGCTGGTCTGGCATGGAGGCAATCGGGACGGCGTGATGCGTCGCTTTGTCTCCCGGGATTGGTGGCTCGCCGATGATCACACCATGATCGGCCACGAGCGCTCGTTCGACGCACTCTCCGGTGTCCTGACTGTGCGATCGACATGGCGCGGCCGCCGTTCGGGCGGCGAGCGCGAGCACCGCATTCGCCTCTACTCGGCGTCGCACCTCGCCGAAATCTTGGCTCGGCACGGTCTCGTCGTCGAAGCGGCGTTCGACGGCTGGACCGAGCGTGCGCTCTCACGCCGCAGCGGTGAAATGCTGCTGGTTGCGCGCAAAGACGAATAACTCCTCGGCGTTGCTGCCTCGGCGCGGGGTCCGCTACCTTTCGGTCTCGTCCGAACAACTTTCACGTACTTTCTCGTGGTCCGTCAGCTGATCGCTGATGGCCGATGACTGATAGCTCGCCCATGCGCCCAATTCGTGTCCTGATAGCCAAACCGGGTCTCGACGGCCACGATCGTGGCGCGAAGGTCGTCGCGGCCGCGCTTCGCGATGCCGGGATGGAGGTCATCTACACCGGCCTCCATCAAATTCCGGAGCTGATCGCGAACGCAGCCGTTCAGGAGGACGTCGACGTCACCGGGCGGGCGATTCTGAGCGGCGCGCACATGACTCTGTTCCCGCGCGTGCTCGACCTGTTGCGCGAGGCGGGCCGCGACGATGTACTGATCACCGGCGGCGGAATCATTCCGAAGGAAGACATGGAGGAGCTGCAGCGGCGCGGCATGGGTAAGCTGTTCGGGCCCGGGACGTCGACCTCGGACCTCGTCGACTACATTCGCGAGTGGTTCGAGGAGCACGAGGGCGCCGGCGCGAGGTCGGGCGAGCGGTGACACCGCGGCTCCGGGAGCTGAGCGACGACATCCGCAAGCTCGAAGACACCCTGCGTGAAGGCGGCGGCGCCGATCGTATCGCGAAGCAGCACAAGCAGGGCAAGCTCACCGCGCGCGAACGGATAGAAAAACTGTGTGATCCGTCGTCGCGATTCATCGAGGTGGGCCTCCTCGTCGCGTACGATCAGTACGACGGGCAGGCGCCGGGAGCCGGCGTCGTCACCGGCATCGGCGTCGTCCACGGACGGGAGGTCGTGATCGTCGCCAACGACGCGACGGTGAAGGCCGGCTCGTGGTGGCCCGAGACGATCAAGAAGATTCTGCGCGCGCAGGAGATCGCGATGCGCTGCCGCGTCCCGATCATCTACCTTGTCGACTCGGCCGGCGTGAACCTCCCGTACCAGGGTGGCGTTTTCCCGGGACAGTACGGCGCGGCGCGGATCTTCTACTACAACTCCATCATGCGCCGGTACCTGCGCATCCCGCAGCTGGCCGCGGTGATGGGCCCGTGCATCGCGGGCGGCGCGTACCTCCCGGCGCTGTCGGACGTGATCCTGATGGTGAAGGGCACGTCGTTCATGGGACTGGGCGGCCCAAACCTCGTCAAGGGAGCTACCGGCCAGACGATCGACGGTGAAACGTTAGGGGGCGCCGTGACGCACACGGAGATCAGCGCCGTAGCGCATTACGCCGTTGAAGATGACGGTGCCTGTCTGGAGAAGCTGCGCGATCTCGTCGCGAGACTCCCGCGATCATCGGGAATCGGGAATCGGGAATCGGGAATCGAAAACAGCGCGCAGCGAGCGGCACGCAGCAACGATTCCCGATTCCCGATTCCTGATTCCCGACGGCTTTACGACCTTCTCCCGCACGACCACCGCATGTCATATGACATGCACCAGGTCCTGAACGCCATCGTCGATGACGGGAAACTCGACGAGTTTCAGGGCAACCTCGCACGCGAGATGATCTGCGCCGACGCCACCATCGACGGAATCCCGGTTGGCGTGATCGCCAATCAACGAGGCCTGATTAAAGGGCGACCCGGGGAGAAACCGCGGTTCGGCGGCATCGTCTACGCCGAGAGCGCCGACAAGGTCGCCTACTACATCGATCGCTGCGACCGCCAGGGTATCCCGCTCCTGTTCGTCCAGGACGTATCGGGGTTCATGGTCGGCGCCGAGGCTGAGCACGAAGGGATCATTCGCGTGGGCGCCCGGTTTGTCGAAGCGATGGCCACGGCACGCGTGCCGAAGATCGTGCTGACAGTGAATCACGCGTCGGGCGCCGGCTACTACGCGATGGCGGGCCAGGGCTTCGACCCCGATTTCATCTTCAGCTGGCCGACCGGCCGCATGGGCGTCATGGAAGGCGAGGCGGCGGTCCAGGCGGTACACGGCCCCGTGCTCGAAGCCGCGAAGGAGGCCAAGCGGGATCCATCGCCCGAGCTGCTCGAGGCCGTCGAGGAGATGCGCGCCGACTATGAGCACCAGCTGGACGCTCGTTATGCGGCGGCGCGTGGTTATGTCGACGCGATCGTGTACCCTGAAGACACGCGTGACGTGCTGGCGATGGCGCTCCGCACCGCGCTGCATAACGCCGGGCCGCATCTCGGCGCCTTCGTTCTTCCACCACTCCTCTCCGAGGCTTGAGTGAAGCAGGTCGTTCGTGTCGCAGCCGGTCAGGGATTCTGGGGCGACTGGCTCGAGGCCCCGCGGCGACAGGTCGAGGGCGGGCCGGTCGACTACCTCATGCTCGACTATCTCGCCGAAGTCACGATGTCGATCCTGCAGAAGCAGAAGGAGCGCGACCCCAAGATGGGCTACGCGCGCGACTTCATCGGCGCGATCGAGAGCGTGTTGCCGGCCATCGTCGAGCGAGGCGTGCGCGTGATCGCCAACGCTGGCGGCGTGAATCCGGTGTCATGTGCGCAGGCCGTGAAAGAGTTGGCGGCGGCCCGCGGCGCGGCGGGGAAGGTGAAGATCGGCGTCGTCACGGGCGACGACCTGCTCCCTCGCCTCGACGACCTGATCGCGCGTGGGCATGCGCTGGCGAACATGGATACGGGAGAGCCGCTCACCACGGTGCGTGACCGCGTTCTCTCGGCCAACGCCTACATCGGCTCGACGCCGATCGTGGAGGCGCTCTCACGAGGTGCCCAGGTCGTCGTGACGGGCCGCTCCACCGACACGGCGCTGACGATGGCGCCGCTGCGCTTTGAGTTCGGCTGGGCGCCTGACGACTGGAACAAGCTTGCTGCCGGAATCGTTGCTGGACACATCATAGAATGCGGCGCCCAGTGCTCGGGCGGTAACTGCCTGATCGACTGGCGCGACGTGCCCGACCTCGCGAACGTCGGCTATCCGATCGTCAACGCGCATCCGGATGGCACGTTCGAGATCTCGAAGCATCCGGGAACCGGCGGTCGCATCTCGGTGCCGACCGTGACCGAGCAGCTCGTCTACGAGATGGGTGACCCGCACGCGTACATCACGCCCGATGTCGTGGCGGACTTCACGACGATCCGGTTGGAATCCGTCGGTCCGGACCGCGTGCGCGTGTTTGGCATCGGCGGAGGCGCACCGACCGACAAGCTGAAAGTGTCGATTGCGTACCGCGCCGGATTCAAGGCGGTTGGAACGCTCGTATACTCGTGGCCCGATGCACTCGAGAAGGCCCAAGCGGCCGACCGCGTGCTCCGCGAGCGCCTCGACCGCCTCGGACTTCGGTTCGACAAGATCATGACGGAGTTCGTGGGCGTGTCCGCTACTCATGGACCACTCGCGGGACAGCCTAACGCCGACCTGCCCGAGGTGCAGCTGCGCTTCGGCGTGCGTGGGGAGAGCAGAGCGGCCGTCGAGCGCTTCACGCGCGAGCTCGCCCCGCTCGTGCTGAACGGACCGCCAAGCGTCACCGGCTTCGCGGGCGGCAGGCCCAAGGTCGAGGAGATCGTGGCCTACTGGCCCGCGCTCATCGACAAGACGGAAGTGCAGACGGCCGTGGAGGTGATCGCATGAAGGTCCGCCTCGTGGACATCGCGCACGCACGGTCCGGCGACAAGGGCGACACGGCCAACGTCGGCGTGATCGCGCTCAAGCGCGAATGGTACCCGATCCTGGTGCGCGAGTTGAGCGAGCGTCGTGTAGCCGATCACTTCCGGGGAGTCATCACCGGAAGCGTGAAGCGGTACGAGCTGCCGAACCTGGGAGCGCTGAACTTCCTGCTTCACGGTGCGCTCGACGGCGGCGGGACGCTTTCGCTCAAGACCGATGCGCAGGGCAAGGTGTTCTCCACGGCGCTCCTCCGCATGGTGATCGACGTCCCCGACGCCGAGGCGCGCTCCTTAGGGTTGCCGTCGGCATGAAGCGGCGCTTGCGTACGGCATCCTCCACGAGGCGCTCGCCATGGATCGATTAACCGTCGCGAAAATTGCGTTAGCGCTCGCGGGTGTCGGGATGTTCGCCTACGGCGTCCGGGCCGAGGACACCGTGGTGCGCTGGATCGGTATCGGCCTCGTCGTCGTCGCCTTCCTCCTCCGCTTCTTCAAGACGACGAAGCCTGATTAGGCGATCAACGGGTTAGATTTCGCGCGATGCGTTCGCACGATCGCCCCCCCGAATTACTCGCGCCTGCCGGCTCGCTCGACGCCGTCAGGGCCGCCGTGGCGAACGGCGCCGACGCGATCTATCTCGGGGCCGAACGCTTCAATGCGCGTGACGAGGGTGCTCAGCTCACCCTCGATGAGCTGGAGCGCGCCTGTGCGCTCGCGGCGTCACGGGGCGTTCGCATCTACCTGACGCTGAATACACTCGTCAAGCCCGACGAGATTGCCGACGCGCTCGCACTGCTCGGGCAGGCCATCGACCGCGGCATTGCCGCGGCGATCGTGCAGGACATCGGCCTCATCAAGCTGATTCACGCTGTGTTCCCCGGGTTCGAGGTGCACGCGTCGACGCAGATGACCGTGCACGACGCGAGCGGTGCGGCCGTGATGCGCGACCTCGGCGTCAACCGCGTCGTGCTCGCGCGTGAGAACACCCTCGAGGACATTCGACAGATTCGCGCCGCCGTGCCGGACCTCGGACTCGAGGCGTTCGTGCACGGAGCGCTCTGCATCTCGTATTCGGGCCAGTGCTTCATGTCCGGCATGATCAGTGAGCGCAGCGCGAATCGCGGCTCGTGCGCGCAGTCATGTCGAAAGGATTACGTCCTCACGGATGCGAACACGGGTTCGGAGCTCGACCGCGGCTTCCTGATCTCCGCGAAAGACCTCGCCGCTCACGACCAGCTGGCGGCATTGGCAGACGCGGGGATCAGCTGCCTCAAAGTCGAGGGCCGGAAGAAGAAGCCGGAATACGTTGCGACGGTCACACAGGGCTATCGCACGTTCCTGGACCGCCTCGAGCACGGCGAGGTCGCGCCGCCGACGTTCGACGAAGTGCAGCCGCTCGTCCAGATCTTCAGCCGCGGCTTTACGCCCGGCATGCATGTGGGCCGCGCCGGCCGCGGCTACATCACGCGCACCCACCCGGACAATCACGGCGTCACCATCGGCGTCGTGGCGGGGCGAGAGAGCGGTGATCTGTTGATCGACGTCACGTCGCCGGTGGCGGTGGGCGATGGGCTTGGCTTTGAGCCACCCATGGGGCAGAAAGGGCATGCGCTAGGCTTCTCCGTTTCGGCCGCGCGATCGGTTCGCGCGGCGAATGGCACCACGCGTCAGGTTATCCCCACTCGCGTGAACGTGCCAACGGGATGGACGATTCTCCGCACGTCACACGCGGCACTGCTCGAGCGAGCGCGTGCAAGCTTCGCGGAGCTGAGCGCGCCCGTTCGAGCGCGACGTACGCGAGTCGACATGCGGTTGTTCGGAGTTCCTGGGGCTCCGCTCAAGGTGGTGGCCACTGCCGACGGCGAACAGGTGAGCGTCCGCGGCGAGGTCCCGCTCGCCCCGGCCCGCGCGCATGCCCTCGATGTCTCACGCCTGCGAGAGCAGCTCGGCCGCATGGGCGAGACGCCGTTCTCGTTAGGTGAGCTCGACCTCGCCGGGCTTACCAACGGGCTCTTTCTGCCGGTGAGCGAGCTCAATCACCTCCGCCAGCAGGTCGTGGATGAGCTCATGGTTCGCCGCGACTGGGCGGAGCTCGCGCGGATCGCCGAACGGGATGGCGCGATCGCCGCGGCGGTCGCGAAGGTTCCCGGCGCCGCGGATACGCAACCCGATGGGATGCCTAACGGGATAGCCGGCGGCGTGCCGTTCTCGTTGATCGCCGAGGTGTATCGCCTCGAGGACGCTCGCGCGGCGGCCGACGGCGGGGCCACCGAGGTCACGTTCGATCCGTTCCTCCGCCATCCGGCGCTACCAGCAGCCCGCGTGCGGGCGCTCGGCGAGGAGCTGGCCGCGCGCGGCGTGACGCTGCGCCTCCGCACGCCGACGATCGTGCGGCCGGAGGAACGGCGTTCGCTCGACAAATGGCTCGCGCTCGACCTGCCCGTCCTGTCGGGACACCTCGGTCTCGTGTCCGAGCTCGGGCGCGGCGGCCGCGATGTCGTTGCGGACTACGCCGTCAATTGCTTCAACCAGCACACTGCCGCGGAGCTCTTCCGCCTCGGTGCCTGCCGTATCGTGCTGTCGGTCGAGCTCACGACCGCGGAGCTCGCTGCCGTCTCGGCGCCGTGGAGCGGACGCGGCTTTGACGTGTTGATCTACGGTCGCCCGGAGGGGATGACCATAGAGCACTGCGTGCTGTCTGCGGCGTTCGATCGCGAGCCGACGACATGTCGTGACCTCTGCGTGCAGAAGCATCCGGTGGTCGAGTTGACGGATCCGGCTGGCTACACGTTCGGCGTGGCGACCGACTCCGCGTGCCGCAATCGCTTGCTGCACTCGAGACCGATCGAAGCGTCGGAATATCTGCCACGACTGTGGCAGTCGGGCATCCGCGGTTTCCGCGCGGTGTTCAACGTCCCGGGCGATCCGGTGCGCGAGATCATCGCCGGCTACCGCGCGTCATTGGACGCACTGTCGCGCCTGGAAGCGCCGCCGACGTCTCCCGTTCGCGAGCTCGTGAGTGGGAAGTTCACGCGAGGACATTTCGCGCGCGCCGTTTGAGCACCGCGTGAAATGACGGTGCGCGCAATCGCACGATGATGGTCGTGGTCGAGCCACGTTGTTATTGTTCGGCGTGACCAACGAGGTTTCCGCCGAGCTGCTGCTGGAGCAGGCCCGCGCCACGCTGCGCGAGTCGTTCGGTTATCCCGGATTTCGTCCGGGGCAGGAACGCGCGATCTCGTCGGTCCTGGGGGGCCGCGACACGCTGGTGGTCCTGCCGACGGGTGGCGGCAAGTCGCTCTGCTACCAGGTGCCCGCGCTCATGCTGCCGGGGCTCACCATCGTCGTATCGCCGCTCATCTCGCTCATGAAGGACCAGGTCGACGCGCTTACGGCGCGTAGCCTTCCCGCGGCGTTCATCAACAGCACGCTCACCGGGTCGCAAGTTTCGGATCGCCTTTCTCGAGCGGCGCGCGGTGAGATCAAGCTGCTGTACGTTGCGCCAGAACGATTCGACGCCGGCACGACCGCCGAGCGGCTGCGCGCGATGGGTGTGTCGCTCCTCGCAGTCGATGAGGCGCATTGCATCAGCGAATGGGGGCATGACTTCCGTCCGAGCTATCTGCGCATGCGTCATGTGCGCGAGCGGCTCGGCGCCCCGCCGACGGTCGCGCTGACCGCCACCGCGACGCCCGAAGTCCGACGCGACATTGCTGCCCAGCTCGCGCTCAGAAACCCCTCGATCATCGTCACGGGGTTCGACCGCACGAATCTGCACTACCACGTCCTGCCCACGCGGAACGACACCGAGAAGGACGACGCGCTCGTGAACAGTCTGCGAGAGCATGACGGTCTCGCCGTGGTGTACGCTTCCACGCGACGCAACGTCGAGCGAATTGCCGGCGTCCTCGAGCGCGCACGGATCTCGGCCACCGCGTATCACGCCGGGCTCGACGACGCGCACCGGCACGAGGTGCAGGACAGCTTCATGAATGAGGACGTCCGGGCCATCGTTGCGACGAACGCGTTCGGGATGGGGATCGACAAGCCTAACGTGCGGTTGGTCGTCCATCACGCGATGCCCGGTACGCTCGAGGCGTACTACCAGGAGGCCGGTCGCGCGGGGCGCGATGGCCTTCAATCGGAGTGTGTGCTCCTTCACGCGTTTCCGGACCGCTTCACGCACGAGTTCTTCATCAAGGGCGCGTATCCCGAGCGCTCGCTCGTGGAGGCGGTGTATGCGGCGATGCAGCGTGTGGTCGACGCGGCGGGCCTCACCGACCTGAACCCCGATCGCATCTCGCGGCTCGTTCCTGGCAAGGTGGCGGGGCGCGATGTGGAGTCCGCGCTTCGTATCCTCACTCGCGCCGATGCCGTACGGCGGGAGTCCGAGTCGGGCTCGTCGGTGTTCGTGCGGCTGCTCGCGACGCCGGAACGGATCAAGCGCGAGTTGCCTGACCCGCATAACCCCGTACTCGGACTGCTGCGGGCGCTTTGGCGAGCCGCGGGCAATCGATTGAACGAGGGCGCCGTCGTCTCCTTGGACGGTCTCCCGCCCGGTTTCAGCGGCTCGGCAACGGCGGTTCCGATCCTGACCGGGCTGCAATCACGGCAGTTCCTGACCTGGGAGCGTCTTGGCGGGGGTTTACGGCTCACTGATCCCGGCAAGCCACTCACGGCGTTCCCCGTAGAGTGGGCGGTGATCGACCGTCGGCGTCGCGCTGAACTCGCAAAGCTCGATGCCGTGCAGAAATACGCTTACACCACCGGTTGCCGCAGAGCTTTTGTCCTCCGATATTTCGGCGACGAGGCTGGTCGCGGCACGTGCGGCGGATGCGACAACTGCCTGGGTCTGCACGCCGGTAAGGAGCGCCATGCGCCGGGTTCGGCGCGTACCCGTCGTGAGCGAGCCGCTCCGGTGGCCGCAGCGTCTGGTTCGTCGCGTTCTCGCGGAGTGCGAGGTGCGGACCCATTCGGTGGTGGTGAAGCCAAGCCGGCCAGCGAGCTGGTGCTGGAGGGTGCCGACGCGCGGCTCTTCGCCTCTCTCAAGGCGTTGCGCAGCTCGATCGCGCGCGAGGAGAAGGTTCCGCCATACGTCGTGTTCACCGATCGCACGCTCGCCGAGCTCGCCGCGCGGAAACCGCGGACGCCGGCAAGCCTGCTCGAGGTTCGCGGGGTGGGGCAGGCAAAGCTGGACAAATATGGCGAGCGGTTTCTGGCGGCGATCAAGGGCGCCGATGAAACCGAAGCCGCCTAACACACACATATCGCTCTGCAGCGTCAGGCCCATGGACGATTCACTGTACTTCACTGAGCAGCACCTGGCGGTTCGCGAGATGGTGCGCTCGTTCGCGCGTGAGGAGATTGCGCCAGTCGCTGCGCAACTCGACGAGCGCGAAGAGTTCCCCTGGCAGAACATCAAGAAGATGGGAGAGCTGGGGCTGCTGGGTGTACCGTGGTCCGAGGATCTCGGTGGTGCAGGGCTGGACTACATCGCCTACATGATCGCGATCCACGAGACCGCGAAGGTGTGCGCCTCCCACGCGATCACCATTTCCGCCCACACCACGCTCGGAACGTCGCCGATCGTGCACTTCGGAACGGAGGAGCAGAAGCGGCGCTTCGTTCCACTCCTCGCCAGCGGTCGCGTGTTAGGCGGTTTCGGCCTGACCGAGGAAAGCGCCGGGAGCGACTCCGGCGGCACGCGCACGACGGCCGTTCGCAAGGACGGGTACTACGTCATCAACGGCTCGAAGCGGTTCATTACGCACGGCGGCGTCGGCGAGATCTTCGTCGTGACGGCCGTGACGGACAAGAAGCGCGGGACGAGAGGCATCAGCTCGTTCATCATGACGAAACCCACGACCGAGCTCGCGAAAGCCGCGGAGGTCGGGGTGGGGCACGATCCATCGCTGCCGGCGATGGCTGGATTCAGGGCGGGAAAGAAAGAACGCAAGCTCGGGTGGCGCGCCTCTGACACCTCCGAGCTGATCTTCGAGGACGTCGAGGTCCCGGCGGAGAACCTGCTCGGCGTGGAAGGGCAGGGGTTCGTGAATTTCATGCGCACGCTCGACGCGGGGCGAATCGGCCTCGCCGCGCTCTCGTTAGGCCTGGCGGAGGGAGCGTTCGAGCAGGCGATGCGGTATGCCACGGTGCGCCGCCAGTTCGGCAAACCGATCTTCGAGTTCCAGGGCCTGCAGTTCCAGCTGTCAGACTGCGCCACCGAGATCGAAGCGGGAAAGCACCTGATGTATCACGCGGCATGGCTCGCGCAGCAGGGCAAGCCGTTCACGAAGCAGGCAGCCATGGCCAAGCTGTTCTGCTCCGAGCTCGCGATGCGTACGACGCTGAAGGCGATTCAGGTACATGGTGGCTACGGCTACACGCGCGACTACCCCGTCGAGCGGATGATGCGCGACGCGAAGATCTGCGAGATTGGGGAAGGCACGTCGGAGATTCAGCGAGTCGTCATCGCGCGGAGCCTGCTGCGGGAGATGGCGGATTGACCTTCGAGCAGGTCGCCAGACGCCTGCGGTTGCCGCTCGGCTTCGTGTTGGCGGCGCTTTACCTCGCATTCGGCCCGCGGCCGACGGCGCTCACGCTCGCCGTAGGCGCCGGGCTCGCGTTGATCGGACTTGGCGTGCGCGCGTGGGCCGCCGGCCACATCGTGAAGAACGATCGCCTCGCGACCACGGGGCCGTATGCCCACACTCGCAACCCACTCTACTTCGGCAGTTTCCTGATCGCGGCCGGATTCGCGATCGCGGCCCACTGGTCGCTGCTTCTCGTCGTCGTGGCGTTCTTCGCGCTCGTGTACGGGCCGACGATCGAGAAGGAGCGAGCAAACATCAGCGCGAGGTTTCCGGAAGCGTATGCGCGCTGGGAGCAAAACGTCCCCGCGTTCGTCCCGCGACCCACACCGTGGCGAGATCCATCGGTCGCAGGGTCAGATCGGTTCAGCCCATCGCTGTACATGCGACACGGCGAGTGGAAGGCCGCGCTTGGTTTTATCCTCGCGATGACCTGGCTCGTCCTGCGGATGAGAGGTGATTTATGGTAATCACTCATCCCGCGCCCAATACCACCGCGCGATCCCTCGTGATCGAGTCGATCGCGCGCTTGTGCTTGCTTGTTGGTTTCCCCGTCTTGGCCGCCGCGCGACTCGCGGCGAGCCTTGTACTGCCGCTGCGCTCCCGACGCTCTCGAGCAGCGTCGATCGAGCGCGGCTCTTCCGCTTGCGGCGGTGCCGTTCAGGCACGAGTCGATCGCACGCAACTCCGCTCACTGCGGGCCACGACCAGCCTCGTTTTGCGGCGTTCTGCCGAAGACGAGGCGCGCGTCGCGAGCCTGCCGGATGGCGCGTGTCCGATCAGCCACCACCAGCGGAACACTCCGACCCTGGAACAGCGCCGAGGCATGAAGGCCCCAGCGCGTCGTTCCTCCACCACTTTTTCCTATAGCCGAGCAGCCCCCAAGGAGTCGCCTTGGTTCGTGCTGCCGGCAGCACCACATGAAGCGAGAAATTCTCATCAATGCGAACCCGCGCGAGACGCGGGTCGCGATCATCGAGGACGACCAGCTGGTCGAGCTCCTCGTCGACCGCCCCGAAGCCCGGCGGATGGTCGGCGACATTTACCTCGGTAAAGTCGAAGCAGTTCTTCCGGGCATACAAGCAGCGTTCGTCGACATCGGCACGGAGAAGAGTGCCTTCCTTCACGCGTCCGATCTCGTGTTCGACGAGGAGGGCGAGGACGACGACGCGGAAGAGGAAGAGGGCGGCGACACCGACGACGCGCCGTCGCGCGGGCGTCGCGCAAAGGCGCCGCCGATTCAGGATCTTCTGAAACGCGGTCAGGAGATCCTCGTGCAGATCTCCAAGGAGCCGATCTCCACGAAAGGTCCGCGCGTGACCGCGCAGATCTCACTCGCCGGTCGCTTCCTCGTCTACATGCCGTTCGCGAGCCGCGTCGGCGTCAGCCGAAAGATCGGCGAGCGCGCCGAACGCCAACGACTTCGCGAGCAGGTGCAGGGCGTGCTGCCGGCCGATTCCGGCGGCGTCATCGTCCGCACGGTCGGCGAGGACGTCACGCAGGAGACGTTCGGGCGTGAACTCACAACGCTCATTGGCCAGTGGAAGCGGATCAAGAAAAAGACGCATTTCCTCCGAGCGCCCGCTGTCGTCCACCGCGAGACCAGCCTCACGCGCGGCATCATTCGCGATCTCTTCAGCACGAAGATCGAGGGCCTGACGGTCGACTCGAAGCAGGTCTACAACGAGATCATCGAGTACCTCAAGGGCATTGCCCCCGAGCTGATCGATCGCATCAAGCTCTACGAGGAGCCGACGCCGCTATTCGACAAGGCAGATATCGAGACGGAGATTCGCGACCTGTTCAAGCGTCGGTGCGACCTGCCGTCCGGTGGCTATCTCATCATCGAGCCGACCGAGGCGCTCGTCTCGATCGACGTGAACTCGGGTCGCTACACGGGCAAGAAGGACCCGGAAAAGACGATCCTCAAAACGAACGTCGAAGCGGCGCGCGAGGTGGCGAGGCAGCTTCGTTTGCGGGACGTTGGCGGCATCATCGTGTGCGACTTCATCGACATGGAGTCGAAGCAGAGCCGTGATCGAGTGCTCCAGGAGCTGCGGACGCACCTGGGCCGCGACCGCGCACGAACGAAGGCGTTCTCCGTCAGCGAGCTCGGTCTCATCGAGATGACGCGACAGCGCGTGCGGCAGAGCCACCTGCAGAGCATGACCGAGCCGTGCCAGACGTGCCACGGAACCGGCCGTGTGTTCACGCCGGAGACGATCATCAGGCGCATGGAGCGCTCGGTGAAGCGGATGGGCGTGGAAGGCCGCCGCGATCACCTGGTGATTCGCCTGCACCCCGACGTCGCGATGTATGTCCTCGAGCAGGAGCCCGACGTCGTGAAGAAGCTGGAGAAGAGTGTCGGATTTTCGCTCGAAGTGCGTGACGACCCATTGCTTCGGCCGGACGAGTTCAAGCTGGTTGTGAAGGGAGCGGGGAGGGACGTGACGCAGCAATACGCCGTTGCGTAGCGACCTCCCGTCCGTTGACACCTAAGTGCCTACGGAATAAGTTGCTAGGCTCTTGTCCACCGTAGTCTTTACTGAGATCTGCACATGTCTTACGCGATCATTCGCACCGGCGGGAAGCAGTTTCGGGTCGAGCCGGGCATGACGCTCCGCATTCCGTCGCTCGTGGGCGACGCCGGCGCGTCTATCGAGTTCAACGACGTCCTCCTCGGTTCCGACGGCACCAACGTTCACACCGGCGTGCCGAGTCTCTCGGGCGCAAAGGTCACGGGTGAGATCGTCAAGCACGGCCGCGGGGAGAAGATCATCGTCTTCAAGTTCAAGCGCCGGAAGAACTACGCCCGCAAGCAGGGGCATCGGCAGGGCTTCACCGAAGTCCGCATCAAGGACATCACGCTCCGCTAGACGAGGCGAGTATGGCTCATAAAAAAGGCGTCGGCTCGTCTCGCAACGGGCGCGACAGCAACCCGAAATACCGCGGCGTCAAGAAATTCGGCGGCGAACGCGTCATCGCCGGCAACATCATCATCCGCCAGTGCGGCACGAAATGGCATCCCGGCCGCAACGTCGGGATGGGGACGGACTACACGATCTACTCGCTGATCGACGGCGTCGTGAAGTTCGAGCACGCTAGCAAGACGCGCTTCAAGGTCAGCGTCTATCCCGCACAGGCGACCGAAACGACCGCGTCCTGACACCAGCGTTCGAATACGAAAGGCCCCGCAGTCGCGGGGCCTTTTTGTATTTTCGCGCGGTGCCCATCGCGGGGGCACCGCGCGTGCAACATCGTTCCAGCAATGTCGTAGTGCGACGCGACCCCGTTCACCGGAAGATCACCATGGCAATCTGGGACAAGCTCAAGACAGAGCTCGATCGCGCAGGGAAGGCGGCGCAGAACGCGCTCGATGAAGGCAAGGTTCGCCTGGAGGCGTTCAGAACGCGCCAGCTCGCCGACAAGGCGGCGCAAGCGCTGGGCTACGCCGTGTATCGCGCGAAGCAGTCTGGCGCGGAGCTCGACGCCGAGACGTACGCTCGCTTGAGCGGAACGCTCGCCACGCACGAGACCGAGGCATCGCGCCTCGAGCAGCAGCTCCATGATATTGGCGCCTCGCCGAAGCCGGAATCGACGTCGGAGGACCCGCCGCCTCCATCGTCGTCGCAGGCATCACCTCCGCCTGCCGACAAAGCCCCGCCGGCGGATATCCCTTCTATCTAGCTACAGCCATCGGCCATTAGCCATCAGCTCAGACAGCGGAAGTCGAACCGACCCGGCGTTCGTCTCCGCCGTTTGAGCTGATGGATGATTGCTGATGGCTGATGGCTGATGGCTGATGGCTGGTGGCTGAT
>Ga0136846_1235582_pt1 | contig 25548 bp, 26 predicted proteins | sample HopSoiMetagenom2_FD_96841 | JGI IMG/M metagenome (GOLD analysis project Ga0136846, IMG submission 96841) | Grasslands soil microbial communities from Hopland, California, USA - 2 Assembly 2016 (version 4) | ecosystem: Environmental > Terrestrial > Soil > Grasslands | place: USA: Hopland... | reverse complement strand
TCATTGTGGGGCGCTCCTCGGGCTGGTGTGTCCCCATGGGTACAGGGGCTCCGGCTCTCGCGCCGAAGCCTACTGCGCCCTGCGAGCGCCTCGTCTGGCCGTATGCCACCTGTGCCCCGCCTCGTGTCGGCCGGGGCACCAGGGGGCTGTCCGCGTCAGCCGAACACGCCGCCGAAGAGGCCGCCGTGCGCCATGCCGAGGAAGAAGCCGACTGCTGAGGCTCCGAGGCCCAGGATCAGTCCGAAGCGTTCGCGGGTCGTCTCCGAGACGAACTGGCCGTACGCGCCGGTGAGGATCCCCACCAGGCCGGTCCAGGAGCTGAGCAGATGCAGACTGTGGAACATCGCCGTGACGAAGGCCGTCAGTCCGAGCACCAGTGTCACAGCGAGCAGGCTGTCCTGGAGCGGATGGGGTTTGCCGTCGGTGGCGAAAAGAGAACCGGCGGTATTGGGTCGCAATGCCTGTGCCATGTGGCACCTCCTGCGGAAGGCGGCGCATCGTAGCGCCATACACACCCGACGTGTACAGATTGACGCTCACCGGGGCCTGATTTCAACCCGAAGCCGCTGTGCGGGTAGTCTGTAGCGTCTGCACCGGTGTCTGCCCAGGCCATGGCTGGAATCCCCTCGGGGACCTCCGATTGTCAGTGCTCGCCGATACCGTTGCGTACGCATAACAACCCTCCTGCCACGGAACGACCGTGGCCGCTGAGTCCAAAGGAGGTGGGTTCCACATGCGTCACTACGAAGTGATGGTCATCCTCGACCCCGATCTGGAGGAGCGCGCTGTCGCCCCTCTGATCGAGAACTTCCTCTCCGTCGTCCGTGAGGGCAACGGAAAGGTCGAGAAGGTCGACACCTGGGGCCGTCGTCGTCTCTCGTACGAGATCAAGAAGAAGCCCGAGGGCATCTACTCGGTCATCGACCTGCAGGCCGAGCCTGCGGTCGTCAAGGAGCTCGACCGCCAGATGAACCTGAACGAGTCGATCCTCCGGACCAAGGTCCTCCGCCCCGAGACCCACTGAGCCTCCCGCTCAGCTGATCTCGGGATTTCGAGTAGCAGCACCAAAAGCAGCCAGTAGCAAACCCGCCGAGAGGTTCCCCCATGGCAGGCGAGACCGTCATCACGGTCGTCGGCAATCTTGTCGACGACCCCGAGCTGCGCTTCACCCCCTCCGGTGCGGCGGTCGCGAAGTTCCGCGTCGCGTCCACCCCCCGTACCTTCGACCGTCAGACGAACGAGTGGAAGGACGGCGAAAGCCTGTTCCTGACCTGCTCGGTCTGGCGTCAGGCGGCGGAGAACGTAGCGGAGTCGCTCCAGCGAGGCATGCGCGTCATCGTGCAGGGCCGACTGAAGCAGCGGTCTTACGAGGACCGTGAGGGCGTCAAGCGCACGGTCTACGAGCTGGACGTCGAAGAAGTCGGCGCCAGCTTGAAGAACGCCACGGCCAAGGTCACCAAGACCGCCGGCCGAGGTGGCCAGGGCGGTTACGGCGGCGGCAGTGGCGGTGGCGGCCAGCAGGGCGGCAGCTGGGGTGGAAACTCCGGCGGCGCTCCGCAGAGCGGCGGCGCTCCGGCCGACGACCCCTGGGCGACCAGCACTCCCGCCGGTGGCAATCAGGGCGGCGGCAGTGGCGGTGGAGGCGGCTGGGGTGGAAACTCCGGCGGCTCCGGCGGCGGCTACTCGGACGAGCCCCCCTTCTAGGCCCTCGGGCCGAGGGGTGGGGCCTACCCACACTTCTTGATCACACAGGAGAAACACCATGGCGAAGCCGCCTGTGCGCAAGCCTAAGAAGAAGGTCTGCGCGTTCTGCAAGGACAAGGTCACGTACGTGGACTACAAGGACACGAACATGCTGGGAAGTTCATTTCCGACCGCGGCAAGATCCGTGCCCGCCGCGTGACCGGCAACTGCACCCAGCACCAGCGTGACGTCGCCACGGCTGTCAAGAACAGCCGTGAGATGGCGCTGCTGCCCTACACCTCCACCGCGCGATAAGGGAAGGGTGACCGAAAAATGAAGATCATCCTCACCCACGAGGTCTCTGGCCTCGGTGCCGCGGGCGACGTCGTCGACGTCAAGGACGGCTACGCTCGCAACTACCTGATCCCGCGGAACTTCGCGATCCGTTGGACCAAGGGTGGCGAGAAGGACGTCGAGCAGATTCGTCGCGCTCGCAAGATCCACGAGATCCAGACCATCGAGCAGGCCAACGACATCAAGGCCCGCCTCGAAGGCGTCAAGGTCCGTCTGGCCGTCCGCTCCGGCGACGCCGGTCGTCTCTTCGGTTCCGTCACTCCGGCCGACATCGCCACGGCGATCAAGGCTTCCGGTGGCCCCGACGTCGACAAGCGCCGCATCGAGCTCGGTGCGCCGATCAAGACGCTCGGCGCCCACGAGACGTCGGTGCGTCTGCACCCCGAGGTTGCCGCCAAGGTCAACATCGAGGTCGTCGCCGCCTAAGCGCTGCGCTCGCTGAAGCAGTTTCAGGGCCGCATCCTTCGGGGTGCGGCCCTTCTGTGTGGGCGGGGCGATGTTTCACGTGAAACGGCAGGAATCTGGACGATGTTTCACGTGAAACAGGAGGAAAGCTGAGGGAATGGCGAGCCCCCACGGGCCCAGTGCTTTCAGCGGACGGCGCCCGGGACCAGCCAGCGACCCGAACGGGCTCGCAGCCACAGAGTCAGCATGCGGACGATCATCATGAGTGCCATCGCTCCCCAGAGGGCGGTGAGGCCGCCGCCGAAGGCCGGCACCAGCAGGGCCACCGGTGCGAACGCGGCCAGGGTGATCAGCATCGCCCAAGCAAGGTAGGGGCCGTCGCCTGCACCCATCAGTACGCCGTCGAGGACGAAGACGATCCCGCAGATCGGTTGCGACAGCGCGACCACGAAGAGGGCAGGCAACGCGGTGTCCTTAACCACGAAGTCACTGGTGAACAGAGGCAGGAACAGCGGACGGCTGACGATCACCAGCAGGCCCAGCACGATTCCGGTGATGATGCCCCACTCGACCATACGGCGGCAGGCTTCTCGGGCGCCCTGGATATCGTTCGCGCCGAGGTAACGCCCGATGATGGCCTGTCCGGCGATGGCGATCGCGTCGAGGGCAAAGGCGAGCAAGCTCCACAGGGACAGGATGATCTGGTGTGCGGCGACGTCCGCGTCCCCGAGCTGTGCGGCGACGGCCGTGGCGATCATCAGGATCGCGCGCAGGGAGAGCGTACGCACGAGAAGCGGCGCGCCCGCCTGGGCGGACGCCCGTACTCCCGCGATATCGGGGTGCAGCGAGGCGCCGTGCAGGCGCGCGCCGCGAACGACGACCGTGAGATAGGCCGCCGCCATGCCCCACTGAGCGATGACGGTGCCCCAGGCGGAACCCGCGATGCCGAGGTCGGCTCCGTAGACGAGGCCGACGTTCAGGACGGCGTTGGCGACAAAGCCCGCTATCGCGACGTACAGCGGGGTTCTGGTGTCCTGGAGGCCGCGCAGAACGCCGGTGGATGCGAGGACGACGAGCATGGCCGGGATGCCCAGCGCCGAGATCCGCAGATAGGTGGCTGCGTACGGGGCCGCAGTGTCCGAGGCACCCAAGAGGTCCACGAGTGCGGGTGCCGAGGGCAGGATGGCGGCGACCACCACGGTGCCGAGCAGCAGGGCGAGCCAGATGCCGTCCACACCTTGACGGATGGCGGCTTGCAGATCGCCCGCGCCGACGCGTCGGGCGACGGCGGCCGTGGTGGCGTACGCGAGGAATACGAAGACGCTGACGGCGGTGGTCAGTAGGACGGAGGCGATGCCGAGTCCGGCCAGTTGAGCTGTGCCCAGGTGGCCGATGATCGCGCTGTCGGCCATGACGAAGAGGGGCTCCGCGACGAGCGCCCCGAAGGCGGGAACGGCCAGCGCGACGATCTCTCGGTCGTGCCGGCGCCGGGCCGTCCTGAGTCCAGCGGGAGCCTGTGTCATGAGCACCAATCTAATCTTCCACAGGTAAGAGATGCAATGCGCATGTGACCATTACTTTCCGACTTGAGGTGCATGCTTCCGCGTGCTGCTCGTGGAGATCTTGGCCAGATGGGAAAAGTTTTTCTTCTGCACAGCCGGTGGACGGGATAAGCGCTGGTCAGAAGTGGTGCACGCGAAGTCGCGAAAGCTTGTTCACAGGGCTGTCCACCGGGTCGTGCACAGGTTTTGCCGAGTTCTCCACAGCATCCGGGCCGTCGTCCACATGGCCTGTGGATAACCAGATTGGCTGACGGTGCCGACAGGCCTACGGTGGTTCGACGCCCACTCTGTTCTGCGTCCTCGGAAACGTCACAAAACCGACGCGCCAGAACCGGAGTTGGGCGTCTCATTTGTCAGTGCCGTGCCGTAGAACTAAAAAGCACGGCGAGGTCCGCTCGGCGGACGGGAGGAGGTGGCTCGGTGAGTATTTCCGAGCCCTTGGACGATCCATGGGCCGACAGCGGTCCCAGTGATCGTCTGCCCCCCTCCCGACAGCGTCGCGGGGGCCGGGGTCGTGACGAACAGCACGACCGCGGTCGCGAGAACGGCGAGTGGGACAGTGAGGGCACGTCTTTCGAGCGGGTACCGCCGCAGGACCTCGACGCCGAGCAGTCCGTCCTCGGCGGCATGCTCCTGTCCAAGGACGCGATCGCCGACGTCGTCGAGGTACTCAAGGGCCATGACTTCTACCGGCCCGCGCACGAGATCATCTACGGGGCGATCCTCGATCTCTACGCGAAGGGCGAGCCGGCCGACCCCATCACGGTGGCGGCCGAACTCACCAGACGAGGCGAGATCACCAAGGTCGGCGGCGGACCCTATCTGCACGCGCTGGTACAGACGGTGCCGACGGCGGCGAACGCCGAGTACTACGCGGAGATCGTGCACGAGCGCGCGGTCCTGCGGCGCCTGGTCGAGGCCGGAACCCGCATCACCCAGATGGGATATGCGGCCGACGGCGACGTGGACGAGATCGTCAACAGCGCCCAGGCCGAGATCTACGCGGTCACCGAACAGCGCACCACGGAGGACTATCTGCCGCTCGGCGACATCATGGAGGGTGCGCTCGACGAGATCGAGGCGATCGGGTCCCGTTCGGGGGAGATGACCGGTGTGCCGACCGGGTTCACCGACCTCGACCAGCTCACCAACGGTCTGCACCCCGGTCAGATGATCATCATCGCGGCGCGCCCCGCCATGGGTAAGTCGACACTGGCGCTGGACTTCGCTCGTGCCTGCTCCATCAAGCACAACATGCCCAGCGTGATCTTCTCCCTCGAAATGGGCCGCAACGAGATCGCCATGCGTCTGCTGTCAGCCGAGGCACGCGTGGCCCTTCACCACATGCGCTCCGGCACGATGACCGACGAGGACTGGACCCGGCTCGCCCGCCGCATGCCGGACGTCTCGGCAGCTCCGCTGTACATCGACGACTCTCCGAACCTGTCGATGATGGAGATCCGCGCCAAGTGCCGCCGCCTGAAGCAGCGCGCGGACCTGAAGCTCGTGGTCATCGACTACCTCCAGCTGATGCAGTCCGGAGGCAAGCGCTCCGAGAGCCGTCAGCAGGAGGTCTCCGACATGTCGCGAAACCTGAAGCTCCTGGCCAAGGAGCTGGAGCTGCCGGTGATCGCGCTGTCGCAGCTCAACCGTGGTCCCGAGCAACGTACGGACAAGAAACCCATGGTCTCCGACCTGCGAGAATCCGGCTCGATCGAGCAGGACGCGGACATGGTGATTCTGCTGCACCGCGAGGACGCCTACGAGAAGGAGTCACCGCGCGCGGGCGAGGCGGACATCATCGTCGGCAAGCACCGAAACGGCCCGACGGCGACGATCACGGTCGCCTTCCAGGGTCACTACTCGCGGTTCGTGGACATGGCCCAGACGTGAGGCGGCGCCCATGGCGGAGCCGAAACCCGCTCGACTCAACGCGGCCCCACCGATGAACTTGTCCCATGACAACACCTCAGGACGAGCTTCTTCCCGGTACTCGGCGGGCGCTGCTGCACCGCATCGCTGTCGCGCAGAGTGAAGGGCGGGCGCCGTCGTTGGTTGCGGCGGTGGTGCGTGGCGGTGAAACGGTGTGGACGGGGGCGCGAAGCTCGGTGGACGGGCATGCGCCCGACGCGAACGTTCAGTACCGGATCGGGTCGATCACCAAGACCTTCACCGCCGTACTCGTGATGCGGCTGCGCGACGAAGGGCTTCTCGATCTCGTCGATCCGCTGGAGAAACACCTGCCGGGAACCGGTGTGGGGGAGGCCACCATCGCCGAACTGCTCGCGCACACCGGTGGGTTGGCGGCAGAATCGCCCGCGCCGTGGTGGGAGCGGACCCCTGGCTCACTGCGGCCCGAGCTGGCCGACGTACTCGGAGAGCGGCCGTTGCTGCATCCCGTGGGCCGGCGCCACCACTATTCGAACCCTGGCTACAGCATCCTCGGTGCGCTGGTCGAGGAGCTGCGCGGTGCTCCGTGGGAGGACGTCCTGCGGCGTGAGGTGCTCGAACCTCTGGGGCTGGAACGGACCAGCGGACAGCCGCAGGCACCGCACGCTGGCGGCTGGGCGGTGCATCCGTGGGCCGACGTGCTGTTGCCGGAGCCGGCCGAGGACCTCGGCCGGATGGCGGCGGCCGGTCAACTCTGGTCCACGGCGGGAGACTTGGCGCGCTTCGCGACCTTCCTCACCGAGGGGGACGACCGGGTGCTGAGCGCTGCGTCCGTGACGGAGATGCGTACGCCGGCTGCACCGGCCGAACCGGATGACGTGGCTGCTGGCTCGGCCTACGGCCTCGGTATGCAGATCCAGTACCGGGACGGCCGTCTGCTCGTGGGACACGGCGGGTCACTGCCCGGTTTCCTGGCGAGCCTCACCATCGGTGTGGCGGACGACCTCGCGGCAGTGGTCCTGGCCAATTGCACCTCGGGCCCGCTGGTGTCCGAGGTCGCCGGCGACCTCGTGAAGATCGTCGCGGAGGCCGAACCCCGGATTCCCGGGCCGTGGCGCCCGTTGCCTGAAGTCGACCGGTCCGTGCTGGAGTTGGCGGGCCAGTGGTACTGGGGGACCGCTCCTTATGCCCTGCGGTTGCTGGTCGACGGGGGCGTCTCACTGGGGCCCCTGGCCGGTAGTGGCCGCCGCTCGTGCTTCAGGGCGAACGGTGACGGCACCTGGACGGGCCTCGACGGTTACTTCGCCGGAGAGCTCCTGAGGGCCGTACGACGGCCGAACGGAGCCGTGGACCACCTGGACCTCGGGTCGTTTGTTTTCGTGCGTCAGCCGTACGGCGAGGGGGCGTCTGTGCCAGGTGGGGTGGATCCGGAAGGGTGGCGCGGGATCAGGTAGGCGCCAGCCGTGACGAGGGGTCATGTTTCACGTGAAACATGACCTCTCCAGGCGTGCTCAGAGCTGGAGTTTGAAGCCCACGTGTGAAGGCGTGAATCCGAGCCGTTCATAGAAACGGTGGGCGTCCGTACGGGTGATGTCCGAAGTCAGCTGGACCAACTGGCAGTTCTCCCGGCGTGACATGGCGATGGCCCACTCGATGAGCTGAGTGCCCAGGCCGCTGCCGCGTTCGGTGGCGTGGACCCGTACGCCCTCGATGATCGACCGGGTCGCCCCTTTGCGGGACAGCCCGGGAATCGTCGTGAGCTGGAGCGTGCCTACCACGCGACCCTCACGGACCGCGACGACCAGGTGCTGGTTCGGGTCGGCGGCCAGACGGTCCAGCGCGGTCAGGTACGGGGTCAAGTCGTCCGGTGATTCGCGCCGCGCGCCCAGCGGGTCGTCGGCGAGCATGCCGACGATCACGGGAACGTCTTCCGCCGTCGCGGGGCGTATCTCAAGATCTCCCATGATCACAGCCTATGCGGGCAGGTTCACCGGCTCCACGACGAGATCGGCCGCAAGGGCGCTTCGCTGCCGTGATCTCCGTTGCGCACCGAGACCGGCCTCCGAATGCGGTCCTTTCAGCCCGCGGCCACGGTCAGAGGCGCGAACCGCCGTGTCCAGTCACCTGGCAGTTCGGTCATCCCGTACGTCATCACCGCGTTGAAACCCACTGGTGCCAGCCCGTGTTCCTTCACCCAGGCCAGTAGTTCCTCGTGCCGTACATCGATGTCCGTGCGCAATGAACGGTCGCTGTGGGCGGCGAGTGACGTGAGGAGTGCCTTCGCTGTCTCCGTGTCGCGAGCGATCAGCGGACCGACAACGTGGGCGTCCATGTTGGGCCAGGCTGCCGCGTAGCCGATGATCCGGCTGTTCTCCTCGGCGACGCGCAACAGGTCGGCGAAGGCCGGCAGCCGGGTGATGACGTGGGTGCGGTCGGCTCCGAACACCTCCTCGTCGAGCTGGATGATCCCGGCGAGGTCTTCGGCCGTGGCCGCGCGTGTCCCGACCTTGGCCGCCAGGCCGGGCGGCGTGAAGTGTCCGCGCACCATCTCAGCCCCGCCGGTGACCTTGAAGCCGAGTTCTTCGTAGAGCGGGCGGCCGTTCGGAGTCGCGTGCAGTGTCAGGGGCGTGGTGCCCATCGCGGCGACGACGTGCTGCATCAGCCGCCGTCCTACGCCCTGCCGGGCATGCCGCTCTGCGACCAGCACCATGCCGATGGCGCCCAAATCGGGGTTTCCGTACGGTCCGTACTCGGTGACCACGCATGCGGTGATCAGCCCGCCGCCGGGGTCATCGATGCCATAGCCCTTCCCGGCCGTGAGCAGGAGACCCCACTTGTGCTCCTCACGAGGCCAACGTCGGTCTTCGGACAAGTCGGCGCAGGCGGTGAGATCGCGATGCGTCAGACGGCGGATGGGCAGATCAGCAGGGGAAGGAGTCGGCACGCAGATCAGGCTGTCCGACCGACACCCCCGCCGTCCACCTGTTTGCGGTGGGACGCACACTCATTCGGCCATGTCGCGCCGGTCCGTACAGCGCATGGACAGATGTTTCACGTGAAACGCTGAGCATCGGTCATCGGACGACAGGCCCTAGCCTCGGCAGACATGACGCGACTGCATCTCTTCGATCTCGACGGAACGCTGCTGTATGGCTCGGCTGCTCCCGTCGAGATATCTCGGCAACTGGGGCTCGACCGCGAAATAGCCGAGTTGGAACGGGCCTTCGTGACACGCCGTATCGAGCCTGCGGAGTACGCCCGACAGGTGCATCTCCTCTGGGCGGAGCTGACCCCTGCCCATGTGGACGCCGCCTTCGAGGGAGCGCCCTGGCTGCGCCGGATCAGGGAGACATGGGCCGAGATCAGAAGTCGTGGGGAGTATTGCGCCGTTGTCTCTCTGTCGCCGTCGTTCTTCGTCGAACGGCTGAGGGTCTGGGGCGCGCATGCGGCCCATGGCTCGCGCTTCCCCGCGGTGCCCTTCATGGAGTCGCTGGATCCCGCTGGAATCCTGACGCCCACGGCCAAGGTGGAGATCGCGGACCAACTCTGCGGGCAGTTCGGGCTCACTCGGGGCGACTGCGTGGCGTACGGCGATTCGCTCTCCGACGCGGAACTCTTCGGGGCCGTGCCGGTCTCTGTCGCGGTCAACGCCGACCGGCATCTGGCGGGCCTCGCGACCCACGCCTACGACGGGCGGCATTTGTGGGATGCCTATGAACTGGTGCGTGGCTCCCGGTAATTGAGGGAATCGATGGCTCGCCCTTTGCCTTTTCCTGGGTGAGGAAGGGCCGGACTTGTGCGCGTGACGACGGCCGGTATGGTCGAGTCCGGTTCTTCTCCGCATCGGGGGTGCGTATCTCGCGCACGGGGCAAGAGCAGGGCAATGCAGCCTAACGGGACGGAGAGATCGAAGACTCGCATTTCCGGTTACACGGTGGAGGCGTGCGTTCACGGTGGGACGCTGCGGGGAGAGCACTGCGGGCAATGTCACACTCTGGCCTTACTCGTCCGTACGGAGTAGTGATCCGGGTTGAATGCGGCCGCATTGGACGGGGGCCGAACGGGGAAAAGTAAGCCGTCAGCGGGGGACGCGGGCACATTCCGACCGGGGAAGTGTGCAGACCGACCGAAAGATGTTCGAGGCGAGGCAGACCATGGACGCTCCGACCACCACGTCGGCCGACAACGGCACTTCCGGCGGCAGCGGCGGGGGCGGCTGGTTCAAGCCGCACAAGCAGCCGGAGACACCCCCGGGCGGCGAGCAAGAGACAACGGAAGGCAGTCGGCTGGCCGCGCTGCGTCCCGTGGGAAGGCCGGCGACAGGCGGCGCGAAGAGTTCCTCGCCGGACGGCAGTGACCGTCCGAGTGCGACCGAGCCTCCGCCGGAGCAGGCACGAATACCCGCGCCGACGCCCCCTGAGCTTCCGGCGCCCCCTCCGATTCCGGCACCTCTGCCTCCCCTGCCTCTTGCTCCCGCGTCGCCGCTTCCCGCGCCCTTCGCCCCCGCGCCCCCGCCCACGGCCAACGAGACCCCGATTCGCCCAGCCTCCGCGCCTGAGCCACAGGCCTTCGTGCCGCCGCCCTCTGCCGCGTCGGCGGACGCAGTCGTACCCCCTCCCCTCACGCCGCCCTCCGACCCGCCTGCTCCCGTGCAGCGGCTCGCCCCGACCACCGGGCCGCTCCAGGAGGCCTCCCCGGACGCAGTGCTCATCCGGCGGACCATGGACGTTGTCGGTCCTGTCGCCGACAAGGCGACCTCGTACTTCTACGCGCTCCTCTTCGTCCGTCATCCCGAACTGCGTTCCCTCTTCCCGGCTGCGATGGACACCCAGCGGGACCGCCTGCTCAAGGCACTGCTCACCGCCGCCGAGTACATCGACAACACCGAAGTCCTGGTCGCGTATCTGCAGAACCTCGGCCGCGGCCACCGCAAGTACGGCACGCGGCCCGAGCACTACCCGGCCGTCGGCGAGTGCCTCATCGGTTCCCTGAGCCGGCACGCCGCCGCGATATGGGACCAGGAGACCGAAGCGGCCTGGGTGCGGGCATACACGACGATGTCGCAGGTGATGATCGACGCGGCGGCCGTCGACGAACTGCGCGCTCCGGCCTGGTGGTACGGAGAGGTGGTCTCGCACGACCTCAGGACCCCGGACATCGCCGTCATCACCGTCCGGCCCGACCAGCCGTACCCGTTCCTGGCAGGGCAGTACACGAGCCTGGAGACGCCGTGGTGGCCCCGCGTCTGGCGCCACTACTCCTTCGCCTCGGCGCCCCGATCCGACGGTCTGCTCTCGTTCCACGTGAAGGCGGTGCCCGCAGGTTGGGTCTCGAACGCACTGGTGCACCGCGCGCGGCCCGGAGACGTGGTCAGGCTCGGCCCGCCCGCTGGCACGATGACCGTCGATCACACCACCAACAGCGGCTTGCTCTGTCTGGGGGGTGGCACCGGCATCGCCCCCATCAAGGCCTTGGTCGAGGACGTCGCCGAGCACGGTGACCGGCGGCGGGTCGAGGTGTTCTACGGTGCCCGTAGGGATCTTGATCTGTACGAGATCGACACCATGCTGCGGCTCCAGCAGAGCCACCCCTGGCTCGCGGTGCGCGCGGTCATCGATGAGCAGTCGCATCAGCAGCTTCCCGACGCCGTACGGGAGTACGGGCCCTGGTACGAGTACGACGCCTACCTGTCGGGTCCTCCCGGGATGATCCGAAGCGGCGTGGAGGCGTTGCGACGCGTCGGCATCCCCGCGGAGCGGATCCGACATGACGCGGTGGAAGAACTGCTCGTCGCCGGGAGCTGACCTCCTGCGCCTTGTCAGCCCAGGTCAGGGGCGTGCATAGCCCGCACGCCCTCAATGTTCCCGTCCAGATAGTGGCGCAGCGACAGCGGTACGAGGTGGACGGAGGCGATGCCGACCCGAGTGAAGGGGATGCGGACGATCTCGTATTCGCCGCAGGGCTCGTCCATCTCGGGACCGTGTCGCAGCGCGGGATCCATGGAGGCCAGTCGGCAGACGAAGAAGTGCTGCACCTTTACGCCCGTGGCACCGCCGCCCGCACCGATGTGCTCGACGGTGTCCACGAAACAGGGCACCACGTCGGTGATCTTGGCACCCAGTTCTTCGTGCACTTCACGGTGCAGGGCGTCGACGACGGTCGCGTCGTCCGGTTCGACCCCGCCGCCCGGAGTAAGCCAGTAGGGATCGACACTCGGCTTGGTCCGCTTGATGAGGATCAGGTCGTCGCCATCGAGCAGGATGGCGCGTGCGGTGCGCTTGACCACGGGTCGGACGGTCATGGGAGAAATGTGGCCCCGCTGGTTCCACGTGAAACATGTCTACTCCCTGTGAAGCGCTACAGGCGAAGCAAGAGTGCTGGACCGCATGCAGTGAAATGCGATGTTTCACGTGAAACATCGCAAAGACGCGCAGAAGGATCCCCGAGACCTGTGGGGGCTCAGCCCCAGTCCCCTGCCGCGTGCTGGAGCCACTCGTGCGCCCGCGCGATGTGCGGCATGGCCAGCGTGCCGGTGCGGACCACCAGGAAGTACGTCCGCAGTGGGCACCGCCGGGTCGTGCAGAGTAACCACCTCCTCGCGCTCCAGGGCGGGCGCGCGCAGATACCGGGGCAGTACCGCGAGCCCCGCGCCCGCGGCCGCGCAGGCGAGCACCGCGCGCAGGTCGGGCACGATCACGGTGCCCGAGGCGGCCTGGCGGGAGTCGAAGACGGAGGCCCAGTAGCGGGTGATGAAGGGCAGCGACTCGTGCATCTCCACCATGGGGAGGTTCTCGAGGACAGGCGCTCCCTCGCGGCGCAGCCTCCCCGGGCCGATGTCGGCGGCCCAGCGCGGAGCGGCGTCCAGGACGTGTTCCTCGTCGCAGAGCGCAGTCGCTGAGAGGAGGGTGCCGCGCGGCTGGGCCGTGCTGATGGCCAGATCGTGATGTCCGGCGGACAGCCCCTCAAGGGTTTCCTCAGCGGTGCCGAAGGAGACGCGCAGCGCGAAACCCTGGCCGTCGTCCCCAGTCAGCTCCGTGAGCGCGGGAAGTGCGCGCGCCGCGGTGAACTCCGGTGGCCCGGCGAGGTGCAGGGTGCGTACGGAGGAGTCCTCGTCCAGCCCGCTCTCGGTGATCTCCACGAGCGCGTCGAGATGCGGCGCGGCCTTGTGTGCGAGCTCGTCACCGATGGTCGTCGGGGTCACGCCACGGGCCTGGCGCAGGAACAGGGGGCGTCCCACTTGCTGCTCCAGGGTCCTGATCTGCGAGGTGACAGCAGGCTGCGACAGTGCCGAGCAGGGCGGCGGCACGGGTGAGTGAGCCAGCTCTGTGGACTGTCACGAAGGTGCGCAGCAAAGCCAGGTCCATGGCGCACCATCCCCGGGGGAGGCTCGGACCGCAGGCGCGTATATCCGGACCACCTCTCGGGCCCGCTCGCCCGGTCAGTCCGTCGACTCCTCCAGTGCGCGCAGCACATCCGCCACCAGATCCTCCGGGTCCTCGGCGCCGACCGAGAAACGGATGAAGCCCTCCGGCACGGCGTCCCCGCCCCACCGGCCGCGCCGTTCGGCCGTGGACCGTACGCCACCGAAACTCGTCGCGTCGTCGACGAGCCGCAGCGCGCCGAGAAAACGCTCGGCACGCGTGCGCGTGGGCAACACGAAGGAGACGACACACCCGTAGCGCCGCATCTGCTGAGAAGCGATCTTGTACGACGGATCGTCCGGCAGGCCCGGATAACGCAGCCCGGTCACCTCGGGCCGCCCGCGCAGAGCCTCGGCAAGAGTCAGCGCGGTGGTGTCCTGCCGGTCGACGCGCAAGGGGAGCGTGGCGATCGACCGATGCGTGAGCCAGGCCTCCATGGGCCCGGGAATCGCCCCGGCGATCTTGCGCCACCGTCGTACGGCGGCCATAGCGGAGGCATCCGCCCCGGTGACGTAGCCGAGCAGGACGTCGCCATGCCCGGTGAGCTGCTTGGTCCCGCTGGCCACCGAGAAGTCGGCGCCGAGCTCGAGTGGGCGCTGGCCGAGCGGTGTCGCCAGGGTGTTGTCGACGGCCACGAGGCAGCCGCGTGTGCGTGCCGCCGCGGCCAGTCGTCGTACGTCGCACACGTCGAGCCCTGGGTTCGACGGGGTCTCGATCCACAGCAGCCGCGCGCCGTCGAGAACGTCGAGCTGAGCATCGCCGCCGGTCGGAGCGGTACGTACCTCGATGCCGTACGTCTCGAGTTGGGCCCTCACCAGGGGCAGCGCCTGGTAGCCGTCGCCGGGCATGACGACGGTGTCCCCGGTGCGCAGCTGGGAGAAGAGCACCGACGAGACGGCGGCCATGCCGGAGGCGAAGACGAGCGTCTCGACGCCGTCCTGGTCCGGTGCTTCCAGCTCGCCGATGGCACGCTCCAGCAGCGTCCAGGTCGGATTCTCGTCGCGGCCGTAGGTGTACGGGCCGGTGGGCGCGCCCGGCAGGTGGTAGTGGGCCGCGAACACCGGACCGGGGAGGGCCGGTTCGTGTTTGACCGGCTCGGGCAGTCCCGCCCGCACCGCGCGCGTGCTGTCACCCAAACCTGAGTTCGGATGTGTGCCCGAACTCTCGCCCGCAGCCGACTCGCTCATACCGCCCGTCCCTCCATGTCCACCCGAACCGCGGCGAGCAGACCGGCGCTCGCCGTCTCCACCATCTCAAGGCATTCCTCGAAGCCGTCCATCCCCCCGTAGTACGGGTCGGGGACATCGAGATCGGCGCCCGCGGCGGGATCGTACGAGCGCAACAGGCGTACCTTCTCGGCGTCCTTCGGAGTGGGGGCCAGGCGGCGCAGGGCCTTCAGGTGGCCCGCGTCGAGGGCGATGACGAGGTCGAGGCGGGCGAACCACGCGGCCCGGAACTGGCGGGCCGCGTGATCGCCGTCGTAGCCGGCTGTCTTCAGTACGGAGACCGTGCGCGGGTCGGCGCCGTCGCCCTCGTGCCAGCCGCCCGTGCCGGCGCTGTCGACCTCGACGAGGCCGGCCAGCCCGGCCTCCTCCACGCGCGCGCGGAAGACGGACTCCGCCATCGGGGAGCGGCATATGTTGCCGGTGCAGACGAAGCAGACACGGTAAGCCATCGATGTCCTCAGTCCTCGTCGGGCAGGACGATGTGCAGCGCCCAGGAGACGATCGAGATGATCAGGCCGCCCAGGACGGCCGTCCAGAAGCCCTCGACGTGGAAGCTCAGGTCGAACTTGTCGGCCAGCCATGAGGTGAGCAGCAGCATCAGGGCGTTGACCACCAGGGTGATCAGGCCGAGCGTGAGGATGAACAGCGGGAAGGTGAGCACCTTCACAAGCGGCTTGACCAGGAAGTTCACCAGGCCGAACAAGAGGGCGACGACGATCAGCGTGCCGATCTTCTTGCCCGTGCTGTCACCGGTCAGGGTGATCTTGTCGAGTATCCATACGGCCACGCCGAGGGCGCCCGCGTTGGCGATCGTCTTGACTACGAAATTCTTCATGTGTCTGATCGTGGCAGAAGAGATCGGTTACGAGGTGGGCGAGGGTGATGAAGGCATTCCGGTTGGATGAACTGGAGGCGGAACGTGCCGCCAACGATGGCGCCTACCTGCAGTTCCTGCACGAACAGAACATGTCGGTGGGCCTGTACGCGTTGAACGCGGGCGAGCAGGACCCGCAGCAGCCTCACCGCCAGGACGAGGTGTACTTCGTGGTGAGTGGGCGTGCCGCGATCACGGTCGGCATGGAGACGACCCAGGTGGCGCGCGGCAGCGTTGTGTACGTGCCGGCCGGCGTGGCCCACAAGTTCCACCACATCAGCGAGGATCTGCGGGTCATGGTGGTCTTCTCTCCGCCCGAGAGCTGACCCCTCGCCTCAGGGTTCCCTAGGGGATCGATCAGGGGCGGGCAAGGGATGCGAGGCCCCCGCCGGGCTCCCTGCCGCCCTAGCATCGAAGGCGGAACATCGAATGTCCCGGCACGAGCGAAGGGCGCAGGCCCCGTGCGGATGCGACGGGCAAAAACGTAAGGAAAAGGGCGATGCGAGAGATCTTCGCGGGAATGCCGTGGTGGGTTAAGTGGGTCGCGGTGCCGGTCATCGCCCTCGTCGTGTTCGGCGGGTTGATAGCGAGTGTCGTCGGCTTCGTCATCGGCCTGCTCTTCAAGGCGCTGGTCTTCGTCGCCCTGGTCGGCGGACTCATCTACGTCGTACGGAAGTTCACGGCGAGTTCGTCGTCGCGCAGCGACTGGTGAGAGCGGTGGGGCGACAGGGGCACGGGAGCCGACGGGCGGGACGGCGCGGGCGCCGGTAACAGAAATCGCCGGTTCCCTCGGGCGGGGGAAGTTTCCCGTACGGGCCGTCTGCGCGCGGTGACGGGCCGTTAGAGTCCGGAATTCGACGCGGGGACGACCCTCGCGGACGGCGTACCCCCTCCTCCCGTGTCCTTCCGCACGGGTAGCCCCCTCGCCTTCGAGAGTGACCCTCGCCATGGTCGACACCGCACCAGCGGAACCACAGGCTCCACCCGTACAACGCCGGCCGGAGCAACGGGCCGCGCCCTCCCCGGGGACGCGCGTCCGGTCCGGCGAGAGACCCCTGTCGGCTCCCGCACTCGAGCATGCCCCGCCGCCTGATCCCGTGCTCGCGCCACCCGCCGAGCCGCATTCCACGGCGACCCTCATCGGCTCCGTACAGCGTGCGATGCATCTGCTGGAATCCGTCGCATCACACGAGCATGGCGCCCCCGCCAAACAACTGGCCCGGGAAACCGGACTCGCTCTCCCGACCGCCTACCATCTGCTGCGAACGCTCGTCTTCGAGGGCTATCTCCGGCGCGAGAAGGGGCTGTTCTTCCTCGGTGAGGCAGCCGAGCGGCTGGGCAGCAGCGGTGCGAGGCAGAAACGTCGCAGCACGGTGGTGGACGCGCTTGCCCACTGGCGGGACACGATCGGCGTACCCGTGTACTACGCGCTGTACCGAGACGGCGAGATCGAGGTCATGTGCGTCTCAGACACCCCCAGCAACCCGGCGGTCGAGGAGTGGGCGGACTTCCGTGAGACCGGGCACGCGCACGCCGTCGGGCAGTGCCTGCTCTCACAGTTGGACGAGCAGGACCGCCGGGACCATCTCGACCGTCACCCCGTACAGGCGGTCACCCCCTACACCGTTCGGGACAGCCACTCGCTGCTGCGCCGCCTTGACCGGATGCGGCGCATGGAACTCGTCGTGGAACGGCAGGAGTACGCGCTGGGGACGGTCTGCGCGGCGATTCCGATCACCTTCGGTGACACAGCCGCCACATTGGCCATTTCTCTTCCTTCCCAGCAGACCGATCGACTGCTAATCGCAGCCCAGCAGTTGCAGACAGAGGTCGGAAGACTGCTGGGATCGCTCGCGATCTCTATCAGTATCTGAAAACTCACTCCTTGTGATCCACCGTGTACTTTCAGCAAGATTCGAGCAGTATCAGAGCGATGATTACAGGCCAGTCCACGGCAAGTGACAGGGATAGGCGATGCGCGAGTCGGTGCAGGCAGAAGTCATGATGAGCTTTCTTGTCTCGGAGGAGCTCTCCTTCCGTATTCCGGTGGAGCTGCGCTACGAGACCTGTGATCCCTATGCCGTCCGGCTGACCTTCCATCTGCCTGGCGACGCCCCTGTGACCTGGGCCTTCGGGCGCGAGCTGCTGATCGACGGCGTGGGGCGGCCGTGCGGGGACGGGGATGTGCGGATCTCGCCGGCCGACACCGAGGTCCTGGGCGAGGTGCTGATCCGGCTTCAGGTCGGCGGCGACCAAGCGCTGTTCCGCTCCGGCGCGGCGCCGCTGGTGGCGTTCCTCGATCGCACCGACAAGTTGGTGCCGCTGGGGCAGGAGCGTTCCCTCGCCGACTTCGACGCACACCTCGACGATGCGCTGGACCGCATCCTGGCGGAGGAACAGAGCGCGGGCTGAGCGAGTCCCGGCAGCGCTCCCGCCGGTGGTGTAACGCTTCTCCTCGATGGGGGGAGAAGCGCGCAGTCGTACTTCCGCGCAGGCGCGCAGCCGACGCACCCCGTCTGCGTCAGTGCTTGCGGCGACGGCCCTTTCCGGCGCGTGCCTGGCCAAACTGGGACGCGGTCCCCGGGTTCGCTCCAGCTCCCGCCGCCGCGGCCTGTGTTCCGAGTCCGGTGCCTCGGGATCCTTCCACCGCTCCGGCGGTCAGTGGTGGCGTGCCCGGGCGGTCGGCCGAGACCATCAGGGCAGCGAGGAGCGTGGTCACTGGTACGGACGCGACCAGGCCGATGGAGCCCACGAGGGTCCGAACGATCTCCTCCGCGACGAGTTCGCTGTTGGCGACCGCCCCGACGCTGCTCTGCGCGATCGAGAAGAGCAGCAGCAGTGGCAACGCGGCGCCCGCGTAGGCGAGGACGAGCGTGTTGACGACGGACGCGATGTGGTCGCGGCCGATGCGGATGCCGGCGCGGTACAGCCCGCGCCACCCCATCGTCGGGTTGGCCTCGTGGAGTTCCCAGACCGCCGATGTCTGCGTGACCGTGACATCGTCCAGGACGCCGAGTGAACCGATGATGATGCCGGCCAACAGCAGACCGCTCATGTCGATGGACGGATACAGGCCATGGATCAGGCCCGTGTTGTCGTCCGTGTTGCCGGTGAGAGCCGCCCACCCGATGAACAGCGAGCCGAGGACGCCGATCAGCACCAGCGAGATCAGGGTGCCGAGCACCGCCACAGACGTACGAGCTGAGAGGCCATGGCACATGTAGAGCGCGATCAGCATGATGGCGCTGGCTCCGACGACCGCCACGACCAGCGGGTTCGAGCCCTGCAGGATCGCCGGCAGGATGAAGAAGGTCAGCACCATGAAGCTGACGGCCAGCGCGACCAGCGCCATCACCCCGCGCAGGCGTCCGACGATGACGACGGCGAGCGCGAAGATCCCGGCCAGCAGGGCCATGGGGAACCGGCGGTTCACGTCGGCCACCGAATACTGGAGGTCCTTCGGCGCCGAGGGCTCGTAGGCCACCACGACCTTCTCGCCCTCGTGCAACTGCCGGGACTGGTCCGGCTGGACGATCTCCGTGAACGTACGGCCCTTGTCGTCACCGGTGTCGACCCGGATCGTCGCCTTCTTGCAGTCGCCGGTCGCCTGCTGCTGTGCGGAGGAGCCCTCGGCGGTGGACGTGCCGCCGGTCGGAGTGTCCCCCGAGGCGTTGACCGACTTGCAGTCCACTGCGACGACCTGGGTGACCGTGGCCTCCTGGGTCTGCCGGTCGAATCCCACGCCGGTGCGCTGGTGTGCCGGGGCGCCTCCTGGCCACAGCACGGCGAGCCCGATCGCCACCGCCGCGGCGAAGGGGATCAGGATCGCCCCGATGATCTTCCGCAAGTGGATGGAGACAGGAGCAGCCGGACCATGACTGTGACTGTGGCCGTGCGAGTGACCCTGGCTGTCATCGGGTCCGTGGCCGTCACCAGGCCCGTGCCCGCCCTCGTGCTCGCCGCCAGAACTGCCGTCAGGCCCACCCCTGGCACCGTCGCGCGGACCGTGCCCATGGTGCCCATGGCCGCCGCCCTGTCCCGGGCCGGTTCCATGATCGTGCCCACCGCCCGCTCCCGGACCGGGGCCTCGGCCGCCGTCAGGAACGGGAAGGGGGTCGAACTGACCGGTCTCCGGCCCCTCGGCCCCGAAATCCTGGCCCTGATGGCCATCCGGGCCCCTACGGCCGCCCTGGCCCGCCCCTGCTCCGGGCCCGTAGCCGCGATCGATCCTCCGGCCGGGCCCGTGTCCGGGGCCGGCACTCGATCCGGTCGCCCCGCCTGCGTCACCGTGGCCGCTGCCCGGCCCGGAGCCGGGCTGGGCACCGCTTCCGCGCGGTGGCTCGGAGGACGGGTACGGGGGTCCTTGCGTCGTGGTCACCGCCCGATCATCGCAAGAACGGCAGGGGGTCTCTGTTCACCTCGCCCAAACAGACGCTAGCGTGGGGGCACCTTTGCACACGCGGGAGCTCGGAGCACCGGGCTGAGAGGGCGCTGACCTCCGTCTTAGCGATGTTTCACGTGGAACATGTGGAACGAGTGATGTTTCACATGAAACATCGACAGACGGAATCCGCTGCGTCGACCGCTGAACCTGTTACCGGGTAATGCCGGCGTAGGGAGTAGGTCTCATGACCATCAAGGACGCACGCACGCCTGCCTCCGACCAGGACGAGCAGCCCGTTGAGGGCGAGCAGTCCCAGGAGGCCGGGAAGTCCATCGGCTGGCACAAGGGGTATGTCGAGGGCTCACGCCCCGACCTGCGGGTGCCGGTCCGACAGGTGCATCTCACCAACGGGAAGTCGGTCACTCTGTACGACACGTCTGGCCCGTACACCGATCCGCTGGTCGACACCGATGTCCGCAGGGGTCTGGCGCCGCTGCGTGACAACTGGATCATCGCCCGGGGCGACACCGAGGAGTACGTGGGCCGTCCCGTCCGTCCGGAGGACGACGGGATCAAGCACACCTCGCCGCGGGGCGGGCTCAGGAACCTCGACGCGGTGTTCCCGGGAAGGCCCCGGCAGCCGCGCCGGAGCCGGAGCGGTCAGGCGGTGACACAACTCGCGTACGCCCGCCGCGGGGAGATAACGCCCGAGATGGAGTTCGTTGCCGTCCGGGAGAACGTCGACCCCGAGGTGGTCCGTGAGGAGATCGCCGCAGGGCGGGCGGTGCTGCCCGCCAACGTCAACCACCCGGAGATCGAGCCGATGATCATCGGCAAACGGTTCCTGGTGAAAGTCAACGCCAACATCGGCAACTCCGCGGTCACCTCCTCCATCGAGGAAGAGGTCGAGAAGATGACCTGGGCGACGCGCTGGGGCGCGGACACGGTCATGGACCTGTCCACCGGCCGCAATATCCACACCACCCGTGAATGGGTGCTGCGCAACTCCCCCGTTCCCATCGGTACGGTGCCGCTCTACCAGGCGTTGGAGAAGGTGGACGGCAGGGCCGAGGAACTCACCTGGGAGATCTACAAGGACACGGTCGTCGAACAGGCCGAACAGGGCGTGGACTACATGACGGTGCACGCGGGCGTCCGCCTGGCGTACGTACCGCTCACCGCGAACCGTAAGACCGGCATCGTCTCGCGCGGCGGCTCGATCATGGCGGCGTGGTGTCTCGCGCACCACAAGGAGTCGTTCCTGTACGAGAATTTCGAAGAACTGTGCGAGATTCTCGCCGCGTACGACGTCACGTACTCGCTCGGCGACGGGCTGCGCCCCGGATCGATCGCGGACGCCAATGACCAGGCACAGTTCGCGGAGTTGCGGACGCTCGGGGAACTCAACAGGATCGCGAAGCGTTTTCACGTACAGACGATGATCGAAGGCCCGGGCCATGTCCCGATGCACAAGATCAAGGAGAACATCGACCTGCAGCAGGAGATCTGTGATGAAGCTCCGTTCTATACGCTCGGCCCGCTGACGACGGACGTCGCGCCGGCGTACGACCACATCACTTCCGGCATCGGTGCCGCGATGATCGCCTGGTGGGGCACGGCCATGCTCTGCTATGTCACACCCAAGGAGCACTTGGGTCTGCCCAACCGTGACGACGTCAAGACCGGCGTCATCACCTACAAGATCGCCGCCCACGCAGCCGACCTCGCCAAGGGGCACCTTGGTGCGCAGGAATGGGATGACGCGCTGTCCGACGCCCGCTTCGAGTTCCGGTGGGAAGACCAGTTCAACCTGGCGCTCGACCCGGACACGGCACGCGAGTTCCACGACGAGACCCTGCCCGCCGAACCCGCCAAGACGGCTCACTTCTGTTCTATGTGCGGACCGAAGTTCTGCAGCATGAAGATCAGTCACAGCATCACAGAGCAGTTCGGTGGTACGGCGGCTGCGGGGGCGACGGCTGAGGAGGTCGCTGAGGGGATGCTCCAGAAGTCCAAGGAGTTCGCGGCCAGCGGAAACCGGGTGTATCTGCCGATGGCGGACTGAGCGGATCAGCCCATGTGCGCGGCCGTACGCGTGTGGAGCGCGCGGAGGCCCAAGTGGTGAGGCGGCGTCAGTAGCCGCCGCTCCACCTGAGCCCTGGGTACTGAGCCCTGGGACTCGCGTCCAGACCCGAATCCGGACCCCGCCGGCTTACTCCGGCGGGTGGTCCGGGCCTCCGAAGTCCGGGCTGGTGAAGTCCGGGCTCGTGAAGCTGGGGCGGTGGCTCGTCGTGGAGCCGGCGTCGGGGCTGGTGAAGCCGGGCCGGTTGTAGCCGAGCTGGGGCATACGGCCGGTGGTGGGTTCCGTGGCCGGCTTGCGCTTCATCGCCGCCGTACCGGGGTCGGCGAGGGCATCGCGGAGGAACGGCAGGATGCCGCGCTCCAGCAGGGCTTCGCGCCAGGCTTCCCTGGCCTGCGCCACCTCCTCGGTCAGCTCGCCGTAGGCCCCTGCCTCCTCCGCCTCCGGGCTGTTGCGCAGGGCGGTGAGCAGCAGGCCGACCCCGGCGACGACTATCGCCGCCGCGGTCACCGCACCGAACACCCATCCGGTGGTGAGCATGGTCTTGGCGAACGCCGGCTCGGGGTCGAGCATCTTGAGGATGTAGCCCACGAGCAGGAAGATCGCCGCGGCCGTGCCGGCGAGGACAGGAGCCAGCACCGCGACGATGGCGACGGCGCCCGCCCCGGCGGTCTCGGCGGCGGCCTCGCCCAGAGTGGCGGCGGGCCCCAACGGGCTCGTGCCCGACTCGGTGGAGCCGGAGTCGTGGACGTACAACGGGGTGGACGGCGCCGGGTGGCGCAGTTCGTCGCGGACCTTCACGTAGTGCTGGTATTCGGTCGCCGCGGCGATCGTGATGAGAGCGGTGGCGTTGAGTGCCATGGTGCGCAGTTGTTCGGTGTTCAGCCGCTGACCGACGGCGGCCAGTTCCGGACGGTGCGGGGCGGAGCGCAGCGCCTCATCGAGGATCCGCTCGTATTCCTGGCGGTCCTCGTTCAGCAGGTGCTGCGGAACGCTGTTCATGTGCATCCCCCGATGCTCCGTAGGGCTTGGGGCTCGGCATGCTGACGAGCCGTCGGGCAGAAACGGAGGGGAGCCTGCTACGGATAAGCCGATGGTAGAGCGGCGACGACGCGCGGTGACAGGGGGTTTGACGAAATTGCCGTCCGACTGTCCCCCGTCCGGTGCGGTACGTCGTCGGAGAACGCCTGCCCAGGGAGGGCCCAGGCAGCCGTCAGAGTTCCAGTGGAAGCTTCTGGACCAGCAGTTTTCCGGCCATGGTCACACCGCCGTCCATCGCGATGGCGAGTCCGTCGGCGTAGACATGCGGATGTTCGATGTTCGGGCCGGAACTGTCCTCACCGTCGTCCTCGGTGCCGACATCGCCCACCAGATACGGGATCGGGCTGTGGCCGTGAACGATGCGGGTGCCGCCGTACGTATCGAGGAGGGAGCGTACGGCCTCGACACCGCCCTCGTCGCGGAAGGAGAAGCGCTTGGTGAACTTGCGGAACAGATCCCACACCTCGTCCGCGTCGTTGCGCGTGATCGTCTCGCGGACGGTGTCGTTGACCGCCTCGATCGAGTCGCCGTAGTCGAGGTAGGCGGTGGTGTCCGAGTGCACGAGCAGGTGCCCGTCGACCTCCTCGATCGCGTCGAGACGGGCCATCCACTGGAGATGGTGGTCCTGAAGCCGGTCCATGTCGGTCTTCTGGCCGCCGTTCAGCAGCCAGGCGGCCTGGAAGGTGGCCGTGCCCGCGCCGGAGTTGACGGGGATGTCACCGAACCGCTTGGCGCCCAGCAGCAGCAACTCGTGGTTGCCCATGAGTGCCTTGCAGTAGCCGCCGGCCGCGGCTGCCTCGGCGGACAGCCGCATGACGAGGTCGATGACGCCGATGCCGTCCGGCCCGCGGTCGGTGAAGTCGCCGAGGAACCAGAGCCGGGCGGTGCCCGCGGACCAGTTGCCCGCGCCGTCGATCAGGCCCTGTTCCTGAAGGGCGCCCACCAGTTCGTCGAGGTAGCCGTGAACGTCCCCGACGACGAACAGGGGTCCCGCGCCCTCGGTGGCCAGGGCCGCGGGGTCGACGACGACCTGGACCGTGTCACCGCGGTTGATGATGGGCAGGTCCCGTTGGGTGGGTGTGTACCCGTCCGGGTATTCCTCCAGGTCCGCCTGGGGCTGCGTGCCCTCCGGGGTCTCCTGGACCTCGGTGTCGGCCGCCCCGGCGGTGATCTCGCCGGGTACCGTGCCGTCGGCGTACGGACCGGTCTCATGGACGTACGCGGGCACCCGGAAGTCGCGCGACGTCGCCGTCCGCGTCACCTCGGGTCCCTGACCGGCCCCCTGAGTCATCGACCCCTCCACCATCGCGCCGCATCTGCACCGCATCGGACTGCCTGGTCGCAGCGGCCCGCGGTGTCGTGGGCCCATCATAGGAATGCGGATCGCGCCATGTGATGACCCAGGGGTGGTGAATCGGCGAAGGACCCCAGTTCACCGCGGCTTTCGCCCCGATTCGGAGGGGCTTTCCCGTACGGGCCCGGCCTGAACTTCCCTGCTTCGTGCCCCGGACATCGACGCTTCGTACGATCATCGCACCGGCATCTGTGAATCAACCCGACGCCGGGGACCCGCGTTCCTGAACGGGGCCGGGCTCCCGTTTCCCCGACGGGGCCGACCCCTCGTACGGCCCCGCTCCCCGGCAGCCGGCCCCGCACAAGCCCACTGTCCCGCCCCTCACCACAGCCCCCGGATCACCCTTACTCGGGCGACCGCGGCGGACTGACCGTCGTGCGCGGCGGACGGCGCTGCGAGGACGTCCGCACGATCAGTTCGGTCGGTATCACCTGCTCGACCGGGAGGTCCGAGTCGACGTTCTCGATGGCGTCGATCAGGAGTTGGACCACCGCCGTGCCGATGCGGCGGGGCTTCAGGGAGAGCGTGGTGATCGGCGGCTCGGTGTTGGCGTACACCGTGGACTCGCTGCAGCACACCAGCAGGAGGTCCTCCGGGACGCGCAGGCCGTAGCGGCGGGCCGCGGCGAGCAGATCGGTGCCGTTCGGGTCGAAGAGGCCGTAGACGGCGTCCGGGCGGTCCGGGCGGGCCAGCAGCCGGTCGGCGGCCACGGCACCCGCGCACGGGTCGTGGGCCGGGTAGGACTCGTACACCGGGTCCTGGCCGACCCGCTCGCACCAGCTCAGGTACGCCGTGGTGGAGAGGTGGGTGTAGGTGTCGGTGGTGGTCCCCGTCAGGAGGCCGATGCGGCGGGCGCCGGCGGCGGCCAGATGGTCGAGGATACCCAGGACCGCCGCCTCGTGGTCGTTGTCGACCCACGCGGTCACCGGGAGCGAGCCGGCCGGGCGGCCGTCGGAGACGACGGGCAGCCCCTGCCGGACGAGTTCGCTCACCACCGGGTCATGGTCGGACGGGTCGATGACGACCGTGCCGTCCAGGGCGACGTTCGACCACACGTCGTGGCGCGAGGTCGCGGGGAGGATGACCAGGGCGTAGCCCCGGGCGAGCGCCGCCGAGGTGGCGGCCCTCGCCATCTCCGCGAAGTACGCGAACTCGGTGAAGGTGAAAGGTTCATCCCCGTACGTCGTCACGGTCAGGCCGATCAGTCCGGACTTTCCGGTACGGAGGGTTCGGGCCGCGGCCGACGGGCGATAGCCCAGCCGGTCGGCGACCTC
>Ga0136846_1237354_pt1 | contig 25583 bp, 14 predicted proteins | sample HopSoiMetagenom2_FD_96841 | JGI IMG/M metagenome (GOLD analysis project Ga0136846, IMG submission 96841) | Grasslands soil microbial communities from Hopland, California, USA - 2 Assembly 2016 (version 4) | ecosystem: Environmental > Terrestrial > Soil > Grasslands | place: USA: Hopland... | reverse complement strand
GTTGGCGAGCCTGGCGGCGATCCCGGCCGCGAACAGCGTCGCCGCCGCATCGTCGGCCAATCCGGCCGAAGCCGCCGCGATCTCATGCAGGCCGGCGCCATCCAGGCCATGATCGGCCAGCCGTTCGTCTACCGCCGCCAGTCCGAACGCCAACGCCGGCCCGCGCTGGCTATGAGCCTGCGCGAGCTGCGCGCGAAGCGCGGCTAGGGTATCGGCGGGCGGCCGATCGAGGGACGACGGTATGGTGGACATTGGACAACAACGACTCACTTGTTCGCTTTATGTTCCGCCTCAACGGGACGGCCGTCAAGCTGAGTCAGTCTCCGCTCAAAAGCCGTAGCGTCACCTCGTCTCGCTCGCCGCCGAACCAGCGATCGAGCGCCGCCGCCAGCAGCACAGAGGGCCGGACGGCCTCGAACAAGGTCAGGGACGACCGCAGCTTCATCGCGTCGATCTCTCCAAACACGGCAACCGGGTTGCTGATCGGCAAGTCCTGCAGCGCGGTCACACACTCGAGATAACGGGCACCAAGCACAGGATGATGGAGATAGGCCTGCGCTTCACCGGCGCTTCGGATCGCGAAATGGCGTGCCGTGGCGCTATGACCAAGCCCCCCGAGCTGCGGAAAAATATACCACATCCAGTGCGAGCGTTTCGCGCCACGCCGGATTTCGGCGAGCGCGCCAGGATAAGCGAGCGTCTGGGCTTCGACGAAGCGGTCGAGCGAAGTCTCGTCCGACACGGTCAGAGCAACGCCGGCTCAGCCGAAAGCGGCGGGAACACCTGCGTGACGGTCAGGCTGCCTTGGGGCAGAGCTTTCAAGACCTCAGCCGCGGGCACGTCCGGGTCGAGCCAGTCCGCCCACTGATCACGCCGGAGCGGAATGATCTGGCGGTGATGGTAGCGCTTCACATCCTCGCCCGGCTCCATCGTCAACATCGTGAAGGCCTCGCCGGTCTGCGGTTGCGACCGCCAGATGCCCGCGATGCAGAACCAGTCATGGTCGTTCAACGTGAAGAGCCACTTGGTCTTGCGCTTCTGGCCGGGCAGCGGGTCGGTGAATTCGTAGAAGCCGTCGGCGAGGATGAGGCACCGACCGGTCGTGAACTCGCGCCCTTCTGACCGGAAATTGTAGACCGGCTTACCGCTTGGGGCTGGCCAACTCCATCTTCGATTGACCAACTCTCCCGTGCCGGGCTCACCCTCGACGCTACGGACGATCGGGGCCGTATCGCTGATCTTGATATCCTCGCGTGCCGCAACGTTGGGCGTGCCCTCGGGCATCTTGATCTTGATCTTCAGATCGTCGAAATCCTCGGCGATCGAGGCGATATCCACCTCGAGGCGGTAATCGTTGCACACGGTCAATTAGCCTTTCTTGTGAATCACCATCGTTCCCATTATGTTCCTATCGATGGAGTCGCCAACACCTTTCGATTCGGATGCGCCGCTCGGCGCTGGTCGCGCCATCATCCGGCGAAATCCGGACGATGCCAGCGAAATCGAGATGATCGAGGCGACCTGGGGTTCCGATCCACGCTTCAGCGCCGGCGATTCTTACAGGTTCGTCCGTTCGGAAGGCCGCACGTTTCCGAGTAATCGCTGCCTGATTCCGGCGAGCGAATTTCACATGTCGATCGGCAAGAAGCGCTATCGCGTGTCGCTCGACGACGGCAATCACTTCTACCTCGCCGGCATCTGCGAGCCGGCAATGGGCGATTGGCCGCTCTGCTACCGCGTGATTACCGTCCCTGCGAACCCCGAAGTGGCGCGGTATCAGGAGCGGCACGGCGCGATAATCTACCGCCGCCAGGTCAAGCAATGGCTGGATTTGACCTTCCCGGAGACCGACTTGTTGGCGACACCGCCCGCCCGAACGTTCCTTGTCGAGGAAATCGGTGCGCGCGCCTGCCAACGCACGCTCGCGCTCTGACGGCATCAGTCGCTTTATCATGGCTTGGATCATCTTAGCTTTTCGACGAACAGTGCTTGCCCTTCCATTCTTCCTCTTTGCAGCACCGGCGCTCGCCGACCCGTGCGAAGGGCCACTCCCCGCCAGGAATACGACCTTTAGCGGGGTGGTGCGCTATGTGGGCGATGGAGACGGCCTCTGCGTCGGTCCCGCTGGCCGTCCCGATCGATGGATCGAGATCCGCCTCGGCGACTTCTACGCGCCCGAACTGCATGAGCGTGGTGGCGCGGATGCCAAGCGCCGGCTCGAGCGGCTCGTTTTCGGCCAAACGTTATCCTGCCGTGCCGGTCGGCGAAGCTACGACCGCGTAATCGGCTACTGCACGATCCGGGGTCGTTCGGTTGGAGCTTTGCTGCGCGCGAATGGCGGGCGTGAGGGCGGTAGGGGCTGGAAGCGATGAACGCCATGCTCGACCTGTTCGGCGCGGCAACGCTTCCCGGCTTGGCATCAGGCGAAGCGATCATCACCCCAGCCGAAGAGGCTACATTGATCACCCACATCGACGAGGCGGATCTCAGCCCCTTCAAGTTCCAGCAATGGACCGGAAAGCGGCTGACCCGCTCGTTCGGGTGGAGCTATGATTTCGAGGCGGGCCGGTTTGCGCCGACCAATCCAATGCCTCGCTGGCTCCAGCCACTGAGAGACCACGCGGCGCGCTTTGCCGGGCTCCAGCCCGATGATCTCGTCCAAGCCCTCCTTATCCGCTACGATCCCGGCGCCGGCATCGGCTGGCACAAAGATCGGCCAGTGTTTCAGCACGTTATCGGCATCTCGCTGGGTGAGCCGGCGACGATGCGTTTCCGGCGGCGGGTCGGCTCAAAATTTGAGCGTGCATCGGCGGCACTCTCGCCGCGCTCGATCTATCATCTCAGCGGCGAGGCGCGGGATAGCTGGGAGCACAGCATCCTTGAGATGGTGGAGACGCGCTGGTCGATTACGTTCCGGAGCTTGGCCGACGGCCATAGTCACGACAATTAACTCTTCCGCCTGTCGTTGCTATGGCGATGATGTGTTTTGACGTCGCCGACACACCGCTTCCAGCGACCACTGATCTTCCTGGTATCAAAGGGTCAGAGACTATGCCGCTCCGCGAACAGGGAGGCAGGCGATGCTCGAAGCCGCGCGAAGGCGATCGTCGCGTCGCACTTCAAAATCCGCTATGGCTCGTCAGGGGATGCAGCAAGTCCGAGCGATGCGCTCCGATGCTGCCGGGGGACGAATGTTTAGCGAGCTAGGTAATCTGCACCGTGCGTTGAGCGCCTACATCGAGGCGACATACCACATCTCGAATCCTAGCCTCGTCAACCTGCGACGCACCGTGCTCGATCGGCAAGGTACGATCTCTCAACAGGCCTATCTCGAAAGCACGCCGATCTACCAAGGCCAGCGCAAGTTCGCGGATCTGGCTATTCCTCAAGCGGCCCGGGACTTTCTGAGCCACCTCGGTACCAAGGCGGGCGGCAGGTTGGTGTTTGATCCGCCGTATCCGCACCAGGCGGACGCGCTCGACATCGTCGCAGACGATGCTGGTCGATGCATTCTCGCCACAACGGGAACGGGCTCAGGCAAGACCGAGACCTTCCTCCTGCCGATCCTGATGAAGCTGGCAACCGAGGCTTCGACGAAGCCCGAGCAATTTGCCGAACGCGCAGTCCGGTCAATCATCCTCTATCCCATGAACGCGCTGGTAAACGACCAATTGGGTCGTCTCCGTCGCCTTTTGGGCGCGCCCGCCGTTCGCCACTGGTTTACCGAGCAAGCGGGCCGGCCGGCAAAATTCGCCCGCTACACCGGGCGCTCGCTCTATCCGGGGCAACGAACCGAAGATCGCAACAAGCGGCGCCTGAAGAGCCTTAATTTCTATCGCGACCTCGAACGTGGCGCCCAGACCGATGAGGCGATGGCGGCGCAGATTCAGGAACTCCGGTCGCTAGGTCGCTGGCCAGCGAAGCCAAGTCACGACGACAGTGAAAACGGCATGACCGGATGGCTCGGGAGCGGCAAGCGTTGGCTCGGCCCGGATCAGAAATTTCAGCGCGCGATCGAACGGCCCGAAGATCCAGAACTCCTGTTGCGTCACGAGGTTCAGGATCTGCCGCCCGATCTGTTGATCACCAACTACTCCATGCTTGAGTATATGCTCCTGAGGCCGATCGAGCGTCCGATCTTCGAGCGAACGAAAGCCTATTTCCAGGCGCACCCAGAGGAACGCCTGCTCTTCGTTCTTGATGAGGCACATCTCTATCGTGGTGCCAGCGGGACCGAAGTGGCGCTCCTGATTCGCCGACTGCGCAATCGCCTTGGACTTTCGCCCGACCGAATGCAGGTCATCGCCACCAGCGCCTCCTTCTCGGACGGCGACGCAGCTCGGCGTTTCATCGGCGGACTGGTTGGTCGCGAGGTCGAGAAGATCGAGGTGCTGCGCGGAACCAAGCATGCCCGGCTGCCGTCAGGATCGGGAGACGCAGCGCTTGCAGTTGCGCTTGCCGCTTGCCGGACAGAGTTCCTCAAGGATAGCGATGCCGCCGCGCGCGTTGATGCCCTGCGCCCGTTGCTCGCTTTCCGGCGTGAGACGCTGTCGGCCCAACCCTTCGTCGTGATCTCCTCCGTATCAAAGAAGGCCACGGTCACCCTCACCGGCGTCGACGCAAAATTGGACCCAATCACTGAAACACTGGTTGTTCCATCCCACGGCCAGGTTCCGACAAGTGCAGCATTTCTCGCGGTCACTTCGATAGCGGGCTGCGATGGTATCAGTATCGGACGGTCCGTAGACAAGCCCGACGTGACGATCGTGGACGGTCAGCAACTGGTCGCGCGCGACGGATTGCAGCGTGCCGTTCATGCGGCAATGAAAGACCTCCCCGTTGTCGGTAGGCTCGTCAACTTGACCGGTGGCGCCGTTGCCGAGGCGGACCAAGCAACCGCCCAGCCCCTCGCTCCAATCGCGATCGATCAGGTGGGAGGGCTACTCTTCGAGGCGGAACTCGGGTCGGATATACGCGCCAAAGCGACTGACGCTCTCCTGGAACTGGCCTCCTACGCCAAGCCTGAGCCCGAAGGACAGCCGTTGCTCGCCGCGCGTGTACATGCCCTTTTCCGCGGACTTCCAGGTTTGTGGGGGTGTGCGGACGAGCATTGCGCGAAATTGCCCAGTGGTTCGCCCCCCAGTCCGACCGGCATGCTATACCCGCAGTCTACGCGCGAATGTGGATGCCGTGCGCGCGTATTTGAAATTCATACCTGTCGAGACTGCGGCGTTGCTTATTTCCAGGCCTTTGCGCTCGATCCCAGTCAGCCGGACTTTCTTTGGGCTGAGGATGTGGGGGATCTCGACGACGTCGACGGCGTTGTTCGGCCCGTACAGATCCTGCTAGAGGATCCTGGATTTGATGCAGACAAATATTGTACCACCGCCTACCTCGACCCCCTCACCGGGCGCGTTGGATCACAATCACCGGACGCCCGCGAGATATGGCTTCCGCGCCCCGCCAAGAATGTTGAGCCCGGGCATTTCGAGAAATGCCCTCACTGCGAAGCCAATGGCTCGCAGATCATGGACCACCAGACCAAGGGCGATGAGCCGTTTCAGGAGCTGATAAGCGTCCAACTGCTGGATCAACCCGCGCGGGTAGAGGCCACATCGCCGCTCAAAGGGCGCAAGTCGCTCATTTTCTCGGATGGACGGCAAGCTGCATCTCGCCTTTCCGGCAAGCTCAAGGATTTCTCACTCCAGGATAGCATCCGTCCGCTTCTGCTTGCCGGCCTCAGGATGCTTGAGGAGCGCTTCGCCGAGCCTGTCCCACTTGGTTACGCCTATCCTGCGATCCTCTATGCCTGCGCTCAGTTTGACGTGAACTTCCGCCTGCCGGGGTCGGAGCATGAGGAATTCGCGCGCGACCTGCGCAAAATCCGCGGCTTCATAAAGGACGATGCCGACTATGATGAGTTCCGGGACCTAGCTGCGACCCTCAACAAAACCCATGTCAAATCGGTGCGCGCACCGCTCGCCCGCGTGTTGGCCAATCGCCATACCGGGCTGCTCCCCCTGGCGCTCGCAGCCCCGGAAGCGCGCCTCACCGACAATCAGGTGAAGCGCCTCAAAGGCCTGCCTGTCCCGCCCGTTGGCGACGGAAGCGACGACGAAAAGCGGCACGCCCTTCTCGATCTTTGGAACACCTTATCGCTCGCCGCAGGATCCGTTCTGGTGGAGGGCACGCCGAGCGAGTGGATCGACTCGAAGGAGGGGCCATCGCTCAAGCGAACCAGCGGCCGTCACACGGGAGTGCTTGAAAAGCTGCTTGGCGTGAAATGGCATCGCGCGCAGTTCGGCGCCAACGCGAAGCCCGATGCGAGCTGGATCGATTTCCTGACCAACACCTTCGCTCAGAACCACAATGCGCAGGGATTCTTTGTGAACGCGGCCAAAGTTCGGCTGCGGCCCGAGCAAGACGTTTCATGGCGGCGCTGCGGTCATTGCACGCTGGCACAGCCGGAAAATCGGTTGATGGGCGTGACCTGCGTCCAATGTGGCAAGGACACCGATCCCCTCAATCCTCGCACGGACACGGTGTTCCGGACCCGGAAATATCTTTATCGTAAACTGGTCGAACGGTTCGAGGCAGAAGGCAGCCAAGGCTATGTGCCCTATCCGTTCGTCGCCGAGGAACACACGGCGCAATTGAACGATGCGGGCCAGGATCAGGCCTTCTCTCGGGCTGAGTGGTATGAACTGCGCTTTCAGGACCTCGATGTGCCCGGGCCTCGCGGCGAGCGTGCCGGAGCGGTCGATGTGCTCAGTTGCACGACCACGATGGAGGTCGGCATCGACATCGGCAGTCTCACGGCCGTCGCCTTACGCAACGTGCCGCCAGGTCGGGCCAACTACCAACAGCGAGCAGGCCGCGCCGGACGACGCGGCTCTTCGCTCTCGACTGTCCTCACCTTCGCCGGCTCCGACAGTCACGACCAGCGCTTCTTCGCCGATCCTCAGGCAATGGTTGGCGGGGCGGTTCCCGACCCGGTCCTCAATCTCGACAATCGCGAAATCGTGCAACGGCACGCCTTCGCGCTGTTGCTCTCGCTCTTTCAGCAGGAGCGCATCGAGATGCCCGATGCCGATGGCGACGTGCAGGCTTCGAACATCTTTGAATCACTCGGAAAGCTTGCCGACTTCCGTGATCCCGACCCTGACGGCTTCACCTTCGCCGGCTTGAAGGCTTGGCTCGCCGCCAATGCAGGAGTCGTCGATGCGGCGCTGCGCGACGTGATACCGCCCGAGGCGGTTGAAGGCGACCAGGCGCTGTTTTTCGAGGAACTGCCCCAAGAACTGCTTCGGGCGCTGGAGAAGGTAGGCGCCGGCGAGGGCGAGGTCCCTCTTGCTCCTGCAGACAGCGCGGTGGCGGCGGAAGAGGGGCCGGTCTTCGACTTTGGCATCGACGATTATGGCGGCGATTCCGATATGTTCGAGATGCCGACTGGCGAAACGCCCGCGGAGGACGCGCACGATACCGTTGACGCAAATCCCGAAGCACCGATGAAGCCGCAGAACCTGCTCGATCGGCTGTTCACCAAGGCGGTCCTGCCGCGCTACGCCTTTCCCACCGATGTCGTGTCGTTCACCGTTTTCGACCCATCGAGCACCGCTTATCGTGCGGAGATTGCCTATTCGCCACAAGCTGGCCTCACGCAGGCGCTCAGCCAATATGCGCCGGGACGCGAAGTCTGGGTCGACGGGCGCAAGTTTCGATCGATGGCCATCTACTCCGGGTTTCACAAGGACCGGATCAACGCCTATCGCGCGCAAAAACTCTACTTCGAGTGCGGACGCTGCGGTTATGCGAAGCTCGAGGAACCGGACGACAACCATCGTCGCGGCGACACCGAAGATTGTCCGGCTTGCAAGAAGAAGGCGGGGATGGGTCCAGCGGAGCGTTGGATCGTTCCTGTCGGCTTCGCGCACCCTTACGATGAGCCAGTGGAACTGGCCGGCGACGAAACCCCGCTTTCGACGCGACCGACCCGCGCCAAGCTGAGTGCGCCCCAGTTCGAGCAACAGCATGAACTGGGTAAGCTCAAGCGTCCCGATGGGAGCGGCTTTGGTGCGTGGGCCTCAAAGCAGACGCTGATGGTCACAAATCTCGGTGTCCGGAAACCGGGAAGCCCGGAAACTGGGTTTCTTTACTGCCCAGCCTGTGGGCGAACCGAACCCACCGGCTGGGCCGAAGGCCAACTCGCGAGCGCCAAGCCACACCGGCGCCCCTACCCGAACCACGGGAAGCAGGCGGAATTATGCGACGGCCGAGGCAGAGCCATCGTGCTCGGCCATGAGTTTCTGACCGACATTGCGCTGTTTTCCTTCCGCCTGTCGCCAGCGCTTCATGTGCCGGCCGGCTCGACCGCAGGGCGCATCGTGCTGACGACGATCGCCGAAGCGTTGAGCATTGCCGCCGCAGGGCTGCTCGACGTCGATGCTGCGGATATTGGGGGTGGTCACCGCGCCGCGCTTAATGAAGGCGGCGCACGCGGCAGCGAAGTTGAGGTCTTCCTCTACGACACGGCGCCAGGCGGCGCCGGCTTTGTCCGGGCGGCAGCGCGCGATCCCAACGCCTTGCTCACCGGGGCCTTGACGTTGCTCGAAGACTGCCAGTGCTCCTCGTCCTGCTATGCTTGTCTGCGATCTCATAAAAATCGCTGGGATCATGCGGACCTGGACCGGCATCTGGGTGCGACATTTCTTCGGCACATTCTCTATGGGGAGCGCCCCTGGATCCCGGAAACTGTCGAGGATCGGCTTCTCGACATGCTGCAGACCGATCTGACCGATGCTGGCGAGAAGGTCGTCCGCGGCGCCGATGGGACGCTGAGCCTGCCCGATTACGGTGGCCGAACACTGGTCATCAGCCATCCGCTAATCCGCGAGCAGCCGGGCTCGCAGCGGGCCGCCGGCCGAGGCCACAGTCCCACCGATCGCTACCTTGATCAATTGCTTGTAGATCGCGCCCTTCCGGCCGCGGTTCAGCGTGCCCTCGATGCGGCGACGGCGGGCGAGAGCCATGATCCGCCCTTTGCCGTTGGCGAGGTCGGCGTACCTGTTTACCCGACGCTCGCCGCTCTCAGCGGCGCGGGCCCAGACCTGCCGCCCAGCAGCTTGTTCGCCGACATCGCCGACGCCCCGGACGGAAGTTTCATTGTGCGGCTCGACGTGGAGACCATGGAAAACACGCTGGTGAATGGAACGCGCCCGTTTGCCAAAGGCACTTGGCACATGTTCATACGCGCCGACATCCCCACAAAACCGCCGATGCTGATCCGTAGAATAGACGGCAAAGCGTTCCAGGCCTCTGCGAGTAGCGTGACATTCGGATTGGTCGGGGCCAGCAAGGAAGGTGGTATCGACCGTTACCGCGTTCGATATGCATCCATTCGACCAACGGCGCGGGCCGAGCAGGTCAACAGCGAAATGGTCGAGCTACTCGGCACATTTCACAAAACGCTGGGGGCCTAACGATGGCGATCATGATTCCCGATGTGGCACCCGACCAGATCGTCCACGGCTCCGAGCGCGACGTTTACATCGCGCTGCGCGACCAATTGCCGGACAGCTATCGGGTCGTTCATTCCTTGCCGTGGCTGCGGCCCGAACGCGACGCGATCGATGCGCCGCTCCGCGAGGGAGAGGCGGATTTCGTCATTTTCCACCCCGATTATGGGCTGCTCGTCCTTGAAGTTAAGGGCGGCGAGGAGATGTTTGCGCGGGGCCACCTCTGGTTCCGCAAGCTTGCCAGGGGTGAACGCAAGATCACCAATCCCTTTGAGCAGGCGCGTCGCAATATGCACGCCCTCACCGACGCGGTGGATGAACGGACCGGCGGGCGGATCACGTCGAAAAAATATGTCTATGGCTATGCGGTGGTCTTTCCGCATGGCCGCGCCACCGGCGCCTTGCCTCTCGATGTTGCCGACGAAATTCTCATCGATGTTGACCGGATGCACGAACTCGAACGCATGATCGAGAAGGCATTCACAGCGTTTCCGCAAAAGGTCGGCAAACTTGCACGAGCCGACTTCGTGGAGATGCTCGACGTGCTCCTTCCTCGGTTCCAGATCATGCGGCCGCTCTCGCCTCAGATCCAGGCGGGTCGCGAAAAACTCCTCGAGTTGACCGACAATCAGGCGCTCGCCTTTCGGGGACTCTTTGCCAACCGCCAGTTGCTGATCGAAGGCGTCGCAGGTTCGGGCAAAACCCTTCTCGCGGTCGAGCGGGCCCTGGCATTCGCGCGGCAAGGCATCCGTTGCCTTTTGGTCTGTTACAACAAGGAACTCGCGCAATGGATACGCGAGCAACTTGCCACCGATCCTGATCGCGCCGAAGTCGCCACGCTGGTCGATGTCTACCACTTCCATGCGCTGGCCGCGGACTTGGCAAAAGAAGCCGGCTTGGCGTTCGATGTCCCTGCTGGGCCGGCCGAAGCCCGGCAATTCTGGGACGAGGATGCCATCACGATCCTCGAGGCTGCGTCTGCCAGCCTCTTCGCCATGGCCGAACCACGCTACGGCGCACTTGTGGTCGACGAAGCACAGGATTTTGCCGAACTCTGGTGGTACGCCTTGTTCCCGCTGATCGAAGGCGGCGAGAGCGGCAACATCTTCGTTTTCATGGATCTCGCGCAGAGTCTCCGCGCCAGCGCGAGTCCGCCCCCGTTCGAATTCCCCGCGCGTTACGCGCTCAACATCAACTGCCGCAATACCAAGCGCATCGCCCGGATGAGCGCCAATCTCGTCCCGCTGGAAGCATTGTCGCCCGCCGGCGCGCCTCTAGGCGTCGATGTTCGAATGCTCCGCGCGAACCTACAAGCACAGCAGGCTGGCCTTGTCGCCGCCGAGCTTCGGCGGCTACTGGACGTTGAAAAGCTTTCCCCCCAACAGATCGTCCTGATCGGTCCGGCCGCAAAGGATCGCGGCAGCCTGAAGGGTCTCGACGACATCAATGGCACGCCCATCGTGACATCTGCGGCCGACTGGCGCTCAGGAAAGGGGATTCTCTGTTCGACGGCTCGTGCCTTCAAGGGTCTCGAGGCCGATGTCGTCATCGTGTACGATCTGGCAGCGCTCAGCCCCGGCTTTACGCCGGCTGACCTGTATGTTGCATGCAGCCGAGCACGGCATGTCCTTGTCATTGTCTCGCATGACGAGCGGATACGATCGATCCTTGAACAAGCGGAGGCGGCCAGCAGGGTCGATGCTTGAAGCCCTTACCCCTGATGCGTTTCGCGCGCGGCTGGGCTTCACCGCGGACGACGCAAACGCGCCTGCGATCGGGCCGATTGCGGAGGCTGCCCGCACTTGCGTGCAAAACTGGCGATCCCCGGCCCGGGCGCGGGTAACCGCCTATCTTCATCGCCAACTCATTGCGGCTGGTTTCGGCGAAGAGCAGGTCCGTGACCGTGTCGGCGACGTGATCGACGCACTGATAGATACAGGCGACCTCACGGCGATCAGGCTTGATGGTAAGGCAAGCCTCGTCCCTTCGCGCAGATCCTTCGTCGCCACAGGTGGGATTGAACACGCCATGCTCGGCGCTGTTGGAGACGCGATCGTTGGGTGCGAACCTTGGCGCTACACACGCACTCGAGCCGTCGCTCCAGAGGGGCTTTCGGCTGAAGCTTTCTCCGACTGGCTCGGGCCGGCGGGTTATCGTCGGCATCTCGGCCGACGCCTCGGCGGATCAGCGGACGGCACGATCAGCGAATATTGGGCAGCGCTCTCGTCGTCGCTTCAGCACGAAGGCAATCCGCTCGACGCGACCCTGCTGCGGGCGGTCGTCCAGCCGCCCGGCACGCACAACGGATTCTTCGGGCGACACAATGTGCCCGTCGTCACCGGGCGCTGGACGACAGCGGCGCCCGACGGCACCTGGTGCGCCGTTCGCCCGGGTCGCAATCCCAACGAATGGCACCCGATCGTCGCCACGGTGACGGGCTCCGAGGTGCGCGCTCTCGATCTCTATGATTGGGATGAGTGGAACTGGGCGCTCCTGGCGCGCGGTGCTGCGATCGGCGCGCCCGAGCGGTCAACATGGCAAGACGACATCCTCGCGTTCGAATTTCCCATTCCCAAACAGTTCGTCCGCGCGCTTCGGTTGCTCGGAGGCCCTGCGGAGCGGCGTTGGACGTGGCGCCTGGGCGCGACGGCGCATCAGTGTTTCGATGCGTGGTATCGCGCCGAGGTCTGAGCGGTCATTCGATCGTCAGCATGAGAAGCTTGTATTCGCTGAACGCGGGTTGCTGAAGCGCCCCTGCTTGCCCATCAAGACGTGCCAGGCGGACATCCCGTGCATGCACCGCCATGTCACGCGCATTGCGGATCGCGCGGAAGCGGCTTCGCGCAAAGCCTTGCTCGCTCGTCTCAAGCCCCTGGGCGAGGGCATCATTGAGCAAAGCTTGCCGATGGGCGATAAGATCCTCGGCCTCAGCCGATATCATGTAGCGCCGGGTGGCGATCTTTTGCGCCAGATCGGTGCGTTCGCTCAACGAGCGCTGGTGACGTTTCGCATGTTCCTGCAGGAGCAGGTTCACACCTGCATTTCGCGCCGCCTTGAGGTCACTCGCAAGTGGAACCTGCTGCCCCGTGGCAAGCGTCAGGTCCTTTCCCCGCGCTGCTGAGCACCATGGCGTGCAAAGCGCCTCGGCGACGGATACATCGACGAGGGACCAGTCGCCCTTGTCCAAGCGCGCCGCGAGTATGTCGAGCCGGGACGTGAAGAGGCTGTTCAGCCACCGCCGGTCCGCGCGCAGATCCTCTTCCATCTGCTGGATCGCGTCGAAAAGTGGCTTTTGCTCCTGGCGCGTCCGCGCTTCCTGCAGGCGAGCGAGAATATCTGCTCGATCGAGTTCTGCCAGATGAAGCTGCCCGGGCACCCAACTCAGAATGGCGGCCAGATACGCGCCCCGACCGGCATCGTTTGCCAGATCATGGCCTTCTGGGACCCGCACCTTCAGGCAGGTCGGGGCAGCCTTTCCGATCTTGCTCCACTCGGAGACCAATGCATCGTGAACCGGGTCCCCATGGTCGAGAAAGTTCAACGGGGTCGCTGGATTGTCATCGACGAAGACGGTGGGGACAGGCGGTGATTCCAAGGCGCGGCGATCATCAAGATAGGCGTACCGCTGACCGTCGTGCGGATCGAGGCCCGGGAGCGGAAAGCGCGGCTCGATCCGCCCCTGGGAAAAGCGGGGCCGGAAATAGTGCAGCAGGCGGAAGCGTCGATTGGGCTCGTCCGGGTCTTCCCCCTTCCAGAGGCGGAGCCCGTCCGCCCGGCCGATGAGCCGCATCCATCCTCGCAGGCCGGTCTCGATCCGGATGATCGCCCTTCGTGCCCGCGAGGTCTCCAGCATCGGGCCGAGAGCGCCGACCCGATCAAAATAGTCGGCAAGCGCGCGTGCCTGGTCCGCCCGCCAGGGCAAAGCTGCGGACAACGGCGTGATTAGTGCGTCGCCGTCGTCGCTGGCGATGGTGCGCGCCTCTTGCGAGAGGGTCTGCCAGTTGACGCTGTGCGGCATGAGCGCGGCGTCGACGATATGCTGACTGACGACATTGATCTCGTCGCCATCAAGGCGGATGCTGCGCCTGAACACGGCAAAATCGTCGAGCACCGTGACGACCCGCTCGTCCACCTGGCCGCGCTGATAGATCGCGTAGATGTCGATCGTCCGCTCGCCGGGCTGATCCGCAAGAGCCGCACTGCCGAGACGGTCAAGCCGTCCGATCCATTGTTCGACCGCCGCAGGTGACCAAGGCATACTGAAGAAGATCAGCTTGCGAGCATGTTGGAGATTGAGCCCGACCTGGGCAACATCGGCTGCAACCAGCAGTTGATCGTCGCCATCGACGAAGCCGCCGAGGCTTTCGTCATATTCGTCGAACAGGTCGACAAGGTCCGACGTGGCGGCCGCGTCGCGGTTGCGCTTGACGGCGAGTGAGAGCGCCCGCCGCTGGCCGCGGGGGCCGATCTCCGGCAGGAACTGCGGGATCATGCGCTCGAGATAGTCGACGGTGGGATTGTCCTCGGCAACGACAAGCACTGCCTCTTCGGGATTGTCGTTCCAGATCTCGACCAGAAGGTCGATGAGCGCTTCCAGCCTGCTATCTCCATTGGCGAGTTCAAGATGCTTGGTTGCGGCCTGGAGAAAACCTTGCGGATCACGCTGGTCGCGGCCTCGCAGAATGTTGATGCGCTCGCTGAGCGCGCGCGGCGAGCGGAGCGCAACCTGTCCAAGCCGCGCCAGATCGGTCGAATCCCCCACGCGGTCGGCATGGCCGATGAACTGCCACACCTGTTCCTGGCGCGCGACCTCGTCGCTGGTGGGTTCGATGGCAATGCGGTGAAGCACGCGCTGCGGCAACAGGTCGGGATAGTCGCGCCGCCTCGTATGCGTGACGCGGCGCAAAACGCTATACGTGGTCGCCAATGTTGCTGGCTGCGCGCGTTCCGGCGGCGGAGCCACCCCAAGCGATGCCCACTGCTCCGGCGTGCCGACACCAACCAGCGCAGCCACGGCAGCCTCACGCTCGCGCAGGTTCATCTCGGGCGTGTCCGAGGCGCGCGCCGCCAAGGCGACACGATCAGGCTCGAGTATGGCGAGCAACTGGCGAAACGCCTCGACATCTTCCAGCTTTGGCGTTGCTGACAAGAGAAGCAATTGACGAAAGTCACCGGCGACGTCGGCGACGCGCTGCCGCACGTTGCTTTGCAGGCGTTGGATTTCATCGACGATCAGCAGATCGTAGACATCGGGGTCGATCTCGGTGATCGACTGGAGTTGCTCATAATAGACGAGACGCACATGCGCGCCGGTCTCTTCCTCTGAGGGCGCATAGTTGAGCGGTGTAAAATGGCCACGCGTCTGACATTCGAGCAGCCATTGGGGCGCTAGATTCTCAGGAACCAGGATGAGCGCGCGATGGCGCGGGTTCTGCAGCCTCAGCGCATTGAGGACCATCAGCGTCTGGACGGTCTTCCCCAGACCGACCTCGTCGGCGATCAGATGACGAATGCGGCTATCGGTGAGAATGCGCTGCACATTGGCCATCTGGTGCGGATACGGAACTGCGGCCACACCGGTCGCGCCACCGAGCCCGGCGATTTCCCGTTCTACCGTGCGACGGACCGCCTGAATGCCAAGGCATAAATCGATGAACGGGTCGCTCATTCGACCCTCGCGCTTACGCCAGCACGAAGCGCGGCATAACGAATCGCGCGTGCCGAGAAGCGATCGGCGAGCAACCGTTCGGCCGCCGCGCGCCAGGGCAGGCGCGCGGCCACTGCCGGTTTAGCGAGCAGCCAGTAGGCGGACTCGACCAGATCGCGGCTCCAGTTGCGCGCCTGGTGCGGTGGCCGGTTCTTTCCGATCCAGTCGTGCAGCAAGTCAATGACGTCATCGGGCAGCATGGTCTCGAAATCGGCGAGGCTCAGCGCGTCGGCGGGCTCAAGCGGACGTAGAAGATCAACCAGTTCGATAAGCGCTGCCTGTGTTGCCGCCGCACGGAGCGCCCTATCCCAATTGTCACTGGTCTCCCCGACGTCGATATCCTCGTCCGGGTCGAACGGACAGGAGTCACCGACCGATTCAATGTCCTCGGCGAGGACGACATAGGCCTCGTTGAACAGCTCATCGAGCGCAACCGACAGTTCGTCCTCGATGGGCTCCCGGCTCGTCTCTAGTGAAATCGGCAAACCATGCGCACCGATTAGCCGCAACAGGATGCGATCAAGCAAAGCGCGTTGTCCCCTGGACAAACCAACATCGGCATAGCCGATCTGAAGGCGGGCGCAGGCGGTGAGAAATGCGGCCGGAAAAGAGGTCTCACGACGTACGGCCGATGCGCCTTCCTGTTCGGCCCATTCGGAGCCGCAATATTGCTCGACGAGCCAGCGCTCCAGCTGCCGGACAATCTGAGCGCGCCGGAACTGGGTGACAGGATGATCCACGCGCGCCGCCGACCACGCAATCAGTGCATCTGCGGTGCTGCGGCCGTCGGGCATATCGGCGCGGCCGCCTTCAAATTGTCGCAGCAGACGGCCGGGGGCCCGCGCGGCCGGCGCATCAGCCGGCCGCCAGACTTTGGGGCCGATGCACAGGCCGCCAGCCTGGAGCGGTGAATTGTGTCCAGCGCGGAAGAGCATGATGTCTTGGTCCGCCGTGCTGCCATCGGCCGGCGCTACCTGCAGGGGCCGTTCGGGTGTGACCGCGTAGAGCGCGAGTTCGCCGGCTTCGTCCGTGGCGGTCAACCTGCCCGCACCGTCCTGCTGCCAGGCAAAGGGCGCCATAACCTGCTCGAACCGGAAGCTCTCGGCGACGAGACCGCGGACGGAAACACACAGTTCGGCTGCATGCGCCATCAGGAGCCGTTCGAGAACGTCGGACGTCAGCAGCGCGTCCCAAATGGCATGGTCTCCGTCGAGCCGGCAGGGCGTATCCGCTAAGACGTCGCGGACAGCCGCAACGCTCCGCCCATCGCAGATCAACTCCAATTCAACTTCGGCCTCCTGGAGCGTCCCGCCACTGTCAAACCGCAGCGTTATCGCGCGGCCGGCAAGATCGCCGATCGCACCCGTGCCAGCATCGATGTCGACCGTTAGGAGATCCGCTTCGTCTTCCAGACCAATGACCTCGAACCCGAACGTTTCCCCGGTTGTGAGACGGATCGTGTGGGCGCCCAGCTTGTCGGCTGTGAAGCCAGCCACAACATGGCCCGTTCCTTCGAGGCGAGACCGCGTACCGTCTGGCTCGGTCAATTGAGCGTCGCAGGCGCTGCCAGAGGCATGCATCTCGAAGGCAAGGTAATCACCCAGACGAAAGCGCCGGTTCGGCCGATGCTGTTCGACCTCCGGTTGGCCGATCCAGGCGAAGCGGACCGACTGTCGGACGGAAAAGCCGAGCCGCGAAAGCCAGGCGGCGTCATCGGTGTTGCCTGCATCCACGCGAAAGGCGCGAAGCCCGGCGATCCGACCGAGATGCTGGGCACCGGCCGAGGGCTGCTGATCCGGTCCTACAAGTAGGAGATAGGCGCTGCTGTCGGTCACGGTCGCAGACAGCAACTGAACGGCATCGCCGTCGGCGGCCACATCGGAAAACAGGAGCGGCGCTTCCGTCTGGACCCGCAGACTCCCGAGAAACTCCTTCGCTTCCTGGCTCAATGGCAAGGCCGATAGTTCGCCAAACAATGCCGTTTCCGACGGTGGAAGAATGTCGACGCCAAGCGGCACGGGAAAATCGGAGAAGATGTTTCGGCCAGGCACGGGCCGCCCCTGCGACCAGAGCAGCGCCCGCCACCGGATCGCGTCCAGCGCACTCCGCGCCTGTTCACGGGCAACTTGATCCATTTGTGGGATTTTCAGGCCGAGTGACCAGCGCTGATCAAGCGACCGCAGCACCAATGGCGCAAAGCGTGTTTCGATGGCGCTGGTACGGCGACGAGAGCGGCGCGCGGGCTGTGTTCCCAGGGCCTTCTGTCGCTTACGCGCTTCCCTCAGGGCCGTGTTCGCGGTTTCATCACGGGCAAGATCGGCCGCGATCCTTGCCAGGGCGGACGTCGCAATCGCGTGCTGGCCCGTCGGGTCGAGAAACTGCCGAACTACCGCCGCGGCGGTGCGGTGATCCTCGAGCCAGGCAATGAGCCGGACTCCGCCCGCCAACTGTGCCCGGTTGCGGATCGGCGCGATCAATGCCGCGTCACTGGCCGTGACATCAAGATGCGCGCGTACATCGCGCAGCGCCCGCGCTAGCGGCCGGTGCAGTTCGATGGGCAAGATCGAATGCAAGACCGGCCAGGCGATGTGACAGAATGCGTGGTTCCACGGCGTGTCGGGCGGCTCCGCCAATCCGAACCGACCCGTTGCGCGGCGGAACAGGCTCGAGAGAGCGGCCCGGTCAGCGATCGACATATCGCCAAACCGCTCGGCAAAGATCGGCCAGAAGTCTGTGCCGGTTCCGCGATAGGCATATCCGACCTCGGTCGCCGCAACGAGCAGGGGCAACGCATGTATCGTCCAAAATGCGCCTTCGACGCGGTGGCGCGAAAGGGACGAACGAGCAGCACGGAGCAGTCCGTCTAGCTCGTCGCTGGCGAGGTCGTGCTCAAGCAAGTATAGCGAAGCGTCACCGCGGACGGCGCGCAGGACGTCAAAGCGCGTCGTCAACGATGCGTGCAGTCGCTCGATTTCGCCGTCGCTGTCGATGTCTCCCCCTTCGCGCCTCATTTGGCGCGGCGTCGATGCCCCATCCATCATGTCGCCGATCAAACTAGCTGATGAAAGCTCAAACTTTTGTTTCGGCACCCGCAATGAGATCCGCGCAGGCATCAAGGCGCGTCTCTGAAGGTCTGGATCGGTATTGCGCGCGTGCTTTTGAAAGCAAAAAAGGTGGCGCTGCCGCACATCTCGACTAAAGGTTGGCATTAGTAACGATGCCACCAGCGGCCATGAGCCGCGATCAAGGAGGACATCATGCTTGAGACCGACGATCGGCTGCTGACAGAAGTCGAGCGGCAGGAAAAATATCTGGCCCGGTTGCCGGAGGATTTTCCGTTTCCGCTCTTCAATGCGGCCCAGGCGCTCGAATCGCAGCGCCGCAGCGGCTATCGCAACACGGCATCTGCTGCTCGCGAAATCATTGATAATGCCATCGAGGCCAAAGCCAGTCGCATCGATGTCTGCTTCGAGCGGCCTAAGCAGTTGAAGCCGCACCAGCGGTCAGAATCGCTAACCGCTGTCGCCTTCATCGACAACGGAGCGGGCATGCTGCCAAAGATGGCGCGCTATGCGCTGTCCTGGGGATCCGGCACCCATTTCGACGACCCCGGTTTCATCGGCAAATTTGGCTTCGGCCTGCCCAACGCCTCCATCAATCAGACGCGGCTTGTCGAGGTCTATACCAAGACGGCTGACGCGAACGCGATCACCAAGGCGACACTCGACGTGCGTCGCGTCAAAGCGCACGGCCTTCACTCGATCGAACCCACCGTCGAGGCGGCCCTCCCCGATTTCGTGCAAGCCTATCTCGACAAGGCCGGGCTGGCGTTCGACCATGGCACCGTCGTTGTTTGGGTCGAGCCTGATCGGTTGAGCTACAAGACACCCTCGCTGTTGAAAGAGCATCTCCTCGACGATTTCGGTGTCACCTATCGCTATCTGCTCGATCGGGTGACGCTCCACATCGACAAGACCCAGGTCGCACCCGTCGATCCACTCTTCCTGACCCCGGGCGCACGCTACTATCTCGAAGAGGCCAAGGGCGGCGCGCGGATGAGCGCCGATTATAATATTCCGGTCAAATATGTCCGCGATGCCGAAACGGGTGTGGTCACCCTGTCGAAGGTGGAATCGCTGGGCGAGATCAGCCGTGATGACCCGCTGCTGGAAGCGGCGGGAGCCATCTACGTCCGCGTCGCGCGTTTCCCCTATGGGTTCGCTGAGGCGGCGCCCAGCAAGCAGAAAGCCGCGACCGATCCCAATCGCCGCTTCGAGATTCGTAAGACCCGGCGCGGCATGTCTTTTGTGCGCGCTGGCCGCGAAATCGAAACCGTGGACGTGTTCCCCAAGTCGGTGAAGGATCAGGCTAAGGGGCTCGGTGACTGGCCGCTGCTTCAGTCATACGCCTATCACTGGGGCGTCGAAGTCCGCTTCGATCCCGAACTCGACGAGGTGTTCGGAATCACCAACGACAAGCAGACCGTCCGCCCGATCGAAGATCTGTGGCGGCTGTTTGCACTCGAGGAAATCGACGCTCAACTGGGTCGCGAACAGACCTTCCAGCGGAAGATGCGCCGCGAGGAACGGCTCCGTCAGCAGCAGGGTCAGGCCGAAAAGGCGGCGGAGCCGACCTTCGCTGAAACCGCCGCTGCCGCGGCCGACGGCATGTCAGGTCAGAAGCCTCGTGTCGCTGACCGGGTGAAGGCCCGGGTGCGCGAGGCTTTCGAAGAGGAGGCGGACGCCCGCTCGAGAATCGACGCTAGCTCCATCGAGGCCGCGCGAAAGGCGATCGAGGAAGAGGCGAAAAAGCGCCCCTATGTCGTCGATTTTTACGATGAGCCACGCGGGCCGTTCTACAAGCCCGACTGGCTCAATGGATCGCAGATCGGCGTGCTGATCAACCGCCAGCACCCCTTCTTTCAAACCCTCTATAGTCCGTTGCTGCGCATGTCCGGCGGTACGCAAGCGAAGCAAGCCCTCGACATTCTGCTCATTGCCTTGGCGCGGGCCGAACTGAGCGTCGAGAATGATGAAACAGCGAACTGGTATCTGACCCAGCGCGAACGCGCCTGGAGCGACTTCCTCAATGACGCCTATAAGGCGCTTCAACAGAAAATAGCCCCGGCCGACGAAGAATCGGCTGAGACGGATGACGACCAAGAAGGAGGTGACGCTGCGCTCGAAGCAGCGGAGTAGAATTTGCGCGGACGGCCGCACCAACGGCCGCCCGCCAGGCATTAAGTAAGTTACAGCTCGGGACCAGTGTCGGCGGCGGCCATGTGCCGCAATCAACCACGCTGCATCGGCCTTCAGCTGAATTGTCGAAGGTCTTTTGCAGCGAAAGGAGATCCCGCATCATGCGCGGCGTCAATCTGGATTCCCTCATCGTCTCGGCGCTCACCTGCCGCCCCTATAATCAGGCCCGGCTCGGCCGTGAGGCGGCGCTGTATGCGCGCCGCATCACCAACCGTGCGTGCCGCGACTTCCCTGAGGACCGTCACGAAGAGGTCTGCCAGGAAGCGTTCGTCGCGCTGTTCGCCGCGGGCGAGGAGGCGCTCGCCGGTACGACCGGCCGGGCGCTGTTCCGGAAGGCGGTCATCACCGCGATCCGCGCAGTCCGCCGCGACTATGCGGCGCCGGGCGAACGCACCCGTCGTTCGTCGCGCAAGGCACCCGCCATGCCGGCGCGCGTCGCAGCCGAACATATCGACGCGATCCCGGACGCCGACATGATCGCGAAGGCTACGATCCGCGAAGGGGAATACAGCCAGCTCGATTTCGATAGCCTGCCGTCCCCGACGGCGGCGGCGGAACTCGCGGCGATCGAATACAGCATCGACGCCGAGCGCATGCTCATCACGGCGCCCGCCGCTGTCGCGACGGCGCTGCGTCTCATCCACGTTGACGGCGAAATGGTGGGTGACGCGGCCGCAATGGTCGGTCTGAGCCGCTTCCAGTTCCACCGCCAGTTCAGCGCGTTCCAGGCGCGCTGGGCTTTGGCGGCCTGAGATGGCTGAGGGAGGAGCTTTGCGGGGGGCGGGCATCGGCGCAGTGCTCGCCGCCCAGCGCGCTTATGCCGAAGCGAGTCGCGAGCGTTCCAAATTTGGCCTGATGGTCCCGGAAGCCTTCGTTCGTGGCATCCGGGACCTTGGCTATCGCAGTAATGGCGACGCGATCGCCGAACTGATCGACAATGCGCTGCAGGCCTTCGCCGACCGCATCGACATCACCTTCGGCTATGACGGCACATCCTCGGTCAAGAAGCCGACCCAGGTGGCTGTCATAGATAACGGCCACGGGATGGAGCCCGACATGATCCGCATGGCCGTGATGTGGGGAGGCACGCATCGTGAGAATGACCGCAACGGGCTCGGCCGCTACGGCTACGGACTGCCCTGCGCCTCGGTTAGCCTGGGTCGTTGCTTCACTGTCTATTCAATGGTGCCGGGCGGTGCACTCCACGCCGTGACGCTCGACCTCGATGCGCTTGCGGACGGCGCCTACACTGATCGGTCGGGAGATATCGTCGTCCCGCCAGCGGTACCGGCGACGTTTCCGGACTTTGTCGTCAGGCAAATTGCAGCAGCTCATCCCGGGGGGTGGCGGTCAGGAACCGTGATCCTCATAGACAAACTTGACCGCCTGGAATGGTCGACGGCGCAGGGCCTTCGCGACAATCTATGCCGTCAGTTCGGCGTTACCTACCACAAGCTGCGCAACGAAGCGGCCCTCTACGTCGATGATGATTATGTCGAACCGATCGATCCGCTATTCTTGACGCCGGACTTCCATCTTTTCGAACATGACGATGACCGCGCCTTCGCGCTCAACCCGATCCGGGTCGCGGTACGCGATCCCGATGACGGCAGCTACAGGGGCGCGATGACATTGCGTTATGCTTGGTTTCCGCCGAGCTTCGGCTCGATCGATAAGGCCCGCGATGCGGTCGGGCTCAATGCCAATCCCCGCTTCGCCATCCTCAAGGACTATCACGGCATCATTTTCAGCCGGAACGGGCGCCTGATCGACGTCCAAACGCGCACGCCCTGGACGAGCTTCATCAACAACGACCGCTACATCAAGGTTGAGCTCGAATTTTCGGCAACCTTGGACGAAGCGTTTGGGGTGACAACCTCGAAGCAGCAGGTGACCGTCTCGCCTTTCATCTGGGATTTACTCCGCCACGCCGGCTTGCCGAAGGCGATCGAGCAACTGCGCGGCAAGGTGAAGGATGCCAAACTCGCCAGGCGATTGGCGGCACTCGCCCCTCGGCCCGGCGAGCAGACGCTGTCCGAACGGGCCATGGGGCAGACCGCCAACTTGGCGCGGCCCCGCGAACATCAATATGACCTTGGCTTGCGTGCCTCGCCATATCGGCTGCGGTTCGAAACCGCAGCCGACGCGCCATTTTTCCGGATCGACCGCACGGGCAGCGCGAGAACGCTCCATCTCAATACCGCCCACCGCTTCTATGAGGATATCTACGAGGCGCCCTCATCAACGCAGGAGTTCCGCACCGCGCTCGAGATCCTTCTCTTCAGTTTTGGCGACGTCATGCTGAACGGTGGCGACCCGACGACGGCTGATGCGGCACAAGTACAGCTCTGGTCGCGACGGCTTGATCTCGCACTCGGAATGATGGCTGCTCATCTGGCCGACAGCGATGAAATCGATGTCGGCCCCCCAGCATGGAGCGATGGCGACTAGTCCCGGCCCGAACAATTTGCGATAAGGAGCGGGGCCATCGAAGCGGCCCCAATCTGATTCTGGAGGCTGGGTGTCCGCGAAAAGTACGTTATTTGGACCTGTCGGGTCGCGGGCCTTCTCCCCCTTCCTTGCGCCTAACGAACACCAGCGTCTTCAAGAAGTTATCGATTTCACAGGCAGGCCGGTGCCCGGCTTTGCCGACGAACTTCGCGCGCTCGCTCGCCGTTTCGTTGATGACGGCGAGACCCTCAAGCTGCGCGCGATTTGCCTGCTTCTCGCCGACCTGTTCGAGCAGGGTTGGCAGGTCGGTTCCTCGGAAACAGGTGCTTTTCGCTTCCAACCGCCCGGCCTGACCCGCGCCGGGGCCGAAACCATCGATGACATCAAGGACCGAGTCCGCCAAACCCTTCAGACCGCTCGTATGCGGCAGTTGGCAGAGCCATCGGTCCGCGCCTTTCTTGAGCGAACCGAAAGGCGCCGGATTCGCCACGGCATCAAAGGTTCTGTGATCGACGTGATCGACGACGGTGCGGACCTCGCCCGGGCGTTGAAAACGATCAACGAAGGTCCAGTTGACGGCCGCGAAGTCGCCCTCGCTGAGCTCGTCGCCCCGGTTATCGAGGTATGCGAGGCGGGCAAGCATTGCCCTGACACAGGCCTGCCGTTGATCGATATCTGGCGCTATTTCCGTCACACCTGGGCCCATGAATATCGCTCTATCCCGGGGCGCCAGATGCTGATTTTGATCCGGAACGCAGCGCGCCCCAACCGGCCGGTGATGGGTATCGCGATGCTGGCAAGCCCGGTCATGCGCCTCACCACTCGCGACCAATGGATAGGCTGGCTCCCCGACAGCGCCAAGGCGTTGCTTGAGGAAGGTTACTGGTCGGCAAGCGCATTCGCCGACGCGCTCTGGAAGCGGCTTGAAAGCTCGATCAGCCAGATACGCTGGGATGATCTCGCAACGCCGGGTGAAGTTCGCGCGCCTACAGAAGCAGTGGCGCTTCGACTGGAACAGCGCGCCGCTGGCGCCGCTGCCGCGCGCGACACCGAACTGCGGGCACATTTCGAATCTGAACGGGAGCAGGGCGACAATGTCCGTCCCCATCGCGGCACCCTAAAATCCGCATCCAGCGATTCCGATTGGCGCGCGGCCTCTGACGACCTTCTTTTCGTTCGCAAGCGCGCCGAAGGCATGTCCAAGCTGCTCTTTGCGAAGTATGTCTTCCAAGCCGTCAAACTTCGTCGTGCGCCAGCCAAGGCGTTGAAGGGCCTTTTCGAAAGCCGTGACGGCAAGCGTGCGCTCGACACGGTGCTCGCTGAATTTCGCAAGGCGGGCCTATCGAGCGAGGTCGCCGACGTCAGCATCTGCGGCGCCGCCCACCCCTACAATGAATTGCTCGCCGGCAAGCTCGTAGCGCTGTTGCTGGCGTCGCAGGAACTCCGTGACGCATACGCTGCGCGCTATGGTGGCCAGATCAGTGTTATCGCCTCACAGATGGCCGGCCGGCCGATCACCAAGCCGGCCAACCTCAAACTCATCACGACCACCAGTCTCTACGGAGTCGGCTCGAGCCAGTATAACCGGCTCGTGCTCCGGGCAGCCGACCACGACGGCCTGGACTTCGATCTACGCTGGGGCGCGATCGGCAAGAGCCTGACCGGTGGTTTCGGAACACTGCATCTTGGCCAGGAGACGGCACAGGCGCTGCGCAACATGGCGTTCCAGCGCCACGACGCGCGGCGCGTGAACAATCGCTTCGGCGAGGGAACCAGTCCGAGGCTACGGCAGATTCGCGAAGGTCTCGATGCGCTCGGCATCAAGAGCGACTCCATCCTGAATCATGCCACACCGCGCATCTTCTATGGTTGTGAACTCACACCGGGAGCTCGCAACGCGCTCCTTGGGCTGGCCCAGGAGAATGTGGCTGCACCTAGCGTAGCGGATATTGCCGCCGCATGGCGCCGTCGTTGGCTCAACAAGCGCGCGGCGCGCGAAGAGACGCTGAGCGCGCTCCGTCGCCTCGGCCCGACGAGCGTCCGCGCCACCCTCCATGCCGACGCGGACGGCCAGTTTCCCTTGCCAATCGACGCTGTCTAGGCGTGTGCCTTTCGGACACCGCGTTTGGAACGCTTCGCTCCCATCCCGCCGAAGTCCCCAGAGCGCTTACCCCCCCGTGCTCAATGACTTCGCCGGCACCAACCGGAACGCCCGAAGCGTCGCAACTTCTTCTGGATGGCGCGCCAGCACCTAGTGCCGAAGGTCATCATGCCACCGCTACTTGTGATGGCCATTGCTTGCATGCCGGGGTCGTACATCGATCTGCCGAACAGCCCCTGCTCTGCCGTCGGTAAGCACAACGATTTGCTTGTTGACCTGCCGTTGGGAGGACAAAGCGCCGCTTATCGCCGCCCTCTTTGTGGCCGAACGCTTTCCGTCGCATTCTTCCTATGCACTTCCAAATGTCGTAAGACGCGAGAGCCGCCCGGAGGCGGCTCTCTAAGTCATTGTTTTCGCCGGAAGAATGGTGCTGCCGGTGGGGATCGAACCCACGACCTCAGCCTTACCAAGGATGCGCTCTACCACTGAGCTACGGCAGCACTCACGCAGGGCCACTGGCCACGACGGAGGCGCGCCTATGTCCGTCGACC
>Ga0136846_1231818_pt1 | contig 25590 bp, 28 predicted proteins | sample HopSoiMetagenom2_FD_96841 | JGI IMG/M metagenome (GOLD analysis project Ga0136846, IMG submission 96841) | Grasslands soil microbial communities from Hopland, California, USA - 2 Assembly 2016 (version 4) | ecosystem: Environmental > Terrestrial > Soil > Grasslands | place: USA: Hopland... | reverse complement strand
GTTCGACGCGGTGCAAAAGGCCCAGGCCGAGGGCTATGACGTGGTGCTGATCGACACCGCCGGCCGCCTGCAGAACAAGCAGGGCCTGATGGACGAGCTCCTGAAGATCATCCGGGTGGTCAAGAAGGTGGACCCTGACGCGCCGCACGAGACCCTCCTGGTGCTGGACGCCACCGTCGGGCGCAACGCCCTGGCCCAGGAGAACATCTTCGGCAACCAGATCGGGGTCTCGGGGATCGTCATGACCAAGCTGGACGGCACGGCCCGCGGCGGGGTGCTGGTGCCGGTGGCCCAGGCCTCGGACAGCCCGATCAAGCTGATCGGCGTCGGCGAGGGGGTGGACGACCTGCAGCCCTTCGACGCCCGCGCCTTCGCCCGCACCCTGGTGGGCCTCGGGGAGACGGTGGCGTGACGAGCAAGACCAAGACCTACATCCGCATGGCGGTCGACTACGGACCCCTGGCGGTGTTCCTGGGCGCCCTGGCCACGACGCATGGCAATGCGGTGGCGGCCAGCTGGGCGGTGGTGATCGGCTCGGTGCTGGCCCTGGCGGTCGGCTATGCGCTGGAGCGCCGCGTCGCGCCCATGCCGCTGGTGACCGCGGTGATGGGCGTGGTGTTCGGCGGGCTGACGATCGTCTTCCACGACGACCGCTTCATCAAGATGAAGCCGACCATCCTCTACTGCCTGTTCGGCCTCTTCCTGCTGACCGGCCTGATCCGCGGCAAGAACCCGCTGAAGACCCTGATGGGCGACGCCTTCCACCTGCCCGACCCGGTGGTGCGCACCCTGACGCTTCGCTACGCGCTGTTCTTCTTCGCCCTGGCCGCGACCAACGAGGCGGTCTGGCGCACCCAGTCGACCCTGGTCTGGGGCTTCTTCAAGTTCCCGGGCGCGGCGGTGCTGATCTTCGTCTTCGCCCTGACCCAGATGCCGCTGATGATGAAGCACGCGCCGGACGATCCGCCGGCGAAATAGGTCCCGCAGGCGCGGCCGTTAGGCGCGCTTGGGGAAGGCGACGTTCGCGCCGCGCAGGTGCGGCGTAGCCAGGCGGTTGTAGTCCGCATCGGGCAGGCTGCCGACGATGAGGGCAAGGATCGTCGCGCCGTCCGCCTCGCGCGGCGGCGGCTCGTCGTACAGCCGACGCCAGAGCTCGGCCGCCTCGTCGTAGATTCGCTCGTCCCGTCCCATCATGGCTTTCACGCGCGGCGTTCAGCTGCCAAACCCGCGCGCCGCCCGGGACGTTCCGAAGAAATTATCGTTAATTTCGAGACTTAGGCGCGACAGTTAGACGCGGATGTCGATTAACGAGCCTGGCCGGAGTATCTTTTGAGGGGCTTCAGCGGGCGTATTTGCCGCCATCCGCTGGACCGGCGGGGACGCCGCCGGTGGCGCGGATGTCGCCACTGTGGCCGTGCTCGCCGCCGCCTGGGGCGCGCCGGTCCGGCCCATCGCCGCCTGGAAGAACGCGCGCTGCGCCGCCAGCTTGGCCGGATCGGCCGCAGCGCTGGGTTGCGGCGGGAGTTGCGGAGCGCCGGGGCGGATCGGAGTGGTCACGGTCGGGCGGCCAACATGGTTAACGGACGCCCCCAAACTGGCGTGCGCCCCTCAACGCCGGGTTAACGCGCCAGTTGGGCCAATCGCGCCGCCTCGGCTTCGTCCAGGGGGCCGGTGTGCTTGGCGATCACCTTGCCGCCACGGGCGACCACGTAGGTCTCGGGCACGCCGGTGACGCCGAACTCCACGCCGGCGCGGCCGTCGCGGTCCACCAGCACCTGGGCGTAGGGATCGCCCAGCCGGGTCAGCAGGGCCTGGGTATTGGGCGGGGCGTCCTTGAAGGCGACGCCGATCACCGTGGCCCCGCGACCCTTCAGGCCCATCAGCACCGGATGCTCGATCTCGCAGGGGGCGCACCACGAGGCGAAGAAGTTGACGATCACCGGCCCCTGGTCGGTGGCGGCCCGCAGGCGCACGGCCTGGCCGCCGGCGAGCTCGGGCAGCGTGAGGTCAGGCGCCATCTTGCCCACCAGCGCCTTGGGCTGGACCTGGGGGTCGCGGTGCAGGGCGTAGAAGTAGAAGAGCGCGCCCAGCGCCAGCAGCGCCACCAGCGGGAGGGCCGCCAGCCAGCGCCTCACGGCGCGGCCTTCTTCGCCGGGTCGGCGGGGGCCTTGCCCGAGAGCTCCTCGTAGCGGCGCTTCCAGCGGCGGCTGTGGCTGAGCGACAGGCCGATCAGCGCGGCGAAGACCACGCCGGTGACCAGATAGGCCGGCCAGATGAAGAGCGCATATTTGTCGGCCATGGTCAGCTGTAGGCCACCCGCAGCGCCGCCGCATCGGCCCGCCGCCGCCAGACCTCGCCCCGGATCCGCACCAGCCAGAGCGAGCCGAACGCCGACATCCACGCCAGGGTGAGCAGGATCACCGGCCAGTAGTAGACCGGCGCCAGGCTGGAGCCGCCCTTTTTGAACACCGAGGCGCCCTGGTGCAGGGTGTTCCACCAGTCGACGCTGAAGTGGATGATCGGCAGGTTGACCACGCCCACCAGCGCCAGGATGGCGCCCGCCCGCGCGGCCTTCTGCTCGTCGTCCAGGGCCGCACGCAGGGCGATGTAGGCGACGTACAGCAGCAGCAGCACCAGCACCGAGGTCAGCCGCGCGTCCCAGACCCAGAAGGTCCCCCACATCGGCCGGCCCCAGAGCGAGCCGGTGACGAGGGCCAGGAGCGTGAAGCCGGCGCCCAGCGGGGCGGCCGCCTGCGCCGCCGCGTCGGCCAGCACGTGCCGGAAGATCAGCGCCAGGAAGCTGGCCCCGGCCAGGCAGGCGTAGACGAACATCGACATCCAGGCCGAGGGGATGTGGATGAACATGATCCGCACCGTCAGGCCCTGCTGGTAGTCCGGCGGGGCATGGAAGCCGAGCCACAGGCCGGCGCCGGCCAGGGCCGCGGCCAGGAGGCCGAACATCGGCGCCGCCCAGCGCGAGAACGCCATGAAGCGTTCGGGATTGGACAGGAAGGCGGGCGCCCAGCTCATGGCTCTCGCATTAGGGCCGGCGCGTCCGCCTCGCAAGCGGCGCGGACGCCGCTCAAGCTCCGGGGGGCCGGGGCGGCATAGGCGGGACCGGGGGCGTCGGCGTCGGCGTCGGGGGCGTGGGCCACGACCGGTCGACGATCGGCATGACGTGCGGGACCAGGATCGGGCCGACGTTGGGGCCGGCGACCATGATCATCGGCATGGCGTCGAAGGCCTTCTTCTGACGTTCGTCGAGCTGGGCGTAGAAGGCGCGCACCGCGGCGATCTTGCGGGCCATCTCGGCCTGCTGCTGGGACAGCCGCGCCTGCATCTCGTCCAGCTTCTGAAGGGTGGTGCGGGGGTCGTCGCGGTCGATGCGCGACATGTGCTCGTGATCGTGCGCCGGCCGGGTCGCCTCCAGGAACGCCTTCAGGGCCGGCTCCTGGTCGGGCCGCAGCTGCAGCACGCTTGAGAGGGTCTCGGGGCGGCCGTCGCGCACGATGGTCACGTCGTCGCCGTCGTGGCGGTAGATGCGCAGCTCATGGTGTTCGTGCCGGGCCGCGCGGGCCGCGTCGCGGGCGTCGTCGTCATCGGCAGCGGAGGTGCGGGCGTCTTCGTTCGCCTGGCGGGCAGCGGCGCGAGCGTCGTCCTGCGGATCGGCGGCGGCGACGGCCACGGAGGCCGTGAGGGTCAGGGCGGCTCCGGCGAGGAGCCAGGTCAGGGGGGTCTTGGTCATGTCGGCGTCTCCCGATGGGTTCCCTTCGCGGCTCAAGCGGAGCCTTGAGCATGCGGCGGAAACGCGGCGGACGGGATTAAGCTTTGTTCATTCAGCGGCTTGCCGTTCTGGTCAGCCCGGCATCAGGCCAGCCTGGCGGTCAGGAGAGGGCGTTGCGGCAGGCGCCGGCCATGGCGAAGGGCCCCAGCGCCACCGCGCCCGCCGCATAGGCGCCGAGCAGGGCGAAGCCCGACGTCCAGGGCAGGCCGCCGGCGAAGGCGTCCAGGGCGCCGCCGCCGAAGATCACCGGCGGCACGAACAGCGGCAGGACGATCACCGCGGTGAGCAGCCCGCCGCGGCGGGCCCCCAGGCTGAGGGCCGCGCCGATCCCGCCGACGAAGGAGAAGGCGAGGCCGCCCAGGAGGGCGCAGGCGAAGATCAGCGGCGCCAGCTCCAGCCGCGCGCCCAGGCCGATGGCGGCGACCGGGGCGGCCAGGGCCAGGGGCGCGCCGGTGGCCAGCCACTGGCCGACGCACTTGAGGAAGCAGGTGAGCTCCAGCGGCTGGGGCGAGAGCAGCAAGAGGTCCAGCGCGCCGTCCTCGAAGTCCCGCTCGAACAGGCGCTCCAGCGACAGGAGGGTCGCCAGGGCCAGCGCCACCCAGGCCGCGCCGGGCGCGATGGCGGCCAGCCGCGCCGGCTCCGGCCCGATGGCTAGGGGCAGCAGGGTGGCGACACCGGCATAGAAGCCGACCGCCACCAGCGGACCGCCGCCACGGCCCCAGGCCAGCGCCGTCTCGCGCCGCAGCAGGGTGAGGAGCATGCTCATGCCGCGAGCTCCAGGCTCAGGGTCGGCAGAGGCAGCGGGTCGTGGACGGCGGCCAGGATCAGCCCACCCTGGTCCAGGTGGCGGCGCATCAGGCCGCCGAACACTTCGCGCCAGCGGGCGTCGAGCGGGCTCAGGGGCTCGTCGAGCAGCCAGAGGGCTCGCGGCGCCGCCAAGAGGCGCGCCATGGCGAGGCGCCGGCGCTGGCCGGCCGAGAGGCGGCGAACCTCCAGGTCCAGCAGCGGGACCAGCTCCAGCGCCTCGGCCGCGTCCTGTGCGCTGGCGGGCGTGCCGCCGCACCAGCTGACCCAGAAGGCCAGCTCCTCACGCGCCGTGCGCCCGCTCTTCAGCCCATCCGCATGGCCCACCAGGTGCAGCCCGTCCCCCCGGGCCACCTCCGCCTCCATGCCGCCGAAGCCGATCTCGCCGCCGTCCAGCCGCACCAGCCCCGCCACCGCCCGCAGCAGGCTGGTCTTCCCCGACCCGTTCGGCCCCGTCAGCGCACAAGCCTGCCCCGCCTCCAGCGCCAACGAGACCCCGGAAAACAGCAGCCGCCCCCCACGCCGAATGGCCGAGTCCTTGATGGCGAGCGCCGAGATCATCCGCGCGCCCAAGAATGAACCGCAGAGATCGCGGAGATACGCGGAGAGGAGCTTCGCATTTCAGAGGCCATTGGCGACGCGCGAGATTCCGTCCTTCAGCATTTTCACATTGAAATTCAGCAGATAGCCGAGGCGATATCGGCCGAGCTTCAAGTAGCTAAGTATCTGCGCGCGATGAATGTCATTCACCCGATCGACAGCCTTAATCTCGATCACGACGAGGTCTTCCACCAGAATGTCGAGGCGGTATCCGAGATCGATCCGCACGCCGTCGTATTCGACGGGCATCGCGACCTGACGTGCGTGATTCAGGCCTGACTTGGTGAGTTCATACGCCAGGCAGGCTTCGTATGCGCCCTCGAGCAAGCCAGGGCCCAGCGCGCGATGCACCTTGAGCGCACAGCCTAGGATTCTCTCGCCGATCAGATTCTCGTCCACGAACCCTCTGCGTGTCTCCGCGATCTCTGCGGTTTTCAAAACTGCGGTCGCAGTTGCATCAATTCACGTCTCCGGCCCAGCTTCCGCGAGCGCCACATGGACGCGCGGAAAGGGGCGGTCTATGAAGCGGCGGCCGCCGCAGCCGGAGGGGACCAACGCCGCGCGGGGACGAACGCTGTGTGTCCGTCTCTTCATGAGCGCGCGATCCTTCCAGGGTGTGTTGAGCGGCAGGGAACAGAGAAAGGATCTCCCCTCATGGCGTCCGTCGACAGCCTGAAAACCCGCCGTCAGCTGACGGTGGGCGACAAGACCTACGCTTACTACAGCCTCGCCGCCGCCGAGGAAGCCGGACTTTCCGGCATCTCGCGCCTGCCGATCTCGATGAAGGTGCTGCTGGAGAACCTGCTGCGCAACGAGGACGGCGCGACGGTGAGCCCCGAGGACCTGAAGGCCATCGCCGCCTGGGTCGACAACAAGGGCTCGGTCGAGCACGAGATCAGCTTCCGCCCGGCGCGGGTGCTGATGCAGGACTTCACCGGCGTGCCGGCGGTGGTCGACCTGGCCGCCATGCGCGACGCCATGACGGCGCTGGGCGCCAACCCCGAGAAGATCAATCCGCTGAACCCCGTCGACCTCGTGATCGACCACTCGGTGATGGTGGACTACTTCGGCACGTCCAAGGCCTTCGGCGAGAACGTCGAGCGGGAATACGAGCGCAACATGGAGCGCTACAACTTCCTGCGCTGGGGCTCGTCGGCCTTCAACAACTTCCGCGTGGTGCCGCCCGGCACCGGCATCTGTCACCAGGTCAACCTCGAATACCTGGCCCAGACCGTGTGGACCAACGCCGACGAGGGCCCGGAAGTGGCCTATCCGGACACCGTGGTCGGCACCGACAGCCATACCACCATGATCAACGGCCTGGCGGTGCTGGGCTGGGGCGTGGGCGGCATCGAGGCCGAGGCGGCCATGCTGGGCCAGCCGATCCCGATGCTGATCCCCGAGGTCATCGGCTTCCACCTGGACGGCAAGCTGCCCGAGGGCGCGACCGCCACCGACCTGGTGCTGACCGTCACCCAGATGCTGCGCAAGAAGGGCGTGGTGGGCAAGTTCGTGGAGTTCTACGGCCCCGGCCTGGCCAACATGACCCTGGAAGACCAGGCGACCATCGCCAACATGGCGCCCGAGTACGGCGCCACCTGCGGCTTCTTCCCGGTCACCCAGGCCACCATCGACTACCTGACCGCCACCGGCCGCGACCCGCAGCGCGTGGCGCTGGTGGAAGCCTACGCCAAGGCCCAGGGCATGTGGCGCGAGCCCACCGATCCGGATCCGGTGTTCACCGACAGCCTGGAGCTGGACCTGGGCTCGGTGGCCCCGTCCCTGGCCGGCCCCAAGCGGCCGCAGGACCGGGTGCTGCTGGCCGGCGCCGCGCAGGAGTTCAAGACCGCCCTGGCCAATGACTTCGGCAAGGCCGACAGCATGGCCGAGCGCTACAAGGTCGAGGGCGAGAACTTCGACCTGGGCAATGGCGACGTGGTGATCGCCGCCATCACCTCCTGCACCAATACCTCCAACCCCTCGGTGCTGATCGCCGCCGGCCTGGTGGCCAAGAAGGCCATCGAGAAGGGCCTGCGGGTGAAGCCGTGGGTGAAGACCTCGCTCGCCCCCGGCTCGCAGGTGGTCACCGACTATCTGAAGGCCGCCAAGCTGGACAAGACCCTGGACGCGCTCGGCTTCAACCTGGTCGGCTACGGCTGCACCACCTGCATCGGCAACTCGGGCCCCCTGCCCGAGCCGATCAGCGAGTGCGTGCAGAAGAACGACCTGGTGGCCGTCTCGGTGCTCTCCGGCAACCGCAACTTCGAAGGCCGCGTAAACCCCGATGTCCGCGCCAACTACCTGGCCAGCCCGCCGCTGGTGGTGGCCTACGCCCTGGCGGGCTCGATGCAGATCGACCTCGTCAACGAGCCGCTGGGCGAGGGCAAGGACGGCCAGCCGGTGTTCCTGAAGGACATCTGGCCGACCACCGCCGAGGTCACCGCCCTGCAGCGCAAGCACGTGACGAACAAGATGTTCGCCACCCGCTACGCCGACGTCTTCAAGGGCGACAAGAACTGGCAGGCCATCAAGGTGAAGGGCGGCCAGACCTACGCCTGGGACATGGGCTCCACCTATGTCCAGAACCCGCCCTACTTCACCGACATGTCGATGGACCCCAAGCCGGTGACCGACATCGTCGAGGCGCGGATCCTGGGTGTGTTCGGCGACTCGATCACCACCGACCACATCTCCCCGGCCGGCTCGATCAAGACCACCTCGCCGGCGGGTGTCTACCTGCGTGACCACCAGGTGCCGACCTCGGAGTTCAACTCCTACGGCGCGCGGCGCGGCAACCACGAAGTGATGATGCGCGGCACCTTCGCCAACATCCGCATCCGCAACCGCATCACGCCCGAGATCGAGGGCGGGGTGACCAAGCACTTCCCGTCGGGCGACGAGATGTCGATCTACGACGCGGCCATGCGCTACCAGTCCGAGGGCCGGCCGCTGGTGGTGTTCGCGGGCAAGGAGTACGGCACGGGCTCATCGCGCGACTGGGCGGCCAAGGGCACCAAGCTGCTGGGCGTGCGCGCCGTGGTGGCCGAGAGCTTCGAGCGGATCCACCGCTCCAACCTGGTCGGCATGGGCGTGCTGCCGCTGCAGTTCCTGCAGGAAGGCTGGCACAAGCTGGGCCTGACCGGCGAGGAGATCGTCACCATCCGCGGCCTGACGGAGCTTTCGCCCCGCAAGCAGCTGATCGTGGAGATGTACCGTCCCAGCGACGGCCGCATCGCCCGCTTCCCGGTGCGCTGCCGCATCGATACGCCCACCGAGCTGGAATATTTCAAGCACGGCGGCGTCCTGAACTACGTCCTGCGCAGCCTGGCGCGCCAGCCGCTGGCCGCCGCGGCCGAGTAAGAGACTTCAGGCCAGGGCCTTCGACGAGCCTCCGCGCAAGCGGAGGCTCTGTCATTTTGAACTACAGGCCATCACGGACCATCAGGGACTCGCGGCTTCGACGTCCGTGATGGTCCGTGGTTTCCGAGTCAGGACGGCGCGGCTTCGCGGCCTTAGTCGTGGAGGCTGAGGCCCTTGACAGTCTTGTCCACTGCCTTCTTGGGGCCGCGGATCGCGAGGCCGACGAGGTTCAGCGCGGCGGGGTCCTCCTCGGCGAAGACGGCGCGGTTGGCCGCGTCGTGGCCGGTGGCGAACATCGCCTCCACATAGGGCAGGATGGTCAGGCCGCGCTCCAGCGCCTGGCGATGCGCCGCCTGCAGGCCCGCCAGCGGCCCGCGGAACACCAGCACCGGCTGGACGAACATGCGCCCATAGGCGTGACCGCCCGCGTCGACATACGGCTCGCCGATCGCCTCGGGCGCGGCGGCGGCGATGCCGCTGGCCAGGAAGGCGGTGATGTTGAGCTTCTGCCAGGCGGCGAGGTCGTCGCGGACGACGATGGCGATCTTGGTGTCGAACATGGCGCAAGCCTTGCCGGCTCTGCGCCGCTCAGTCTGGAACATTTGTGCAGGCGCGGCGGTAGGCGGCGGGCGTCAGGCCGTAGGCGCGGCGGAACCAGCGGCCCAGGTGGCTCTGGTCGGCGAAGCCGGCGTCGGCGGCCGCCTGGGCCGGGGGCGTTCCCCGCGCCAGCTGCCGTCGCGCGGCCCGCAGGCGCAGCTGCACCAGGTAGGCGTGCGGCGACAGGCCCAGCTGGGCCTTGAAGGCGCGGGTCAGGCGGAACCGGTCCAGGCCGCTGGCGGCGGCCAGGTCGTCGAGCCCGATGTCGTCCTGATAGCCCTCGTGCAGGGCCGCGTGCGCCTGGGCGACGCCAGGCTCCCGCGTCGCCGGCGCAGGCGGCCGCGCCACCCCCGCCAGCGCCGCCACCAGGCCGTCCAGCGCCTGGTCCCGCGTCAGGCGGCCCTCGCCGGCGTGGACGGCCGAGAAGGCGCCGCGGATCGCCGCCAGCAGGCCGGCGTCCTCCGCCAGGGTGTGGCGGAAGCCGAGGTCGCCGCGGGCGCCATGCCGCTCCGCCTGCGCCCGCAGCCAGGCGGCGGGCAGGTACAGCATGCCGTAGGTGAAGCCCTCGTCCGGCGGGCTGCGGCCATCGTGCGGCTCGCCCGGCTCCATCAGGATCGCCCGGCCCGGCGTGCTGGTGACCAGCCGCCGGCGGCAGCGGAACTGCTGCACCCCGGCCTCGGTGAAGCCCACCAGCACCTCGTCATGGGTGTGCGGATCATAGGCGTGGCCGCGGAAATAGGCCCGCAGGCTCTCGATCCCGGTCTCGGGATCGCGCCGCAGCTGGATCCAGCGTTCGTCGCTCATCCGCGTCACCTTAGGGGCTGGGGCGCGCGCCGTCAGCGATCCAGGCGCGCCGCACACCGGATCCGGCTGTAACCTTGGCCGGCGTCTCCACGAACTAGATCGCATGACCCAGCGCCCCGTCCTTCTCGCCGCCGCCCGTCTCGCCGCCGCCCGTCTCGCCACCGTCCTTGCCGCCGTCGCCGGCGCGTCCGCCGCCCAGGCCCAGCCGGCGCCCGCCGGTCCCGTGGTGGTGGAGCTCTTCACCAGCCAGGGCTGCTCGTCCTGCCCCCCGGCGGACATCGCGGTCGGCAAGGTCGCGGACCGCCCCGACGTGATCGCGCTCTCGTTCAACGTCACCTACTGGGACCACCTGGGCTGGAAGGACACCTTCGCCCGGCCCGAGTTCACCGACCGCCAGATCGCCTATGCGCGGGCGCTGGGGGACGGCAATCCCTATACGCCCGAGGTGGTGGCCGGTGGGCGCGCGGCGGGCGTCGGCAACAGCCCGGCCGCCGTCGACCGGCTGATCGGCCAGGCCCGCACCCAGGCCCTGACCCGCGTCACCGCCGACGGCGCGCACATCACGGTGGCGGCCGGCGTCGCGCCCCGCCGCGGCGCCGACGTGTGGCTGGTCCGCTACGATCCGCGCGAGCTGCAGGTGCCGGTGAAGGCCGGCGAGAACGGCGGCAAGACCCTGCCCCAGCGCAATGTGGTGCGCAGCCTGAAGCGCCTGGGCGACTGGAGCGGCCAGGCGGCGAGCTTCGCCGCGCCGGCGACCGAGCCTGGCCTGAAGGCCGTGGTGCTGGTGCAGTCGAAGAACGGCGGCCCGATCCTGGCCGCCGCCAGACTCTAGGCCCGCGCGGGGCGGCCGGACCTCACCGAATGTTGGGATTGCCTGGCCTCCGATCTCCGCTTAAGTCGGGACGATGCGGAAGGCGGCGCTTCTCAGCCTGATCCTGCTCGCCTGTCCGGCGGCTTTGGCGTGGCCGACGGGAGCGTCGGCGGCGCGGGCCGGCGCTGGCAAGGCGCCCGTCCTGGTGGAGCTATTCACCGCCCAGGGCTGTGGCAAGTGCAAGGACGCCAACGCCTATTTCGGCAAGCTGGCCGACCGGCCAGGGGTGCTCGGCCTCACCTACTCCGTGGACTACTGGGACTACCTCGGCTGGGCCGACACCTTCGCCAGGCCGGAGTTCGCCGAGCGGCAGAAGGCCTATGTGGCCCGGCTGAAGCTGCGCGAGCCCTATACGCCCCAGGTGGTGGTCGATGGCCGCGACGAGGCCCAGGGCCTGAAGACCACCGAGGTGGACAAGCTGGTGCGCGCCGCTGCGGCCGCCCCGCGCGATCCGCCGGAGATCCACTTCGTCGGCAACCGGCGCGTGGACGTGGGTTCGGCGCGCGCGCCGAAGGGCGGCGCCGACGTCTGGCTGATCCGCTACGACCCGCGCGCCGTCGAGGTGGCGGTCAAGGCCGGCGACAATCGCGGCGAGACGGTGGTGGAGCGCAATGTCGTGCGCGAGATGACCCGGCTGGGCGCCTGGAAGGGCAAACCCCAGGCCTTCCGGCTCCCGCCGCCCGAGGAGGAGGGCCTCAAGACGGTGGTGGTGCTGCAGGGCCCCAAGGGCGGCCGGGTGCTGGCGGTGGGCCAGGCCAAGGGCTGACGCCGCGGCCTTGCGGACATGCGAGAGGGTCCGCGCGGCTGGAGAGTTCCGCGCGGACTGACGCTCGAGGAGAGTCTGGAGAGTGTCGGTTGGCCAGGGCCGATCCAGGGGGGCTGGGGGGGCTGTTCAGGATCCGGGACCAGCGTCTCCGACCAACCGACGCTCCCTATATCGGGGCCCGATCAGGCGGGGGCTGGACCGAAATAAGGTGATTTCGCGGCGCGGCGTTCTGTGACGGGCCCGCGACGGCGACGCGACGGCATGGTGAATTCCGGGGTGGCCCGACGCAGTTTTTTCGGTCTAACCTGACGGGCGATGGCCTTCGACCCGAGTTATTCGGCCCCGCGCGCGGCGGGGATTTTCTTCGAAAGACGCGAGTTCGATCGCCTGCTCCGCCTCTACGGCCGGATGGTCGCGGCCGGCGAGTGGCGCGACTACGGGATGGACAGCCTGCCCGAGGCGGCGGTGTTCTCCGTCTTCCGCCGGGCGTCCGAGGCGCCGATCTACCGCATCGAGAAGCGGCCCGCCCTGGCCAAGCGCCAGGGGGCCTGGGCGATCCTGGGCCATGGCGGCCACATCCTGCGCCGCGGCCATGACCTGGAGCAGGTGCTGCGCTTCTTCGACAAGGGCCGCCTGTCGGTGGTGGACTAAACCCCTGACGCGGTGAGGGCGGAGGCCAGCTGGGCGCGCAGGGCGTCGCGGTCGACCTTGCCGGCGGCGTTGCGGGGGATGGCCTCGGTCCAGGCGAAGCGCACCGGCGGCACCCGCGCGCCCGACGCCGTCAGCCGCACCAGCAGCTCGGCGCGCGCGATCTGGCGCTCGCCCGCCACCGCAATCCAGCACTCGTCCTCGCCCTTGGCGTCCGGCACCGCCACGGCCGCGGCGTCGCGGATGCCCGGATGTTCCAGCAGCGCGTGCTCCAGGACGCTGGGCAGCACCTTGACCCCCTGGATGTCCATCCGCTCGTCCAGCCGCCCCTCCACCACCAGGGCGCCGTCCGGCAGGCTCCGGCCCAGGTCCCCCGGACGGAAGAAGCCGCCTTGGAAAGCCTCGGCAGTGGCCGCGGGATCGTCGAGGTAGCCCCGTGCGGCGCGGTCGCTGCGGATGCGGATCTCGCCGGACTCGCCCTCCGCCACCGGCTGGCCATCGGGGCCGACGATGGCGATCTCCACGCCGGGCTGCGGCCAGCCGACCGCGCCGGGGGCCTGGTCCAGCCGGGCGGCGGGGCCCATGGCGACGCGGCCGGTCTCGGGCGAGCCATAGACCACCTGGACGTCGGAGCTCAGGCGCAGGCGGGCCTCACGCGCCACGGCGGGCGCGAGGAGTCCGCCGCTCACGAGGAGGCGCCACCCCGGCCGCGGCTCGAAGCCGGCGGGCAGGACGCGCAGCAGGTCGGAGAGCTGGACGGGAGTCAGGGCCACCAGGCCCGGCGGCTGGCGCTCCAGCAGGTGGGGCAGGTCGCGGCTCTCCCAGTCGGTGACCGCCGTGGCGCCCTGCGACCAGGCCAGGGCCGCCAGGACGAAGCCCAGCTCGGACTCCACGCCGAGGCTGAGCACCCAGGCCCCGAGGCGCCCGGCGGGATAGGTCGCGGCCGCGGCCAGCACCTGGGCCTCGAGCCGTCGCCAGCTGAGCGGCACGCGGCGCGGCTCCGCCAGGCCCGACGACAGCAGCACTCGCGCCAGCCCATCCGGGTCGCGGGCAGCGCTCGCCACCACGACGGGCGGCGCCGCGGCGGTGGCCTGGGTCCAGTCCGGCGACAGGCGCAGGGTCCGCCCGTCGGAGGGGCCGGCGCGCTGGCTGACGACCAGGTCGGCCTTGGCGTCGCTGGCGGGGGTGGAGGCGACGGCCAGGCGCGCCAGGGCCAGGGTCAGGACATTCTTGTGGTAGGGGGTCGCCGCCTCCACCGCCACCACGCCGCTGGCCGGTGAGAGCCCGAGGCCGCTGAGCCCCCCGGCGAAGCGGTTCACGTCGGCGTCCAGCTCGGCATAGGTCAACCGCCGGCGCGGCGTCAGCAGGGCCACGGCCCGCGGCCGCTGGCGCGCGTGGAAAGCGAGGTAGGCGTCGAGCATCGCCGCGAGGCTAGAGCACGCAGGCCGGCGCCAAAAGGCGGCAAAAGGGACAAGAGGGCGCCCACGAAAAACCCCGGCGGTCGCCCGCCGGGGTCCAGTCGTTCTGCCCTTAGGCGTTCCTAGCGGCGGTTGCCGAGGAACGAGAGCAGGAATTGGAACAGGTTGATGAAGTTGATGTAGAGGCCCAGCGCGCCGTAGTTGGTGGCGACCGCCATGGAGGCCTGGTCGCCGGCCAGCTGGTAGTAGGTCATCTTGAGGTTCTGGGTGTCGTAGGCGATCAGGCCCGCGAAGAGCAGGACGCCCACGCCGCTGATGATCATGCTGAAGCCCGGCGGGTGCCAGAACATGCCGATCAGCGAGGCCAGGACCAGGCCCCAGACGCCCATGATCAGGAAGCTGCCGAAGCCGGTCAGGTCCTTCTTGGTGGTGTAGCCCACCAGGGACAGGACGCCGAAGGCGCTGGCGGTGACCAGGAAGGTCAGGGCGACGGAAGTGTGGGTGTATTCCAGCAGCCAGACGCCGAGGCCGGCGCCGATCAGCGAGACCACCACCCAGTAGAGGATGCCGGAGGACTGGGCGCTGGCGTTGCGCATGAACATCGCGCCGACCAGCACGATGAGGGGCGCAAAGCGGATCAGCCAGCCCAGCGGCGTGAAGCCGGCCAGGGCGCCGTCAGGGGTGGTGACGTAGAGCAGCCGGGTGACGGGCTCGAACTCGACGGTCAGCCAGGCCAGGACGGCGGATAGAACGAGGCCCAGCGCCAGCTTGTTGTAGACGCCGAGCATGAAGCTCCGGAGGCCCGCGTCCACCGACATGTCGGCGCGATCCGCGGGGATCGTGCGCGCGTAGCCGCGGTTGAAGTCGCTCATGAGAGCAGGACCCTTGAAGTTGCGCGTCGCAAATCGGACGCCCCCGAAATATCGGTTCCCCGTGTGTCGTAAGCAAGGCCTTGCGGTACAGCTTGCCGAACGGGTTATCTGGCGCCGATGATCCGCCTGTTCGCCGCCCTCGCCATTCCGCCCGAGATCGGCCGGGCGCTGCAGGCCCGCCAGAGCGGGATCGAGGGCGCGCGCTGGCGGCCGCTGGAAGCGCTGCACGTGACGCTGCGCTTCTTCGGCGAGGTTCGCGAGGACGTGGCCCGCGACCTGGACGCGGCGCTGATGGCGGTAGGCGGGCGGCCGTTCGAGATCAGCCTGGCCGGCGCTGGCAGCTTCGCCGACGGGGACGATATCCACGCCGTGTGGGCCGGCGTGGCGGAGAGCCCCGAGCTGCGCCGCCTGGCGGAGGCCTGCGAGACCGCGGCGCGCTGCGCGGGGCTGAAGGCGGAGAAGCGCCACTACCGGCCGCACGTGACCCTGGCCTACCTGCGCCGGGCCGATCTGGCCGAGGTGGCGGCCTGGATCCAGGCCAACAACCTCTTGAAATCGCCGCCGATCACGATCGACCGCTTCGGCCTCTATTCCAGCACCCTCGGCAGCGAGGGCTCGCACTACCGCCTGGAGGCCGACTACCGCCTGGGCTGAAGCAGGGGATCGAACGGCTGGGCCGGCTTGACGCAACGGGGCGTCCGCTGCGGCTCCAGGGTGGCCCCGTCGGTGATCCAGCAGTCGTCGAAGACCGAGCAGTATCAGATGCGATAGCTCACCGCGGTCCGCTGCACGTTGAGCGCGGTCCAGACCTCGTGGTTCTGCGGCGTGTCCGGGAAGCTCATCATCGAGACCTCCTGGCCGGCGCGCAGCACGCCGAAGTTGGCGGTGGTGGACGAGGCGTAGCTCAGCATGTGGCCGCGCGCGGCGCAGCATTGGGCCAGAAGCTCGACCCAGCTGCCCATCCGCACGCCGCGGTAGAACACCTCGACGCTGTGGATCTTGGCCGGCCCGACGCCGGCGTTGGCCACGTCCAGGGTGATCACCGGCGCGCCGGCATTGTCCTGATTGCCGGTGGTGGTCTGCAGGAACGGCCAGGAATTGGCCTCCACCAGCCGCGCGTTCGCCTCGGCCATCCGCTCCATGGTGCGGCCGTGGACCATGGCCAGGACCAGGGAGACGATCGAGACGAAGAGCGCGGCGATCGCCACGGCCATGTCGACCACGCTGTGGCCGGTCTTGTGCGGCTCGCTGACCTCCGGCGTTTCGACATCCAGGCTCATCGGCGCCCCCGCGAATGACTGCGCCGGAATTAGCGCGGATCGGACCGCGCCGGAAGCGCCGCCGACGGATCAGGCCTCGACCGCGTAGTCCTTCAGGACGCCCAGCGGGACGATCGCCAGGGTCTCCTCGTGGGTGCTTTCCAGCACCACCTGGGGCGCGGCCCCGGCGTCCAGGGCCTCCTTCCAGCGCGGCGCGCAGAGGCACCAGCGGTCGCCAGGCTTCAGGCCGTCGAAGCCCAGATCGGGCCGCGGGGTCGAGAGGTCGTTGCCCATCGACTTGGAGAAGGCCAGGAACTCGACCGTCATCACGGCGCAGACCGTGTGCATGCCCACGTCGTGGGGGCCGGTCTCGCAGCAGCCGTTGCGGAAGAAGCCGGTGACCGGGTCCAGCGAGCACGGGACCAGCTCTTCGCCAAGCACGTTCTTGGCGCCGGCGTCATAGCGGATCGGACGTGTGGCCATGGGCCTATCCTAACCGCTAAGACTTCTCCCTCGCCAGATGCGCCAAGGAGCCTGAACGCCGCATGGAGCCCGCCGCCCGACCTCGCCGCAGCGTGCTGTACTTGCCGGCGTCCAATGCCCGTGCGGTGGACAAGGCCCGCGCCCTGCCGTGCGACGTGGTGATCCTGGACCTGGAGGACTCGGTCGCACCGGACATGAAGGCCGAGGCCCGGGCGGGCGCGGCCGCGGCGGTGCGCGAAGGCGGGTTCGGCGGGCGCGAGCTGGTGGTGCGGACGAACGGCCTGGATACGCCCTGGGGGGCGGAGGACCTGGCCATGGCCGCGGCGGCGCGGCCGGACGCGGTGCTGGTCCCCAAGGTCTCGGCGGCCCTGGACCTGGCGCAGGCGCGGGCGGCGCTGGGGTCCGGCCTGCCGCTCTGGGCGATGATCGAGACCTGCAGCGCCATCCTGCGGCTCGCCGAACTGGGCGCCGCCTCGATCGTGGAGGGCGTGGAGGCCTGGGTGATGGGCTCCAACGACCTGGCCAAGGAGATGCGCTGCCCGCTCACGGCCGAGCGCGAGGCGCTGCTGACGCCCCTGACCCTCAGCCTCATCGCGGCGCGCGCACACCGGCTGGCGATCCTGGACGGCGTGTTCAACGAGATCGCTGACGGCGATGGGCTGGCGCGCCAGTGCGCTCAGGCGGCGGCGCTGGGCTTCGACGGCAAGACCCTGATCCACCCCAGCCAGGTGGACGCGGCCAACCGCGCCTTCACCCCGCAGGCCGAGGCGGTGGCCTGGGCGCGGGTGGTGGTGGAGGCCTTCGAGCAGCCGGAGAACCGCGACCGCGGCGTGCTGAAGGTGGAGGGCCGCATGGTGGAGCGGCTGCATTTCGCCGAGGCGCGGCGGCTGATCGAGGTGGCGGACGCCATTGCGGCGCGTGGGCCGGCGTGACGGTGCGAAGGGCGCTTGTCGTCGTCGTCGCGGCCGGATTGGCGGGCGGCCCCGCGTTCGCCCAGGCGCCGCCGGCCGATCCCATCGACGCCCTGCTGCGCCATCGCCCCGCGGCGGTGAAGGTCATCCCGCCGGAGGAGCCGGACACGGCGGTGAACGGATCGAAGGTCGAGCCCGACGTGCCCGTTCCCCCCACTGCGCCGCGGCGGGCCGCTACGGCCCCGACCTCGGGGGCGCCGGTCAATGTCGAGGAGACCGGCAACAGCCCTGACGGGCCTGCGACGCCCGCCGACGTCGCCTACGACAACCGCATCCGCGCCGGGCTGGCCGCCGCCGAGAGCTTCATGGGTCCCCTGGACGGCGGCTGGACCCTCACCGGCGGCGCCGGCCGCGAGCTCTATGTCCTGCAGCTGGCCGACCGCAACGGCGAGGTGGAGGGCGCCTGGCGCGACCCGCGGCGCGCGGGCCAGGCGGGCAGCTCCGGCCTGATCGACGAGATCCGCCGCGACGGCGCCGACGTGCGCCTGCGCATCGGGGAGGCGACCGGCATCCTGCGCTCCGCCGGCGACGGCCGCTGGGCCGGCGAGCTCACCGAAGGCGGGCGCACCGAAAGCGTGAAGCTGGCGCGGCGCAATCCTTAGGCGGGTCAGAGGCCCAGGGTGATGCGGGCGGCCTGCAACGCCACGGCCAGGGCGCCGTCGGCATAAGGTTCGGCCGAGCCGACACCCCAGACCGGGCCCGGCCAGGCCGGATCGTCGGTCCGCCGGCCGACCACGTGCACGTGCAGCTGGGGGGTGACATTGCCCAGCTGTCCCACGTTCAGCTTCTGCACCGGCCGGCCCAGCGCCTGTCCGATGGCCCGCACCGCCGCGCTGGCCCGCACGATCTCCTCCATCAGGGCCGCGCGGTCGTTGCCCGACAGGTCCTCCAGCTCCCGCGCCGCCGCAATCCGCGGGATCAGCACGATCCAGGCGTAGCGGGCGTCGGCCTGCAGGCGGGCATGGCAGAGCGCCAGGTCGCCCAGGGCCTGCGAGGTGGCGGGGAAGGCGGGATCGAGCTGGAACATCGCCCCCTGCGCCTGCGGCATTGCAGCATGGGCGTCAACGGGCTAGAGCGCCCGCGACGAATTCAGCAAGGAGCAGCCTCCCATGGCGAAGAAGCCCATCCGCGTGGCGGTCACCGGCGCGGCCGGAAACATCGGCTACGCCCTGCTGTTCCGGATCGCCTCCGGCCAGATGCTGGGCGCCGACCAGCCGATCATCCTGCAGCTGCTGGAAATCCCCGTGGAAGGCCCGCAGAAGGCGCTGAAGGGCGTGGCGATGGAGCTGGAGGACTGCGCCTTCCCGCTGCTGCAGGACATGGTGCTGACCGGCGACGCGGACGTGGCCTTCAAGGACGCCAACTGGTGCCTGCTGGTGGGCTCCAAGCCCCGCGGCCCCGGCATGGAGCGCGCCGACCTCCTGAAGGACAACGGCAAGATCTTCATCGCCCAGGGCCAATCGATCGACCGCGTGGCCGCCGACGACGCCCGGGTGGCGGTGGTGGGCAACCCCTGCAACACCAATGTGATGATCGCCGCCAGCCAGGCCAAGCGCCTGTCGCCCGACCGCTTCACCGCCATGGTGCGCCTGGACGAGAACCGCGGCCGCGCCCAGCTGGCCAAGAAGGCCGGCGTCGACATCGGCGAGGTCAGCGAGCTGTTCATCTACGGCAACCACAGCCCGACCATGTTCGCCGACTTCACCCACGCCAAGATCGGCGGCAAGCCGGCCGCCGAGGTCATCGGCGACCAGGCCTGGCTGGAGACCGAGTACCTGCCCACGGTCGGCAAGCGCGGCGCGGCGATCATCGAGGCCCGCGGCCAGAGTTCGGCCGCCTCGGCCGCCAACGCCCTGGTCGACCACGTGCGCGACCTGGCCACGCCGGGCGCCGTGCACTCGGTGGCGGTGGCCAGCCACGGGCGCTACGGCTTCGCCGACGGCGTCTGGGCCGGCATGCCGGTGCGCTCGACCGCCAGCGGCTACGAGGTCCTGGAGACCTACGCCATGGACGACTTCGCCAAGTCGAAGATCAAGATCACCAACGACGAGCTGATCTCCGAGCGCGACACCGTGAAGGACATGCTGGGCTGAGCCCTTCCAGCGGGAGCCTCGCCGCGACCGGCCTCAGTTCTGGTCGCGGCTGAGCTCCTTCAGCTCCGAGATCCGCGCCTCGTAGACGTCCTCCACCGCCCAGCGGTCCTCGCGGGCGGCGGCGGCGCGGGCCTGCAGCCAGCGGGCCTGCTGGCGGCGCAGGGCGTCGGGCGGCACGCCGGCCGCCTCGGCGCTGCGGTAGGCCGCCTGCATCTGGCGGTCGCGCGCGCCCAACCGGCTGTCGGCGCAGACCAGGGCCTCGCCCGGATCGCTGGAGGCGCAGGTCGCCTTGGCCAGGCGCACGGGGCTCTCTGCGGTCCGCAGGGGCGCGGCGCGTGGCGCGGGCTTGGCGGCCTTCGACGCCTGGGCGGCCTGGGCTTCGGCCAACTGCAGCTCGTGGCGCCTCTGCAGCTGACGCGCCTCGGCCGCGATCCGCTTCGGGGCGGCCTTCATCGCCTTGACCAGGGCGGCGATGCGCGCGGCCTTGGCGTCCTCGCGGGCCTTTTCGCGGCCGGCCTCCAGTTTGGCCAGCCGCAGCTCCTCGGCCTTTTCCGCACGCGCCTGTTCCTGCGCCCTGGCCTCGGCCTTCAGCTTCTGGACCTTGGCGAGCTTCGCCGCCTTCTCCGCCTCGGCCTTGGCGAGGCGGGCTTGGCGGGCGTCCTCGGCGGCCTGGGCGCGCAGCTCCGCCTTGTGGGCCTCGCTCCGGCGCTGTTCGGCCAGGCGCTGTTCGGCCTTGTGCGCGGCCTCGGCCTTGGCCTGCGCTTGCTCGGCGGCCACGCGTCGCGCCTCGGCCTTCTTCTCCGCCGCGTCGGCCAGGCGCTGCTGCTCGGCGACCTTGGCCGCCTCGACGCGGCGGCGCTGTTCGGCCCGGGCCGCGGCGATCTTCGGGTCGGGCGCGGGCTTGGGCGGCGGGGCGAAGGCCAGCGCGGCCGGCGGCGGAACGGCCACGGCCACCGGAGCGGCCACCCGCACCAGGCCCGATGCCGGCCGGCGGGGCGCCATGGGATCCAGCGGGGCGACCTCAGGGGGAGCCGGCGTGCGCGCCGCGGGGCCGTGGGCCTCGTCGCGCGGCGCGTCGGCGGGCAGGACCTCCAGGGGCTGGCCGGGCGGCGACAGCGGCGCCTCGGCGACCACCACCTCCAGCGCCTTCTGCGGCGTGTCGACCTGCGCCGCCTTGGGGGTCTTCTCAGGCTCGCCGGGACTGGCCGGCCGCGCCCAGAAGCCCAGCAGCGCGCCCAGGGCGCATGCGCCCACCACGCCGGCGATCACGAGCCGGCCCGGTCCGGCGTCGGCCCGACCCTGGCTAAGCGGTTGTGGCCCAGTCAAGCCCTGTGGAGCAGCGATCCCCGCTTGCTCAGCGGACGGTGGCTCCGGCAAAACCTCGTGCGACATCAGCGACCCTTCGACTTAAGGGTCCCTCGACGCAACGGACAGGGATCAGCTTTCGCGCACGCCCATGCGCGTCTTGGCTTGCCCCCAACCGATGCTCTCTCTCCCGCCGCCAGATTGAGGCCAAAATCGTGCCAAAGCCAAGTCCCACGCTTGAGACCAAACGCCTCATTCTGCGTCCCCCGGTTGCGGAGGACTTCGAGCCCTGGGCCGCCTTCGCTGCGGACCCCGAGGTCGGCCGCTACCTGGGCGGGCCGCAGGGGCGCGAGGCGGCGTGGCGGCAGATGTGCGTGGTCACCGGCGCCTGGACGGTGCGCGGCTTCTCCATGTTCTCGGTGATCGAGGCGTCCACCGGCCGCTGGATGGGCCGGCTCGGACCGTGGCAGCCGGAAGGCTGGCCGGGGACCGAGGTGGGCTGGGGCCTTTCCCGCGAGGCCTGGGGCAAGGGCTATGCCTCGGAAGGCGCGGCCGCGGCCATCGACTGGGCCTTCGAGACGTTCGGCTGGACCGAGGTAATCCACTGCATCGATGCGGACAACGTCAACTCCCACGCCGTGGCCCGGCGGCTGGGCTCGCGGCTGCTGCGCGAGACCACCCTGCCGCCGCCGCTGGATTGGCCAGTTCAGATCTGGGGCCAGTCGCGGGAGGAATGGTTCGCCCGGCCGCGATAGGCGGGTCGGCTAGATCCAGCCGCGGGCGCGCAGTTCGCCGGCGTAGGTGCGGCTGACCGGAACCTCGGCGCCGTCCTTCAGCGTCAGGGTCGCCCGGCCGTCGCCGCGGCGCGCGCCGACAATCGCGTCGCGCGCGACCCACCAGGAGCGGTGCACCTGGGCGCCCTCGATCCCGTCCAGCTCGGCTACCGCGTCGGCCAGTCGCAGCAGAATCAGGTCCTGGCCCTTGGAGGTGTGCAGGCGCAGGTAATGGTCCTCGGCCTCCACGGCCCAGACCTCCCCGCCGCGCAGCTTCAGCGGCAGGCGCTCCAGGAACTTGGGCGGCGGCGGCGCGGCCGGCAGGGCCGCAGCGCCGCGCTGGGTCGCCAGGCGCACCGCCAGCAGCGACGAGCCGATGCAGATCAAGGCCACGTACCAGAGCATCTCCGGCAATGTGGAGGCGGGCAGGGGCCGGCGGGCCTCCAGCGAGGCGATCACCCACACCACCGCCAGCATCGGCGGGGTCATGATCAGGCCGGTGGCGAGGGCGGAGCGCCAGAAGTTGGACGACCACAGGCCGAGGCGCGCCGCGAACCGCGAACTGGCCACGCCGGTGAGCGAGCCCAGCCAGGAATAGGCCATGACGTAGGCGCCGCGCTCCAGGATCTTCAACAGGGGCGCCCGCCAGGCGCCCAGCAGGGTCACGAAGATCCCCACGCCGGTGGCGATCGCCAGCACCCGCAGGACGGTGCGCAGGCTCAGGGGCTCCGGTCGCGAAGCGTGAACGGCGGGCGTCGGCGTTTCGCGAACGGCGGGCGGAAGTCCACGCAAGCTGTGCTGCACGCCCTCGGCGGCTCCGGCAATGAGGCGGTCATGGAGCGCCGAGGCGCCAACCTGACCGGAGATAAAGGATGTCGTCCGTTTCGCAAATGTCCGCCCGCCCGCCGTCGGGCTTCGCGCGCCGCTTCGTCATCAGCCTGGCGGCGATCGCCGGGATCGTGGGCGTTTCCCTTGGCGGCGCCTTCAGGCCCATCGCCCAGATGGCGGCCGCAGCCCACCCGCACGCCCCGAACCTGGCGCTGTTCGCGCACCTGCCGCTGGCCATCAAGATCCACCTGCTGGCCGCCCTGGCGGCGCTGGCGCTGGGCGCGGTGCTGATGACCCTGCGCAAGGGCCGCACCTTCCACCGGGTCGCCGGCTGGGTATGGGTGGCCCTGGTGTCCACGGTGGCGGGCGCGTCGATCTTCATCACCAGCCTGAACCACGGCCACTGGTCGATCCTGCACCTGTTCACCGGCTGGACGCTGCTGATGCTGCCCCTGGCGGTGATGTGGGCCAAGCGGCACGAGGTGGCGCGCCACCGCCGCACCATGATGGGTCTGTTCTACGGCGGCTTCGCCGTGAACCTGTTCATCGCCTTCATTCCGGGTCGGACCCTGTGGACGATGTTCATGGGGTGACCAATCGCCGTCTCGCTTCCGCCATCAGTCCGGTGCACAAAGGCGTGATCGCGTTCGACCCCCCGGAACCATGGCCGACCTCATCTTCCACGACCCGAGCGGGCGCCGCTCCCGCCGCGTGCGCCTCGTCTCGGGCCTGCTCATCGCGCTCGTGCTGCTGGTCGGCGCGGGCTTCTTCGCGACCCTGGCCTTCGCGCCGCGCCTGCCCAGCCTGACCCTGAAGGACCCGCACGTGCTGCGGGCCCTGCACCAGGAGACCGCCAAGGCCCTGAAGGGCCGCCGCGCCTGGAACCGGATTCCGCACCCGGGCAGCCTGGCCGCCGGCGGCCCGGCGCGGCCGCTGGCCGTCGGCTTCTACGTCTCCTGGGACGAGACCTCGCGCTCCTCGCTGCGCGCGCACGTCGACCAGATGGACGTGGTCTCGCCGCAGTGGGTGGGGCTGACGGACCAGCCGGGCGTGCTGGATGTGACCAAGGACCCTGAGGCGCGCGCCATCATCGCCGCGGCGAAGGACCCGCCGTCGCTGCTGCCGGGCATCTACAACGCCAAGAACGGCGTCTGGAACGGGCCGCAGGCCGACCGCATGCTGGCCACCAAGGCCAACCGCTCGGCGATGATCGCCCAGCTGGTGGCGCTGGCCAAACAGCAGGGCTACGCCGGCTACGTCTTCGACCTGGAGGGGCTGTCGGACGCCAGCCTGGCGATCTATCCCCAGTTCGTCGCCGAGACCCGCGCGGCGCTGAAGCCCCTGGGCCGCGAGGTCTGGGTGACGGCGCCGTTCGCCGACGACTCCTGGCCGCTGAAGAAGCTGCAAGCGGCCGCCGACGCCCTGGTCCTGATGGCCTACGACCAGCACTGGGGCACGGGCGATCCTGGCCCGCCCGCCGGCCAGGACTGGTTCCAGACCCAGCTGGCCGACCGCATGAAGCTGCTGGACCCCTACCGCACCGTGGTGGCGCTGGGGGCCTATGGCTACGACTGGGTGATGCCGGCGAAGGGCCAGAAGGGCAGCGCCAATGCGGTGACCTACACCGAGGCGACCCAAATCGCCCACGACAGCGGCGCCCAGGCGGCCATGGACCCGGCTTCGCTGAACCCTACCTTCCAGTACGTGGACGACAGCCAGCGCCACCACGTGGTCTGGTTCCTGGATGCGGTGACGCTGCACAACCAGATCAATGTGGCCGACGCCTTCCGGCCCATGGGCTATGCCCTCTGGCGCATGGGCGGCGAGGATCCGCTGGCCTGGACGATCATGCGCCACGACTACGGCCGCGCGCCCACCAACCAGCTGTCGGACCTGACGCCCGGCCAGGACGTGGACTTCGACGGCACGGGCGAGGTGCTGAAGGTCACCGACATCCCGCGGGCCGGGCACCGCAACCTCAACATCGAGCCCAACTCGGGCATGATCACGGGCGAGGTCTACGACGCCAACCCGACGAGCTACGTCATTCAGCGCTATGGCGCCCATCCGGGCCTGGTCGCCATCACCTTTGACGACGGCCCGGACCGCCGCTGGACGCCGAAGATCCTCGACATCCTGAAGGCGAGGCACGCCCCGGCGACCTTCTTCGTCATCGGCAAGAACATGTCCAACAACCCGGACATCGTCGCCCGCGAGGTGGACGAGGGCCACAATGTGGGCAACCACACCTGGACCCACCCCAACATCGGCGAGGTGCCCGTCGCCGAGACGGCGGTGGAGCTGTCGGCCACCCAGCGGCTGTTCGAGACCATCACCGGGCGCTCCATGCGCCTGTTCCGGCCGCCCTACTTCGGCGACGCCGAGCCCTCCACGCCACAGGAAGTGGCGCCGCTGCTGGACGGCCAGCAGCAGGGCTACATCTCCGTCGGCCTGCGCATCGACCCGGACGACTGGAAGAAGCCCGACCCCAAGCACATCATCGACACCACCCTGAAGCGCCTGTCCGACACGGTGCGGCCTGGCCAGGTGGTGCTGCTGCACGACTCCGGCGGCGACCGCAGCCGCACGGTCGAGGCCCTGCCCGGGCTGATCGACGCCCTGCGCGCCCACGGCTATCGGCTCGTCACCATCGGCGACCTGGCCGGCATGACACCGGAGCAGGCGATGCCGGCGGCCCAGCGCGGGTCGCTGGAGCTGCTGCTCGACCGCATCGGCTTCGGCTTCTTCCACACCGTGGACGACGTGCTGCGCGGCCTCTTCATCACCGCCATCGCGCTGGGCGTGGCGCGCCTCTTGTTCCTGTCGATCCTGGCCCTGGTCCATACCCTGCGGCAGAAGGCGCCGCCGATGCCGGATGGCGACACCGGTCCGCTGATCAGCGTGCTGATCCCCTGCTTCAACGAGGAGAAGGTGATCGAGTCCTCCGTGCGCCGGATCCTGGCGTCGGAGTGGAAGAACCTCGAGATCCTGGTGCTGGACGACGGCTCGTCCGATCGCACGTCCGAGGTGGTGGGCAAGGCCTTCGCCGGCGAGCCGCGCGTCACCCTGATGACCTTCGAGAACGGCGGCAAGGCGCGGGCCCTGAACCGCGGCCTGGCCAAGGCGTCGGGCGACATCGTCGTGGCCCTGGACGCCGACACCCTGTTCCCGCCCGACACCCTGCCGCGGCTGGCCCGCTGGTTCGACGATCCGCGGATCGGCGCGGTGGCCGGCAACGCCATCGTCGGCAACCGCCGCAACCTGATCACCCGCTGGCAGGCGCTGGAATATGTCACCGCCCAGAACCTGGAGCGGCGCGCCCTGGCGGCCCTGGGCGCGGTGACGGTGGTGCCG
>Ga0136846_1218463_pt1 | contig 25592 bp, 26 predicted proteins | sample HopSoiMetagenom2_FD_96841 | JGI IMG/M metagenome (GOLD analysis project Ga0136846, IMG submission 96841) | Grasslands soil microbial communities from Hopland, California, USA - 2 Assembly 2016 (version 4) | ecosystem: Environmental > Terrestrial > Soil > Grasslands | place: USA: Hopland... | reverse complement strand
TCACCGGCTCCATAATTCCCTTCGGGGATGGATCCATGGAAACCAATATAACTCACGGGGTGGTCCTCTACCATCACCGCCAATCTTTTATCCGTAGGGTTCAATGAAGGTCCTTTCGGCACAGCCCAGCTTTTCAAAACACCATCCATCTCCAGCCGGAAATCATAATGCAAACGGGTTGCGTCGTGCCTCTGAATAACAAACCTTTTTTTGCTCGTTCGCTCAAGTTTTGGTCCGGGCTCAGGTGTCTGTTTAAAGTCCCTCTTCCTTTTATATTCTAAAAGCGCCATCAGGATGCTTTTCGTTTATTGGTACTCAAGCTGGCTTTAAGTTGATCCATGAGATCCTGTGATTTTGAATGCACAACTTTCATGGTTGGAGCAGTGATCTTCTTGCCTTTTGCCTTAGCCTCTATCACTTTCATTAACTGGTCAGTATATGTATCCTTATACTTCTCAATTTCAAATGGACCGGTTAGTTGCTCGATTAGAGCTAGTGCCATTTTTAATTCATTTGGCTTGCTTTTATCCTCAGGTAGTTTGAGGTCTTTATGATCCCTGATCTCTTCTGCGAAGCGCATTTTGTTCAGAACAAGAACGTCTTCCATGGGCCGTATCATACCTATCGCCTCCTTGGTTCTCATCACGTATGTACCGAGTCCAACTTTTCCGCTTTTTTCCAATGCATCTCTTAGTAATGCATATGCTTTCGTGCCTGTCTTTTCGGGCTCGAGGTAATAAGGCGTTTCATAGTACACGGCGTCGATCTCGGCCACGTCTACGAATTCAGCAATCTCAATAATTTTCGATTTTTCGGGGCTCGCCTTTTTGAAATCCTCATCGCCCAGGATCACGTACTCGCCATTATACTTATACCCTCTTACGATGTTTTCCCACGCCACCTCTTTGCCAGTCTTTTCATTAACCCGCTGAAACCTTATGTTGGAGTGGTCTTTCTTATCCAACATGTCAAGGTCGAGGGAACTGTCCTGTACTGCGCTGTACATTTTGACGGGGATGTTTACCAGCCCAAAGCCGATGGCGCCGGTCCATATTGCTCTCATAAACCAAGGTTTTTATTCGAATGAATCATTAAACTTTTGTGCCAGCTTACTCAATTTGATGCAATTTCTCCACCCCACATTGTTGACTTGCTTCCCCGTTTACGCCACATCTAACTGCTTTTCCGTTTAAAAAACTTAGGTATGGCATTTGGATACAATAATGTGTCGCCGATATGGCTACTATTTCTAAAAGTATCTAACCGATATAAAGTTTTTTTTAAGAGGACGGTTCCTTTGGGGTTACGGGCTACCTACTATAGGTAGCCTTTTTTTATTTCAACTTGTCAAAAGTAATAGTGAAAGACGTCCCTTGGCCCACCTTTGATTGCACTTCAATGGAAGCCTTATGCGCCTGCAAAATGGTGAGCGTTGATGCGAGCCCCAAACCCATTCCATTTCTTTTCGAAGTAAAATAAGGTTCAAATAAGCGAGACAGGTCTTCTTCGTTAATTCCGGAGCCATTGTCCGCAATATTGATGATGTGCTTAACATCAGAACTGGAGACGGAGATATTAATGTTACCCGGCTTTTGTGTTATCGCTTCCACCGCATTGATAACGATATTCAGAAAAGCGATCTTTAATTTTTCCCTATCTGCCATAACATAAGCGGGCTCATCGGAATAGCTGACATCAAGTTGTATTTGCCGAAGCGTGATGCGGTCAATAGCGGCGGCAATCGTATCGTCCATGATACCTTGCAATGGATGTTTTTCCATAACGAGCTCAACGGGTCTTGACGAGTCTAACAGTTCAGTGATCAACCCTCCAATCCGCTTGCTGTTTCGCTGGATGATTTCTAATAAGAAATGATTATCGTCCTTATGAATTAAATGACTCAGTTGGTCAACGGACAGGTTAATATTGTTCAGCGGGTTTCTTACCTCGTGGGCAAGGGTTCTCACCAGCCTGCCAGCAGCAGCCAGTTTCTCCGCTTGCAACGTAGCTTTCTCTGCTCTTTTCAGGTTGGTAATGTCATGAATGATGCCCTGGATGAAAGTTGATCCGTCAATGTCCGTTTCAGCAGAAGCAGAAAGTATACAACTGATCGTGGCTCGCTGCCTTGTAAGCATTTCAACCTCCATATCATTCACTTCTTTTTTCTCGCGGAGCAGGTTCAGATATTTATCGCGACTGGTTTCACTTGTTATAAGGTCAGCAATTCGTAACTCCTTAAGTGATTCCTTTGTGTATCCCAGCAATTTGCAAGTTGCAGTATTCATATCAACGAAGTGGGAGTCTTGATTGGTAATGTATACAGCGTCTTTTGATCTTTCAAAAATGCTGCGAAATTTTCTTTCATTCGCCTTAAGCGCCTTCAGGGAAGCTGAACGATCAAGCGCATAACGAATACATCGTTCCAATTTTTCAGATGTGAGTTCAGTCTTTATAAGATAATCCACTGCCCCGGCCTGCATTGCTTCCATGTCCACCTTGTAATTGCCCTTCCCTGTCAGGAGCACGATTGGTTCGTCACAATGAAAACTCACCGCTTCCTTTAACAGCTCAAGGCCCGTTTTTATTCCAAGCCTATAGTCAACAAAATATAAATCGTAATTGTGGTTCTTCATGTGAGTAAGCGCCTCGAGGTAATTGAAACACCAATGAAGAACAAAGCGATTGGGATGAATACCTCTTATGTAATCACTGATGATGAAAAAATCATCTTCGTCATCATCCACAATGAGGATTTTTATCGATTGGTCAGGCGATAACATTTTTGGTTTAGGTTATAAACGAGCAATGGCCTTTAAAAAAATCACTGCAAGGTATTGAGAGTACGGATTGATAAAAAGCCCACCTCATCTTTAATCATGAAGTGGGCCAGATTTCTTATTTGCGGTTATATAACTAACCTCAATGATTGTTAAATTCCCTATACTGCTTCATCTTGTTGTATAGTGTCTTCCTGTCGATGTTCAAAAGCTTGGCAGCTTTGCTTTTATTAAAATTCACTTTCTTCAACGCTTGCAGGATCATTTCATACTCCGCATCAATGCTAGCCTCCTTAAATGTAAGGTCCGAGTTTGAAAACCTGGTTGTTTCAGGCATGACGAGTGATACAGGATTAACTGAAGATGCGGCTGCGGGTTCCGGCGATGAGTCAAACTGCAGTTTATTAAAGTTAGAGATCTCGAACGGCAAAGTTTTCGCTTCTACCAATTCACCATCCGTCAGGAGGGTAGCGCGTTTGATAACGTTTTTCAATTCACGAAGGTTACCATGCCAAATGTAATTCCGGAAAATGTTTTCAACTTCCGGGCTGAAGTCGCTGATGTTTTTACCCAACTCCAGATTGGTTATTGCGAGGAAGTGCCGCGCAAAAGTCATGATGTCATCTTTTCTTTCTCTTAACGGCGGCACATCAATGCTGAATTCATTGAAACGATGGTAAAGGTCTTCGCGAAATTTACCCTTGCGGGTAGCTTCCCAAAGCTTTTCATTACTTGCGATGATGATTCGAACGTCAAGGTCGATGTCCTTGAGGCCTCCAACTCTGCGCATTTTTCTTTCCTGCACAACGCGCAAGAGAGACACTTGAATATCGTACGAAAGATTGGCTATCTCATCCAAAAAAATGGTTCCTCCGTTCGCCATTTCAAAGCTTCCCATCTTTTGTCCTATTGCACCCGTAAAGGACCCCTTTTCATGCCCGAACAGTTCACTGCCGGCCAATTCTTTGGATAAGGCCCCGCAGTCAATCGCCACAAAAGGTTTGTCCTTCCGTTTGCTTCGTTTATGAATTTCGTTCGCGATCACCTCTTTTCCACTTCCACTTTCGCCATAAATAATAATGCTGTAATTGGTGGGTGCCACCAGGTTGATCTGTTTCAAAATATACTGAAACGCCGCACTGTCACTAAAGACTGGCTCGTCGGGATTGATTGGCACCGTCGATTTCTTTTCTTTGCGATCGTCAATTACTGGTTGTTGCGTAGTAGTAGACGGAGCCGCCGCTGCAGGTGCGTTGGGATGCACTGGCGCTGAATGATCGCCTTCCAATGCTTTGCGGATGGTGACAAGTATCTCATCCGGGAACAATGGCTTGGTTACATAGTCATACGCACCAAGCTTCATTACTTCCACTGCTGTCTTAATATCGCTGTAGCCTGTAATAATAATTACAGGTACACGCGGATATTTCTCTTTAATCTTCACGAGTAAAGCCTTTCCGTCCATATCCTCTAGCCTGAAATCGGTCATCACAAGGTCTGGAACAAAGGTCTCAAGTATGTTCAAAGCCTTTTTTCCTGAATGTGTTTCCAGTACTTCAAATCCGTAGCGCGATAGAAAACGTTTCAGCAACGAACAAATATCCGGGTCGTCGTCAATAACAAAAATTTTGGGCATTTTTAAAGTTTCAGTTCGAATTTATATTGTTTGCTCGAAAAATTATGCCCACAGGGCCCGCATTTGCGCAACAGGGATCTGCATCATCTCCCTGTACTTTGCAATTGTTCTTCTCGCTACCTTGATGCCGCGTTGCGACAACACGTGTACGAGTTGTTGATCAGTATAAGGTCTCGACTTCTCTTCGTTTTCGATAACTTCTTCAATTGTACTTTGGATTACTTTGTTACTGATCACTGCCCCTTCCTGATTAGTGATGCCTTCGGTAAACAGGTCCTTCAATAGCAGCGTTCCAAACGGGGTTTCAATATACTTGTTACAAGTTATACGGGACACGGTGGAAATATCAACTCCTGTAAGATCGGCAATGTTCTTTAGGATCATTGGCTTCAGTAGCTTGATATCACCCTCCATGAAATATTCATATTGCTGTTGCAAAATGGCCTTCATCACTTTCAACATTGTGGATTCTCTTTGCCTGATGGCGCTAATGAACCACTGAGCAGATTGCAATTTATTTTTTAGATATTGGCAGGTTGCCTTATCAGTCTTACCATTCTTTTGCGTTTCCTGGATGGTTTCCATCCACGTCGGGTTTAGATAAAGGGATGCCGAGCGCTGGCGGTATAAGGAGACGTCAAGATAATTTCCATCTCTGAAAAGGAGGAAATCCGGAACAATATTATTATTGACAGCAGTGCCCGGATTTTTTTCAGTGATTGGTTTAAGGTTGAGCTTTCCGATCATTTGCAAAAGGATCTTCAGCTCGTCCTCATCAATCTGCAGGCATTCCATGATTTTATCCATGTGCCTGCTGCGAAGGTCGGCAAAGTGATGCTTTAAAAGGCAGATTGCTTTTTTAATGTCCGGTCTTCTGCTGTTCATGCGCTCTAGCTGCACGAGCAAACATTCCTGTATCGAACGTGTTCCTATACCTGCGGGTTCCAGTTGTTGAACTTGTTTCAGTACAACTTCAAGTTCCGCTGCTTCTATCCAGCAATTTTGTTTAAAGGAAAAATCTTCGGCTATTTTCTCCAGCTCTTGGTCCAGCAGGCCATCATCATTTAATGAGTCAATAAGGTAATCAGCCAGTCGGGTTTCTTCATCGGAAGCAAAAAGCAACCTGAATTGTTGCTTTAAATCAGTCCTGAAACACGGAGCATCGGTTATAGCACGCTGTGGTAAATCATCCGAATTCAAATACCCCGCATATTCAGTGGCGTAGTCAGGGCGGTCATCGTATCCATATTCTTCCCAATCCTGGTAATCCTGCACTTCTTCTTTATTATATTTCTCAACTTCAGCTTCATCATCCGAAGTATTTTCTTCAAGAAGGGGATTATCCTCCAATTCTTGCTGGAGCCTATGTTCAAGCTGAATGGTATTGAGATGAAACAAGTTTAACAGCTGGATCTGCTGCGGGAGAATCTTACCTTGCTGCTTTTGCAGTAAATTCTGGCGTAACATAAGGCTGGTTTTAGAAATGATTGATGTGGATACAAAGGCAATCATGAAACCAAATTTTCCCAGTTAAAGACAATAATTGATTTTCAAAGAATTAGTTTTTGAATGTATCAGCTCGCCAATAGATGAGGTCAACAGCCGGCAGGTCTTCGGGGATAGATTTCCTCAAGATGGGGAAAAAACCTTAAATGTCCTACGGTTTTTACGGATTTCTTTCAAATTCAGTAGTGGCGCGGTTTTAAAAGCAACGGAGTATTGCAAGGCCTCATATTCATTGTGGAATTGGGGAATTCTGCAAGCAGAACCTATACTTCGCCTGCAAGGGCACCTAAATCTTCTGTTCGTCAAGTGAACTGCAATCCATATATCATTCTCAGCATTTCTAATTGGGTAACTGTTGTCTACGGTAAGCTCGCTCGCTGGTGGGTTCATCTCATAAAGATGATTCCGAATATAGCACTGGCACTACTTGTTCTGATACTGTTCTTTTTTATTGCCCGACTGGTTAAGAATTTAACCTTCAAAATACTTCGAAGGATCTCTGGCAAACCTGCAGTCAGCGGTTTTGTGGCCACCGTGCTTAATATGCTGGTGTTCTTCTTCGGACTCTTCATCGCTCTGAATATTTTAAAACTGCAAGCTGCGGTGGCATCACTTCTGGCAGGCGCAAGCATCATAGGACTAGCTGTTGGTTTTGCTTTCCAGGACCTGACAGCAAATTTTATTTCCGGCGCCTATATAGCTTTCCGAAAACCATTTGAAGTTGGAGACCTCATTGAAACCAATACCTTCCTTGGAAATGTTGAAGAGATCAATTTGCGATCGACAACTATAAGAACCTTTGAGGGACTGCACGTCCTCCTGCCCAACAAAGAAATATTTCAAAAGGCGATCATCAATTATTCAAGGACTGACGAACGAAAAATAGAACTAACATTCAACATTCCTCAAAAAGCGAATCTCCAGGATATAAAAGATAAGATGCTTGCAAAGGTGTCTTCGATTGACTACCTACATGATAGTAAGCCATCTGAATTTTACTTCACCGCTCCTGACGGGACCAACCTTAAGGGCGTATTATCTGTGTGGATCCACAATCACCAACCGCCGGGATATCTTGAGGCCCGACATCAGGTACTGATGCAAGCAACGGATGTATTAAAAGAAACTGGAATTATAACTTGATCATGGAGAATCCAACAATTTTTCAATCTTTTCACTGGTATTATCCTTCTGATGGCCGACTCTGGAATCATGTTGCGGCCGAAGCGGCAAAGCTTAAAGAACTAGGCGTAACGCATGTATGGTTACCTCCGGCGTACAAGGCTGCCGATGGGCCCGAGGGGGTCGGTTATGCAGTTTATGATTTATTCGACCTTGGCGAATTTAATCAGAAGGGATCTGTCAGAACTAAATATGGAACAAAGCAGGAATACATTTCCTGTATCAACGCCCTACACTATCACCAATTGCAGGTGTTAGCAGATGTTGTGTTGAATCATAAACAAGGAGCAGATGAGAAACAACTAGTGCCTGTAATTAAAGTAAATCCAAATAACAGAAAGGAATATGTAGGTGAAAAGGAGGTGGTTGATTTATATACCCGCTACTATTTTCCTGGCCGCGGTAAAAAATATTCTGAGTTTGAATGGGACTTCCAAACGTTTACCGGGATTGATCGCCAGCAAGACGGCGATTACCAGATTTATAAGATACTGAATCAGTATGGTTCTGATTGGGATGACGTGATTGAAGATGAATTAGGAAATTTTGATTACCTCATGGGAGCTGACATCGAATTAAGAAACCCATACGTGAGGGAAGAGTTGAAGAAATGGGGAAAATGGTTTTGCGCGCTGACTAAAGTAGATGGATTTAGACTCGATGCTGTAAAACATATGTCAACCAACTTTGTTAAAGAGTGGCTCGATTACATTCGCGGAGAATTCAATAGAGATTTTTTCACAATAGCAGAATATTGGTCAGGAAAACCAGAGGTATTGCAAAAATATGTTGACGCGCTTGAAGGGAGGACGCATTTAATGGACGTTCCACTTCATAATAATTTCCATGAAGCCGGGAAATCCGATGCGTACGATCTGCGAAACTTATTAAAAGGAACACTACTGGAACGACGACCGGAACGAACCATTACGTTTGTTGATAATCACGATACGCAGCCACTGCAAACGTTGGAAAGCACCGTATCGGATTCATTTAAGTCGTTTGCCTATGCGATCTCTTTATTGAGATTAGAGGGAATACCTTGCGTTTTTTACCCCGACTTATTTGGCGCGGAGTACCATGATGGAGAAAAGCAGTCAGAGTTAAAAAAGGTGAAGAAATTAAAAAAAATGATGAAGGCAAGGCGCTTACTTGCTTACGGAGAACAAAGGGATGAATTCAATCATAAGAGATTAATAGGCTGGACACGGTCTGGAATAGTAGGGAAAGAATATTCGGGCCTGGCAGTACTATTGAATAGGTCGAAGGAACCGAGGAACCTGGAAATGAAACTAGGTGCACTCCACAGCCGTAAGAAGTTTGTTGACCTCACCGGAAGATCGAACGAGATAATAGAAACGAATAAAGATGGAATAGCAGATTTTCCGGTTCATGAGGAAAGCGTCTCCGTCTGGATTCGGGAAGAGGCGCAGCAACTGTTTTAAATGTGCGGAGTGCCTGCCGCTGATACTAAGGCTAAATTGAGCAATTCGCTCCCCAAACAGATGTGTGCGTTTGAAACGTACCCCTGAATTTTTCTGGCACAGAAATTTGGATTAAAAAGGGAAAGCGATAAACATGAGCAACCTAACGTATCCAAACACTAGCAGCAACGAAAATAAAACGGAACAGCAAGACACATACAGGGGTCCATCCCTGCCTAAGATCCTGGCCGAAGTAAAAGAATTGACGCAGGAGTTGTTCCTTCATCCTGCCGAGAAACCTTTGTTCAATGCACCCGTTTACAGGGGCTGAACTGTGACCATAAAACATCAATTTTATAAACCTAAAAATTCAAGCTTATGTTACGTTGGACGATTATCTTCCTGGTGATAGCTGTAATAGCAGCATTACTTGGATTTACAGGTGTAGCCGCAGGTGCAGCCTCAATCGCTAAAATACTGTTCTACATTTTTATAGTTCTGTTTCTTCTGTCTTTAATAGCAGGCGGATTCAGGCGAGTTGATTAGCAATAAACAAGAAATTGTTTATCGCTTGAGAGTGCTCCAACGGAGCACTTTTTTTATTACAATTCCATAGTCGGCAGTCCGTACTCCGCGCTGAAAGCACCAAGTAGCTGCCGTTTTCAGCCATCAACTATATCACTGCCACCCTCTGTTACGAGCTAGCGACTGCGACTATAGACTTTTCGTGGTACTATTTTTTTGCTTTTAGATATAAGATCACTTTAAAAATTCAAAGTATGTCTAACATAAATGAAAATAAAAGACGAGGCAAACGGAATGAGTCGTCACAGAACTCACCATCTGGCGAAACTACCACTCCCGTTAATTTAAAGAGTGGTGACAAACTGAGAGAGAATCCGTCTAACGATGAGGAGACCATTTCCCAGGATTCCCGCAAATGGTCAGACCAACGCACGGAACAATCACCACTTTCAAGACAGCATGACGGAGGAAGGAACCAGGTAACAAATGAAGACGATCAGCAAGAAATCGTAAATCCCACTGGCGAGGACTGGGATGAACCAGAAAAAGATCCGAAACCAGCAAGAAATCCCTATGAAGAAATAGGTGATGACCCTGATGGTACACAACGGAAGATACCTAAGATGTAAGAGCAGCACGAGTCGCGATAATAGATAGTGCGCAGTACAAACCAGGATACCATAGTCCGTAGTCTGCATATTTGAAAGTGGATAGTCAACAAACGTTTTCGTCTGTGGCTATTCACTTCATTGTTTTCGGCATCCAAACTCAACATATCGCTGTTCAAGGCGGTTACTGTCTATGCGTTATTTCAGAATGTTGACTATGAAGGATCTGTTTCTATCAGCATATTGGGGAATATGTTCTACTGAATGCATGAAATTTCCGCCCAAAGCTGCTGGTGTATGTTTTTTATTAGTAACAGTATAATAAAAGTATCTATGAAACAAATCGATTTTAGGCTTGCAAATATCCTTTTGGCTGCAAGCATCGTGGCTTTGTTTGCCTTAAAATTGCTTTCCTGATCTGAGAACCATGAAATGAAAATATTAAGGAATTGTAAGCGTAAAAGGTCACTTCATTAAATTGCATACTTCGTCGATTTTGCTAATTTTGGTCAATGCACAAGAGCGCGGATAAACTTTTTATTTTAATTGCTGAAGATGACGCGGACGACAGGTTCTTATTTAAGACCGCGTTGGAAGAAAAAGGATATAAGGACCGGATTGAGTTTGTGGAGAATGGGATTGAGTTGTGGAAATTCCTGGAGGAGATTGAAAAAAAAGACGTTCGCCAGCGAGTATTCCCTTCGTTTATTCTTCTTGATTTGAACATGCCTAAAAAAGATGGGAGAGAAGTTCTTCGCGAGATCAAACAACATCCTGAATTTAAAAAGATCCCGGTTGTAGTATTCACTACCACAAATAGCGAGAATGAAGTAAAGCGCTGTTATGAATTAGGCGCAAATACTTACGTGGTTAAACCAGTAAGCTTTGATTCGCTACTAAAAGTTGTTGAAGAGATCCGGATGTATTGGCAAAACGCTGCTCCCGTGGCCGACTAAGATCCTTTACCATTTAGGTGCAGGAATGACTTCATCTTTTTGATCAGCACATTTTTATTCTTTTGAATCATATTCGCAGAAAAATTCTTTAGCAGGATTGGACCTACCATTTTAGTTATCCAACCGGTCCTTCCAAAAAACAATTTGCGGATCAATAATTCAGCGGACAGTCCCAGGCCGGTTCCTACCAATGTGTTGGCAGCTGCAGGTGCGGTAAAGTTTGAAAAGAAGTGGATTACATTCCTCACGGGACTCAGCTTGCGCTTAATATCTTCGACATGGCCTTTAACGGCCGACTTGTGAACTTGTAATTGAAGTTCAAGCCGCTCTCTTTCTCTCACTAATTCCTCGTAAGTAGTGATCTTATTCATATACTTTCTTTACGATCTTATTGCGAATCATTGGATATAGGAATTGCTCCTTAAATGCAACCAGGAGAACTGTTAGGAGTGCAAATAAGCCAGCGACGATAAAAAATCCGCCAATCCTGCTGGAAATTAATTCACCAATCCACCAGGCCAACCCCAGGGCAGCAAAGAACAGAAAAAAGAAACCGAGCACAGCCATAATGATTCCGGCAGCACTAGCTGAAGCGGCATCGGCGGCTTTTTGCGTAACGTTTGCTTTTGCCAGGGCAATATAAGTATCAACGAGGTCAGTTACGTCCTTCTTTATTCCGTGAGCGTTTGTCTTCACTTCTGCTTCCATCTGAGCAAGTTTAAAGTTCGGAAGAAAAGCAGGCACTGCCTGCTTTATTTTATGAATTCATTCCTTCTTTAACCCTTTTTGCAGTGTTGCCAGCTTGTGAGCTATAATCATTGGCAACGTCAGTAGCTTTTGATGTAAGATTCTTCAACTCTTCTTGTCCCGAAGCAATGAGATCAGCAAGACTAGATGCCCAGTCACTTGCAGATTTTTGAATCTTTTTGCGGAGATCAGAACCTTTTTCTGGCGCTAATAATAATCCTATTGCGGCTCCTGCTGCAGCGGCACCAACGATACCCAGAACGATTTTAGTTTTTGTGTTCATAACGAATAAGTTTTATAATTTCAATGTTTGTATCTACCTCCGAAAAAATTATGCCTTATCCCCGAAACTAATCACTATCCGGAGAGCGTTTATAACTGTGTAATTACGTACCCATTTAATTAGCATGTTTTATGATGCAAAATATAAAACTCATAAGCTAACCAATGCTGCTCTAATACCGTATGAAGAAGGTTCTAATAATTGATGATGAAATAGATTTTTGTCTTCTCTTAAAAGCATACCTCTCAAAGATGAGGTATGAAGTGTTCTATTCAAATTCACTTGCGGACGGTGTTCAGCAAGCGAAAAAAATAAAGCCATCCATTATCTTCCTGGATAATAATTTGCCCGACGGACTTGGTTGGGAAATGGCCATGCATTTTCTGAAAGAATATCCAGACGCACAATTGAATTTAATAAGCGCGTACCATCCCGAATTGCCAAACGTAAAGGTAACTCCAGCGTTAAAGATCTGGGAAAAACCGATTTCACTCACCGAACTTGAAAATTATCTGAAGGAGTCCAATTAAGATCAAAGCATTTTACTGATCACTTTTCCCAGCATCATCATTGCATATTCAACATCTTCATCCCATGGTTTTCCATAACTGATGCGCAGACAGTTGGAATAATTGCAATTGGCTGAAAAAATTTGTCCGGGAGCTACAGAAATCCCGTGCTTCAATGCGTCGATGGATACTTTATACGCGTTCACCTTTTTATTTAGCTCTACCCACAGCACAAATCCGCCTTGCGGCCGCGATACTTTGGTATCCTCCGGAAAATATTCCATGATCGCCTGGATGTATCTAAGGCACTGCGTATGTAACGCCTTGCGAAGATTCTTTAAATGATATTCATACCTGCCGATGCTAAGGAAATGTGCCATTGCAGCCTGGGTAAGCGTCGGGCTACTTACCGTGTACATCATTTTAAGCTGCTTCACTTTGTCAGCAAATTTTCCTGGAATCACCCATCCGACACGATATCCTGGGGCGAGGGATTTGGAGACGGAAGAACAGTGAATCACAAGGCCTTTTGTATCGAATGATTTGCATGTGCGCGGACGATGCTTGCCGAAATACATTTCTCCATAAATATCATCTTCAATAAGCGGAATATTATGCCTGTTGATTAATTCGACCAGTTGTTTTTTCTTTTCGTCGGGCATGCAACTACCTAACGGGTTATTGAAATTCGGTATAAAGAGGCAGGCGCTTATTGTAAACTTATCAATTACCTTTTCCAGGCAATCGAGGTCGGGCCCTGTAACCGGATCGGAGGAAACCTCTACTACTTTTAAGCCGAGGCTTTCCATTGCCTGGTAAATTCCAAAATATGCGGGCGATTCAACTGCCACTGTATCTCCGTGCTTTGTCACAGTTCGCAAGGCCAGGATGAGCGCTTCCATGCAGCCTGCAGTGATGACAACATCGTCGGCCGTCACTTTGCCTCCCCAATTGAAGCACAGTTTTGCGATCTGTTTTCGCAATTCTTCATTTCCCTGCGTGTGTTCGTAACTGATACCGTGATGTTTTGCATTCCGTAATGCGTACACCACAGACTTATTCAACTTCGCCGCAGGCAATAAACTAAAATCAGGAACAGCAACGGCAAAATTCATCAGAAGTTTTGAAGTCATGTCGCGATATACTGTTGCAATCATTTCTTTCACGCTCACTTCCGTAGTTATTTGTTCCGGAATGCGCATCTTCGGCAGATCAGGATAACGCTTGTGATTGAACCGGACATAATAACCAGACTTAGGTCGTGATTCAACGAGCCCCTTCCCCTCAAGGTGATAATACGCCTGGAATGCAGTTCCCATACTGATGCCGTATTCTTCACTAAGAACTCTCACCGAGGGAAGTTTATCACCAATCTTGAGTATCTCATCGGCAATCATTTTCTCGATGCCATCGGCCACTTGCAAATACAAATGATCGTCGGCGGTAAATTTTGATTTGCGCATGTTAAAAAATCTGATATAGTCAAAATTAATAAAACTGAATCTGTTTTCCCAATATAAAAAGAGCAAATTTTGATGTTGAATTTGAGATACATGAAACGTCAACTACAAACCGGGTATATAGCACTTGGACTCGTGAGTGTTCTTTGGGGTACTACTTATATCGCCGCACGCATCGGCACCCAGCATATTCCAGGTTTCTTTATGGCAGGATTAAGACAGTTTACCGCTGGTTTTATTATGGTGAGCTTTTTTCTTTTAAGAGGTTATAAGATACCGGGCATCCAATCTTTGAAATCAATTTCCATACAGGGTATTCTGCTCCTGTGCATGGCCAACGGAATGCTTACATGGTCGGTGGAATACATAAGCGGCGGTCTTGCAGCAATCATCGCTGCACTGGTGCCGATATTAATAACGGTATTCAGCATTTGGTTGCTAAAAAGCGCAAGATTTACCTGGCTGATGGTTGTTGGATTGCTTGTTGGATTTGCGGGGGTCATGGTAATATTTTATGATTATATCCATCAATTCACTAACTCATCATTCGCATTCGGCGTTGGGTTGGCCGTTGTGTCTACAATTTGCTGGGCATTTGGATCCGTGTATAGCTCTCGGGAAAAGCTCCCGGTTGATATTTTGTTCAACGTTGGATTACAAATGCTGATCGCCGGTGTGGTAATGTTAGTGATATCTTTTTTATCCGGCAGGTATGTCAATCCAGTTCATGCAGGACTCGCATCGGGATTTGCTTTGTTATACCTGGTTGTGTTTGGATCGCTGATTGCATACTCTGCCTATGTTTTCGCTATTTCAAAACTTCCTCCTGCACTTGTTTCGATTTATGCATATATCAATCCGATTGTAGCCGTCGCGCTAGGATGGTCATTGTTGAATGAGAGAATGAATTCAAATATGTTGTTAGGTATGGCAATCACACTTGGCGGCGTATTCGTAGTAAACCGTGAATTCAGAAAACAAAGAGGATAATGGATTTGTAAAGTTTTTTTGTAATTGATTCTTTAAATAGAGGTTATGGAAACACAAATCATTACAGCCAATCCACATCACGCACCTGCACTATCGTACTTAGGCAGGATAGCTTTCCGGGCTGCATTTGCACAGTTATTCAAAAAAAAGATTGAACTGGAAGAGTATCTCGATTATACTTATTCTGTAGAAAAGATCGCATGCAGCCTTAAGAAAGAAAACAATGTTTATTTTTTGGCCCTCGTTGATGGATTGCCCGCAGGTTTTGCAAAGGTCAAAAGGCATTCATTGAATGAACAATTGGATTCTTTTTCCCAAGCGGAATTACAAAAGTTATATGTATTGCAGCAATTTCATGGCAAGGGTGTGGCCGATGCACTCCTGGAAGCTGTTTTCGAATTTACCTTTTCAATTGAAGCTGAGTGTCTTTGGCTTGATACGCATGTCAGCAATGAAAGAGCGATTCGATTTTATGAAAAACACGGCTTCAAAAAAGAAGGCACTGCATTTTTTACAATAGGAACCCAGACATTTGAATACTACGTTTTCGCAATCCCAATTCAAATTACACAACCATGTTAATTAAAAGTTATGGAAGACCTATCCACAATCATCATTCATAAAACCCGGCATTCACGTTTGGCGGAAGTGGACTTCACGCAACTCGAGTTTGGAAAGCATATATCCGATCACATGCTCGTTTGTGATTATGCCGACGGAGAATGGGGCATACCGCAAGTCGTTCCTTATGCAAACCTTTCGCTAAGTCCGGCAACGCTTGCATTGCATTACGGGCAGACCGTTTTTGAAGGCATGAAGGCGTTCAGGATGGTTGATGGAAGAGTCAACATTTTCAGAATTGAAAAGCACTATGAGCGATTCGTGAAGTCGCTTGAAAGAATGTGCATGGCCGTGGTTCCAAAAGAGATGTTTGTTGAAGGCCTGCAGCAACTGGTTGACCTGGACAAGGACTGGATACCTGGAATGGAAGAAAGTGGCCTTTACCTTAGGCCGTTTATGTATGCCAGTGAAGCAAAGTTTGGAGTAAAGGTGTCGGACGAGTACAGGTTCATCATTTTCACCGGCCCGGTTGGTCCGGTTTATTCGAAGCCAATAAAAGTGAAAGTGGAAACCCGGTTCACGCGAGCGGCCGCCGGCGGAACCGGATATGCAAAGTGCGGTGGCAATTATGGAGCGTCGTACTATCCAACACAATTAGCAAGAGCCGAGGGATTTGACCAGGTGTTATGGACCGATGGCAGGGACCATCGCTATATTGAAGAATCAGGTATGATGAATGTATTCTTCGTCATCGATGGGAATTTAGTTACCCCAGCTTTGAGCGATAGCATATTGGACGGAGTAACGCGAGATTCACTCTTGCAAATTGCGTATGATATGGGTTATAACTGTCAAGTGCGCGCGGTAGCTATTGATGAAATCACATCCGCTTTTAGAAACAATAGCATTAAGGAAGCATTTGGTGCCGGAACAGCGGCTGTAGTTGCACCAATTGACACCATTCAAATTGATACCGTCAATTATCACCTTCCGGCATATAGCCATGAAAACCTCATGTTCCGGATTAAAAGAAGACTTGAAGATATGCGCCGTGGAAAAGCAGAAGATGTTTACGACTGGAACTTTGTTTTTTAAGACTCATGCAGAGTGAGTTTTCAGTTGGAGGATCGGTTTCTACCGATCCTTTCTATTTTCTGGAACGAAAATTACATCACATTCAAAATGCTGTTCCAGCCGGTAACACCGTCGGGCTCACGATAGGGATTGTCAACATCCTCCACCCACATGCGCTCATCGATGAAGAATTTGTAATAGTATTTGCCCTTCGGCAACATCGGTATTTCTATCTTCCAAACACCATTCTTTCCCGGCCTTAACACTAAGATATCTTTAGCCCAATGGTTGAACGATCCGGATAAAAAAATTTGTGAAGCACAATTGTGCTGGATATGAAACTCAATAGTCTTTTTCCGACTGTTGATAAATGGCGATAGATGCTGGTTCATGAGGACCTCCATTTGTTTTTATGGTTGGCTAGATCAGCAGTCATAAAAGTTACAGCATTTTGAACCAGGACTCCTAGCGATATTTTATTTTTTTCGAGAAAAGTTTTGCACAGCTTTCAATTTTCCTTTCCAAAAGCTTTTAAAATTTTATTCACCTTTTGATTGCCTTCAAAAGTGGTGATCAGCTGGCCCTTTTTATCGTAGAGCGCCAGGTACGGCAAACTTTGCATTCGGAAAAAAGGAGGCAATACAAACTTTGAGTCACGGCCAACGTGGATATTGTATTTGCCAAGCTTGTACTTTTCGAAGAAACGAGTCATTGATTCAAACGGCTGGTAGGTTGCCATGACAATCTGGATCTTTTTAAAAGAGCGAATCTCTTTTAATAAATCCTCCGTCTGGTGCTGGCAGTGCTCACAATCAGGGCTGAAATACATTAGCAACAAAGGCTGGCTCTTTTTCAACTCCGCTTTTGTAAATATGGTGGTACTATCAATCTGGAGCAGCTCGAAAGGGGGAATAGTAGGAAATTTTAAGTATGCAGGCGTAATGGAATCGGCCTGGCTAAAAGCCGCGAGGGTAAAGAACAGGCTGACAACCAATAATGATTTTTTCAAGATTTTGAATTTTGCTGAAAATAGTAATAAAAGTACTAATCTTCAATTCCTTGAAGCCAAACTTTCCATGGCTTAGTTTTCCTTTAACAGTACGCTATTAATTTTTCATTAAGCAAGAGATTGAAAGAAGTCTTTACAAGAGAATTTTATTGAATCGAATATGAAATAGGCTTAGCTCTGAAGAAATCCCATAAGTTACAGAAAGGGAAAATTTATTGAACGGCGCCAGCACGATACCACCGCCATAACCGGAATGCCAGGTATCTGATTTCTCACCGGGCATCCATACGCGCCCGATGTCATAGAATGCAACTAATCCCGCCTTGCCGTTGAAAATGCTACTTTTGAAATTGTTGATCCATTGCAGTTCGTTATTGTTGTTAACGGTTGACTTTCCATAAAATCGATTCCGTTTGTAACCACGCAGTCTTTGGCTTCCACCGATCCAATTGTATTGATAGAAAACCGGGTGGCCAGCCAGCGTAGCCGCTCCACCCCTGATGGCAAAGACAAACTTGCGCGACAAGGGTAAGTACATATCAAAGTTTCCCGCGATTGTTGCAACGGAACTATCCGCAAACTTCAAATTCCGAACAGCGGATGCTGTGGAATAAAAGTCAAATCCTTTAGATGGTAACACCGGGTGGTCCGTTTTAGAAAAACTATAATCGACCTGTAATCCTACAAAATTTTTTGAGCTGTAAATATTTTGCGGATCATAAATTTTTGCGACATACCTGTCTAAATCATCAATAATTTTGACATCCTGGTAAAAGCCGCTGAAGCTTAGAAAATTGTATTTGCCAAGATTGCGGAACAGGCCGAGGCCAGCGCTGTATTCCCTGGTTCGCATTCTGTAAAAGTTACGGTCATTCGTTTCCCTCAAAGTTTCATTGCCGAGGCCATAATAGTTTGTCCAGCGAATTGCATCCCAATTTGCATTTAAAGCAACACTCCATCGGCCCACCAACTGGTTTATAATACCCTTATAAGTAACGCTGAATGCATTTTGCAATATTGAATAATGAACATAAACGCCGTGTTCGTATGCAAAAGGATATTTCCGCCATTGATTCTTGCGAACCATATAGCCGAGGCTCACATATAAACGGTCCTCGTTACTGTACAATATGGAAGGTCTGAATCCGGATTTGTCCGGCGTATAGGTATCATAGTGGTAGCCATAGCGGGACGTATCTGTAGTATAGTGAAGTTCAGTATTGCCGGTTGTTTGAATGATGTTATCACGTGTGTCGTAAATTTCTGTTTTATGTCTCCCCCTTTTGACAGTTGCTTCGTTAATGATGGAATCCCCATCGGCTCCTCCAATCACTCTTATCTTCATTCCATTTTGAGTAATACCCGTTAAATGAAATCTATCGTTTCCTCTTAAGCCGAATAATCTTATCTCTTTCGTTTCATCGCTTTTGAAAAGTCTCGAAAAAATCGGGTTGGATAGGATTTCGCCACTCCTGTTGATTTTATACACCTTCACTTCGGCATCTCCATCGCTCAGCCTCTTGACTTCGAAATATTCGTTCTTATCAGTTCCCACAACATCCACCTTCTTCGCAAGGAAAAAATAATATTTCCTTGCATAATCCAGCAGGTGATCCCGCCGCGATTTAAGTTTTCCGGTGATTTCATTACCCGAGATTGGGAATATCTCGGGAGGTAATTTTTTTATTGCAGCTTCAATAACAGAATCCGTTAGTTTCGATTGCATATCCTTTGCAATCGTTAACCAATCGTCCAGGTTTGGCTCGTTTGCAAATTTGCGGTCAAGGTTTCTTGCAGTGTGATTGAATTTTTTTACATCCTTAATGTTGTAGTCGAACGTCTGCAGATGCCTCAGCCCGGCAACCGATCGTCCAATCTTGATAAGCACTCCATCAAATTTTGTATACGCCTGATCCCGGTCTCTTGGGATAGGGACGTATAACTTACTGTCGTTGTCTTTTATCAATCCCCACCGCCATTGGTCTTCGTGTCTTCCCCAATCTCCTATGAGCATATCGAATAGCCTCGCGCGTACAAAAGCCCGTTGGTCAACCAGGTTATCATTATCACTGAAGATTTTTTCAAGAATGTTTTCTGTGGAAATAATCTTCTTTGCATTTGCAAAGTTTGGAGCCTCTTCCCAATTTTCATCGGGCCGTTGCTCGAATAAATAAAGAGTGTTGCCGAATTCCCTATTGAAGCTGTCGAGGGATTTTTGCGAGGGAACATATACAACGCGCGGATTCGTGTGTAACACTCCAGCGGCCTCAGCCATAGGTCCGATAGTAACGGCTGAATACGGATGTCCTATGGACACCTGGTCATTGAAAACATTTTCAATAAAGGTTCCTTGGTAAATTTCAGGGAGTGCTTTTCCAAAAGCTTTGTCGATACTGCGAAGTACATATTCTTTTTCATTGGGGTCATGTAACCGAAGCGTATAACTCTGCCTTCCGCCTCCCTCCTGGTAAGGCGTTAATCCGCCAGCAGCAGTATCCAGGAACATAACGGGAACCTTGACTGGGTGAGACCACTCTGGACGGTAATGTTTTCCCCAAAGCAAGTTGTGCATTTTGGAACGGTCATACTTCTTACTGGCAATTACTGTTGTGGAATCACTAGTTTGTCCATTCGATATGAATGGACAAATCATAGATATCCATAAGAATAAACGTGCGTTTAAAATTACCCGAATCATATTTGTTTGCCCATCACTATGCTGGCGTAATTGAAAGGAAAAAAATCTTGCCAATATGCGCTTAAGCTTGGCTGTTGTCTTTTGCGACACAAAAAGAACGAATATGGAGCAAACCTTCCATAAAATATTTCCAAATGCATGTAAGTATTACGAAAACTTCGTAGGTTTACGAAAATTTCGTAGATATGGAAAAATTGAGCCCGGCAGAAGAACAGGCGATGAGAGCTATCTGGCAGGTGGGAGAGGGAAACGTAAAATCGTTCCTGGACAATATGAATGGGGCGCCACCTTATACCACCCTTGCCTCCACCATCCGTAACCTTGAAAAGAAAGGCTACGTCGAAAGCAAGTTGGTCGGAAATGTCTACATGTACACCCCGGCGGTTAGCGAAGAGGAGTATAAGAAGACCTTCATGAACGGCGTAGTGAAAAATTACTTTGATAACTCTTATAAAGAGCTTGTCAATTTTTTTGTTGAACAGAAGAAATTATCACCAAAGGAATTGAAGGATATTCTTGACATGATTGAAAAAGGGAAAACTTGAGTCGTCGCGATAATCAATCTTTCAATCATTAATTATTTAAAATGTCACTATTCTTTCAATACATAGTCAAGTTGTCGATTAGCCTTGTGGTTGTTTACTTATTCTATCATTTTTTATTAAGACGGCTGACGTTCTATAATTCCAAACGTTGGTATTTACTATTGTATTCATTCGCTTCTTTCCTTATTCCCTTGATCAACATAACCAGTGTTGTGAAAGATGAAAATTTTGAAGCATCTCCCATTGCAGATTATATTCCGGCAGTTGCCGGTCGCATATCCGCTAACAATAGCCACTTGCCGCAGGTTGTGTCGTACCAGGATATGCGACTTGCGGGGCAATGTGCGCTTGCGCTGCTGCTTATTGGCATGGCGGTAACGATGCTGCGTTTAATTATTCAGTATCTCTCTTATGTGAAAATCAAAAGATCAAGCAAGCTTCTCTTGAATGAGCGGGTCAGAATATTCCAGGTGGATAGTGAAATCATTCCTTTTACTATTGGCAATTCCATTTTTATTAACCAACACCTGCATACCGAGGAGGAGCTAAAGGAAATTATCCATCATGAATTCATACACGTAAAGCAAAATCATACAGTTGATATTTTCCTAAGCGAGCTGCTATGTGTGATCAACTGGTATAATCCGTTTGCCTGGCTCATACGAAGGGCAATAAAAGAAAACCTTGAATTCATTGCAGACAGCAAAGTATTAGAAACCGGACTTGATAGAAAGCAATATCAACGGTTGCTATTGAAAGTAATTGGCATTTCAAAATTTAGTATAAGTACACAATTCAATTTCTCATCCCTCAAAAAACGTATAGCCATGATGAATAAAAAACAAAGCGCAAAATCGCAGTTGCTGAAATTGCTCTTATTATTACCGGTTCTCGGCATTGTATTGCTGGCATTCAGGAACCCACGGACTAGTGTTGTCAGGAGCGAGGACTACAAATACGCAACTATATACATCGATACAATCCCAGCGCCACCGGCTTCACCCACTCCGGCAATAGCTGATAAAAACCCGCTGAACGAATTTCTGAAGAAGAACCCCACGGTTAAGGATGCGTATGTTAGGAATGGGAGTCTAGTTATTGAACTGAAATCAGGAAAAAAAGAAACTTATAACATTCAAGACAAAGCAGCTTTTGCAGCGGCAGAAAAAAAATATGGCAAAATCCCTTTGCCGCCCGCGCCGCCTTTGCCCCCGTCTGCGCCAACCAGACCTGCCTTGCCAGAAGACGTCAAGTCGATAACAATTACAGAAGAGAAGGCGGTGGTTGTTTTATCCAATGGGAAGTTGGAAGAATATGATCTTAGACAACCTGAAGAGCATATGGCATTTGACAAAAAATATCGCCAATCGCAACCTATGCTGGAAGAAAAAACAAGAAAATTGCAGGAAGAAAAGATGGAGCTGGCGTTAAAATTTGACGATATGGTTAGGAGGCGGGAAGATCGAGCGAAGGATAAAAACGAATTGCGGCAGCGTTATCTCGAAGAATTAAATGAGTTACGTGAAAGGCGAGGAGAAGATATGGAGCGTAAAGCAAAAGAAACTGAAGAACAGCTCGAGTTATCCCAACAGAAACTGCAGAGGGAGATTGAACAAAATGAACAACTGCGGAGGAGAGAATTTGAAAATGCAATCAAACAGGAAGGAGCAGATGTCGACAAGCTTCGGAAAGAATACGAATCAAAGCGGGGAGAAGATATGAGGAGAAAGGACATGCAATTGCGAAAGGAAGCAAAGGAACGGGAAATGGAATTAAGATCGATGAAGGAAGAATTTGAAAGGGCGGACCATGGACAAGCCGACCAATTTGAGAGGGAACACAAAGACATGATGAATGATATGCGGCAATTGCAAGATGAAAAAGAATCAATGGAACTGAAACTGCAACTTGATTCACGGAACCTTTCGAAAGAGGACAAGCAGAGAGTGATATCACGCTTACAGGAACAAAAAGCAGAATTAAACAAAATGGTGGATGATCTCAAGGCCAGACAAATCCAACTCAACAAACAAATTCAGGATCTGCAAAAAAGTGAAAAGAAAAAGAGCTGAGATATCGATATCCATATTTCATTGGGCCGGCCACAAGCTGGCCTTTAATTTTGGCAATGGATGAATGCCGTTGCTTTTTTACACCAGATCGTCCACCGGTTTCAATGCCCTAACACGTCATTGTTAGCTTAAGTTTTCGTCTCATTTAAAACGGGGCACGCAGATGAGTTTCCATTTTTTGCCTTAGCTTTGCCGCCCGCAAATAACAATACGAAAATTTTGATTAATGGCAACAACTTCTGACATAAGTCGGGGAATGATCCTGAAACTGGAAGGTAGTCTGTACACCGTGGTGGAATTTGGAGAGAACAAGACCGCCAGGGCTGCTGCTAAAGTATGGGCCCGTTTGAAAGGATTAGACAATAACCGTACAATTGAAAAGACATGGAATAGTGGAGAGAATATTTTCCCGGTGAGGGTAGAAAGAAAAAACTATCAATACCTCTATAAGGATGATACCGGATATAATTTCATGGACAACGAAACTTTTGAGCAAATTGCCGTACAGGAAATGCTCATTGATGCACCGCAATTTTTGAAAGAAGGACAAGAGGTTGGAGTATTGATCAACACGGAGACAGAACTTCCCATGGGAGTTGAATTACCAGATAAGATTGTGATGCAGGTCACGTATAGCGAGCCGGGTGTAAGGGGCGATACCGCCACCCGCACATTGAAGCCTGCCACTATAGAAACAGGAGCGACGGTTATGGTGCCATTGTTTGTGAATGAAGGAGAGCTCATCAGGATCAACACGAAGACCGGCGAATATGTGGAACGAGTGAAAGAATAATTTCGCACTTCCTGGTTCGGATTTGAGGCAGTAGCAAAAGAGAAAACGCCTGACCAAAACGAGACCTGAAACACCAAATGCGAAACTCGAAACCCCGAAACTTATATTATCTTAGCCGCAGTTCGTCCCGAGGATTCGGGACCCCGGCGGCAAAACCCAAAAACAATGGCAATGGATTTCAAACAAATTCAGGAGTTGATCCGGTTAGTCAACAAATCCAATATAGGCGAACTGATAGTTGAAGAGAAAGGATTTAGCATTACCATCAAACAAAAAGTAGAACCGGCACAACAGATCATTACTGCCGCCCCCGTAGCGGCCCCCATAATGATGCCTGCCGCTGCCGCAGTCACCAACGCCCAGGCACAATCAGCCCAGACCTCTGCAGACGATAAACTAAAGGCACAAGAATCCGCGCCTACCAATACCATTACCATCAAAAGCCCCATGATCGGTACATTCTACCGCAGTCCCTCCCCGGGCAAACCACCATTTGTGGAAGTGGGTTCCGAAATTGAAATAGGGAAACCGGTTTGCATTATTGAAGCCATGAAATTGTTTAATGAAATTGAAAGTGAAGTAAAGGGACGCATTGTAAAGATTTTGGTTGACGATGCCTCGCCGGTGGAATATGACCAGCCTCTCTTCCTTGTTGAACCCAGCTAGGGTAATCTGGTTGTGCGGGAATTTCTTCATAAAATTGATCGGGTAGAACACCTATTGACACTTAATGTGTGAGAATCGCACGACAGTTATTAAGCCGATTCGACACTAAAAAAAGAATGAATGTTCAACAAAATATTGATTGCAAATCGTGGTGAGATTGCCTTAAGAGTGATAAGGACTTGCAGGGAAATGGGAATAAAAACGGTGGCGGTTTATTCCACTGCCGATAAGGACAGTCTTCATGTTCGGTTTGCGGATGAAGCGGTTTGCATCGGCAAGCCCCAGAGTGGTGATTCTTACCTCAATATTCCCCACCTGATGGCTGCAGTTGAAATCACTAATGCAGATGCCATTCATCCTGGTTATGGATTCCTGGCTGAAAATGCGAGGTTCGCTGAGATCTGCCAGGAACATAATATCAAGTTCATTGGACCAACGCCCGACATGATTCGCCAGATGGGCGACAAGATCACCGCTAAAGAAACAATGATAAAAGCTGGTGTTCCGGTGGTGCCTGGAGGTGAAGGTCTATTGGAAAGTATTGAACACGCTAAAAGTGTTGCGAAAGATGTTGGCTATCCGATCATATTGAAAGCAACTGCCGGTGGTGGAGGCAAGGGCATGCGTGTTGTTTGGACAGAAGAAGAAATGGAGCGTTCTTACAATACCGCCAAAGCAGAAGCGGCGGCCGCATTCAAGAATGATGGCGTGTACATGGAAAAATTTGTTGAAGAACCAAGACATATTGAAATTCAAGTGGCGGGTGATCAATATGGAAATATCTGCCATTTGAGTGAGCGCGATTGTTCAATCCAAAGGCGACATCAGAAACTGGTGGAAGAATCCCCCTCTCCATTCATGACACCAGAATTAAGGCAGAAAATGGGAGAGGCGGCTATCAAGGCCGCATCGGCAATTAATTATGAAAGTGTAGGTACCGTAGAATTTTTGGTGGACAAGCATCGCAATTTTTACTTCATGGAGATGAACACACGGATTCAGGTAGAACATTGCGTCACCGAAGAAGTAGTAAACTACGACCTCATTAAAGAACAAATTAAAATAGCAATGGGTGAATCGATCTCCGGCTTGAATTATGAACCCGAGATGCATGCCATTGAATGCCGCATCAATGCTGAAGATCCCTATAATGATTTCAGACCAAGTCCAGGAAGAATTACCACACTTCACCACCCCGGCGGTCACGGCATCCGTATTGATAGTCACGTCTATGCCGGATACACCATCCCGCCTTACTACGATTCAATGATCGGAAAAATCATTGCCGTTGCGCGTACGCGCGAGGAAGCAATTCAAACGATGCACCGTGCATTAAGCGAATACGTAATTGAAGGAGTGAAGACTACCATTCCTTTCCATCTCCAGCTCATGAAAGATGAAAGATTCAGGAAGGGAGATTTCAATACGAAGTTTTTGGAGGGATTCAAGCTGCTTTAATTTTGAATTTTTTTTATCGCTGCGGCGATTAATTTCGAAAGTTCTGAAGACCACGATAATATTTTCATATATTAAGAAGACGAAGGAAAAAGTTGCCACTTCACATCCCGGAT
>Ga0136846_1231949_pt1 | contig 25597 bp, 22 predicted proteins | sample HopSoiMetagenom2_FD_96841 | JGI IMG/M metagenome (GOLD analysis project Ga0136846, IMG submission 96841) | Grasslands soil microbial communities from Hopland, California, USA - 2 Assembly 2016 (version 4) | ecosystem: Environmental > Terrestrial > Soil > Grasslands | place: USA: Hopland... | reverse complement strand
AAGATCATCTCGGCCAATCCCGTGATGATGAACGCCTACCGCAGCGGCCTGCCGGCGAAGGGCAAGACCTTCCCCGAGGGCTCCAAGATCGTGAAGATCGAGTGGTCGGCCAAGGAGAACCCGGCCTCGCCCTATTTCGTCATGGTCCCGGACGCCCTGATGTCGGTGTCCTTCATCGAGAAGGATTCCAAGCGCTTCCCGAAGACCAACGGCTGGGCCTACGCCCAATTTCTCTATGACCCGGCCACCGGGTCGTTCAAGCCGAACGGGACCGGCGCCGAGTGCGGCCACGCCTGCCACACCGCGGTGGCTGCACAGGACTACATCTTCACCGCCTATCCCAAGCGCTGAGGACGGCGGGGCGCGCGCGGGCTCAGCCGCCGCAGCCCTCCGGCCTGGCCTTGGTGTGCGCCAGCTCCCGCTTGGCGCGGGCGAGGTCAGCGGTGAACGCCGGATCGGCGTGCAGGCGCGCGACCATGGCCGCGCCCAGGGTGCGGCCGGCCTCGACGTCGGAGATGAAGTGGACGCCGCAGATCACCCGGCTGTCGCCGGACTCGCGGCCGACGGTGAGCAGCGGGTCGGCCTTGTCGGGCGCAAGCTCGGTCAGGATCAGGGCCCAGGACCAGGCGGTCATGGCGTGGCCGGAGGGATAGGAGGCGTTGGTCTTCATCCACTCTTCGCGCGGCACGCACACCGGCGCGTCATTGCCGATCAGCGGGCGCTTGCGGTCGTAGTAGTCCTTGGCGGGCGTGCCCACCGTGCGCACGTCCAGCTCCACGCGCTGCAGCAGGCGGTAGGTGGCCGGCGTCGTCCTCGGCCCCAGCCCCACGCCCATGGCGCAGGCGAAGCGCCTCACCGCCCCGCCGCCCCAAAGGTCGTTGTCCTGGATGGCGGTTTTCCAGCGGGCGCTGCCCTGGAGGGCCCGCGTGACCTCGAACTCGGCGCGGTCGGCCTTGCCCTGTGGCGAGTCCGCCGCCGGGGGCGGGCCGAGGATGGTCTTGCCGTCCAGGGTCGGGCCCTGGAGGTAGCCGGAAAGCTTCACCGGCCGCGGGCCCATGGAGGCGTCATCATGGGAGGCGTCGTCGTGAGAGGCCTCGTGGTGGGGCTTCGGCGCGGCGGCCGCGCAGGCCAGGAGGGCGACGACCGCGACGGCGGCCGGCAGGTGTCGGTTCAAACGCTTGGGTCCTTACTCAACCGCGAAGGACGGTCTTGCCGTTCTTGATGACGGTGGCGCCGCGGTCCTTCACGCGGGCCTCGAACGAGATGACGGAGCCGTCCGTCCAGAGGTCGACCGTCACCGTGTCGCCCGGGAACACCGGGGCGGAGAAGCGGGCCTGGTGGCTGGCGATCTGGTCCGGGTCGTAGCCCGTGATGGCCTGCAGCACGGCGCGGCAGGTCAGCCCATAGGTGCAGAGGCCGTGCAGGATCGGCCGCGGGAAGCCCGCCCGCCGCGCGACGTCCGGATCGGAGTGCAGCGGATTGCGGTCGCCGTTCAGGCGGTAGAGCAGGGCCTGGTCCGGCCGGGTGGCAAGGTCTACCGAGAGGTCCGGCTTGCGCGACGGGATCGCGTGCGGCTCGGGCTGGCCCTCGGCGGGACCGCCGAACCCGCCGTCGCCGCGGCAGAAGCTGGAGCCGGTCAGGGTGGCCACCACCTCGCCAGCTTCGTCCTTCCACAGGGTCTGGCTGACCAGCACCGCGCCCTTGTCCTTGCCCTTGTCATAGGCGCCGATGGTGCGGCTTTCGGTGGTGAAGGTCCCGGCGCTGGGCAGGGGCCTGTGCAGCTCCACCTTCTGCTCGCCGTGCACCAGCATCAGGTAGTTGGGCTGGCTGGGCCGGTGCCCCGGCTTGGTGGGCAGCGGCTCGGCCTGGCCGCGGCCGGCCAGCACCGTGGCGGCGGTGGGGACCACCTTCAGGCCCTTCTCGTAGACGAAGGCCAGCTCGGTCTCGTTCATCGGGTCCGCGCCCAGGCCGACGCCCAGGGCGTACAGCATCACGTCCTTGTCGCCGTAGCTGAAGGTCCGCGGCTGGGTCCCCTGGTCCAGGATGTCCGGATAGTGGATCGGCATTGGCGCGCCCCGTCCCTGATCTTCGAATTTATGTCACGATTGAAGAGGCTGAACGTCGCGGGCGCAAGCCGCATGGCGGATTTGCGGGGGTCGCCGGGATCGGCTAGAGGGAGCGACCGCGCGCGCGAGGCCCGAGGGGTCGGAAAGGCGTGCTCCCAGGAATTCGAAGGCTTGCTATGACCACCCAACAGATGCCGCAGGGCCAGTTCTCCGGCAACGTCCTCTTCTATTCGAAGCCCGAGCCGCTGGCGAAGGAGCTGCACGGCAAGATCGGCGTGAAGCGCCTGGACGGCCCGTTCAAGTTCGCCAAGGCCGGCCACGCCGTGCCGCTGACCGTGGGCGAGTTCCCGCTGGCGGCGATCACCGGCCCGATCATCTTCGTCGGCGACGAGAAGCTGCCGATCGCGGTCATGGGCCTGAACGCCAACGAGAACATGTTCGTCCGCGACGACGGCACCTTCGAGAGCGGGATCTACATCCCCGCCTACATCCGCCGCTATCCGTTCGTGTTCGCCAACGACGAGCAGAACAACCAGATGGTGCTCTGCATCGACCGGGCCGCCGAGTTCATCGTCGACAAGGGCTACGACATGGCCTTCTTCGACGACAAGGGCGAGCCCACCGACTACACGAAGAACTGCATCGAGTTCTGCAACAATTTCGAGGTCGAGCGCCAGCGCACGGTCAGCTTCGTGGAGCTGCTGAAGAGCCTGGACCTGTTCGAGAGCAAGGTGGCCACCTTCACGCCGGCCAACCCCGACGGCACCCAGGGCGAGCCCCAGAAGATCGCCGAGTACTTCGGCGTCTCGGAAGAGAAGCTGAACCAGCTGCCGGCCGACAAGTTCGTCGAGCTGCGCGACAACGGCGCCCTGGGCCAGATCTACGCCCACCTGCACAGCCTGGTCGGCTGGGACCGCCTGGTGGCCCTGGCCATGACCAAGCAGGCCGAGCAGGAAAACCGCACGCTGAACAGCTGAGGCCTTCCCTCCCTTAATGGGGAGGGAAAGATCGCGAAGCGATCAGGGTGGGGCAGGCACGAGCGGGCGCAGAGCTTGGTCGAGGGTTCCCCACCCTGGCTTGGCTTCGCCAAGCCTGTCCCTCCCCATTAAGGGAGGGACCGCTAGCGGCTGAACACGCTCCGGGTCAGGCACGAGAACACCAGCCGTCCCGCCTCGTCGAGCAGGTCGTGCTGGGCGATGACGATGCCCTTGTCGTCGCCGACGGGGTCCTTGGCCATCACGGTCATCCGGCAGCGCAGCAGCTCGCCCACCGGCGGGTTGCGCATCCAGCGCAGGGCGTCGACGCCCAGGCGCTTGGTCTGCGGCCAGTCCGTGGCCGCCACGGCGTCCAGCTTGGCCCAGATCGCATAGACCATGGAGTCGGGCGCGCCGCGGTCCAGCGCCCAGCCCGGCGTGAACGCGCCCACGAACGCCTGCAGGGCCGCGGTCTCCACGGCGCAGGCCCCCAGGTTGACCACCTGGCCGATCTCGATGTCGTCGAAGCTGGCGGGCAAGGGCGTCTCCGTCTCGGGGCCGCGCCCCGATTCATCGCGCCCCATTTCATCGCTGTGTCGGACCGCCTGTCGAGCCCCGGCTTTCACCGCGGACATGCGTGGGCCATATAGCGGCGGTAACCTTGGGGCGGATTTGAGCGAACTGGTCCTGGTGCGGCATCCACGACGGGCGCAAGCCACTACGATGGGCGCGAGCCACTACGATGGGCACAAGCCATGGGCCGAAGTTTGCGAGGGTGAGAATGAAATTCCTGCTGGGCGCGCTGGTCGCCCTTCTCCTTCCGGTCGCCCTCCTTGTGCCCGCGGCGGCGCTGGCTCAGCCGGTGAAGACCGGCCACATCGAGGCCGAGCTGGTGGCCTCCGCCCAGGGCATCGCGCCCGGCCAGACGATCCAGATCGCCCTGCGCCAATCGATCCAGAAGGGCTGGCACACCTACTGGAAGAACGCCGGCGACTCCGGCGAGCCCACGCGCATCGCCTGGACGACGCCGGCGGGGTGGAGCGTCTCGGACTTCACCTGGCCGACGCCGCGCCGCCTGCCCGTGGGGCCGCTGGTGAACTATGGCTACGAGGGCGAGGTCCTGCTGCCCATGACGCTGACCGCGCCGAAGGACGCGACGCCCGGCCAGCCCGTCACCCTGAACGCCGCCGTCCAGTTCCTGGTCTGCGCCGACGTCTGCGTGCCCGAGGACGCCAAGCTGACCCTGAGCCTGCCGGTCACCGCCGGCCCCGCGCCGGCCGACCCCAAGTGGGGGCCGCGGATCCAGAAGACCCTGGCCGATGCGCCCAAGCCCGCAGGCCTCACCGCCGCCTTCGAAAAGCAGGGCGCGGTCGTCAAGGTCGCCATCACCGGCCAGGCGCTGAAGGGCGCCGACCTGGCCGGCGCCTATTTCTATCCGGCCTCCGGGACCGTGATCGACCACGCCAAGCCGCAGCCGATCGAGCGGGGCCCCGAGGGCCTGACTCTGACCCTGACACCCGGGTACGACTTCCAGAAGCCGCAGCCCCCGGCCGAGCTCGCCGGGGTGCTGGCGCTGGAGGGCAAGGCCTATGAGGTCTCCGCCGCGCCGGGCCCGCTGCCGGCGGGCGCTTCCGGCCTTGGGGCGCCGCCAGCGCATGCGCCGGTCCCGGCCGGAGCCGACAAGCTGGGCCTGCTCTCGGCGGCGCTGTTCGCCCTCGTGGGCGGCCTGATCCTCAACCTGATGCCCTGCGTCTTCCCCGTGCTGGCCATGAAGGCGGCCTCCCTGGCCGGCCACGGCGGCGGGGCGCATGCGGAGGCGCGGCGCCAGGGCCTGGCGTTCGGCGCAGGGGCCGTCGTCACCTTCCTGGTGCTGGCGGGCCTCCTGATCGCCCTGCGCTCGGCGGGCGCGGCGGTGGGCTGGGGCTTCCAGCTGCAGGACCCACCGGTGGTGGCGGTGCTGGCGCTGCTGATGCTGGGCGTGGCGCTGAACCTCTCCGGCGTCTTCGAGATCGGCACGTCGCTGCAGGGCGTAGGCTCGGGCCTGGCCGCGCAGAGCGGCCTGGTCGGCGCCTTCTTCACCGGGACCCTGGCCGTTGTGGTGGCCGCGCCGTGCACGGCGCCCTTCATGGGCCCTGCCCTGGGCTGGGCCCTGACCCAGCCGCCGGCCGCCGCCCTGGTGGTGTTCCTGTTCCTGGGCGTCGGCTTCGCCCTGCCGTTCGTGGCCGTGGCCTTCGCGCCCGGGCTCCTGGAGCGGCTGCCGCGCCCCGGTCCGTGGATGGAGGTGTTCCGCAAGGCGCTGGCCTTCCCGATGTACGCCACCGTGGTCTGGCTGGTCTGGGTGTTGACGGTCCAGGTCGGGCCCGACGCCGTGCCGCGCATCCTGGGCGCGGCCATCGTCCTGGCGCTGGCCGGCTGGCTGGCCGGCGCGGCGCAGCGGCGGGTGGCCCTGGGCGAGCGCGCGGCCCCGCTGGGCGTGGCGGCCGCCGTGCTGATCGCGGTCGCCGTGGTCGGCGGCGCCTTCTGGCCCCGCTACGCCGAGGCCACGGCCGCGACCGCGGAGAGCGCCCACCTGGACTACCAGCCCTACACGCCGGAGAAGCTCGCCGCCCTGCAGGCCGAGGGCCGTCCGGTGCTGGTGAACTACACCGCCGCCTGGTGCGTCAGTTGCCAGGTGAACGACCGGGTCGCGCTGTCCACCAAGGCGGTGGCGGAGGCGCTCAAGCGCGACAACGCCGTCTACCTCAAGGCCGACTGGACCAAGCGCGACCCGGCGATCGCCGCCGAGCTCGCGAGCTACGGCCGGGCGGGCGTGCCGCTCTATCTCGTGTATGGCGCCAAGGGCGGCCCGCCGGCTATCCTGCCGTCCATCCTGACCCAGGGGACGGTGGTGAAGGCGTTGGACAAGGCCGCCCAGGCCAGTTGATTTCAAGGCGGCGCAGATGCTCCTCGACCGCAGGCTGATCCTCACCCTCGCCGTGGCCTGGCTGGCCGCCGGTCCGGCCTGTGCGGAACCCATGGTGGGCCAACCCGCGCCAGCCTTCCAGGCCCGCGACGCCGATGGCCGCACGGTCAGCCTGGCCCAGTTCCGCGGCCGGACGGTGGTGCTGGAGTGGACCAACAACGGCTGCCCGTACGTGGGCAAGCATTACGGCTCGGGCAACATGCAGCGGCTGCAGGCGCAGGCGACCGCGGACGGAGTGGCCTGGCTGACGATCATCTCCTCGGCGCCCGGCTTCCAGGGCTACCTCACCGGGCCGCAGGCCAAGGCCTGGAAGGCCAAGGTGGGCGCCCGTTCCAGCGATGTGTTGCTGGACCCCAAGGGCGTGGTGGGCCGGCTCTACGAGGCGCGGACCACGCCGCACATGTTCGTCATCGATAAGACCGGCAGGCTCGTCTACATGGGCGGCGTCGACGACCAGCCGACCACGGACCCGGAAAGCCTGAAGATCGCCAAGCCCTACCTGGCTGAGGCCCTGGCGGACGTGAAGGCGGGCCGGCCGGTGGCGACGCCGGTGTCCCAGCCCTATGGCTGCAGCGTGAAGTACGGGTCGGCCGAATAGCGCGTCCGATCGGGCCGATACGCGGGCTTGCGCCGACCGGGTTCATGGTCCACCGGACATTCCGACGACCTCACACGGGAGCTTGGCTTGAGTGACATCGACGCCGCCTGGGCGGCCCTCGAGACCGCAGCCGCGGCCGCGCGTGAGCGGCGCATCGACGGCCTGTTCGCGGCCGAGCCCGACCGCCTGGATCGACTGACCCTGGCGGCCGCCGGCCTGGAGATCGACCTCTCCAAGCAGCCCTGGTCGCGGGCCGACGAGGCCACGATGCTGGACCTGGCCCGCGCCGCCGGCGTCGAGGCTGCGCGGAAGCGGCTGTTCGCCGGCGAGGTCGTCAACGCGTCCGAGGGCCGGCCGGCCCTGCACATGGCCCTGCGCGCGCCGGACGGCGCCGACTGGCGGGCCGCCGGCGAGCCGGTGTCGCGGGAGGTGGAGGCCACCCGCGCCGCCATGCGCGCCTTCGCCGATGCGGTGCGCTCCGGCGCCAAGCGGGGCTGCACCGGCAAGCCGTTCCGCGCCATCGTCCACATCGGCATTGGCGGCTCCGACCTCGGCCCACGGCTGATCTGGGAGGCGCTACGTCCCCTGGCCCCGCAGATCGAGCTGCGCTTCGCCGCCAATGTGGACCCGGCCGAGCTGGCCCTGGCGCTGACCGGGCTCGACCCGGCCGAGACCCTGGTGGTGACGGTCTCCAAGACCTTCACCACCCTGGAGACCCTGACCAACGCCGAGACGGCCCGGGCGTGGCTGCGCGCGACCCTGGTGACCGCCTCCGACAGCCATCTGGTCGCGGTGTCCGCCGCGCCGGACAAGGCCGGGGCCTTCGGCGTGCCCGCAGACCAGGTGTTCGGCTTCCGCGACTGGGTCGGGGGCCGCTATTCGATCTGGTCGGCGGTCGGCCTCTCGTGCGCGGTCGCCCTGGGATACGAGGCCTTCGCGCGCCTGCTGGCCGGCGCCGCGGCCATGGACGAGCACTTCCGCACCGCGCCCCTGGCCGCCAATGCGCCGGTGCTGCTGGCCCTGGCCCATGTCTTCAACCGAAACGGCCTTGGCCGCCCGATCCGCGCGGTCGTACCCTACGCCCAGCGCCTGCGCCTGTTCGCCGCCTTCCTGCAGCAGCTGGAGATGGAATCGAACGGCAAGCGCGTCACCGCGACCGGCCAGCCGGTGGCCCACGCCACCGCCGCCAGCGTGTTCGGCGATGCGGGCACCAACGGCCAGCACGCCTTCTTCCAACTGCTGCACCAGGGGACCGACATCATCCCGGTGGACATCGTCGCCGTGCGCGAGGGTTCCGAGGGCGATCCCGCCGCCCAGACCAAGCTCCTGGCCAACGCCATCGCCCAGGCCGAGGCCCTGATGGTCGGACGGCCGCCGGCCGAGACGCCGGACGCCCAGCGCGCCTTCCCCGGCAATCGACCCTCCAGTTTCCTCTTGCTCGACCGCCTGGACCCGGAGCGTCTGGGCGCCCTGATCGCCCTCTATGAACACAAGACCTTCGTCGAAGGCGTGCTCTGGGGCATCAACAGTTTCGACCAGTGGGGCGTGGAGCTGGGCAAGACCCTCGCCGTGCGGGTGCTGGGCGAGCTGGAAGGCGGCCCCGCGGGCGTGCACGATCCCTCCACCACCGCCCTGATCGCGCGGCTGAAGCGCTAGGTCCGCCCGTGAAGCTCGCGGCCGAGGGGGATTTCCGACTGACCGACGAGGCGGCCACCGCCCGGCTCGGCGCGGCGATCGCGGCGGCCCTGGAGCCAGGCGAGGCGGTCTGCCTGAGCGGGCCCCTGGGCGCCGGCAAGTCGACCCTGGCGCGGGCCCTGGTGCGGGCCCTGACCCGGCCGGACGAGGAGGTGCCCAGCCCCACCTTCACCCTGGTCCAGTTCTACGAGGGCGCGCAGCTGGCGGTGGCGCATTTCGACCTCTATCGCCTCGAAAGCGCCGGGGAGGCCTATGAGATTGGCCTGGACGAGGCGCTGGACGAGGGCGCGGCGGTGATCGAATGGCCGGAGCGCCTGGGCGGCCGCCTGCCCCCGGACCGACTCGATGTAGAGATCGGCTTCGCGCAGGACGGCAACGGCGGCGAAGATGCGGGGCGGCGCGTGCGGATCGTCCCGCACGGCGCGTGGGAAGGACGAGGACTTGAGTTCGGAGCGTGAGGCCCTGAAGGCGGAGTTCCTGCGCGCCGCCGGGTTCGGCGCCGCGCGGCGGCAGCTGTTCGACGGCGACGCCTCGACGCGGGTGTTCGAGCGTCTGCACCTGGGCGACGGGACCGTGCTCTTCTTCATGGACCAGCCGCCGGCCCTGGAGACCACCATCTGCCCGCCGGGGGCCACCGAGGCCGAGCGGATCGCCCTCGGCTACAACGCCGCCGCCCGGCTGGCGGCCGGGTCGGTGGCGGCCTTCGTGACCATCGCTGACTACCTGCGCAGCCGGGGCCTGTCCGCGCCCAAGGTCTACGCCCACGACGTGGCGGCGGGCCTGGTGGTGCTGGAGGACCTGGGCGACGGCCTCTTCGCCAGCCTGATCGCCGGCGGCATGGACGAGCGCCCGCTGTACGAGGCCGCCACCGACGTCCAGGCCGCCCTGCAGGCCGAGGCGCCGCCGGCGGTGCTGCGGGCCGACGGGCTGGAATGGCCGCTTTTGACCTACGACACCCTGGCGCTGAAGATCGCCACCGACACCTTCCTCGAATGGTGGCCGAAGTTCGCGGGCCTGCCGGCGTTCGGCCCGGCCGCCACCGCCGAGTGGGACGCGCTCTGGGCGCCGGTGTGGGTGCGCGGCGAGGCCGGGGCCAGCGTCTTCACCCACCGCGACTACCATGCGCGAAACCTGCTGTGGCTGCCGGAGCGGGCGGGCGTGGCGCGCGTGGGCATGGTGGACTTCCAGGACGCCCTGCGCGCCCATCCGGCCTGGGACCTGCTGCACCTGCTGCAGGACGCACGTCGCGATGTCTCCGCCGAGCTGGAGGCCGCCATGCTGGAGCGGTTCCTGGCGGCGCGGGCCGAGCTGGATCGCGAGGCGTTCCTGGCCGACTACCGGGCGCTCGCCGCCTCCAACGCCGCGCGCATCCTGGGCCGCGTCTTCGCCCGCCAGGTGCTGCTGGGCCGGCCGCAATATCGGGCGTACATGCCGCGGACCTGGCGTTACCTGGAGCGCAACCTGCTGGATCCCGCCCTCGCTGGCCTGAAGGCCTGGTTCGACCGCCACGTGCCCCCCGAGGCGCGGGCGTGAGCGCTGTCGCGCCCAAGACCGCCATGGTGATGGCCGCGGGCCTCGGCACGCGCATGCGGCCGCTGACCGACGCCATGCCCAAGGCCCTGGCGCCCGTGGCCGGCAAGCCGCTGATCGCCTACGTCATCGACCCGCTGGTGGCCGCCGGCGTCGAGCGGGTGGTGGTGAACGTCCATGCCCACGCCGACCAGCTGGAGACCTATCTGCGCGGCCGCCGGGACGCCGAGTTCCGGGTCTCCGACGAGCGGGGACGGCTGCTGGAGACCGGCGGCGGGGTGAAGCATGCGCGCGCCCTGCTGGGCGAGGCTCCGATCTTCCGCTGCAACAGCGACTACGTCTGGCGCAAGCCGGGCGCGCCAGCGCTGCAGGCGCTGGTGGAGGCCTGGGACCCGGCGCGGATGGACGCCCTGGTGACCGTGATCCCCAAGGCCCAAACGCTGGGCTTCGAGGACAGCCCGGGCGACTTCTACCAGGACGCGGCCGGCCGCCTGACGCACCGCGGGACGCGCCCGGACGCCCCGCTGCACGCCATCGGCATCGAGATCCTGGACCCACGGCCGGTCTACGCCGACCCCCGCGACGCCTTCAGCCTGCGCGACATCTGGTTCGCCGCCTCGGACCGCGGCCGCCTCTTCGGCCTGCAGCAGGAGGGGCTGTGGATGCAGGTCGGCACCCTGGCCGCCCGCGACGCGGTGGAAGCCCGCCTCGCCCGCGAGGACGGCGTCTCATGACCCTTGCCTTCGCGGGGTCCGGGGCGCGCTGGTTCAACATCCCGGCGCACCGGCCATTCGCGGAGGACCTGGCTCGCGGCCTCTACGAGGCGTTGTCGCCCGGCGGCCCCGAGGCCCTGGCCGACGCCGTCGTCCTGACGCCGACCCGGAGAGGCGCGCGCGCCCTGGCCGACGCCTTCGTGGCCGCGGCCAGGGGCCGGGCGGTGCTGCCGCCGCAGATGCGGCCGCTGGGCGACCTGGAGGCGGGCGAGCCGCCGTTCGAGCCCGGCGATCTGGCGCTGGACCTGCCGGCCGCGATCGACCCGCTGCGCCGCCGCTTCGAGCTGACCCGCCTGGTGGCCGAGCTGGCGGAGTTCGTCCCCGGCCGGCTCGCCTCCGCCGGCGCCGCCCTGGAGCTGGCCGACGCCCTGGGTGGGTTCCTCGACGGGCTGCAGATCGAGGAGGTCGACGTCGGCGCGCGCCTGGAGGGCCTGGTCGAGGCCGAGCTGGCCGAGCACTGGCAGGTCTCGCGCATCTTCCTCGAGCAGGCTTTGGCGCGATGGCCCGCCCGGCTCGAGGCCCTAGGCGTGGCGGACGTCAGCGAGCGCCGCGTGCGCCTGCTGCGCCGCCTGGCCGACCACTGGACCCGCAGACCCCCGACCGGCGTGCTGGTTGCGGCGGGATCGACCGGCACCGCCCCCGCGACGCGGGCCCTGCTGATCGCGGTGGCCCAGGCGCCGCAGGGCTGCGTGGTGCTGCCCGGCCTGGACCAGGACCTGGCCGACAAGGCGTGGGGCAAGGTGGACGTGCAGCATCCGCAGGGCGCGCTGAAGCGGCTGCTGGACCAGGCGCGGGTGACGAAGACCGAGGTGGCGGTCTGGCCGGCCTCGGCCGCCCCGGACGCGGCGGGCCGCTGGCGCCGCCGGGTGATCAACGAGGCCCTGCGCCCGGCGGAGGAAACCGCCGACTGGCTGCACGTCATCGAGGGCCTGAAGGCCGAGCAGCCGGACGCCATTGCCCGCGGCCTGGACGGCCTGGCCTTCGTCGCCGCCCGGACGGAGGAGCAGGCTGCCGTCGTCGCCGCCCTGCTGCTGCGCGAGGCCCTGGAGACGCCGGAGCTGACCGCCGCCCTGGTGACGCCGGACCAGGCCCTGGCGCGGCGGGTAAGCGCGCGGCTGGCCCGCTGGGGCGTTGTGGCCGACTCCTCGGCCGGGGAGAGCCTGGCGGGAACGCGCTGCGGGGTGCTGGCGGCGCTGGTCGCGCGCGCCGCGGTGGATCCGCTGGACCCCGTCACCCTGTTGGGCCTTGTGAAGCATCCCTTCGCGCGCCTCGGCGACAGCGCGGCGCTGGAGCTTGCCGCCCTGCGGGGCCCGCGTCCGCGCAGCTGGGAAGCCCTGCGGGCCAAGGCGGCGGAGGCCGGCCCTCTCGCCGCGCGGCTGGAAGCCATCGTCGGCGGCCTGGCCTGGCCCGACGAGACCGACAGCGCCGGCGCAGCGGCGCGCCGGCTGGCCGCGGCGATGGAGGCCCTCGCCCAGGACGAGACGGGATCCACCGGCGACCTCTGGGCCGGACCGGGCGGCGAGGCCGTGGCGCGGCTGATCTCCGGCCTGATCGCCGACGGCGAGGCCCTGCCGGCGGTGACGCCGCGCCAGTTCGCCGACCTGCTGCAGCGGCTGATGGACGGCGAGACCGTGCGGACCGGCGGAGCGACCCATCCACGCCTGCGCATCCTGGGCGCCATCGAGGCGCGGCTGGTGCGCGCCGACCGCCTGGTGCTGGCCGGGCTGGAGGAGGGCGTCTGGCCGGCGGGCGCGCCCCTGGACCCGTTCCTGTCGCGGCCCATGCGCGCGGCGCTCGACCTGCCCTCGCCCGAGCGGCGCATCGGCCTGGCCGCCCACGACTTCGCCCAGGCCGCTTGCGCGCCGGAGGTGGTCCTGCTGCACACCGAGCGCCGGGCGGGCGCGCCGACGGTGAAGTCGCGCTGGCTGTGGCGGCTGGAGACCCTGGCCCGCGGCGCGGACACAAAAGAAAACCCTGTGAAAATCGCTGAGCGCCCCGAAGTCCTGGCCTGGGCTCGGGGCCTGGACGCGCCCGGCGGCTACCAGCCCTGGGCCCGCCCCGCCCCGCGTCCGCCGGTGGCGCACCGGCCGCGGGTGATGGCTGTCACCCGGGTCGAGGCCCTGACCCGCGACCCCTACGCCGTCTGGGCGCGCGACATCCTGCGGCTCTATCCGCTGGACCGGCCCGACGAACAGGCCGACGCCCGCGCCCGCGGCACGGCGATCCACGCGGCCTTCGAGCGGTTCGCGGAGACCTTTCCCGCCGACCTCCCGCCTGACGCCGCCGCACAGTTCGCCAGCTTCTATCTCGAGGCCCTCGAAACGGCCGGCCTGCCACACGAGGCCATGGCCCGCGAGGCCGCCCTGGCGGTGGAGGCGGCCGAGTGGGTCGCCAAGCTGGAGGCCGAGCGCCGCGACGGCCGCGCCATCCACGTGGAGCTGAAGGGCGAGATGACCCTGCAGGCGCCGGCCGGGCCGTTCCGCCTCAACGCCCGCGCCGACCGCATCGAGGCCACCGCCGACGGCCACGGCCACATCCTGGACTACAAGACCGGCAAGGCCCCCTCGGCCAAGGAGGTGCGCACCGGCTTCTCCCCGCAGCTGACCCTGACCGCGGCGATCCTGCAGGCCGGGGGTTTCCCGACCCTGGGCCCGCTCAAGCCCGGTGACCTGACCTATCTGGAGGTCACCGGCCGCAAGCCCGCCGGCAAGGTGGAGGTGCGCGCGACCGCCGGCGACGAGAGCGCCGAGGCCGCGGCCCGGGCGCTGGAGGGCCTGCACAAGCTGATCGCCCGTTTCGACGACCCGGACCAGCCGTACCTGTCGCGGGTGGCGCCGCAGTTCGTGAAGGCGCGGGTCAGCGACTACGACCATCTGGCGCGGGTGTTCGAGTGGTCCACCAGCGGCGAGGAGGGCGAGGAATGAGCCTCGCCGACCGCCTGCGCGATCCCCAGCAGCTGGCCGCCGACCCGCGCCTGTCGGCCTTCGTCACCGCCAACGCCGGCTCGGGCAAGACCAAGACCCTGATCGACCGGGTGGCGCGCCTGCTGCTGGCCGGGGCCAAGCCCGAGACGGTGCTCTGCGTCACCTACACCAAGGCGGCGGCCTCGGAGATGCAGCGGCGGCTGTTCCAGGTTCTGGGGTCGTGGTCGGTGGCCGAGGACGGCAGGCTCCGTGAAGCGCTCGGCGCCCTGCAGGACCGCCCGGCCGCCGCCTTCGACGCCAAGGATCTCTCCGACGCGCGCAGCCTGTTCGCCGCCGCCCTGGAGACCCCCGGGGGGCTGAAGATCCAGACCATCCACGCCTTCTGCGAGAAGGTGCTGCGGCGCTTTCCTCTGGAGGCCGGGGTCTCGCCAGGCTTCCGGGTGATGGACGACCCGGCGGCGGCGGCCGTGGCGGCGGCGGCGCGGCGGCTGGTGGCCAACCACGCCCGGCACGCCGACGATGCGGTGGCCCAGGCGTACGCCCGGTTCTCGGTCGCCCTCGACTTCCAGAGCTTCCAGGCGATGTTCGCCGACTTCGAGGCCCGCCGCGGGGCGCTGAAGGACTTTTTCGAGCGCCAGGGCGGCCTCGAGGGCGCCAAGGGCTGGGCGTGGCGCGCGGTGAACGTGGCGCGGGGCTCGGACCCCGAGGCCCTGAAGGCGGAAGCCATGGCGCGCACCGACCGGGCGCTGTGGGGCGAGGCGGCGGAAGTGCTGCGGCTGGGCGGCGTCACCGACCAGAAGTGCGCGGCCCAGATGCTGGCGGTGGCGGACGATCTGGCGGCCGGCTTCGACCGGGCGCTGGCGGTGTTCTTCACGGAGAAGGGCGAGGGCGAGGCCGCCAAGTGGGTCGCCAAGACCGGGGCGCTGAAGGGCAAGGACGCCCTGCGCGCGCTGCTGCTGGCCGAGCAGGCCCGCCTGCACGAGGCGCGCGAGCGCATCCGCGCCGCCCAGGTGGCCCAGGACACCGAGACCGCCCTGACGCTCGCCGACGCCTATCTGAAGGCCTACAAGATCGAGAAGGACGCCGCCGGCGCGCTCGACTTCGCCGACCTGATCGAGAAGACCCGCAGCCTTCTGTGCAATCGCCCCGCCGCGGCCTGGGTGCTCTACAAGCTTGATGGCGGTATCGACCACATCCTGGTGGACGAGGCGCAGGACACCGCCCCCGATCAATGGGAGATCGTGGACGCCCTGGTCCTGGAGTTCTTCTCGGGCGCGGGCGGCAAGGCCGAGGCGAAGCTCAAGCGCAACCTGTTCGTCGTCGGCGATGAGAAACAGTCGATCTATTCGTTTCAGGGCGCGCGGCCCGAATTGCTGCTCAAGAAGTTCGAGTTTCACCGCGACCGCGCCACCGGCGCCGGCTTCCGCTTCGAGCGCGTGGATCTGGTCACCTCCTGGCGCTCGACGCCGCAGGTGCTGTCGTTCGTCGACGCGGTCTTCGCGCCGGCCGAGCTTGCCCAGGCGATCCAGCCGCGGGTCGACACGGAAAAGGTCGAACACAGAGCCGCGTCGGTGCGCGCCGATCATCCCGGCTGCGTCGACGTCTGGCCGCTGGAAGTCGAGAAGAAGGCCGACGAGCGCGAGGCCTGGGACACGCCCCTGGACGCCGAGTCCGAGACGGGCGCCAACCGCCGCCTGGCGCAGAAGATCGCGCGCGAGATCGGCGACCTGATCGACCGCGGCGAGGCCGTCTACGACAAGGACCTGGTCGGTCCCCATGGGAAGAAGGGGACCTGGCGCGCCGCCCATGCCGGCGACGTGCTGATCCTGGTGCGCCGCCGCCGCGCCCTGTTTGAGGAGATCCTGCGGGCGCTGAAACAGGCGAAGATCCCCGTCGCCGGCGCGGACCGCCTGGCGCTCTCGGCCCACATCGCCTTCGACGACCTGCTGGCGCTGGCGCGCTTCGTCCTCTTCCCGGACGACGAATTGACCCTGGCGGCGCTTCTGAAGAGCCCGATCTGTGGCGTCACCGACGACGGCCTCTATGAACTGGCCCATGGCCGGGACCGCGAAGGCCTGTGGCCGCGGCTGGTTCGCCGGGCTGACGAGCGGGCCGAATGGTCCGAGGCCGCCGCCATGCTGACGCGGGCGCGGGAGACGGCGCGGACCGCGCAGCCATTTGAATTCTACGCCCAGGTGCTGGGCTGGACGCCCGCCGGCGGCGGCGGGTCGGTGCGCGAGCGCCTGTTGCTGCGCCTGGGCGCAGAGGCCGAGGACGCCCTGGACGAATTCCTGAACCAGGTGTTGGCCGCCGAGGCCCGCGGCATCCACGACCTGGAAGCGCTGGCGGCCGACCTGGCCGGCCTGGACATCACCGTGAAGCGGGAGATGGAGGCCGAACGGCGCGAGGTGCGCGTCATGACCACCCACGGGGCCAAGGGCCTGGAGGCGCCGATCGTCTTCCTGCCGGAAACGACGCTGACCCAGACCCAGCGCGGATCGCCGCTGCTCGTCCACCGCCACGACGAGGTTGACGGCTTCCTCTGGTGCGCGTCCGGCGCCCGCGACTGTCCCGCCACTGCCGAGGCGCGGGCCGCGCGCGCCGCGCGCGATGAAGCGGAGGCCTACCGGCTGCTCTACGTCGCCCTCACCCGCGCCCGCGACCGGCTGGTGCTCTGCGGGCGGGTGGCCGAGCGCACCGATCAGGGCAAGCTGCGTGGCTGGTGGGGTGCGATCCGCGATGGCCTCGGCCACGAGACCGTCGCGGCGGGCGTCCGCACAGTTCAGGTGCAGCAGATGGAGGTCCAGCGCTACGGCGAGGACCCTCGGATCTTGCCGCACGCCGATGCGGAGGCGCCGATCGCCGAAGCCCCGCCGCCATGGACCCGCGCCACGGCTCCGCCCGCGGCCTTCGCCCGGTACGCCTCGCCCTCGGACCTGGGCGAAGGGGCCAAGGTCCCCGCACCGTCCCCGCTGGCCGCCAGCGCCGGGCTGGGCCGCTTCCGCCGCGGGGACCTGATCCACCGGCTGCTGCAGCTGCTGCCGGACCTGCCTGCGGCCGAGCGCGCGGCCGGGGCCGGCGCGCTGCTGGCCCGCGAGCCGGATCTGACGGACGAGCAGCGTGAGGAAATGGCCACCGCGGCGCTGTCGGTGCTGCAGGACAGCCGCTTCTCCGAGGTGTTCGGGCCCGGCTCGCGGCCCGAGGTGGCGGTGGCCGGGACTGCGGCGACCCTGCCGGCCGGCCTGAAGATCTCCGGCCGCATCGACCGGCTGGTGGTCTTGCCGGACCGGGTGCTGGTGGCCGACTTCAAGACCAACCGGCCCTCGCCCGACGCCATCGGCCAGGCCGACCCCGCCTACCTGCGCCAGATGGCGCTCTACGCGGCCGTGCTGGGTGAGGTGTTCCTCGGCCGTCGCATCGAGGCCGCGATCGTGTGGACGGACGGTCCGAAGCTGATGCCCGTTCCAGAAAACCTGATCATCCAGACCCTTGCCGACCTGCGCCGTGACGGTTGATACAGTCGTGACGGCCGCCTACATGCGCGACTGAAGCGGCGTCTGGAACGTTCCAAGGCGCTATAGGAGTTCTTTCATGAGCACCGTGAAGGTCACCGACGAATCCTTCCAGGCCGACGTCCTCGGCTCCAGCCAGCCCGTGCTGGTGGACTTCTGGGCGGAATGGTGCGGCCCCTGCAAGCAGATCGCCCCCGCGCTGGAACAGCTCTCCGACGAGCTGGCCGGCAAGGTGACGATCGCCAAGCTCGACATCGAGCAGAGCCCGACCACCCCCTCGCGCTACGGCGTGCGCGGCATCCCCACCATGATGCTGTTCAAGGACGGCCAGATGGCGTCGATGAAGGTCGGCGCCATGCCCAAGGCCAAGATCCTGGAATGGCTCGCCGAAGCCGGCGTCGCCGCCGCGGCGTAACGTCTTCCCTCCCTTGATGGGGAGGGACAGGCTTGGCCAAGCCTAGGGTGAGGGGGCCGCGACCGGGCTCCCTCGCCAGCACTTGATCCACACTTCCCCACCCTGGCGCCTGCGGCGCCTGCCCCTCCCCATTAAGGGAGGGACCCCCTACCGCGGCCAGGTCTCCGGGCTCATGGCCAGGACCTCGCCGGCGAAGTGCAGGCCGCCGCAGATGAGGACGTGGGGGGCGGGGCCGTCCGTCTCCAGGGCGCGCGCCACGCCATCCGCGACGTTCGAGGAGGTCTCCGGCGCGAGGCCGGCCTTCACCGCCGCCTCCACCAGCTCCTCAGCGCTCGCCGCGATGGGCGAGTCGAAGGTGGTGCAGATCACCCGCGGTCGCATCTCGCCGAACGGGCGGAAGAAGCCCTCGGAGTCCTTGCGCGCGAACATGCCCGTCACCAGCACCAGCGGCCGCGGGTCGCGGTCGATCAGGCGCGAGGCGGCCTCGGCCAGGGCGCGGCCCGCGTGCGGATTGTGGCCGCCGTCGAGCCAGAGGTCGGCGCCCCGCGCCCGCGCCAGTTCGGCCAGGGGGCCCGCCGTCAGCCGCTGCATCCGCGCGGGCCAGACGGTGTGGGTGACGCCCGCCCCCAGCACCTCGTCCGAGAGGCCCCTATCGAAGGTGAGCGCCGCGGCCACCGCCAGGCCCGCGTTGGCGAACTGGTAGCCACCGAAGAGGCTGGGCGCCGGCAGGTCGAGCAGCCGCTCCGGCATCTGCACCAGCAGGCGGCCCCGCTCCTCCCAGGCGTCGAAATCGCGGCCCATCAGCAGCATGGGCGCCATGCGGTCGTCCGCCTCGCGCTCGATCATCTCCAGGGCGTCGTCGGCCTGGCGCGCCACCACCACCGGCCGGCCGCGCTTGATGATCCCGGCCTTCTCCCAGGCGATCTTGGGCAGGCCCGGGCCCAGCATCTCCAGGTGGTCGTAGTCCACCGGCGTGATCACGCTGACGGCCGGGGCCTCGAAGACATTGGTGGCGTCGAACCGGCCGCCGAGGCCCACCTCGACGATGCAGATGTCGGCCGGCGTCTCGGCGAAGGCCAGGAAGGCCAGCACCGTGGTGATCTCGAAGAAGCTGATCGGCTGGCCGTCGTTGGCCGCCTCCACGCGCTGGGTGAGGTCGGTGAGCTGCTCGTCGGTGATCAGCTGGCCGGCCAGCCGGATCCGCTCGGCGAACCGCACCAGGTGCGGCGACGTGAGGGCATGGACCCGGGCGCCCGCGGCCTCGGCGATGGCGCGCAGATAGGCGACGGTCGAGCCCTTGCCGTTGGTCCCCGCCACATGGATCACCGGTGGCAGCTTCAGGTCCGGCCGCCCCAGCGCCGCCAAGAGGCGCTCCACGCGCCCGGTGGTCAGGTCGATCAGCGTCGGATGGTTGGCCCGCAGCCGCTGGATCACCGCGTCCGAGGCGCGGATCGGGTCGTGGCCAGGATCGGCGGGAAGGGTCGACGTCATGGTCGCGCCTCCTCTCCCCCCGGCGAAGCCGGAGAGGGAGAGGCGGGCGGACGGCGCCGGGAAATCGTCAAATCAAGCTGCGGAGGAAAGGCGCTCACGCCCCATCATAAGGGTCTTCAGGATCGAACTCAGCACCCGCGGCAGGTCGTGGCGGCGGACCACCTGGTCGACCATGCCGCGCTCGACCAGGAATTCCGAGCGCTGGAAGCCCGGCGGCAGGGTCTCGCGGATGGTCTGTTCGATCACCCGTCGGCCCGAGAAGCCGATGGTGGCGTTGGGTTCGGCCAGGTGGACGTCGCCCAGCATGGCGTAGGAGGCGGTGACGCCGCCGGTGGTCGGGTCGGTGAGCACCACGACGTAGGGCAGGCCCGCGGCCTTCACCTCGTTCAGGGCCAGGGTCGTGCGCGCCATCTGCATCAGGGAGAGCGTGCCCTCCTGCATCCGCGCCCCGCCCGAGGCGGTGAAGATCACCAGCGGGACCTCGCGCTTGACGGCTTCCTTGGCGGCCATGACGAAGGTCTCGCCAGCGGCCATGCCCAGGCTGCCGCCCATGAAGGCGAAGTCCTGCACGATCACCACCGCGGGCTGGCCCTCGATGTGGCCGTAGCCCACCGCCATGGAATCCTGCTCGCCGGTCGCCTTGCGCGCGGCCCTCAGCCGCTCCGGATAGGGCTTGTCGTCCGGGAAGTGCAGCGGATCGTCCGCCACGATGGGCGTCGCCAGGCGCTCGTACTTCGCCCCGTCGAAGGTGTAGTCCAGGCGCAGCTTGGCGCCGATGCGCATGTGGCTGCCGGACGGGGTCACCCACTGGGCGGCCTCCAGGTCGGGCCGGTACAGCATCTCGCCGGTGTCCGGGCACTTGACCCAGAGGTTCTCCGGCGTGTCCTTCTTGGTGAAGCCGCGGACGCCGGGCGCGATGCGGGACAGCCAGCCCCGGCGCTCGCGCGGATTGGCCGGACGGCCGGTCTTGTCGTTTCGCTGTTCAGCCATAGCCATGGTTTTCAGACCGGGACCCGCCGCGCGAAGCGCACAGCCTTAGCAAGAGAATCGACTTTGGAAAGAACTCGGAGGGTCACGTCTTCGTTCAAATCCACTGCTTCGGCCACTTCGTCCACAAGCGCGGACCCCACGACGACCGCGTCGGCGACCTGCGCTATAGCGGCGGCCCGTTCCGGTGTCCTGATCCCGAAGCCGACTGCGACAGGAAGTCCTGACGCCGCGCGCACGCGGGCGACCTGCGGCGCAACCGCCGCCGCATCGGCTTCCTTGACCCCCGTCACCCCGGCCACGGATACATAATAGACGAATCCGGAGGTGCGCGAGACCACCACCTTCAGGCGCGCGTCGTCGCTGGTGGGGGTGGCCAGGCGGATCAGCGAGATGTCGTGGGCGTCGCAGGCGTCGGCCAGGGGGCCGGCCTCCTCCGGCGGGGTATCGACGATGATCAGGCCGTCGACGCCAGCCGCCGAGGCGTCGCGGGCGAAGGCCTCGATCCCCCAGGTGACCAGCGGATTGGTGTAGCCCATCAGGATCACCGGCGTGGCCGCATCGCCAGCACGGAAGGCGGCGACCAGCTCCAGCGTGCCCTGCAGCGTCATGCCCTTGGCCAGCGCTCGCTGGGCGGCGCGCTGGATCGGCGGGCCCTCCGCCATCGGATCGGAGAACGGAAAGCCCAGCTCGATCAGGTCCGCGCCGGCAGCCGGCAGGCCCTTGAGGATGGCCAGGGCGGTATCGCGGTCCGGGTCACCGGCCATGACATAGGGCACGAAGGCGGCGCGGCCCTCGGCCTTCAGGGCCGCGAACCGGGCGTCGATACGCGACTTGCTCATCGCGCCCACTTCCCGAGTTGGATGTTGAATTGGAAGTCGATCGGCTTGAACTCGAGCACGCTCCCGTGAAGCGTCACCGCTCCCACGACGGCGAGCACCGCCACAGTCACGACGAACGTCACCGCGACTCCCACGCCGATGGCGGCCGGACTCAAGGGTCGCTGGATCAAATCTGCATTCCCAGGTGCGCGGCCACCGCCGCCACGTCCTTGTCGCCGCGGCCGGAGAGGTTCAGCACCACGATCCCATCCTTGCCGACCTCGCGGGTCACCTCGGGCAGCCGCGCCAGGGCATGGGCGCTCTCGATGGCCGGCAGGATGCCCTCCAGCTTCGAGAGCAGGGTATAGGCCTCCAGCGCCTCTGTGTCGGTGGCGCTGAGGTAGGTGGCCCGGCCGACGTCGTGCAGGAAGGCGTGCTCGGGGCCGATGCCCGGATAGTCGAGGCCGGCGGAGATCGAGTGCGCCTCCTTGATCTGGCCTTCGCGGTCCTGCAAGAGGTAGGTCATGTTGCCGTGGAGCACGCCGGGACGTCCGCCGTTGATGGCCGCCGCATGCCGGCCGGTCTCCACGCCCTCGCCCGCCGCCTCGACGCCGAACAGCTTCACGTCCGCGTCGTTCAGGAACGGGTGGAAGAGGCCGATGGCGTTGGAGCCGCCGCCGACGCAGGCCATCAGGGCGTCGGGCAACCGACCCTCCAGCTCGACGACCTGCTCGCGCACCTCGAGGCCAATGATCGCCTGGAAGTCGCGCACCATGGCCGGATAGGGGTGCATGCCCGCCGCCGAGCCGATCAGGTAGTAGGTGTCGTGGACGTTGGTGACCCAGTCGCGCAACGCCTCGTTCATGGCGTCCTTGAGGGTCGCCGAGCCGCTGGTCACCGGCCGCACCTCGGCGCCCAGGAGGTTCATGCGGAAGACGTTCGGCTTCTGCCGCTCCACGTCCACGGCTCCCATGTAGACCACGCAAGGCAGGCCGAAGCGGGCGCAGACGGTGGCGGTGGCCACGCCGTGCTGGCCGGCGCCGGTCTCGGCGATGATCCGGGTCTTGCCCATCCGCATGGCCAGGAGGATCTGGCCCATGCAGTTGTTGATCTTGTGCGAGCCGGTGTGGTTCAGCTCCTCGCGCTTCAGATAGACCTTGGCCCCGCCGAAGTGGCGGGTCAGCCGCTCGGCGAAATAGAGCGGGCTGGGCCGGCCGACATAGTGCTTCAGGTAGCCCGAGAGCTCGGCCTGGAAGCCTTCGTCCGCCTTGGCCGCCGAATAGGCCGCGTCCAGCTCATGGACCAGGGGCATCAGGGTCTCGGGCACGTACTGGCCGCCGTAGTCGCCGAAGCGCCCGTGGGCGTCGGGATAGGCGGAATAGTCGTTGGGGCGGGCCTGGGACGTGGAGGCCCGGGAGGTGGAGGATGGGGCGGTCGGCGCGTTCATCGGCGAAGGATCGAAGCTTCTCAGGCGCGGCGGACAGCGTCGAGGAACGCCGTGATCAAGGCCGGGTCCTTTAGTCCCGGACCGCGCTCCACGCCAGAGGAAACGTCGACCATGGGCGCGCCGGTGGTCTTCACCGCCTCGGCGACGTTCCAGGGATTGAGCCCGCCGGCCAGGAACCAGGGGCGGGCAAACCGCCGCCCGGCCAGCAGCGTCCAGTCGAAGGCGGCGCCGAGGCCGCCCGGCCGGTCGGCGTCCTTCGGCGGCTTAGTGTCGAACATCAGGTGCTCGACCAGGCCGTCATAGGCCGAAGCCGCCGCCACGTCCGATGCGTCCGACACCGGCAGCACCTTGACGATCCCGCGGCCGCTGCGCACGGCGATCTCGCGCACCCGCGCCGGCGGCTCGTGGCCGTGCAGCTGGATCAGGTCGGGCGAAAGGCCGGCCACGATGGCGTCCACCTCCGCGTCCGTGGGGTCCACGCTGACCGCCACCAGGCTCACGCCCCGCCCGCGCGCCGGCGCCGCCAGCCGCGCCGCGGCCTCCGGCGCGACATTGCGGGGGCTCTTGGCGAAGAACATGAACCCGAGGTAGGCCGCCCCGCCATCCAACGCCGCGCGCACCGTCTCCGGCGTCGACAGCCCGCAGATCTTGGCCTTGGCGTTCATCGCGGCGATTTGGCCGCCGCCGCAGCTTTTCGCAAGGGTGGAACACCAGCCAGGGCGGCGGGTTGATCGGGCTGCTCCCAAGGAGAACCCGCAAATGCCGCATGCCAATGGACACTTCGGCCGGCTCGCCACCGGCGCCGCCCTCGGCCTCGCCGCCGGCCTGGTGCTGCCCCACGCCCGCAAGGCGATGATGCAGGCCCCCACCCTCGCCGCCGGCGACTGGGTCGAGGCGCTGAAGACTGAACACCGCATGGTCGAGAAGCTGTTCGACCAGCTGCTGCAGACCAGCCAGACCGACATGGCCAAGCGCGAGATGCTGCTCACCAAGATCGCCTACGCCCTGAACAAGCATGCGATCGAGGAGGAGAACGTGATCTATCCGGCGCTGGCCGAGAGCGGCCGCACGGAGCAGTCGCACCATCTCGGCGACGAGCATGCCCTGATCAAGACGTTCATCTACGACCTGCGGCGCATCGGCTCGACCACCGCCGAATGGCTGCCCAAGGCGCGGGAGTTCTGGGCCCTGGTCGAGGCGCACGTGCGCGAGGAGGAGCAGGAAATCTTCCCCGCCTTCCGCGACGCCATCTCGTCCGACGAGAACGGGACGCTGACCACGATGATGAACTGGGAAGGCCTGAAGGTGGCCTGATCAGGATCCCGGCTTGCCGGCCGCCTGCGCCTTCAAGAGGTCGCGGATCTCGATCAGCAGGGCTTCCTGCGGCGGCGGAGGCGGCGGCGGGTCGGCCGCGGGCGCCTGGGCCTCCAGCCGGCGCACGTAGTTCACCAGCTTCACCAGCAGGAACACCACCCAGGCCACGATCAGGAACTTGATCGAGGTGTTGATGAACGCGCCGTACTTGATGGCGACCAGCTCGTCGGCCTTGGTGGCCGGATTGTCGGGCCGCAGCACCCACTGCAGCTGGGCGAAGTCGATGCCGGACGTGGCCAGGCCGATCGGCGGCATGACCACCTGGTCGACCAGGCTCTTGACGATGTCGTTGAACGCCGCGCCGATGATCACGCCGACCGCGAGGTCGATGACGTTGCCTCGGGCGATGAACTCGCGGAATTCCGAGAAGATGCTCATGGGCCGAGCTCCCCTGCGCTGAAGGTCAGCGTTCATCCTCGACATTGAGCCGCTCGCGCAGCTCCTTGCCGCTCTTGAAGAAGGGCACGTGCTTGGCCTGCACGTCCACCGGCTCGCCGGTCCGCGGGTTGCGCCCGGCCCGCGCGTCGCGCGAGCGCACCGACAGCGCCCCGAAGCCGCGCAGCTCCACGCGGCCGCCGTCTTCCAGGGCCTGGATCATGCGTTCAAGGATCACGCCCACCACGCGCTCGATGTCGCGTTGGGTGAGGTGCGGATTCTCCTCCGCAAGCTTCGCGATCAATTCGGACTTGATCATAGGGCCCCTCGAAACGGCGCGACCATGGACAAACCCGCCACGCGGATCAAGGCGCAAAAGGTAGTTAACGCCATCATACAGTGAAGCTTGTTTGCAGCGCAGCGTCGTTCCACGCCCGATGCTGGAGGTGTCGGCAAGGCGACGCAAGCGGCTTGGACCGTAAGAGGCCGCAAAGCAAAGGGGCTCCCGCCTTTTGAGCGGAAGCCCCCTTGTCCGTTACAGGCGGCGCCCGAACCGGGCGCCGTCGGCCGCGGCTACTCCTTCTGCGCCTTCTCGCGCAGGGCCGCGCCCAGGATGTCGCCCAGGGAGGCGCCGGAGTCGGACGAGCCGAACTTCTCGATGGCTTCCTTCTCCTCGACCATCTCGAGCGCCTTGATGGAGAGCGAGATGCGGCGGGCCGCCTTGTCGACGTTGGTCACCTGGGCGTCCAGGCGGTCGCCGACGGCGAAGCGCTCCGGACGCTGGTCGGCGCGGTCGCGGCTGAGGTCCGACTTGCGGATGAAGGCCGTCATCGGGGCTTCCTCGTCGCCGAACTTCACCTCGATGCCGCCCGAGGTGACCTCGGTGACGGTGGCGGTGACAGTCTGGCCCTTGCGGAAGGTGTCGCCCTGCAGGGGATCGCCCGACAGCTGCTTGATGCCGAGAGAGATGCGCTCCTTCTCGACGTCCACGTCCAGCACGCGGGCCTTCACGACCTCGCCCTTCTGGTACTTGGCGATGGCTTCTTCACCCGGCGTGGCCCAGTCCAGGTCGGACAGGTGCACCATGCCGTCGATGTCGTTCTCCAGGCCGATGAACAGGCCGAACTCGGTGGCGTTCTTGACCTCGCCCTCGACGACCGTGCCGATCGGATGGTCGGCCACGAACTTCTCCCACGGGTTGGCCAGGGCCTGCTTGAGGCCCAGGGACACGCGGCGCTTGGACGGATCCACGTCCAGCACGACCACGTCCACTTCCTGCGAGGTGGAGACGATCTTGCCGGGGTGGACGTTCTTCTTGGTCCAAGACATTTCCGACACGTGCACCAGGCCCTCCACGCCCGGTTCCAGCTCCACGAAGGCGCCGTAGTCGGTGATGTTGGTGATGCGGCCGGTGAACTTGGCGCCCACGGGGTACTTGGCTTCCACGCCGTCCCACGGGTCGGACTGCAGCTGCTTCATCCCGAGCGAGATGCGCTGGGTGTCCGGGTTGATCTTGACGATCTGCACCTTGACGGTGTCGCCCACCGCCAGCACCTGGCTCGGGTGGTTGACGCGCTTCCAGCTCATGTCGGTGACGTGCAGCAGGCCGTCGATGCCGCCCAGGTCCACGAACGCGCCGTAGTCGGTGATGTT
>Ga0136846_1231961_pt1 | contig 25633 bp, 24 predicted proteins | sample HopSoiMetagenom2_FD_96841 | JGI IMG/M metagenome (GOLD analysis project Ga0136846, IMG submission 96841) | Grasslands soil microbial communities from Hopland, California, USA - 2 Assembly 2016 (version 4) | ecosystem: Environmental > Terrestrial > Soil > Grasslands | place: USA: Hopland... | reverse complement strand
TCCGGCTCGTCAAACCCGCGGCGCTCGCCGCCGGGACCGCCGCGGTCACGAATGGAGCTGCGCCGCCAGCGATCGCGCTCGGGATCATGACGCGGACCGCGCGGATCGTCCCACCTGGGCATGTTTGCCTCCTTCAGGTCTCGAATTGCACTGTCACGCTTTCCAACGGTCGGCCCTGAGGGCCGTTCCGCAGGCGCGTGCGCCTAGGCGCGCCCCGCCACGGACAAGGTCTCCAGGGCCATCACGTCGGTGGCGTCGTCGGCGTCCATGATCTTCAGAAGCCGGGCGCGGGCGCGGTTCACCCGGCTCTTGATGGTGCCGAGCGCACAGCCGCAGATCTCGGCGGCCTCCTCGTAGGAGAGGCCCGCCGCGCCCACCAGGATCAGCGCCTCGCGGTGCTCGGCCGGCAGCTGCTGCAGCGCCGCCTGCAGCGAGTGCATCGCCACGCTCCAGTCCTGGGTCGGCGGGGTCTTCAGGGTGTCGGCGTATTCGCCGGTCTCGTCGCGCACCTCGCGCCGCCGGCGCAGGACGCTGGTGTAGTAGGTGTTGCGCAGGATCGTGAACAGCCACGCGCGCAGGTTGGTGCCCGGCTCGAACTTGTCGCGGTTGGTCCAGGCCTTGATCAGGGTGTCCTGCACCAGGTCGTCGGCGTCAGAGCCATTGTGGCTCAACGACCACGCGAAGGCGCGAAGCGCCGGAATCAGGCCCACGACCTCATCGCGCCAACTCGTCGTGGTGCTCATACAGACCCCTAGGAACTAACCCGGCCGCCCGACCGGAACACGCCTGCCACCAGCGCCGGTTGAACGCAGCGCCCGCCCATCCGTTCCGTGGGAACGGTGGCGGAATTGCGGAACTTGGCCGCGGAGACCGCGTTGCCCCATTTCGCGTCGGCGCCCCATTTCGCTTGGGCGCCATGCGTTGTGGCGAGCCGCGATCGTCCCCACATCCGCGGATGGGAGCAGGGGCCCCCCGATCCGGGCCGGCCGAGGGAGTTCTGATGCGCGAGACCCAACGACCCACGGCGCCTGCGCGCCCGGCCGCCGCGTTCGCAGCGCCCGCCGAGGCCCTGGCCCGCTACCGCACCGTGCGGCGTGGCTCCGAGGCCCTGACCCGCTCGCTGACGCCGGAGGACATGGGCGCCCAGTCCATGCCCGACGCCAGCCCCACCAAGTGGCACCTGGCCCACACGACCTGGTTCTTCGAGACCTTCATGCTGGCGCCACACCTGGCGGGCTACCGGCCGTTCGACCCCAGGTTCGGCTACCTGTTCAACTCCTATTACGAGGCCGTGGGCCCGCGGCAGCCGCGCCCGGCGCGCGGGCTGATCACCCGACCCAGCCTCGCCGACGTCCTGGCCTACCGCGCCCACGTAGACGCGGGCATGGAGCGGCTGCTGGCCGACGGCCCCGGCGCCCTGGCCGACCTGCTGGACCTGGGCCTGGCCCACGAGGAGCAGCACCAGGAGCTGATCCTGATGGACATCCTGCACCTCTTCGCCCAGTCGCCGCTCAGCCCGGCCTTCGCCCCGCCGCGCCGCAGCGAGGCGACGGAGGCGCGGCCGCTCGGCTGGACCGGCTTCGCCGGCGGCCTGGTGGACATCGGCCACCCCGGTGAGGCCTTCGCCTTCGACAACGAGAGCCCGCGCCACCGGGTCTGGCTGGAGCCCTTCCGCCTGGCCGACCGGCTGGTGACCAACGGCGAGTGGCTGGCCTTCATGGCGGCGGGCGGCTACGCGCGGCCCGAGCTCTGGCTCTCGGACGGCTGGGCGCTGGCCCGGGAGGAGGGCTGGCACGCCCCGCTCTACTGGCGGCAGGCCGAGGATGGCGGTTGGCGGGTGATGGGCCTGCATGGACTGCGTTCGCTCGACCCGGCCGCGCCGGTCAGCCACGTCAGCTACTACGAGGCCGACGCCTATGCCGCCTGGGCCGGCGCGCGCCTGCCCAGCGAGGCGGAGTGGGAGCATGCGGCGGCCAGCGTACCGACCGCCGGCATCTTCCTGGGCTCGGGCCTGCTCGAGGCCCGGCCGGCGGCCGGGGAGGGCCTCGGCCAGCTGTTCGGCGACCTGTGGGAATGGACCCGCAGCGGCTACCTGCCCTATCCGGGCTTCCGGCCGGCCGCCGGCGCGGTGGGCGAGTACAACGGCAAGTTCATGTCCGGCCAGTTCGTGCTGCGCGGCGGGGCCTGCGTGACGCCCAGCGGGCACGTCCGGGCGAGCTACCGCAACTTCTTCTATCCGCACCAGCGCTGGATGTTCTCCGGCGTGCGCCTGGCCAAGGACGGGCTGGGCGACGGCGCGGCGGCGGTGTCGGACTTCGAGGCCGACGTGGTCGCGGGCCTGGCGCGGCCGCGCAAGCAGATCCCGCCCAAGCACTTCTACGACGCCGAGGGCTCGCGCCTGTTCGAGGCGATCACCGAGCTTGCCGAATACTATCCCACCCGCACCGAGATCGGGCTGCTGCGCCAGGCGGCGGACGAGATCTCCGGCCACATCCCCGAGGGCGCCGCCCTCGTGGAGTTCGGCTCGGGCGCCAGCGTCAAGACCCGCATCCTGCTGGACGCGGCGCCGCAGCTGGCGGTCTATGCGCCGATCGACATCAGCGCCTCGGCGCTCGAGGGCGCGGCGCGCGAGATCCGCGCCGACTACCCGCGGCTGACGGTGGCCCCCCTGCGCGACGACTTCACCAACGCCCTGCGCCTTCCGGCGGAGACCGAGGGGCGGCCCGTCGTCGGCTTCTTCCCCGGCTCCACCATCGGCAACTTCACGCCGCAGGAGGCCCGGGCCTTCCTGGTGGGCGCGCGCCGCCTGCTGGGCTCGGGCGCGGCCTTCCTGGTGGGCATCGACCTGGTCAAGGACCCTGCGACGCTGGTGGCGGCCTATGACGACGCCCTGGGCGTGACCGCGGCGTTCAACAAGAACCTCTTGGCCCGCATCAACCGCGAGTTGGGCGGTGACTTCGACCTGGACGCCTTCGCCCATCGCGCCGTGTGGAACGACGCGGAGAGCCGGATCGAGATGCACCTGATGAGCCTGCGCGACCAGACCGTGCACGCGGCCGGGCGCGCCTTCCACTTCGCGGCCGGTGAGACGATCCACACCGAGAACTCGTGCAAGTTCACGATCCCGCGATTTGCCGCGCTGGCCGGGGAGGCGGGCTGGACGCTGGAGCAGCAGTGGGTCAGCGCCGATCCGGCCTTCGGGATGGTGCTGCTGAGAGGATAGGGCCACCGCCGCGCAATTCCCCACGCGCCAAAGCCCTCCTCCCGCGGGGGAGAAGGGCTGGCGGTCCGGCGGATCAGGTGGCGGGTCTAGCTTTCGCGGCCGCGCGTACGGCCGCCGCCGCGGGAGGCTTCGCCGCCCTTGCGGCCCGCCGAGGCCGCGAGGTCGCGGTCCTTGGCGAAGCTGCGCTTTTCACCCGGCACGCTGGCGCCGCCCTTGCGGGCGATCTCACGGCGGCGTTCGGGATTCATGGCGGCAAATCCGCGCCGGGCGCGGGGCTTGCCGGTGTCGACGCTTGGCATGGAGAGGCTCTCCTCATCGGTCGGCGAAGGGGACTCGCGAGGCGTTCAGCGGCCGACCGTTCGCCATCGGTCGGCTGCCGTGAGCGCGGGGCGGCGCGCTCTGGGGAGTGGGGTCCTTGTCGTGTCGGTTCTCCGGCTCGGACATGGCGTCTCGCAGGGGCTTGCGGTGAGGCTAACCCCCGAGGGCAGGTAGAGGTTGCGTGAAGGGGCCGTAGTTATTCCCGGCCGAGCGCCGGAACCGCCTGATCCGCCAGTTAAAGCGGCAGTTCCACCCGGGCGGTGAGGCCGCCGCCGGTGCGGTTGATCAGGCTCACGTCGCCGCCGTGGCCGCGGGCGATGGAGCGCACGACGGCCAGGCCCAGGCCGATCCCGCCGGTCTGGCGGCTGCGCGACGGCTCGCGCCGGTAGAAGGGCTCGAACACCCGCTCGGTGTCCTGCGGCGGGATGCCCGGCCCGTCGTCGTCGATCTCCACCACCGCGTGGCCGGCGTCGGCGAACACCCGCGCCCGCGCCCGTCCGCCGAACTTCACCGCGTTCTCCAACAGGTTGGCCACCAGCCGGCGCAGCGCCATGGGGTCGCCCTCCAGCACCACCTTCTCGCCGGCCTCGGCCTCGGTGGCCGCCCCGGTCTCGGCCATCTCGTCGCACAGGCTTTCCACCAGCGACGACAGCTCCAGGGGCGTGCGCTCGCCCGGCCGCGTGGCGTCACGCACGAAGGCCAGGGTGGCGGCGATCATCTCCTCCATCTGGTCCAGGTCGGAGGCGTACTTGGCCCGCTGGTCCTCGGGCAGCTGCTCGATACGGAAGCGCAGGCGGGTCAGCGGCGTGCGCAGGTCGTGGGCGATGGCGCCCACCATGGCCGTGCGGTCCTCCACATAGCGCTGCAGGCGCTGCTGCATCTCGTTGAAGGCCCGGGCCGCCACGCCGATCTCGGCGGGCCCCTTGACCTCCAGCGGCGGCGCGCCGGGGTCGCGGCCCAGGCGCTCGGCGGCCTCGGCGAATACCTGGATCGGCTTGGACAGCCGCCGGGCGTAGATCCAGGCGATCGGCGACATGGCCAGGGCGGACAGCGAGAACCACAGCGCCACCCGCTGCTGCCAGTCGCCGAGGCCGAAGGCCGGCTGGGTGCGCACCACCGCCCAGGTCCCGTCCGGCTGGCGCACGCCCACCTCGAACGGGCCGATCAGGAAGTGCTCCTCGTCATGCAGGCCCACGCGTGCGGCGCGGTCGCGGATGATGCGCCCGACCCGGCGGTCGGCCAGCAGCCCTCGCTTGCCGGCCAGGACCACATCGCTTGGGGCGACGCCCAGATCCTGGGCGATGCGATCGCGGATGGCCGGGATCAGGCGTCCCTCCAGCGCGGGCGTCGGCGGCTTGTCGGCGCGCGCCAGCTCCAGCGGCCGGCGCTCGGTGAACACCAGGGTGGCGCCGTGGAAGGTGCGCTCGATCTCGCTCAGCCGATAGAAGTCCGGCGCCGGCGGCGGCAGCAGGAAGAGCAGGGCCGTGCTCATCGCCCAGGCGGCCACCAGGGTCAGGCCGGTGAGCGTCAGGAGCTGCACCAGCAGCGGAGCGGTGGGGCGGCCCAGTCGCTTCATCGGCGGGGCGTCCTCACGTGCGCTTCACCTTGGCGGTGAACATATAGCCCTCGTTGCGGATCGTGCGGATCAGGTCGTGGCCGCCGCCGCCGTCGTCCAGCTTGCGCCGCAGCCGGCTGATCTGGACATCGATGGCGCGGTCGAAGGCGTCGGAGTCCGGCCCGCGGGCGAATTCCAGCAGCTGGTCGCGGGTCAGCACCCGCTGCGGCCGCTCGACGAAGGCGCGCAGCAGGGAGAACTCGCCGGAGGAGAGGTTCACCACCACCCCCTGCGGCGAGCGCAGCTCGCGCCGCACCAGGTCCAGCCGCCAGCCAGCGAACTCACAGCCCGCGCCCAGGGCGCCGCCAGTGCTGCGCTGCTCGGCCCGTCGCAGCACCGCGCGCACCCGCGCCAGCAGTTCGCGCGGATTGCAGGGCTTGGCCAGGTAGTCGTCGGCGCCAAGCTCCAGGCCCACGATCCGGTCGGTGTCTTCGCCCATGGCCGACAGCATGATGATCGGCGGGCCGGACTCGGCGCTGGTGAGGCGGCGGCAGATCGCCAGGCCGTCCTCGCCCGGCAGCATCACGTCGAGCACGATCAGGTCGACGGGCCCGCGCTCCAGCACGCGCTCCATCTCGTTGGAATCGGCCGCGGTCTCGACCTTGTAGCCGTGGCGGCCCAGGAAGTCGGAGACCACGTCGCGGATCCCCGGGTCGTCGTCGACCATCAGGATGCGGGCGCCGGCCCCGGCCATGTCAGTTGCAAGCTCCATGGCCGCGACCTTGGCCGGCCGCCGTAACCTCGGAATGTCTCAATTGAAACCGAGGTTTCACCACGTTCATTGATCGGCCAGCACCTCGTCGGCCACGAACGGGTTGGTGCGCCGCTCCTGGCCGAAGGTGGACATCGGCCCGTGGCCCGGCACGAAGCGCACGTCGTCGCCTAGCGGCCAGAGCTTGCGGGTGATCGAGTCGATCAGCTGCTGGTGGTTCCCCCTCGGGAAATCGGTCCGGCCGATGGAGCCCTGGAACAGTACGTCGCCGACCTGGGCGAAGCGCGCCTGGCGGTGGAAGAACACCACATGGCCCGGGGTGTGGCCGGGGCAGTGGATGACCTCGAACTCGGTCTCGCCCAGCGTCACCGTGTCGCCATCGCCCAGCCAGCGGTCGGGCGTGAAGCCGCGCGCGTCGGGCATGCCCCACTTGGCGCCGGACGCGCCGATGTCGTCGATCCAGAACTGGTCGTCGGGATGCGGGCCCTCGATCGGGACGGCGGTCGCCTCTTTCAGCGCCGCCGTGCCGCCGGCGTGGTCCAGGTGGCCGTGGGTGATCCAGATCTTCTCCAGCGTCAGGTCCTGTTCCTTCAGCGCCGCGAGCAGCCGCGGGACCTCGCCGCCGGGATCGATGACGGCCGCCTTCTTGGTGCGGGCGCACCAGACGATGGTGCAGTTCTGCTGAAGGGGCGTCACCGGGGCGACGAGGGCGCGGATCGGCAGCGGCGGCTGGGGAGCGTTCATGTCGCCCCTATGATCGGGGTTCGGGGCGTAAATTTCCATCCCTCCTCTTCAGGGGAGGGACGACTCCGCCAGGCGGAGCGGGGTGGGGGTCAATCGATCAGGCGCGGCGCCCGGTCGCGAAACCCCCACCCGTCCGGCGCTGCGCGCCGTCCACCCTGCCCTGAAGAGGAGGGCTGGGCGTCGCTCAGGTCCTATCCGTGGGCGAGGGCGCCCCCGGCATCGGCGCCACCGAGCCGGGCGGCGCATCGTCGTCGAGCTCGTGGACGTCCACCACGCCCCGACGGACGTGCGAGTTCCAGAACCCGTAGGCGAAGTAGAAGACCAGGCCGATCGCGGTCCAGCTGTAGAAGAGGATCCGCGATTTGTCGTCGAGGCTCACGAACAGCACGACGCAGCCCAGGATCGAGAGCGGCGCCACGACAAAGACGAACGGCGTCCGGAACGGCCGGTGCCGCTTGGGATCGGTGAAGCGCAACACCATCACGCCCAACGACACCGCCGCGAAGGCAAACAGGGTGCCGGAATTGGAGTAGTCGGCCAGCGTGCCCACCGGCAGAAAGGCCGCGGCGATGGCCACGACGACGCCGGTGACCAGGGTGATCGCCCACGGGGTCCGGAACTTCGGGTGCACCGCCGACAGCGCCGTGGGCAGCAGGCCGTCGCGCGCCATCACGAAGAAGACGCGCGTCTGGCCGAACATCATCAGCAGCACCACGGAGGGCAGGGCGATGGTGGCCGCCAGGGCGACCAGGTTGCCGAACACCGGGTGGCTGACTTCGCGCAGCACGTAGGCCAGGGCCTCCTTGGAGCAGACCAGCGGCGCGTGCGCCCCGATCTCGAGGCAGCGTTGCGCGAGCTCGGGCGAGCCGGCGGCATAGGCCACGCCGTTGGCGTCGGCGAGGGGCTGGGCGCCAAAGGCGCCGATCGCTCCGCCGGCGGCCAGCAGGTAGAACAGGGTGCAGATCAGCAGCGATCCGATCAGGCCGATCGGCACGTTGCGCTGCGGATTCTTGGTCTCCTCGGCCGCGGTGGAGACCGCGTCGAAGCCCACGTAGGCGAAGAAGATCGAGGCGGCTGCGCCCAACACCCCCACGCCCTTGCCGTCGAGCGGATTGCCCCAGCCGCGCGGCGCGAAGGGCTTGAAGTGCTCCGGGTGCCCCGTGATCATCGGCAGGGTGAGCACGATGAACAGCGTCAGGGCGGCGACCTTCACCGCCACCAGGATCGCGTTCACGGTCGCGCTTTCATTGGTGCCGATGATCAGTAGCGCCGTTACGGCCACGGTGATGATCACCGCCGGCAGGTTCAAGATCCCGCCGGGCTCTCCGCCCTCCAGGAAGTTGCCGAACGACATCTTTGGCCCGACGGTCAAGGCGTGCGGCAAGTGCATTCCAAGGGAATCCAGCAGGCCTACGATGTGCCCGGACCAGCCGACCGCCACGGCGCTTGCGCCCAGGGCGTATTCCAGGATCAGGGCCCAGCCCACCAGCCAGGCCATCAGCTCGCCCAGCACCGCATAGGAGTAGGTGTAGGCCGAGCCCGCGACGGGCACCATCGAGGCCAGTTCGGAGTAGCAAAGCGCCGCGACCGCGCAGACCGACCCCGCGATGATGAAGGAGATCATCATGCCTGGACCGGCCTTCTGCGCCGCCGTGGCGGTGAGGACGAAGATCCCGGTGCCGATGACCGCGCCGATGCCCAACATGGTCAGTTGGAAGGGCCCCAGCGATCGTTTCAGCGATTTCTTCTCAGCCGTCGCGAGTATCGCGTCGAGCGGCTTGGTGCGCCACATAGTTCCTCCGAATGGCGGCCCCCCGGCCGCCTGGAATTAATGTTGCGCGGACCGTGGCTTGCTTGCGGCCCAACGGTCAAGCGCCGCGGGTTGGCGCATCTGCGAACGGCGCGCTACAGGGCGCGCGATGCTTCCCGTCCACGAGGCCCTGCCCGCGCTGAAGGCCGCGCTCGTCCAGCGCAACGCCGCTGTCCTGGTGGCGCCGCCCGGGGCCGGCAAGACCACGGTCGTGCCGCTGGAGCTGCTGGCCGAGCCGTGGGTGGACGGCGGCAAGATCATCGTGCTGGAGCCGCGCCGCCTGGCCGCTCGCGCCGCGGCCGCCCGCATGGCCTCGACCCTGGGTGACGCCGTCGGCCAGACGGTGGGCTTTCGGGTGCGGATGCAGTCGCGGGTCTCGGCGGCGACGCGCATCGAGGTGGTCACCGAGGGTGTCTTCACCCGGATGATCCTGGCCGACCCCGAACTGGCGGGCGTCGCCTGCGTGGTCTTCGACGAGTTCCACGAGCGCAGCCTGGACGCCGACCTGGGCCTGGCCCTGGCGCGCGACGCCCAACGCCTGTTGCGCGAGGACCTGCGGCTGCTGGTGATGTCCGCCACCCTGGACGGCGCCGCTGTCGGGCGCCTGCTGGGCGACGCCCCGTTGGTGGAGAGCCTGGGGCGGATGTTCCCGGTGGAGACGCGCTACCTCGGCCGTGACGATCGGTTGCGCCTGGAGGACCAGGTGGTGCGCGCCGTCGAGCGGGCGCTGGCGGAGGAGCCGGGCAGCCTCCTGGTGTTCCTGCCGGGCCAGGGCGAGATCCTGCGCACGGCGGAGCGGCTGGGCGAGCGGTTGCGCCGTCCAGACGTGGACATCGCGCCGCTCTACGGCGCGCTCGATCCCAGGGACCAGGACCGGGCCATCGAGCCCGCGCCGGCCGGACGCCGCAAGGTGGTGCTGGCCACCTCCATCGCCGAGACCAGCCTGACCATCGAGGGCGTGCGGGTGGTGATCGACTGCGGCCTGGCCCGCGTGCCCCGCTACGATCCGGCGAGCGGGCTGACCCGCCTGGCCACCGTGCGGGTCTCGCGCGCCGCCGCCGACCAGCGCCGGGGCCGCGCAGGGCGCACAGAACCGGGCGCCTGCTACCGCCTGTGGGACGAGGCCGAGACCCGGGCGCTGCCGTCCTATGGCGACCCGGAGATCCTGGACGCGGACCTCTCGGGCCTGGCCCTGGACCTCGCGCGGTGGGGCGCAAAGGACGTCGCGGAGCTCGCTTTCCTCGACCCGCCGCCGGCCGCCGCCTTCGCCGAAGCCCGCGCCCTGCTGCGGCGGCTTGAGGCCCTGGACGAAGCCGGCGTGCTCACCGCGCACGGTCGGGCGCTGGCCGACATGCCGCTGCCGCCGCGGCTCGCGCACATGGTGCTGAAGGCGGCGGAGACGGGCCAGGCCCGCCGGGCGGCCGGCATCGCCGCCCTGGTGACCGAGCGGGGCCTGGGCGGCCGTGACGCCGACCTGCGCCACCGGCTGGAGGCTTTCGAGCGCGACCGCAGCCCCCGGGCCCGCGACGCCCAGGCGCTGGCCGACCGCTGGGCGGGCGCCGCAGGCAAGGCCGGGAGGGGAGAGCCGCTCTCGGACGGCCTGCTGCTCGCCTTCGCCTATCCGGAGCGCGTCGCCAAGGCGCGGGGCGGGCAGGGCGAGTTCCAGCTGGTCACGGGTCGCGGGGCCTTCGTCGAGCCCACCGACGCCCTGGCGCGCGCGCCGTGGCTGGCCATCGCCGAGCTGGGCGGCGGCGAGCGCCGCGACCGCATCCTCCTTGCGGCGCCGCTGGAGCCCTCGGACCTGGAGGCCTTCGCGGACCAGTTCGAGACCGAAGAGCGGCTTGAGGAAAGCGGCGGCGGGCGGCTGCGCGCCAAGCGGATCGTGCGCCTGGGGCGACTGACCATCCGCGAAAGCGTCGACGACAATCCGGACCCGGCCCTGATCGCCCACGCCCTGGCGGCGCGGGTGCGGCGCGAGGGGCTCGGCGCCTTGCCCTGGGGCGAGGCGGCCCGGTCCTTGCGCGAGCGGGCGGCCTTCCTTCGCGCGCAGTCCGCGGACTGGCCCGACCTCTCCGACAGCGCCCTGCTCGAGCGGTTGGACGAGTGGCTCACGCCGCTGCTTACGGGCGTGCGGTCGCTGTCGGCCCTGCGCCCTGACGTCCTGGACGGCGCTTTGCGCAGTCTGGTCCCGTGGGACCTGCAGCGCCGCCTGGACGCTGAAGCTCCCGCCCGCTGGACGGCCCCCACCGGCAACAGCTTCGCCATCGACTACGCCGCCGAGGGCGGTCCGCGTGTGGAGGTGCGGGTGCAGGAGGTCTACGGCCTGGCCCAGCACCCGACCGTAGGCGGCGTCCCGCTCACCCTGGCGCTGCTCTCGCCCGCGCACCGGCCGATCCAGACCACCCAGGACCTGCCGGGCTTCTGGAAGGGCAGCTGGAAGGACGTGCGCACCGACATGCGCGGCCGCTATCCGCGGCACGTCTGGCCAGAGGACCCCGCGGCCGCGGCGCCGACCACGCGCGCGAAGCCGCGGGGAACCTAGTCAGGCCGCTTCCGCGAGCTGCACGTCATTCGGGTTTTCGATGCGGAAACCCACCGCAATGCGGTTCCAGCTGTTGATGGCGGTGATGAGCACAGTCAGCCAGATGATCTCCGTCTCGCTGAACACCGCCTTCATCGCCGCGAAGTCCTCGTCCGGAGCGCCGGTGTCGGGCAGACGGGTGAGGGCCTCGGTCCAGGCCAGCGCGGCCCGCTCCCGAGGGCTGTACATCTTCGACTCGCGCCAAGCGTTCAGCAGATAGATCCGCTCCTCGCGCTCGCCCGCTTTGCGCGCGTCGGCCGTGTGCATGTGCAGGCAGTTGGCGCAGCCGTTGATCTGTGACGCGCGGATCTTCACAAGCTCGATCAGCGCATGCTCGAGGCCCGCAGCTGTCAGGTCTTCCAGCTTCGCGACGCCCAGCAGGGGCTCGATCGGCTTGAAGTTGGCGCCGGTGTACTTCAGGCGTTGCGTCATGGGGAGGACTCCTTTGCTCGTTTCGCCCCTAGGACGGCTGCCCGCTCGCCGCTGTGACATCACCGCAAGGTGCGGCGGAAGAAATTCACCACCGCGGCGTTGAACCGGACGTGGAAAGCGGCGCGATCGAAGCCCGGCTCGCTGACGCAGATTTCCGGCAGTCGCTGGGCCATCGCGGGCGGGCAGGGGCTGATGAAGTCGTAGTGGCCGGCGTGCGGCACGACGTGCATTTCCGGCGCGTGCGGCAGGGCCTGGCGGACCGCCTCGGCGTAGAAGGGATGCGGCAGCACCGGATCGTCCTGGCCCCGCCAGAGCTGCACCGGGACGCGGACGTTGGCGAGGCCCGCCTTGCCGAAGGCGAAGCCCAGGCCGGGGGCGGCCGACACGATGGCCCGCACGCGCGGATCGTGGGTCCAGGTCACCTTGCGGTTCACGTCGAGCGGCTGGCTGGCCACGACGCGGCAGTCCTCGAAGGCCGGCCGTTCGCGGCAGTGCTGGACCATGCTCTTCAGGTCCGGCTCGGCGCCAGCGGTCATCAGGACCGTGAAGCCGCCGGCGGAGAAGCCGAACGCCCCGATGCGGTGCGGATCGATGCGGTCGCGCGCGGCCCAGCCCCCCAGCATGTAGTCGGTCAGCACCTTCAGCTGCCGCGGCCGCTCCCAGATCTCGGTGGCGCGGGTGGTGTCCTGCCAGTTGTCGCCGTTGTGGGTGACAGCCGCCGCGACGAAGCCGGCCTCAGCGAGCGCGATCGCGGTGTCGGCGTGGCCGGCGTAGGAGCCGCCGTGGCCATGCGACATCAGGATCAGCGGCAGGTGGTCGCCCCTGACCGGCGCGTCATCGGCCACGGTCTGGGTTCCGAGTTCCAGGCGTTCGGCGCGCGGCTGGGCGTCGGTGGGGTACCAGACGCCGACCTCCAGGGGCTGGCCCTGCGGATCGGGAATCGTGAAGTGCTGGAAGCCGACCGCCGCCTGGGCGGGCAGGGCGATCATGGCGGCGGCGAAGGCGAGGGCGGCAAAGAGGCGCATGCAGGGGTCCTGTGACGGGATCGATGCGCTGTTGATCCGGTCGAACGGCGCCTGTCGCCAGCCGGGTTTCGCGAATGGGCGAATGGGTTCGCCGCCGGGCGAACGGTCGCTATAGGTCGGCGATGAACTGGCGGGAGTCGCTTCGGGACTGGGCTGTCGACCTGGCCATCGCCACGGCCGGCGGCGTGCTGCTGGGCGTCATGGGACCGTTCGGCAGCTACCTCAACGGCCCGGTCTGGCAGCGCGCGCCGTTCCAGGTGGCGTGCTTCTGGATGGGCGTCGGCGCCTTCGGCCTGGCGGCTCGGGGGCTGCTCCGCCTGCGGCTGGACGGGCCGCGCTACTGGCTGGCGGCCCTGGCGATGATCCTGGTTCTGACGGCGCCGCTCACCGCTGTGATCGAGGTCCTGGCCCGGGCCATCTGGCCGCTGCGGCCGGTCTTCCGGCTGACCTGGCTGGACTGGTACCTGGAGGGGCTGGTGACGGCCGTGCCGGTGGGCCTGGCGTTCGCCGCCCTGATCCGCCACCGCGCGCGCCAGCGGGCGCTGCGTCAGGAGGCCCGCGCCGCCGTCCCCAACGCCGGCGGCCTCCTGGGCGCGGCGCCGGCCGAGGTGCTGTGCCTGCAGATGGAGGACCACTATGTGCGGGTCCACACCGCCGGCGGCTCTCGCCTGGTGCTCGCCACCCTGAAGCAGGCCACGGCGGCGCTCGGCGGCGCCGAGGGCCAGCAGGTGCACCGCTCCTGGTGGGTCGCGAAGAAGGCGGTGGCCGGCGTCGAGCGCCATGGCCGCAACCTGCGCCTGCGCCTGGTCAATGGCCTCAGCGCCCCGGTGGCCCGCTCGGCGGTCGCACCTCTGCGGGCGGCGGGCTGGATCGGGGAAGGGTAGGCGCGGCCTATCCCGTCGCCGCGTAGATCATGATCCCGGTGGCGACAGAGAGGTTCAGGCTGTCGGCCCGCCCGCGCATGGGGATCTTCACGTTGACGTCGCAGAGCGCCGCCAGCTCCGGTGTCAGGCCCTGCTGCTCGTTGCCCATCAGCACCAGGGCCGGCTTGGCGTAGGTCGCCGCCCGATGATCCACCGTGGCGCTGAGCAGGGTGCCGACCACTGACCCCGGCCAGGCCGCCCGCCAGGCGGTGAATTCGGCCTCGCTGGCCTGGGTCAGCGGCACGGCGAAGATCGAGCCCATGGTCGCGCGCACCGCCTCCACCGAATAGGGATCGCAGCACTCGCCCACCAGGATGACCCCGCCGCAGCCGGCCGCGTCGGCCGTGCGCACGATGGTCCCGAGGTTGCCGGGGTCGCGCACCCGGTGCAGGGCCACCACGCACTGCGCCGGCCCGGGCGCCACCTCGGCCAGCGGCCGGAACACCTGCGGGAAGACGCCCACCACCGCCTGTGGATTGTCCCTGCGCGAGACCTTGGCCAGAATGTCCTGGTTGACCTCGATCACCTCGCCGCGGGCCTGGGTCGTGGCCTGGATCGCGCGCTGCAGCAGCGGGTGCTTGGCCGCCTCCGGCCCGTACATCAGGATCTTCGGCGCGTGGCCGGTCTCCACGCCCTCGGTGACGTTCTTCAGACCCTCGGCGACGAAGAGCCCCGTCTCGTCGCGCGCCTTGCGCATGTGCAGGGCGCGAACGGCCTTGACCGTGGGGTTGGAGAGCGAGGTGACCGTGCGCCCGCTCACGCGCGCCACCGGGCGTAGAGGCTCATGCCGATGGCGCGGTCGCCCCCATGGCTCCTGGGACCGTCTTCGACGAGGGCCAGCTCGCCCCACTCGATCCGCCCGCCGCGATCGGCGAGAGTCTCGGCCAGCAGCCCGGCCAAAGCCGCGCCGGAGATCCGTTCCGCATAGGCGTTGAGCACCAGGAAGCGCGCGTTTTCCGAAAGAAGTTGGGCGCATAGGCGCGCAAGCTCAGGCAGATCCTCGAACAGCCGCCAGACCTCGCCACCCGGACCACGGCCATATTTCGGGGGATCCAGGATGATGCCTTCGTAGGTCGAGCCGCGCCGCGCCTCGCGCTGCACATATTTGCGCGCGTCCTCGGTGATCCAGCGGATCGGACGGTCGGCGAGGCCGGAGAGCTCGGCGTTCTCCCGGGCCCAGGCCACCGCCTTCTTCGACGCATCCACGTGGGTGACCGCCGCGCCAGCGGCCGCCATCACCAGGCTGGCCACGCCCGTGTAGCCGAAGAGGTTCAGCACCCGCGGCGCCGGACCGCTGGCCGCCGCCTCGCGCACCGCCGCATCCAGCCACGTCCAGTTCGCCGCCTGCTCCGGGAAGAAGGCCAGGTGGCGGAAGGCGGTGAAGCGCCCGTGGAATTTGACCTGGCCCCAGCCCAGCGGCCAGGTCTGGCGTGGCTGGCCCTTGAAGCGCCAGCGGCCGGCGTCCTCCTCGTCGGTGGGGTCGAACACCGCATCGGCGGCGTCCCAGGCCCCGGCGTCCAGGCGGGGCGTCCACAGGCACTGCGGCTCGGGCCGCACGACCCGATAGGGGCCGTAGCGCTCGAGCTTGCGCCCGCCGCCGGAATCCAGCAGGGCGTAGTCGCCCCAGCCGGTGGTGCGCATCAGGTCGGGGGCCTCTGCCATGTGCGGAGCGCTCATGGCCGCCCCTTACGCGGAGTGAGCGCCGGCCGTCCAGCTTGCCGACAAAGACTTGTCACACCGCAGGATTTGGGGTTCCGCTAGCCGAGGGTATTTGAGTTGGGGAGAGTACATGAGCGCCGTTGCGACTGCGGCCCGCAAGACCGCGCGTAAGGCCAAGGGGGACGGCCACCTGCGCCGTGCCGAAATCCTTGAGGCGGCGGAGCGCATCTTCGTGGCCGAAGGCTATGAAGGCGCCACCATCCGCAAGATCGCCGACGAGGTCGGGGTCTCCTCCACCGCGCTCTACATGCACTTCCCCGACAAGGGCTGCATCCTCCACGAGATCGTCGAGGGCACGCTGGGCCAATTGCTGGCTCAGAACACCGAGATCGCGGCGCGGCCGCTGGACCCGGTGGTGCGTACGCGGATGATGCTGGACGCCTACATGCACTGGGGGCTGGCGCATCCGAACGCCTACGAGCTTGTCTACAGCGCCCGCGGTCCGGTAACCACGCCGGCGCCGGAACGGACGGCGGAACTGAGCCGACAATGCTACGAAGCCTTTTCCGGCGTGGTGCGCGAGGTGGCCGCCAGCGGACGGCTGCGCACGGGCAATGCCGATTCCGCGGCCCAGGCGCTGTGGATGGCCTGCCACGGCGTGGTGGCGTTGCTGATCGCGCGCCCGACCTTCGAGTGGCAAGACCACGACGAGCTGATGCGCATCGCCCTGGACGGCGTGCTCCACGGGCTGGTGGTGGACTGACCGCGCTCGGGCGCGGGCCCGCCTGGCCGGCGCTTCTCGCCCTGGCGTGCGCCTTGGCCGGATCGGTAGCGCAGGCGGCCCCTCGCGCGCTCTCGCTCGACCAGTGCGCCGACCAGTATGTGCTGGCGCTGAGCCCGCGGGCGGCCATCGTCGGCCTCTCCACCCGCGCCGACGATGCCGATTCGCGCCTGCGCGACCTCGCCCACGGCCTGCCCCTGCGCCGCGTGGACCTGGAGTCGGCCCTGGCCGTGCGCCCGCAGGTGGTGGTGCGCTACTGGGGTGGCGAGCCGCGGCTGGTGGAGGCGTTGCAGGCGCGGGGCGTGCGCGTGGTCACCATCGCCGAAGCCCGGGACTTCGCGGGCGTCCGCGCCGATATTCGGGCGGTGGCGACGGCCCTCGACGCCCGGCCGGCGGGCGAGGCTCTGATCGCACGCATGGACGCCCGCCTGGCCCAGGCGGCCGGCGCCTGGAATGGCGCGCGCGCCCTCTACCTCACGCCCGGCGGGGTCACCGCCGGGCCAGGCACCCTGGTGGACGCGGTGCTGCGTGGCGCGGGGATGGCGAACGCCGAGCGGCGGCCGGGCTACCAGACGGTGTCCTTGGAGCAGCTGGCGCTGGAACCTCCCGGCGCGGTGGTGCTGGGCTTCTTCGACACCTTCCAGCTCTCCGGCGACAGCTGGGGGATCGGTCGCCACCGCATCCTGCAGAGGGTGGTCCGCCAGCGGGCCGTGGCCAGCCTGCCGGGCTCCACCCTGGGCTGCCCGGACTGGAGCGCCGCCGAGGCGGTGGAGCTGCTCGCCGCCCGGGCGCCGCGATGAGGCCCTGGGCGCTGAACCTCCTCCTGAGCCTCGCGGTCGTGGCCTTGGCGGCGGCGGGCCTGCTGCTGGGGGAAACGCCGCTCAGCCACGCCCAGCTCGCGCAGGCCTTCGCCGATCCGGCCTCCGGCGCTCACGAGGTGCTGTTCGCCATCCGCCTGCCGCGCACGGCGGCGGCGCTGGTGGTCGGGGCGGCCCTGGGGTTGGCCGGGGCGGTGATGCAGGGGCTGCTGCGCAACCCGCTGGCCGATCCCGGCGTGCTCGGCGTCTCGGGCGGGGCGGGGCTCGGCGCGGCGCTGGCGATCTCGCTGGGCCTGGTCGGCTCGGCGGGAGCGATTGAGGGCGCGGCGCTGGCGGCGGCCCTGGCGGTGGGCGCGCTGTTGACCTGGCTGGCGGCGCGGTTCCGCGAGCCGGAGACCCTGATCCTGTTCGGCGTGGCGTTCTCCGCCTTCCTGGGCGCCCTGACCTCGCTGGTGTTCAACTTCTCCGCCTCACCCGTCACCCTGGCGGAGGTGTTCGCCTGGCTGCTGGGCTCCGTCGCCAACCGCGACTGGGCGGACATCGGCCGCGAGCTGCCGGCGCTGATCATCGGCGGCGGGCTCTGCGCCTATGCGGCCAGAGGCCTGGTGATGCTGACCCTGGGCGAGGAGGCCGCGGCGCTCTCGGGCCTGCCCATGACGCGCCTGCGGGCCGCGGCGGTGGCGGGGGCCTCGCTGCTGACCGGAGCCTCGGTGGCCATGGCGGGGATCGTCGGCTTCGTGGGCCTTGCCGCCCCGCACCTGGTGCGGGCGGGGGCAGGGGGCGACCCTGGGCGGATCCTCGTGCCCTCGGCCCTCGCGGGCGCGGTGCTGCTGGCCGCCGCCGACATCGCCGCGCGGCTGATCCCCACCGACCAGGAGCTGAAGCTGGGCGTGGTCACGGCCCTCTTCGGCGCGCCGCTCTTCGCCCTCATCGCCTGGCGCGCGGCGCGGAGCTGGCGCGGATGAGCGCCCTGGCCCTGGTCGGCGCCACAGTGCGCCGCGGCGCGCGGGCGGTGCTGACGCGTGTCAGCCTGGCCGTCGAACCGGGCCAGGTGGTGGGCGTCGTCGGCCCCAACGGCGCCGGCAAGACCACCCTGCTGCGCGCGGCCCTGGGCCTGGCCCATCTCTCCGAGGGCCGGGCCGAGCTGGCCGGCCGCGAGGTGTCTGGCCTCTCCGACCCGGAGCGCGCGCGCCTGGCCGCCTACCTGCCCCAGGAACGCCACCTGGGCTGGAACATGACCGCTTGGCGCATCGCCAGCCTGGGCGCCTTCGACAAGCCGCCAGCGCTGGCCCGAGAACGCGCCTTGGCCGCCCTGGCCCGCGTGGGGCTGGCGGATCTCGCCGACCGCGGCGTGCTGGAGATGTCGGGCGGCGAGCGGGCGCGGGTGCTGCTGGCCCGGCTGCTGGTGGCCGAGGCGCCGCTGCTGGTGGCCGATGAGCCGGCGGCTGGCCTGGACCCCGACGCCCAGTTGCTGGCTCTCGACCTCCTGCGCGAGGAGGCTGCCCGCGGCGCGGCCGTGGTGCTGACCCTGCACGACCTGGCCCTGGCGGCGCGGACCTGCGATCGGGTCGTGGTCCTGGCGCACGGCTCAGTGGCCGCGGACGGCCCGCCCGTCGAAGCGCTCTCGTCCGCCATCCTGGCCCAGGCCTTCGACCTCGACGGCTCATGGCACGAAACCGCGGCCGGGCCCGTTCTGGTGTCGCGGCGACAGCGCAGCTAGGCGAAAGGAGAGGCAGTGGTCTTCGCGAAACGCGTCTTCACCTGGGCCGCGATCTTCGGCTTCGTGATGGTGGCGCCGTTGCTGGTGGCCGAGAGCCTGGTCGCCCGGCTGCTGCATCACACCCTGACCCAGCCGCAGTGGTACTACGCCTTCGCTGAGGTCGCCCTGGGCTTCCAGGTGCTCTACCTGATGATCGGCCGCGATCCCGTGCGCTACCGGCCGCTGATGCCGGTCTGCGCCGTCTGCAAGTTCGCCTTCGGGGCCACCATGTGGACCCTGGTCGGCCTCGGCCGCACGCAACCGCTGCTCGGGCTGGCGGCGACACCGGACATGCTGTGGGCGGGCGCCTTCCTCGTGGCCTACCGGCTGACCCCGGCGGCCTAAGGGGCGCTGGCGGTGATGATCGGCTGAGACGGCGTGTAGCCGCCGCGGTGCAGGTCGAAGGAGAGGGTGATCGGCGCCTGCCCGCCGGCCAGCTTGGCGCGGTAGACCTGCATGTTCTCAAGCACGCGCATCACATAGTTCCGCGTCTCGGAGAACGGGATGCACTCGATGAAGTCCAGCGGGTCGGAGGAGCCGCCGCGCGGGTCGCCGCAGAACGAGGTCCACTGCGCCGGGCGCCCCGGCCCGGCGTTGTAGCCCGCCGCGGCCATCACATAGGAGCCGGAGAACCGGTCCACCAGCTGGCCCAGATAGGCCGAGCCGATCTTCATGTTGTAGTCCGGCTCGTACAGCATCGAGGCGGAATAGCCGACGCCCATGCGCCGGGCGATGATCGAGGCGGTGGAGGGCAAGAGCTGCATCAGCCCCCGCGCATCGGCGCCGGAGCGCACGCCGGGATCGAAGTTGCTCTCCTGGCGGGTGATGGCCAGGACGAAGGCCGGCTCGGCGCCGCCGTCCACCTGGGGCGGAGTGCGGTAGGGATAGGCCCGGTCGGCCAGGATGAAGCCGCGCTGCGCCGCGCCGCGGGCCGCGCGCATCGAGGTGTCTTGGTCGCCGTAGCTGCGGATGGTGTCCACCAGCAGCGCCTGCTCCACTGTGGTCGGCAGGGTGTCGTCCAGCGACAGGGCGAAGACGCGGAAGAGGTCGCGCTGGCCGAGGTCGGCGAGCATCCGCAGCGCCTGGACCGCGTCGCGGCCCTCGAAGCGGGCGATGTCCTCGCTCGTCGGCGTGGGGTCGGGCGGCAGCACCAGCTTGCGGCCCAGCTTCTCGGCGGCCAACTGGCCGTAGAAGGTGGTCACGTACTCCGCGCCGTGCTCGTAGAAGGCCCGGGCCGCGGCGTGGTCCCCGTGGGCCTCGGCGGCGCGGCCTTCCCAGTAGAAGGCGCGGCCGCGGGTGATCGGGGAGGCCCCGATCCGCTCCACGGCAGCGAAGTGACGGCCGGCCGCTTCCGGGTCCTTCAGCTTGTTGAGCGCGATCCAGCCGGCGACGAACTCGGCGTCGGTGGCCTGGCTGGTGTTCCCGAGGCCGCAGTCGGCGGCGGCCTGGTAGGCGGCGCGCCAGTCGCCGTCGCGCATGGCGCTGAGGGCCAGGCGGTGGCGTTCGTCCCAGACCCGCTCGGCGGCTTCCGGGGACACGGCTTCCTTGGGCAGGGCCGAGATCAGGCTGAGGGCCTGGCCGTCGTCGCCCTTGCGGCGCAGGTAGGCGGCGCGTTCGAACGCCACGCCCGGTTGGCTCTGCAGCGCCGGGGGCAGGCTGGCATAGGCCTCGGCGGCGGCGCGGCTGTCGCTGCGCAGGGAGATCCGCGCCAGGGCCGCCGGCTGCTGATCGGCGGGCAAGAGGGGGATCATGTCGCGCGCGGCGGGCCCCTGGCTGCCGTAGAGCAGCATGTCGGCGCGCTTGACGTGGTCGTCGACGGTCAGGAGGTCGCCGAACCGCGCCAGCATCTGGCGCTGCGGATCGGATTCGAAGGTCTTGGTGCGCCACCAGCGGCGGACCAGGTCGGCCGCCTCGGCCTGGCGGCCCAGCATGCGGTAGGCCGAGGCCAGTGACATGGCGCCCTGGGCGGTCTGCGGCTCCTGGCCGCCGAACCACGCCACGACGTCGGTCGGCGACTTGCCGGCGGTGTCGAGCAGCTTCTCGGCCGCCGCCTGCCGCCGGCCCGCGCGCGGGAAGCCCACGAGATCGCGCCGGGCGGCGTCCACCTCGGAGAAGCTCAGCGAGTCGGCGTTCTGGTCGACCAGGGCCCAGGTGGCCAGCTTCTTGGCCACGGGATCGATGATGGCGCCGATGGCGTAGCGGGCGCCGTTGACGTCGCCGCGCCGCGCCGAGCTCAGCGCCTGGGTGAGGGAGGCCTGGTCCTGCGCCCCGATCGGATGGGCGACGCTCTGGCGCGCCATGGGCGCGCTGGGGCCCGCGCTGGACTGCGGTCCCTGGGCCAGGAGGTCGCCGATCGGATCGCCGGACTGGGCGCGCGCGACCGTGGTCGCGACCAGCGCGCAGCAGGTCACCAGGAGCGCATTACGGACTCGAACGTTCAACCCTACAATCTCCCCCCGACTTGGGGATGCGTGGAATCGCCGTTGCGGGCTAAGCCCGCGCCAACATATTGTCGCGCCAAATCTGAACGTCGCGACAACAAGCGGCATCTTCACGGCTTTTTGCACGGCCCACCTGGACCCCATCTAGACACCCATGTCCGACCCTCTTTTCCGCGGCGTCATGCCGGCTCTTGTCACGCCCTTCCGCAACGGAGAGGTGGATGAGAAAGCCTTCGTGGCCCTTGTGGAGCGCCAGATCGCGGGCGACGTCCATGGGTTGGTTCCCGTAGGCACGACCGGGGAAACCGCCACCCTCAGCCACGCCGAGCACAGGCGGGTGGTGGAGCTGTGCGTGCAGACCGCGCGCGGCCGGGTGCCGGTGATCGCCGGCGCCGGCTCCAACGCCACGGCCGAGGCCATCGAACTGGTCGCCCACGCCAAGGAGGTCGGCGCCGACGCGGCCCTGGTGGTGACGCCCTACTACAACCGGCCCAGCCAGGAGGGGCTCTACGCGCACTACAAGGCGATCAACGACGCGGTGCAGCTGCCGGTGCTGGTCTACAACGTGCCCGGCCGCACCAGCGTGGACATCTCCAACGAGGTCCTGGCCCGGCTGGCCAAGCTGCCCAATATCGTCGGGGTCAAGGACGCCACCGGCGACCTGACGCGCGCCAGCTTCCAGCGGCTGGAATGCGGCGAGGACTGGGTGATGCTGTCGGGCGACGACCCGACGGCGCTCGGCTACATGGCCCACGGCGGTCACGGCTGCATCTCGGTCACCGCCAACGTGGCGCCCGAGGCCTGCGCGCGGTTCTACGACGACGCCCTGGCGGGCCGCTGGCCGGACGCCCTGGCGGGCCAGGACCGGCTGGTGCGGCTGCACAAGGCGCTGTTCACCGACGCCAGCCCCTCGCCGACCAAGTTCGCTCTCGCGCACCTGGGCCTTTGTGCGGAGGACGCGCGCCTGCCGATTACGCCGGCCTCGGAAGCCTCGCGCGCCGAGGTGCTGGCCGCGATGCGGGACGCCGGGGTCATCTGAGATGGCAGGCAAGGTGATCGCCGAGAACCGCCGGGCGCGGTTCGACTACTTCCTGGACGAGACGTTCGAGGCGGGCCTCGCCCTGACCGGCTCGGAGGTGAAGTCCCTGCGCAACGGCAAGGCCAACATCGCCGAGAGCTATGCGGCGGTGGAGGGCGACCAGATCGTCCTCGTGAACGCCGATATCCCGCCCTATACGCAGGCCGGGCCGTACTTCAACCACGAGCCGCGGCGGCCGCGGAAGCTGCTCCTGAAGCGCAAGGAGATCGGCAAGCTGATCGGCGCCGTGCAGCGCGAAGGCCGCACCCTGATCCCCACCAAGCTCTACTGGTCCGACAAGGGCCTTGCGAAGCTGGAGATCGCCCTGGCCAAGGGCAAGAAGGCTCATGACAAGCGCGAAGTGGCCGCCGAGCGCGACTGGCAACGCGACAAGGCCCGGCTCATGCGGGAGAAGGGCTGAGTCCAACCTTCTCGGCGGAAGCCCAGTGCCCCTCGACATCGAACAGCTTGAGCGCGACGTGGTGGCGGCCGTTGCGCCGCCCGAGGTCCTGGAGATCGAGGGCTGGCTGGCGCCGCTCGACAACGGGTCGATCGGGCGGGCCAAGAGCGCCGTGCCGCTCCGGCACGACCTCGGTCCGGCAGCGATCGAGGCGATCGTGGAGGCGTATCGGAGCCGCGGCCTGAAGCCGGCGTTCCGGCTGGCCGAGGTTCCCGGCCTCGACGCGGTCCGGGCCGAGGTCGCGCGGCATGGCCTGACCGGTCAGCAGCCGACCATCATGAAGCTGGGCAACACCGCGGGCCTGGCCGCGCTGAGCGATGCCCCGGCCCGGGTGTTGGACAGGCCGGACCAGGCCTGGGGGGCGGTGTTCCTGGGGGCGGGTTTCGACGCCGCCGACGGGGCGCACCGCATCGCCGCCCTGACGCGTTCACCGGGCGCGCTCTACGGGGCCGCCGGCCTCGACGGAGCGACGCAGGCCGTTGGAGTCGCCTCGGTCGGTGCGGCGTGGGGCGGCATCCATGGCATGCGCACGGCGCCGGCCCATCGCGGCCAGGGCCACGCCGCCGCCATCCTCGGGGCGCTGGGCCGCGCCCTGGCCGCACGCGGCGTGACGCGCGTGTTCCTGCAGGTCGAGGAGGCCAATCCCGCCCGCCGCATCTACCGCCGGGCGGGCTTCACGCCGGCCTGGACCTATCGCTACTGGCGCTGACGCCGGGCCGCTAGCCGAACCGATGGTCCGGCACGATCTTCACCGCCACGCCCAGCCACCGCCGCGGCGCGCGGTAGTCGTTGTCGCGGTCGCGCAGGAAGTCGGGATCCTCGATGATCGAGCGCCATTCCGACGGCGTGAAGTGCAGGACGGCGGGGCCGCCGATGCGGCGGTCGGTCTCGAAGCCGGGGGCCAGGTCGGGCATGGGCGGTCTCCGCGAGTAGCTGCGAAGCGCCTCATGCCGCGGCCCCGGGACCACAGTTGGGCCGCGGCGGGGCGTTCCGTGTCCGTCTGTCGCCAGGCCGACACATCGTGGGCCCGCGAGGGCCACGATGTGCGGCTCCCGGCGCTACTCCGCCGCCAGCGGCAGGATCACCGCCTCACGGCCGCCGCGCACCAGGCCGCCGGGCAGGGCGCCGGTGTGGTGGCCGTCCTCGAAGGTCACCTGGCCGGACTTGACGGTGTAGCGATAGCCCTCGGCCCGCTGCACCAGCCGCCGCCCGCCGGCCGGCAGATCGTTCACCGCCTCCGGCCGGAAGAGCCGCAGCGCCGCGAAGTCGATAACGTTGAGATCGGCCAGCAGGCCGGGCGCCAGTCGGCCGCGGTCGTTCAGGCCATAGGCCCGGGCGGTGTCGCTGGTCAGTTTCTTGACCAGGAACGGCAGCGGGAACTGCTCGCCCTTGACCCGGTCGCGCGCCCAGTAGCTGAGGATGAAGGTGGGCATGCCCGCGTCGGCGATCACGCAGCAGTGGGCCCCGCCGTCAGAAAGTCCAAACAACACATTGGGATGCTGCATGTTCTTGCGGAAGAAGTCGAAGTTGTAGGTCGCGTAGCCGCCCAGCGGCTGGTAGAACAGCTCGCGCCCGCCCTCGCGAAGCAGCAGGTCGTACATCATCTCGATCGGCGAGACACCCGCGGCCTCGGCCAGGCCCGCCACGCTCTCAGCGCGGTCGGGCTCGTAGTTGGGCCGCTCGCCCAGGGGGAAGACCCGCCAGAGCAGGCCGTCGGTGCTGAAGGCGGTGGCCAGGGCCGCGCCTTCGCCGCCGGTCCCCAGGGCCGCACGGATCAGCGGGCTGTCCTCGGTCAACAGGGCGGCGCGGACCTGCGGGTCCTGCATCGCCGTCAGCCGCGCCTCGAGCGAGAGCGGCTCCAGCTTGGCGCGCCAGGTGGGGCTGGCGATGAAGATGTGGAAGCTGGAGGTCAGGCCGTGGAGGATGCCGGTGGGCCGACCGGCGATCTGCGGGCGGATGTCCATGCCGTGGCGGCGGGACTCCTCGGCGATGTTGTACATCTTGTCGCCTTCGTAGGCGCCGGCGGAGGTGGCCACCAGGGTCACCGGCAGGCCGGTCTCCTGGGCGAAGCCCTTGACCCACATCCACTCGTCGTCGTCGCCCAGGTGGTCGGAGACCATCTCGAAGACGCCGTGGCGCAGGCCCTTCATGGACAGGCCCATGGCCAGCATCTCGTCGGATCCGGCGAAGGTGCCGGGCACGTGGACGCCGTGGACGTCCTTGTGCAGCAGGGTCCGGGAGGTAGAGAAGCCGAGGGCCCCGGCCTCCACGCCCTCGCGCACCAGGCGCGCCATCTCGGCGATCTCCTCGGTGTCGGGCTGGTAGTCGGTGTTGCAGCGCTCGCCCAGCACATAGGCGCGGACGGCGCCGTGCGGCACGTGGGTCCCGACGTCGATGGCCCGTGGCTTGGCCTCGAGCGCGTCGAGGTACTGCGGGAAGCTCTCCCACTTCCAGTCGATGCCCTCGGCCAGGGCGGCGCCGGGGATGTCCTCCACGCCCTCCATCAGCTCGATCAGGAAGCCGTGCTGGTCGCTGCGCACCGGGGCGAAGCCGACCCCGCAGTTGCCCATGATCGCCGTGGTCACGCCGTGCCAGGACGAGGGGGCCATCACCGGATCCCAGGTGGCCTGACCGTCGTAGTGGGTGTGGATGTCGACCCACCCCGGAGTGACGACCAGGCCCGTAGCGTCGATCTCGCGCCGCGCCGGGCCGCTGACCTCGCCCACCGCCACGATGCGCTCGCCGTCGATAGCCACGTCGCCCACGAACGGCTCGCCGCCGGTCCCGTCGACGATGGTCCCGCCCCGGATGATCAGGTCGTGCATGGCGTCCTCCAGATCACGTGTTTTGCGGAGGATAGGGGGCCGACGTCACGGAAGGGCCAGCGAAAGTTTCGGCCCGAGGCGCTCCCACGGCCCTTTCGCTGACGTAGCGGCGCCGGGCTATATCGCCCTGCGCCTCAGCCAGGAAACGCCGCCTTGAAAGCATTAGAAGCCTCCGTCCAGTCGTTCGACGACGTCGTCCTCGGCCGGCGCAGCATCCGCGGCTATCAGCGCCGCCCGGTGCCCAAGGCGCTGATCCGCGAGGTCATCGAGATGGCCATGCGCGCGCCCTCGTCGCTGAACACCCAGCCGTGGAACTTCTACGTGGTGGCCGGCGAGCCGCTGGACCGCATCCGCGCCGGCAACACCGAGCGCAACCTGGCCGGGGTGCCGGAGAGCCGCGAGTTCCGCAGTCACGGGGCCTATGAGGGC
>Ga0136846_1243086_pt1 | contig 25638 bp, 25 predicted proteins | sample HopSoiMetagenom2_FD_96841 | JGI IMG/M metagenome (GOLD analysis project Ga0136846, IMG submission 96841) | Grasslands soil microbial communities from Hopland, California, USA - 2 Assembly 2016 (version 4) | ecosystem: Environmental > Terrestrial > Soil > Grasslands | place: USA: Hopland... | reverse complement strand
GCTGGTGGCGGCGCCGGGGGAGCCGGTGCTGGAGCCGGTGCCGGCGGCAGCGGATCTGGTGGTGGCGCCGGTGGAGCTGGCGGAAGCGGCGGCGGTGGTATCACACACGTCGAGCGCGGCGGCCAAGGCGCCTCCAGTCCTTCCGGCATGCGCAACGAGACGACTCCCCCGTCCAACGGCGTCGTACCTCGGCACTGACGGGGGTAGCCGATCGCGCAGGTTGAAGGCCCATCGCTTCAACAGGCGCGGGGCAACAGCGGCCTCGGCGGACTCCTCTCTGCCGCCGGGGCCGCATCTGTTTTCGACCACATCTGAATCCACCGGACGGACGCTGGCGGTCCGGCTTGACAACTCCACCAGCGATCCCGGCATGCGGGACATGCTGAGCTATCTCATTGCCCGCGACACAGTGCATCAGCAGCAATGGCTCGCGGTGATCGAGGAATGGGCGCCGACGCCGCGCTGCCGATTCCCAACAGCTCCGACCGGAGCAAGGAAGCGACCGAGTTCACGGATGCGCTGACCTGAGGATGGCCGAGCGCAAGCTCTCCGGTCACCCGGCAGGCGCCGGGTGACCTACAATCGATATGAGACGGCGCCTCGATGTGGCGCCCGTTCCGTCCGCGGTTTTCGCCTTGCGCGTCGTCCGATGTCCCGCGAGGGCGAGCCCCCGAGCGGGCTTGCCGGGAAGGCCCAAGAGGATGAAGGCTCGCCTGGCCGATCAAACCGCTGATGTCTGTAGGGCAATCCGCGACTTTCGGACGATCTGCGATCTTGAACCCCGTTCGATCTCATTTCCCACCTCCCACCCGCTCAAATTGCGCTAGATTAATTGGAACACCAGGGAACTTCTCCCCACGAGAATTCGTTTTTACAACTCTAACGCTCCGGAAATCTTAGGGCTCCGGAAATGTTGTACCGCCTGACACTCCAGGGCCGATCCTATGAAGAGCTTCGCCAACTCGCCTCCGAGCGGCGGACGCTTGCCACCTCCAAGGATGGCCATCTCAGAACGCTGCTTCTGAATGAGGCGGCGTTGCTGGACTTCTATGCCGAGTTGCGGGCGTGGATGGACCGCACCCCGCCGTCCGAAGGAGGCGCCCAGACGACAGCCGCAACTTCATCCCGATCAGCCACGTTCGATCTCTCCCCATTGTTGTGCACCCTGGGCCGCCGGATGGGCCTGTCGATCGCAGACCAGCAGGCTCTGCTCTCGATTTCGCAGGCGCGCAATGTCGCGAAGGGCGAAATGATCATTGAGGAGGGAGGAGGTCCTGTGCCGCTGCTCCTGCTGTGCAGTGGGGTGGTCCGTGCCACCCGCACCCTGGAAGACGGCAGTCAGCAGATCGTCGCCCTATGCCTGCCCGGCGATCCGCTCAATCCGGGAGACTTCGTTCTGGGTCGATCCGGAATTTCAATCAGCACATTCTCGCCGGCTCTGGTCCTGTCCATTTCAGCGGCTGAATTAAACCCGGTCCTGGAACAGCGGCCTGCCATCCTGCGGGGGCTATGGCGCGAGACAGCATGGCGGGCTTCGGTTCAAAGGGAGTGGCTGATCTGGCTCGGCCGGAAGCCGGCCGAGGCGCGCCTGGCCCATCTGTTATGTGAGATCGCCTGTCGTTCAGTCAGCAGCCAAAGGGACATCGATGATGTCGAATTCCCTTTAACCCAGCGCGAGCTTGGCGACATCCTTGGGCTGTCGACCGTTCACGTCAACAGGGTCCTGCAGCAACTGCGAAACAGCAAGCTGGTTGATCTCAGCCGGGGCCGGCTGATCATCCGCGACCGGGACGGACTTTACCAGGCTGCTGAATTCGACCCGGCCTATCTCCAGACGCCCGGGGGGGGGGACACGGCTGTGACTAGCCGGCCCTCCTGTTCAGACGCTCCAGGTTTGCGCGAATAGCGCCCGAGGTCGTGCGCATCTTTCTCAGCTCCTCGCCTATTTCAGCCTTGAGGCGGTTGCCGCGGGTCAGTTGCTGGTTGCAGGAATCGATGAGCTGATTGTAGGTCTGCCCGTAGCCGTAATTTCGCACCGCAGGCGGCCGCGGCGGCTTCGGGCGCAAAACGTCCGAGAACGGCACCTGCATCAGCGAGTGGCGCTGGGCATCCAGTATTTCCACCGAATCGAGGTTCGGATCGGAGCGCGTCCGGAGCTTCTCGAAGGACATTTCCAGAGCCGAACGGCACGCGTCGAGATAGGCCTCTTCCAGCGAGGGGAATTCCGTCCCGATATCGTCCGCCTCGATCGTTCCGCCCGAAGTGAAGTCGAAGAAGAAAAGCGGCATCGGGACATCCTTTCCCAGGGAGGCATCGAGTCCCCATAACGCAGTCAGCGAATCTTTGTGCCTAATAGCGCAAACTGCTTCGAGCCTCGTCTACCAAGCCCGCGGTGCGAGACATGAACGCCGGTCAGGACTCCCGTCGAAACCGTTCTTGACACTCTCCTGTTTGGTGCGAGGGTAGCACAGATTGTCATCCCTGCGGAGTTCGAATGCCCAACAAGCCCATTTTGACAGCGTCCCTTGCAGGCGTGCCCGGCTCGGGCCATTGCGGGGAGCTCGAACTCGGGACGGCATCGCGCCTGCTGGTCGAAGAGACGTCGCGGTGTCGGCTTGCGTTGGGGTCCGCTCATGCCGAGCGAGGGCTTTCACCCGCCGGTGCGGGCGGCTCGGTGACGACGTCATGGAGCGCGCGGCCATGACTGCGCCGGAAGCCTTTCCGATCATTGGCATCGGCGCATCTGCCGGCGGGATCGAAGCGCTGGAAGGGTTCTTTCGCGGCTTGCCCCCAGAGCCGGGCCTGGCGCTGGTTATCGTGACCCATCTCAGTCCGGAGCGGGAAAGCATCCTGCACGAGATCGTCGGCCGTTACACGGCTCTGCCGGTGCAGGTGGCTGCCGATGGGATGCAGGTCCACAATAATAACGTCTACGTCATGCCGGCCAAGGTGATTCTTGGTATCGAGAACCGCAGGCTGACCCTTCGAAAAAGCACGAGCTACCGTCAGCACAAGCCGATCGATATTTTCATGAGCTCGCTGGCCGTGGATATCGGCGAGCTCGCGGGCGGCATCATCCTCTCGGGCGGAGACGCGGACGGCACGCTCGGCGTCAAGGCCATCAAAGAGCGCGGCGGGATTACCTTCGCGCAGATCGCCGACGGCTTCGGCCCGCAGCATCCGGACATGCCGGACGCCGCAATCTCCTCTGGCCTGATCGATTTCGCGATACCAGTGGAGGACATGGGGGCGAAGCTGGTCGAGTTCGTCCGTGGCAACGACCTGTTCGAGCAGATCATCGACGACGGAGCTGAAAGCTCCGACGATCCGACGATCGGCCAGTCTTTGCCCGAGATCTATGCGATTTTGCGCAACCAGATCGGGCACGACTTCAGCGGTTACAAGACAAGGACCTTCATTCGTCGCGTCCAGCGCCGCATGCAGGTCACCCAACTTGCCACCATCGATGCCTATGTCGAGCGGCTACGACAGGAGCCGCCGGAAGTGGGTGCCCTGTTCCGGGACTTGCTCATCAACGTGACGAACTTCTTCCGCGACGAGAATGCCTTCGAGGCGCTCGCAAGCTCGGTCATCCCCAAGATCTTCGAAGGACGGGGGGCCGATGACACGGTCCGGATCTGGGTCCCGGGTTGCGCCACCGGCGAGGAGGTTTTCTCGATCGCGATCCTGGTGCGCGAGCATATGGACACTTTAACAGCCGTCCCTCGCGTGCAGATCTTCGCCACCGATATTGATGAACGTGCGCTCACCGTGGCGCGAACTGCCCGCTATCCAGGCCCTCTGCTCGACACTGTATCGCCCGAGCGCCGCAAGCGGTTCTTCGTATCGGATGGCGTCAGCTATGTCGTCTCCAAGGATGTTCGCGACCTCTGCATCTTCTCACCCCACAGCGTCATTCGCGACCCGCCGTTCTCGCGCATCGATCTGGTGTCCTGCCGCAACCTGCTGATCTATTTCGGCGCGGACGTGCAGAACCAGGTGATTCCGACATTCCACTATGCGTTGCGTCCCGAAGGCTATCTGTTCCTCGGCTCGGCCGAGAATGCCAGTCAGTTCGCGGATCTGTTTGCACCGATCGAAAAGCGGCACCGGATTTTTCGCCGACGCTCCGATTCGGCCTCTCCGAGGCGGCTCCCCATTGCGCTGCACGGCTTGCGGCGGGGCCCCGCCGCGGACCTCACCCCGCGGCGCCAACCTCTGGCCGGCCTCGCCTTGCGGCAGGCCGTCGAGGAGCACGTCGTCGAGCACTTTGCTCCAGCGCATGTCGTCGTCAATCGCGACGGCGACGTGGTCTACTACTCGACCCGCACCGGCAAATATCTGGAAGCGCCCGCCGGAGCGCCGACGCGGCAGCTTCTGACGATGGCGCGAAAGGGCCTCCGGCTCGATCTGAGAACGCTGTTCCGGGAGGTGATCGAGACAGGACGAGCCGCAACGCGTGATGCCGTGTCGCTCGACAGCGAGGAAGGCGGGATCCAGCTGGTCAATATCAAAGTCGAGCCGCTGGACGATGGCGACGGCGGCGATCAGCTGTACCTGGTGCTTTTCTCCGACGAGGGACCGGTGCTCAGCCGGGAGGAAGCCATGAACCGGGCTCACACCGGTCATGGCGATGCGGCTGCGCATATGGAGCGCGAGCTGCGTGAGACCCGGGATCGCCTGCAATCCATGATCGAGGAGTACGAGACAGCTCTGGAGGAACTGAAGTCCTCCAATGAGGAGCTCGTCTCCGTCAACGAGGAGATGCAATCGACCAACGAGGAGCTGGAGGCTTCCAAGGAAGAGCTGCAGTCGGTCAACGAGGAGCTTCATACGGTCAATGCCGAGCTCCACGGCAAGGTCGACGCGCTGGATCGGGCCAACAGCGACCTGCAAAACCTGTTCGAAAGCACCGACGTTGCAACCGTATTCCTGGACAGGAAGCTCGTCATTCGAAGTTTCACCCCGGCGGTCACGAAGGTGTTCAACATCCTTCCGACCGACAAGGGACGGCCGATCACGGATTTGTCGAGCCGGCTGAATCTTGTCGGCTTTTCGGACGATATCGCCAAGGTGTTCGCGGGCGCGGATCCGATCGAGAGAAGGATCGGGAGCGAAGGACAAGGTCCTCACTATCTGGTGCGGCTCGCGCCTTACCTCGACAACGATCGGACCATCCATGGAGTGGTCGTGACTTTCATCGACGTGACCAGCCTGACTTACTCCGAAGCAAGACAGCGCGTGCTCATTGCCGAGCTGCAGCACCGGACCCGCAACCTGCTGTCGGTGATCCAGGCGCTGGCGCAACAGACGCTCGGAAACGGCGGAACCCTGCAGGAATTCTCGACCCGGCTTGCAGCACTCGGCCGGGTCCAGAGCCTCGTGACCAAGGCGAGCGACGATCAGCTCGATCTCGGCGATATCATCCGCTCGGAACTGCAGGCTGTCGGTGCCGCCGACGACAAGGTGTCGGTCTCTGGTCCTGCAGTGCCCCTCGGGTTCGACCTCGTGCAAACGATCGGACTTGCCTTGCACGAACTGACCACCAACGCGGTCAAGCACGGCGCGCTTAGGGAGAACAAAGGCCGGCTCGATGTCTCCTGGCATGTTCAGCCCAACGGCCGGAGCGCTCCAAATCTGCTCCTGACCTGGAAGGAGAGTGGAGTCGGCAAGCTGCCCAAGCCGTCGCGGAAAGGGTTTGGGCGGGATCTGCTCGAACGGGCGCTCGCACAAACATCCGGCGCAAAGACGGAGCTTCGGTTCGGCGAAGATGGAATTCTATGCCGGATCGAATTGCCGCTCCCCGGGACGCTCAGTGTTCCCGCAAAATAAGCGACCGCGAACGACACGAGGGCAACCGGCTGTTCCACCGCTGTGCTGCTGTCATACGATCAGCATCCAGACGATTGCACCGGCCATCACCACAAAGCCGGTGACCGCGGTACCGATGAAGATACATTCTATGCGGTCCATTGCCGCCACTCCCCCGCCCAAGCCGAGAGCTTGGACAGCTTGGGCGGCGGGCACATTAAGATATGTGAATCCCCGTCTCATTTCGGCTCAGCGGGGATATGCGGCCGTGCTTTCTGCGGCGTTGGAGCTAGAACGCCCGGCACTAGGCGGCGGATGTAAGACCGCCGATTCAGTTGCGGCGAGAAGGACGTCACGCACGCGGCAGACCTTATCAAACGTTAATGCAAGTTTCATCCGCATCCGCCAAATGGGAGAAAGCAACGTGTAATGGACGCGTGATGCAAGCAGGGTTTGCCTTCTCCAAGCTCGCCGATCGGTTGACGAGCCTGACCGATCTGACGTCCGAAGATCTTGACCTGCTGGCGGAGATGCCGAGCGCCATCGCTCACGTTGGAGCGCATCAGGCGCTCCTGCGTCGCCATGACGAAACAGACCGCTGCTGTCTCCTGCTGCAAGGCTATCTCTCGTGGCACATTGCCAACGGTCAGGACGGACAAATTACCGCGATCCATGTTCCCGGCGACATTCCCGATCTGCACACGCTCTATCAGCCGCACGCCGAAGGCAACCTGGTCGCGCTTGGGTCTGCCGTCGTTGCCCTGGTGCCGCATAGCTTCTTTCGCGAGCTGTCCGCGCGATCTGCCGCGATGTCCCGCGCGCTGCTCCTGATGTTGCTTGCTGATCTCGCGATCCAGCGCGACTGGACCTTGAACCTCGGCAGCCGCGACGCACTCACCCGGGTTGCCCATCTCATCTGCGAGATCACCGAGCGTCTCCAAGCCGTCGGACTTGCGCGGGACCTCAGTCTCGCATCGCCCTTCACGCAATCCGACCTCGCCGCGGCCTGCGGCATATCTCCAGTGCATGCAAACCGCACCATTCAGGAGTTGCGGCGCCGTAAATTGCTGCGATGGCACGGGAAAACCATGACGATCGTGGACTGGCCGGGTCTCGTTCGTCTCGCTGAGTTCGATCCAGCCTATCTGCGGATCCGGCCCAGCACCAACAGAGTGCGACCGCCGCAAGGGCAGACGGTCTCGACCGGCGTGGCGGTCGCGTGACAGATCACGCGGCGCGCCGTTTCAGCTCGGCGCGGGCGAGCAGCATCTGTCGTACCTGCTCGATGACCTCGTCCCAATCGCCTTGAGCCCTCTGGCGGAACAGGCGCAAAGTCGGATACCAGAACGTGCGAGCGCCGGAGGCCGGCCAGCGCCAATCGCAATCGGCGTGCAGCAGCACCCATGCTTCGCATCCCAGCGCCCCCGCGAGGTGCGCAACCATGGTGTCGACGCAAATCACGAGGTCGAGTTGCCGGATCAGGTGACCGAGGGCAACAATGTCCGGCGTGCTGATGTCGCGCGCGACCGTCTCGGGGAGCCGCTCAGTTCCGCCCCCTCGCTGGAGCGAGTACAAAGTTCTGCCGTCACCGACAAGGCGGCTCAGCAGCGCCGGCGGGACGGCACGCCGCTTGTCCCAGGCACCGACCTCCCAGACCAGACCTACGGCCAGGCTCCGGCCATGTTGGAGTGGCGCTGCGGCTGCATCGCCCTGAGGAAGCGTCAGATAGGGCGCGCGCATCTCGACCGCGCCGCGCCCCGCCCTGATCGCGTGCGGGATCTCCATGATCTCGATATCGACATCAAACTCGGTGTCGGGCGTGCCGTCATGAAGTGGGATGGCGAGACTGACGCCTTCGGTCCGCTCGACCAGGGGCAATAGCTCGGCTTGGCACCAGACCGTCACGCTGCGCGCGATCATCCTGAGTGCAGGCATGAAGCGCAGGAACTGGATGGTGTCGCCGAGCCCGTGATAGCAACGGACCAGCACGCGTTTGTCCGCCAGATCCTCGCCGCGCCATATCCGCTGCAGATGACGCGGGCCGGTGTGCTTGGGAACGAGGCCAGCCGCCGCCAGATCGCGATCGGTGATGGCCCAGGCGCGCGCGAAATCCCCCGCACGCATTGCCTCCGTCCAGTCGTTCACGCTGTCCACGTCGGGACCATCTCTCCTAGGCCTTCACGAATTTATGGAAACGGCTGAGGCCACCATCCTTGGTCCGGTCCTGATGAAGGAATGCGATGCCGGCTTCGTCGAACTTATCGAAGAACTCGTCCCAGCTGATCCGGTCGAGGCTTTCATCCGGAGGATCGAAATCGATCCGCAGGATGCCGGCATGCCCGTTCTCTTCCGTCGCCGTCACGGTCGCCGGCTTGCCGCCGCGTTCTTCCGCCCATTTTCGAATGACATCGTGGTTGGTGGTCTGCTGCGCTTCGCTGCTGTGCGTCTTTGCATGACTTGAGTTCATTTGACTCCTCCTCGTTGCGGAACTCGACATGCAAACGAGTCCGTCCGCTTTCGCTGAACGTCGGCCGGCCAGATTTGTTCTTTTGATCGCCCATGGATTCGCACAGCAGCTTCATCTTCATCTTCTTCAACCAAGAAGCTGATCGTTCCCTCGAAGCGTCGCCGGATTCTAATCCAGGTTAAGCTTCTTTCTTATTTTTAGGGTTTAAGCCGATCAGCCTCCGCACCGCAGGCTCGGCACAGGAACGAACATACCTTCCGCACGTTCGCCGATCTACTTACGTTGACGGCGCCGCTTTTCCGGGAGGGCATCAGTTCATGCATTCACGTCTTCAAGACAGGCAACGCGTACGCGTCGGCATCGTCGGCGTCGGCAATTGCGCGAGCTCGCTGGTCCAGGGGCTCACCTACTACCGGGATGCAAAGTCGAACGAGCCGGTGCCCGGGTTGATGAATGCCGATGTCGGCGGTTACCACATCAGCGACATACAGCTCGCTTCGGCATTCGACGTGAACGCCGACAAGGTCGGGCGCGATGTCGCCGAAGCGATCTGGGCCAGGCCGAACAACACCCAGCGCTTTTCCGAGGTCGCCCCGACCGGCGTGATCGTGCAGCGCGGGCCCGTCATGGATGGCGTGGGCCGCTATCTTCAGGACGACATTCCGATTTCCAAGGCGCCCGAAGCGGACGTTGCGGAGGTGCTGGCGATGTCGCGCACCGACGTACTGGTGTCCTATCTTCCGGTTGGCTCGCAGCAGGCAAGCGAATGGTATGCCGCCCGCGCGATCGAGGCGGGTTGCGGCTATGTCAACTGCATCCCGGTTTTCATCGCCTCCAATCCGGATTGGCGAGCCCGATTTGAACAAGCCGGCCTGCCGATCATCGGCGACGACATCAAGAGCCAGGTCGGCGCCACCATCCTTCATCGCGTGCTCGCCAACCTGTTCCGCGACCGCGGCGTCCGCCTCGACCGTACCTACCAGCTCAACGTCGGCGGCAACACCGATTTCAAGAACATGCTCGAACGCGAGCGCCTGACGTCCAAGAAGATCTCGAAGACCCAGGCGGTCACGAGCCAGTTCGATGTCCCCATGGACGCCGACAACATCCATGTCGGGCCGAGCGATCACGTTCCCTGGCTCACGGACCGGAAGCTCGCCTACATCCGCCTGGAGGGCACAACCTTCGGCGGCGTGCCGCTGAGCGCCGAGGTGAAGCTCGAAGTCTGGGATTCTCCCAACTCGGCGGGCGTCGTCATCGACGCGGTGCGTTGCGCCAAGCTCGCCATGGACCGCGGCATTGCCGGCGCACTGACCGGCCCTTCGAGCTACTTCATGAAATCGCCGCCGCAACAGTTCACCGACGAAGAAGCCGGGCGTCGGACGCGGGCCTTCATCGACGACAAGGCCTATGCGTGATGGCGCGGACCATTCATCTCGTGCGTCACGGTCATCACGCCCTGCTCGGCGGCACATTGTGCGGCCGGATGAAGGGCGTCGCGCTCGACGAGCTGGGCTGTGAGGAGATCGCGCGTTGCGCCGTAGCGATCTCCCCTCGCCCGAACCTGGTTCAATCGAGCCCGCAGCGGCGCTGCCTGCAATCGGCCTGTATCCTGGCCGCGCATTATGGCCTCGCGATCGAGATTGTGCCTGCTCTCGATGAACTGGATTACGGCGACTGGACCGGACAATCGTTTGACGATCTCGACCGGGATCCGCGCTGGTTGGTCTGGAACACGCAGCGCGGCACCAGTCAGCCGCCGGGCGGCGAGAGCATGCGCGCCCTTCAGCGGCGAATCGTCGACCATCTCGAGCATCTGCGGGCCGACCCCGGCAGCGACATTGTCGTCGCCGTCAGTCATGCAGAGCCGATCCGCGCCGCACTCCTGCATTACCAGGGGATCGATCTCGACGACTTTCTCGCCGTCGAGATCGAACCGGGCAGCGTCAGCACGCTCACTGTCGATCACGACAAGATCAAGATCACCGGAATCAATCAGCGGGTAAGAGCGTGAAGATCGTCATATTCGGCCTGACCATCTCGTCCTCCTGGGGCAACGGTCACGCCACCCTGTGGCGGGGCCTCTGCAAGCACCTGGTGCGACTGGGTCACACCATCGTGTTCTTCGAACGCGATGTCCCGTACTACGCCGGCGCTCGGGATCTGCACGAGCTGCCGGGTGGCCAATTGAACCTGTTCTCGGATTGGGAGTCTGTCCGCCCGATTGCGAAGCAGGATCTCCGGGACGCCGACGTTGCGATCGTCACGTCCTACTGTCCGGATGCAATCGCCGCAACCGACCTGATGCTCACGGAGGGACGCGCCCTCCCGGTGTTCTACGACCTCGACACCCCCGTGACGCTGGCGAAAATCGTGGCGGGAGAGGCCGTGCCGTATATCGGTCCGCGCGGCCTTGCGGATTTCGACCTGGTTCTGAGCTTCACCGGTGGCCCCCGCATCTCGCATGAATTCCGGTCCAAGCTCGGCGCAGGTCACATCGAGCCGCTCTATGGTCATGTCGATACCGACATTCATCGGCCGGTCTCGCCGCAACCGCATTACCGCGCAGATCTGTCCTATCTGGGCACCTACTCCGATGATCGTCAGCGGACGCTCGAAGCACTGTTCGTGGCGCCCGCAAGAGCCCGGCACGATCTGCGCTTTCTGATCGGCGGCGCCCAGTATCCCGAGAACTTTCCGTGGTCCCCAAACATCTATTTCGTCCGGCACCTGCCGCCGTCCGAACATGCCGCGTTCTTCGCGTCGTCCCGCCTGACACTCAATGTGACGCGCCGGGCGATGGCGGAGATGGGGTGGTGCCCGTCTGGCCGCCTGTTCGAAGCCGCAGCCTGCGGAGTTCCGCTCCTCAGCGACAGTTGGGCCGGCATTGATACGTTCTTCGCCCCTGGTGACGAAATCCTGCTCGCGAAGGACGAAAGCGATACGCTCGCCGCCTTGGCGATGCCCGATGCCGAGCTGCAATGCATCGCGCGACGGGGACGCGAGCGGACCATGGACCAGCACACATCGGACAAGCGAGCCCGTGAACTCGTGGCACTGCTCGAACGCGCAGTGTCCGGTCGCACGCGCCAGCGGCAAATCGAGGAGGCCTAAATCATGTGGGGAATCGTCCCGGCTGCCGGTCGCGGCAGCCGCATTCAGCCGCTCGCCTTTTCAAAAGAACTGCTTCCCGTCGGCAGCCGGGGCGATGACGGCACGGCGCGTCCTTGCGCGGTCTCCGAGTATCTCCTGGAGCGCTTGATCCTCGGCGGAGCGGACAAGATCTGCTTCGTCATCTCGCCCGGCAAGTCCGACATTCTCGAATATTTCGGCGACCATTATGGCAGCGCCCAACTCGCCTATGTGGTGCAGCCGGAGCCCCTCGGCCTGTGCGATGCCGTGTTCAGGGCGAGCACGGTCGTCGGCAGGGACGAGGACGTGATCGTAGGGCTGCCCGACACGGTCTGGTTTCCGGCCGCTGCCCTGCGCGCGTTGCCGGCAGCCGATCTGTCATTCCTGCTATTTCCCGTGGAGCATCCGGAATTCTTCGATGCCGTGGTGCTTGATGGCGATCGTGTGACCGAGATCCAGGTCAAACAATCCAACGCGACATCGAAATGGATCTGGGGCGCATTCCGGATGTCCGCGAACGGATTTCGCGAGCTGCAAGCTTTATGGAATGAGCGCGACCGCGGCGATGAATATTTCGGAACGTTGGTCAATGCTTACCTCGCAGCCGGCGGCCGCGGCACCGGTGTCAAGGCCGGCGAGTCTTATGTCGATGTCGGCACGATTGATGGCTATCGCACGGCGATGGCGCTGCTTGCCGAGACGAGCGCCGGGAATGGTCGTTCGCGCCTGTGGGCCGGTGCATCGGCCGAGACCATCCCGGCAGCGTCCATGACGAACGACGGAGTGACCGCATGAGCCAGTCAGCACTTTCCCGTGACGAAATCCGCCGGCGCGTCGATGCCCTCGGTCCATGGTTTCACAATCTCGATCTCGGCGGCGTCCCGACGGCGCCGGCGCATTTCCTCGGCGACTATCCGAACGTCAAATGGCGGCGCTTCTCCGGAATCATCCCGGACCGGCTCGAAGGCAAGACCGTGCTGGACATCGGCTGCAACGCCGGCTTCTACGCGATGGAGATGAAGCGGCGTGGCGCCGAGCGCGTGCTCGGCCTCGACACTGACGAGGAATATCTGGCGCAGGCCCGTTTCGCAGCGGAGGTCAACGGTCTGCGCATCGAATTCCGCAAGATGTCGGCCTACGACGTCGGGCAGCTCCGCGAAAAGTTCGACCTGGTGATCTTCATGGGCGTGCTCTACCATTTGCGGCATCCCTTGCTGGCCCTCGACCTGATCCACGAACACGTCGCCGGCGATCTCCTGCTGTTCCAGTCGATGCTTCGCGGCGACAGCCAGGTCGAGCCGGTCGAGAAAAACTACGACTTCTGGACCACGGATCAATTCGACGCTCCGGGCTATCCCAAGCTTCATTTCGTCGAGCACAAATATGCCGACGATCCCACAAACTGGTGGGTCCCCAATCGCGCATGCGTGGAAGCCATGCTTCGCAGCTCCGGCTTTGCTATCACGGCACATCCCGAAGACGAGGTCTATCTCTGCAAGCGAACGGAGCGGCCGCAGGCCGATGGCCCGGTTTACCCATCGCGGAAGGCGGGCTGATGATCGAAGCTGCCAAGATCTGGAACGAGCCGAACAACAAATCGCATTGGGATCTCCTGATCGATCCGGACTGGGCGATGTTTGCCGACACCGCGATCGCCGCGGGCAAGGCCATCCGCACGGCACATCCGACCTTGCCGCGCGTGCTGGGCGGCATATCGCCGATCGATCCGTCCTTCATTCGCAACATGCAGATGCGCGGCGTGCTCGATCATGTCGATGCGGTGGCGGTGCATGGCTTTCCGCTCGACTGGAATCTCTGGCAAATCGGGGAATGGCCGAGCAAACTCGACGATATCAAGGCGGTGACTTCGCTCCCGGTCTGGGTCACCGAAGTCGGCGTTTCATCGTTCGGTGCTGAAGAGGTCCAGGCCTGGGGCCTGTCGCGCACCGCCGAGCTCCTGATCGGTCGCGCGCCGCGGATCCACTGGTACAGCCTTTACGACCTGCCGGCCGCCTGGGAGGCAACGACGCGGCACAAGGAAGCCGAAGGCTCCTCCTACTATCGGCATTTCCACATGGGGCTGCTGCGGGAAGACGGCACGCCGAAGGCCGCACTGGACACGTTCGGGCCGTACGCGCGCGACATCGGCCTCTGCCAGTGGTTTCATTTTGAAGACCATCGTCTGCACGAGGCCGCCGCCTGGATGCGCCGTCTCGGCGTGAGGCATCTGCGGACGGGACTGTCCTGGGCCGACAGTTTCCGTCCCGACGCCCTCGATTGGTTCGACCGCCAGATGGACGCATTGGCCGAATTCCAGGTCACCGTGACGTTCTGCTTCACGCCGGAACATCGCGGGGTCGCGCCGCATCACACCAGCCCGCCAAAGGACGTGAACGAGTTCGCCGACTTCTGCGCCCGGATGGTCGAACGCTATTGCACCAGGACCGGGCTGGCACCCGCAGCCTCGCCGCAACCGACCGCAAGGGAGCCGACATGCGTGCCCTGATCCTGGTGATGGATTCCGTCGGAATCGGCGCTGCACCCGACGCTGCACGCTATGGTGATGAGGGCGCAGATACGGTCGGCCACATCGCAGAAGCCTGCATTGCCGGCGCAGCCGACAATGCGAGCCGCGAGGGGCCGCTCCGCGTTCCCAACCTGGTTGCGCTTGGCCTCGGTAAGGCTTGCCTCCTCGCCACCGGGCGCACACCGGCGGGCCTCGAGGGCCGGACCGGAACCTCGCAATCTGGATGCGCGAGCGAGATATCGAAAGGCAAGGACACCCCGTCAGGGCATTGGGAAATCGCCGGCGTGCCCGTCCCCTTCGATTGGGGATACTTTCCGAAATGCATACCCTGCTTTCCCCACGATCTGGTGCAGCGCCTGTGCGCCGAGGCGGGTCTGCCAGGGATTCTCGGAAACCGCCATGCCTCCGGGACGCAGATCATCGCCGAACTCGGCGAGCGCCACATGCAGAGTGGCGAGCCGATCTGCTACACCTCCGCCGACAGCGTGTTCCAGATCGCGGCGCATGAGGACAGTTTTGGGCTCGAACGCCTCTACGAGGTCTGCCTGACGGCGCGCAGACTGGTCGATCCCCTGAATATCGGGCGCGTCATCGCACGGCCTTTCGTCGGCGATCCCAGCACCGGCTTCAGGCGAACCGGGCACCGCCGTGATTTCTCCGTTCCTCCTCCGGAACCCACGATCCTCGATATCGCGGAAAGTGACCATCGCGACATCGTCTCGATCGGCAAGATCGACGACATCTTCGCGCATCGCGGGACCGGACGGAACAAGCGCGGCGATGGCAACGACGCCCTCTTCGATGCCACCCTCGATGGACTGGACGGACTGGCGGAGGGCGGACTGTTGTTTGCCAACTTCGTCGACTTCGATACGACCTACGGTCATCGCAGGGATGTCGCCGGATATGCCGCGGCCCTCGAAGGGTTCGATGCAAGGCTTCCGCAACTGCTCGATCGGCTGCGAAGCGACGACCTCCTGATCATCACCGCGGATCACGGCTGCGATCCCACGTGGGGCGGCACTGACCACACCCGCGAACAGGTTCCTGTTCTATTGGCGAATGCCAAGCGCGCTTATCGCATCGGTCGACGAACTGGCTTTGCAGATATCGGGGCAACTGTCGCCAGACATCTCGAACTCCCGGGCCCGCTCCATGGCGTCAGCTTCTGAGCGCTCGGCGATTCACCCAGATTATTGATCCAGGTTAGAGAAACTTTCGTTTGTACATTTTGCAGGAACCAACATTCCTTGCACCGCTTCTAACTTCGAACGTGACTGGCGCGCGGGTCGCCCGACCGAAATGAGAGCGCGCTTCCACACTTATCCAGGTCGATCCCGCAGGATCGATCTCAATGCGGACGGAGCGGTGAATGACGCGAGTATTGATCACGGGTGGTGCGGGGTTCATCGGCTCGCATGCGGCCGACAGCCTTTTGGCCGCCGGCTACGAGGTCAGGCTGCTCGACAATCTCTCGCCACAGGTTCACGGCGGCAACCGTCAGCGCCCCTCTTATCTCGCCTCCGACGCGGAGCTCGTCATCGGAGACGTGACCGACGCCAACGCCGTCGAACGCGCTCTGCGAGGAACCGACATGGTCCTGCATCTCGCCTCCGCGGTCGGCGTCGGCCAGAGCATGTACGATATCGAGCCTTATGTCAGGACCAACGAGGTCGGCACCGCCGTGCTGCTGCAGGCGCTGTCAAAGCGTCCCGTCGCGCGCCTGGTGGTGGCCTCCTCGATGAGCATCTATGGCGAAGGTCTTTATCGCAGCGCCGACCAGAGCGTAATCGCTTGTGAGGAACGGCCGATCGAGCAGCTCCGCCGTGGCGACTGGGAATTGCGCGACAAGGCCGATACTCCCCTTGAACCCGTTCCGACGCCCGAGACCAAGCAGCCGAACTTGAGCTCGATCTATGCGCTGAACAAATATGCGCAGGAGCGGATGTGCCTGATCACCGGCAAAGCCTACGGCATTCCCACCTTGGCGCTGCGCTTCTTCAATGTGTTCGGTCCCCGCCAGGCCCTGTCCAACCCCTATACCGGAGTGCTCGCGATCTTCGCCGCCCGGCTGCTCAACGGACGACCGCCTCTCGTGTTCGAAGATGGCCTTCAGCGCCGCGATTTCGTTCATGTGCATGACGTCGCCCGTGCGTGCCGGATGGCGCTCGAGACTGAACACGCCCAGGACGTCTTCAACATCGGTTCAGGCCAGAGCCGCAACATCGTTTCCGTCGCGCAGGATCTCGCCGACGTCATGGGGCGACCCGAAATCGAACCCGAGATCACCCGGAAATATCGCGCGGGCGACATCCGTCACTGCTTCGCCGATATCGGAAAATCTCGCGACGTGCTCGGGTTTGCGCCGCATGTCGGATTCAAGGACGGTCTTGAAGAGCTTGCGGAATACCTTGCCGACCAGATCGCCGACGATCAGGCCGAGCGAGCAACCAGCGAGTTGCTGAAACGAGGATTGGTTGCGTGATGACTGACAACAGACCCGTCTTGATCACCGGCGGCTGCGGCTTCATCGGCTGCAATCTCGCCGATCGTCTTGCCGAGCGAGGTGAAAACGTCCTGGTGCTGGACAACCTCGCCCGCGCAGGGGTGCGTGAAAATGCCCAATGGCTCAAGTCCAGGCACGGCGACCGGGTGGCGGTCACGATTGCCGATATCCGCGATCCGATTCCCGTCATCGACGCCGTGCGCGAAGCCCGCGCGGTCCTGCACCTGGCGGCGCAGGTCGCCGTCACCGACAGCGTGAGCGATCCCGCGTCCGATTTCGAGATCAATGCGCGCGGTACGCTGAATGTGCTTGAAGCCGTTCGCCTGCACAATCGGCAGGCGCCGGTGGTCTTCGCCTCGACCAACAAGGTGTACGGCCGCCTGATCGACGACAGCGCGATCACGCTGACCGGCCAGCGCTATGTGCCGACGAGCGATGGTCTGACTGGTGGCGTTTCCGAACACACACCGCTCGACTTCTATAGTCCTTACGGTTGCTCCAAGGGCACCGCGGACCAGTACGTTCACGATTACGCCCGCGTGTTCGGCCTTCGTACCGTCGTGATGCGCATGAGCTGCATCTACGGCCCGCGTCAGTTCGGCACCGAGGACCAGGGCTGGATTGCGCACTTTCTGCTCAGCGCGATCCGAGGCAATCCGCTCACGATCTATGGCGACGGCAAGCAGGTTCGCGACGCTCTCCATGTCTCGGATGCCGTCAGCGCCTGGCTCGCGGCGCTCGATCGCGTCGAGCTGGTCAGTGGACGTGTGTTCAATCTCGGCGGCGGGCCGCGCAATGCAATCAGTCTGCTGGAGTTGATCGAACAGATCGGCAGCCTGACAGGCCGCGACGTCGCCTACAGTTTCGCCGACTGGCGTCCCGGCGATCAGCCCTGGTACGTCACCGACACAAGCACCTTGTCCGCTGCGCTTGGCTGGGCACCGCAGGTGGAGGTCGCGGAAGGCCTGCGCTCACTCCACAGCTGGTTGCAGAGCCGCTTCGGATCATCAAACGGAAGCCGCGAGGCCATGGCATGACGCGGGTGGCCCTCATCAATCCCAACTGGGAGTTCGGGGGCAGCATCTATTTCGGATGCCGCTCGCCTCACCTGCCGCTCGAGCTTGGTATTTCCGAGCATTACCTGAAGGCGGCCGGACACGAGACGCTGCTGATCGACGCCCACATGTTTGATCTATCGCTCGCCGACATCGAGGCCGAGCTCCGCGCCTTCGGTCCGGATCTGGTCGCCATCACCACGGCTCCAACCTATCTGTTCTGGCGGTGCGCGCCTCCGGAGCTTCGCGTACCGCAGCAGCTCGCCCTTGCAGTGCGAGAGCTCGCGCCGGTCCTGGTTGCGGTCGGCCCCCACGGCTCGACCACGCCCAAGGCGGCGCAGAAGAAGCTCGGTGCAGACATTGTCGTCATGGGCGAATGCGAGATCTCGTTGCTTCGCCTCGCCAATGGCGAACGCGACTTTGCCGGGCTTTGCTTTACTGACGGAACTTCCGTCCGGGTCAATGGCGGCCCGCAGGCGGCCCGCTTTACCGATCAGCCGCCGCTGCGCTGGCCTGACGAGATGATCCGTCGGCATCATCACCACCATCATCGCTTCGAAGCCGAGCCGCTTGCTCCCGGTGCGGAAGTCGAGGCGTCACGAGGCTGTCCTTACAGCTGCACGTTCTGCGCCAAGGACAATTTCCGCAACGCCTATCGCAAGCGGCCGCCTGCAGCCATTCTCGATGAGATCGATGGCCTCCGGCGTCAGGGCATCGAGTATGTCTACTTCATCGACGAGATCTTCCTACCAAATGCGGAGCTGCTGCAGCAGCTGACCACGCGGGGACTGAAGTTCGGCGTGCAGACGCGGATCGACCTTTGGAAGCCGGAGATGCTGGCCCTGCTCGGCCGCGCCGGCTGCGTTTCGATCGAAGCCGGGATCGAGAGCCTGACGGTCGAGGGACGCGCCGCGCTTGCCAAGAATTGCAGGATGAGCACCGATCAGCTGGCCGAGCGGCTGTCGGAGGCGCGTCGTCACGTTCCCTTCGTGCAAGCCAATTTGATTGAAGTGCCCGAGGACGACGATCCGGTGGTGCAGCGCTGGCGCGACCAGATGCGCGACGCCGGGGTCTGGGCCAACGACCCCGTGCCGCTCTATCCCTATCCGGGATCACCCGACTATCGCAAACTGTGGGGCGAGCCCGACGACTTCGCCTGGGAGCGCGCCCATCGGCATTACCTTGCGATGTTCGATCGGTTCAGCGATGTCCAGAACGATCGTCCCGTCCCGCTCGATTCGCTCGAGCTCCAGGTGACGCCATGAGCCTCAGTTCGAACATCAGGCTCCTGATGACCACCGACACGGTGGGAGGCGTGTGGACCTATTGCTGCGGTCTCGCCTCCGATCTCGCCAAGGCTGGCGTCGACGTCAGCCTGGTGACGATGGGTCCTCGCGCGCGGGCAGACGAGCGGGACCGGCTGCAGCATTCTGGCGTGCGCCTGATCGCGACGGACCTCGCGCTCGAGTGGCAGGATCCGGAAGGCCGGAACGTGGCTGACGCGAGCCGCGTGCTGGCCGGGCTCGAGGCCAAGCTGAGGCCCGACGTCGTTCACCTCAACAGCTACCGCGAAGCGTCTTTCGGCTGGCACGCGCCGACAGTGCTCGTCGCGCACTCCTGCGTCAATTCCTGGGCACGGGCGTGCCGGGACGCGACGTGGCTCGATGAGCCGCGGTGGCGCCGCTACACCGAGCGCGTTGTTGCGGCTCTCGATGAGGCGCAGGCCTGGGTGTGCCCGAGTCAATCCTTCCACGACGTGATGAGCGAGCTCTACCGTCCTCGCTCCAGAGGCACGGTGATCTGGAACGGGATTGCAGCGGGCGATTTCGTCGGACGAAAACAGGACGTGATCCTCGCGGCTGGACGGCTCTGGGACCGCGCCAAGAACATCGAAGCGCTCGCGGCGGCAGCGCATGGACTGGCCTGGCCTGTCGAGGTCGCAGGCGCCGCCGATGCACGGCCGCCAGCTTCCCTAAGCTGGCTTGGACACTTGCCACACGACGCCATCCACGCCCGCCTGCGGCATGCCGCGATTTTTGTCAGCCCGGCGCTCTACGAGCCGTTCGGCCTCTCCGTGCTGGAGGCCGCGGCAGCCGGATGCGCGCTCGTCCTGTCCGACATTCCAACATTCAGGGAATTGTGGGACGGAGCCGCCACATTCGTCGATCCAGCCGACGCCGACGCGCTGCATCGCGCGCTCGCCGATCTCTGCGCGGACGCACGCGAGCGCGCGCGGCTGCAGCGTACCGCCTACGAGCATTCCCTGACCTATTCGCAGGCGCGAATGACCAGCGCCTATTTGAGGCTCTACGAAAGCTTGCTCACGTCCCGCCCTGCCAATCCCACAGAAGACCAGATCGAGGTGCGGGCATGAAATGCATCCTGTTCTACCATGCGTTCACCTCGTGCTGGAACAATGGCAACGCACACTTTCTTCGCGGCTACGCGCGCGAGTTGCAGGCGCTCGGTCATGAGGTCGTCGTATACGAACCGGTCGATGGCTGGAGCCGATTGAATGCGATACGTGAAGGCGGTCCGCACGCACTGGACGACATCCCGGCGCTGCTGCCCGGGATCGCTATCCGCCGCTATGACGCCTTCCTCGACCTCGATGACGCCACCGACGGCGCGGATCTTGTGATCGTCCACGAGTGGAATTCGCCCGACCTCATCGCGCAGCTCGGGCGCAGGCGCGCGCAAGGAGCTCCCTACACGCTGCTGTTCCACGACACCCACCACCGCGCGGTCAGCGCGCCGGACGAGCTTGCGCAATTCAACCTTGACGGATTCGACGGCGTGCTTGCCTTCGGCGAGGTGCTTCGACAGATCTACCTGAAGCTCGGATGGGCGGACCGTGCCTTCACCTGGCACGAGGCGGCGGATACCGCCTTGTACCATCCGCTGCCGGATATCGCGCGCACCGACGATCTGATCTGGATCGGCAATTGGGGCGATGGCGAACGCGGCGCCGAGCTCAACGAGTTCCTGGTCGAGCCGGTGGCACATTTGAAGCTCCGGGCGAGCATCTACGGCGTGCGCTACTCGGACGCCGCTCTCGAGACGATTCGATCTGCCGGCATCCGGTATGGCGGCTGGCTGCCGGCACATTGGGCTCCCGCAGCCTTTGCCAGTGCACGCGCGACGGTGCATGTGCCGCGGGCGCCTTATGTCCGTTCTCTCCCGGGCATACCCACCATCCGCGTATTCGAAGCGATGGCGTGCGGCATCCCGCTGGTCTCCGCGCCCTGGTCCGATGCGGAAGGGCTGTTCCCCGAGGGTGCTTATCTCGGTGTTGCCGATGGCGCACAAATGAAACGGGCATTGCGCATGCTCCTCGACGACCGGGAGCTGTCATCGGCGATGGTGCAAACCGGGCTCCGCGTAATCAGCGAGAAGCACACCTGCCGACATCGCGCGCAGCAGCTCCTTGACATCGTCGAGAGCATCCGGACCTCGGGCCAGCCGCAGCGCAAGCCAGTCATCGGAGCCGTCGCATGAATATCAGCTTCTTCGGATCGAGCCTCGTATCGTCCTACTGGAACGGCGCCGCGACCTATTATCGCGGTATGCTGAAGGAAATCGCAGCGCTCGGTCACGACATCACGTTCTTCGAGCCGGACGCATTCGAACGTCAGGCGCATCGCGATATCGAAGATCCCGACTGGGCGCGGGTGGTGGTCTATCCGGCAACACCGGAGGGCTGGCAAGGCAGTCTGGAAGCCGCCGCCAAATCGACCGACATGCTGATCAAGGCCAGCGGGGTCGGCGTCTTCGACGAGGAGCTCGAGATCGCGGCCGCCACCACCCCCTCGAGAGCAATGCGGATCTACTGGGATGTCGACGCCCCCGCCACACTCGAAGCGATGGACCAGAACCCGCAGCATCATTTGCGTCGTGCCATTGCGTCCTACGACACGGTGCTGACCTATGGCGGCGGCGATGCCGTCGTGTCCGCCTACCGCGCGATGGGCGCGCGCGATTGCGTCCCGATCTACAATGCTCTGGATCCGGCCACGCATTTTCCGGCGCCGCCAATTCCACGATTCGGCTGTGATCTCAGCCTGCTCGCCAACCGGCTCCCCGATCGCGAGCAGCGCGTCGAGCGCTTCTTCATCGACGTGGCCCGTCTCCTGCCGGAAAAGACCTTCGTGCTCGGCGGCTCCGGGTGGGAGACCAAGGACATGCCGGCCAATCTGCGCAAGGTCGGACATGTCGGCACTGCCGATCACAACAGTTTTTTCGGATCGGGTCTCGCCACGCTCAACGTCAATCGCGACAGCATGGCGCGCTACGGGTTCTCGCCACCGACGCGCGTGTTCGAGGCCATCGGCGCCGGCGCCTGCCTCATCACCGACCAATGGGACGGCATCGATCATTTTCTCGAGCCCGGCCGGGAGATCCTGGTCGCGGCGACGGCAGCGGAGGTGGCCGACCACATCACCACTTTGACCCCCGATCGCGCTCGGGCAATCGCCGGCTGCGCACGCACGCGCATCCTCGACCAGCACACGTACCGGCATCGCGCGCGTCAATTCAACGAGCTCTTTGTCGGAAGCAGTCCACGCATCGAGGCAGCAGAATGAACCTCAACATCGTCGTCATCGGGCTTTCGGTCACATCGTCATGGGGCAATGGCCACGCGACGACCTACCGCGCCCTGATCGAAGCCCTGGCGCAACGAGGCCACCGCATCAGCTTCCTGGAGCGCGACGTCGCCTGGTATCGGGACCATCGCGATCTGGTGAATCCCTCCGCGTGGAACGTCCATCTCTATCAATCGCTCAGCGACATTCCATCCCGCTTCGGAGCGCTGATCCGCACTGCCGATCTGGTGATCGTCGGCTCCTACGTGCCCGACGGCATCGCGATCTCCGACTGGGTGACGAGCCAGGCTCAGGGGATCACGGCCTTCTATGACATCGATACGCCGGTCACGCTGTCTCGCCTCGAGCAAGGGCTGGATTATCTTTCGGCCGCCATGATCCCGCGCTTCGATCTGTATCTGTCCTTTAGCGGCGGCCCGGTCCCGCAGATGATCGAGGAGAATTACGGCAGCCCGCTGGCGCGCGCGCTCTACTGCAGCGCCGACACGAAGCTCTATGCGCCGCGGCAGGCCAAGCGAAAATGGTCGCTGGGCTACCTCGGAACCTACAGCGACGACAGGCAGCCTGTTCTCGAGGAATTGCTTCTGGCTCCCGCCCGAGCGCTGCCGGCCGAACAGTTTGTGGTCGCGGGCGCGCAATACCCTGAGCATATCATCTGGCCCGACAATTTGACCCGGGTCGAGCACCTGACGCCACAGCAACATCCGACGTTCTATTCCGAGCAGCGCTTCACCCTGAATGCGACCCGCAGTGACATGCGCGCCCTGGGCTTCTCCCCCAGCGTCCGCCTGTTCGAAGCGGCGGCCTGCGGCACTCCGATCATCTCAGACCGATGGCCGGGGATCGAAACGATATTCGAGCCATCGTCCGAGATCCTCGTCGTCTCCGAGCCAAGGGAGGTGGTCGAAATCCTGCGGGAGATGCCTGAAGAACGCCGACGCGCGATCGCGGAGAAGGCGAGACGGCGCGTTCTTGCCGATCACACTTCGGAGCATCGGGCACAGCAACTCGAGACATACTATCAGGAGGCTTCCGCGCGGCGCCGCCGGAAATCCAACAGGATGCCTGAAATCCGGCCGGTGCAGGTCGCTGAGCTCTGAAGGGAGAGGATCATGAAGTTGCAGACTCGCATTCGTGCCGCGCGCCCGGTCTCGACGGCGCTGATCGCCGGTGGCGCCGGCTTTATCGGTTCGCACCTCTGTGACGCGCTGCTCCAGCGCGGACACAGGGTGATTTGTCTCGACAATCTGTTCACCGGCACGATCGCAAACATCCGGCCCCTGCTCAACCATCCGAATTTCCGCTTCATCGAGCACGACGTACGGGAGCCGCTGGACATCGACGAGCCGGTCGATCGGATCTACAGCCTCGCCTGCCCGGCCTCGCCGCGGCATTATCAGAAGGATCCGATCGGCACGATGAACACGTGCGTGATCGGCACCATGAACATGCTCGAACTTGCGCGCCGCAAGTCGGCGCGCGTGCTTCAGGCCTCCACCAGCGAGGTCTATGGCGACCCCGAAATCCACCCGCAGCCGGAATCCTACCTCGGCAACGTCAATCCGATCGGTCCACGGGCCTGTTACGACGAGGGCAAGCGCGCCGCCGAGACATTGATGTTCGACTACCACCGGCAGCACGGAGTCGAGATCAAGGTCGCGCGCATCTTCAATACCTATGGGCCACGCATGCTCGAAAACGACGGGCGGGTGGTGTCGAACTTCATCGTGCAGGCGTTGCGGGGCGAACCGATCACGATCTACGGCCGCGGGACTCAGACCAGGAGCTTCTGCTTCGTCGACGACCTCGTCCGCGGATTGCAGCTTCTGATGGAGAGTCCGACCACGGTCACCGGGCCGTGCAACCTGGGAAATCCGCACGAGGTCACGATCGAAGCCATCGCCCGCGAAGTTCTGTCGTACACCCGTTCGACGTCGCCGCTTCGCTTCGAGGCGCTGCCGAAGGACGACCCCCAGCGTCGCAAGCCCGTCATCGACATCGCCGAACGATCGCTGGGTTGGCGTCCGCGCGTGGCGCTGAAGGACGGCCTGCAGGCGACGATCGCTTATTTTGCGCTTCGGCTTGCGACGGATGCCCCGTCGCTGACGCCGGCGCTAGCCGCGGGCAGGACGGCGCGGACGGCACGCGGACGACTGACTCTTGCGGAGCGCACGTGACGAGGTTCTGAAAAAACTCGAAACAACCCCATGCACAGTAGCCGGGATCAGCAAAATCAAAGACTTGATCACCGTCGCGATATTTTTTCGGATTTTACAAATTTCCACTTGTCACGTCGGGCAAAACAGGCGCATGATGTCATGCTCGCCCGCTGCCGCTTGATCCGGCCGATGCTTGATCCTTGGCCTGGCTCCGTCAGGCACGGTCGAGCTCGTGGATGACGGGAGTGAGGGGACGGTCCTTGTTCAATTCGAGCGTTGCCAGTGTGATCGGCAGCTTGAACCGCCGCCGCCCGGCGCTTCCCGGATTGAGGTAAAGCACGCCGTCCTTGCTGCTGATCTGGACGCGATGGGAATGGCCCGACACCACGACATCGATGCCGAGATCGGTCGGGACGACGTTCAGCGCGTTGAGGTCATGCAAGACGTAAAAACAGTGCCCACCCAGGCGCAAGGTTTCAGTCTCAGGATAGGATTGTGCCCATGCGCCGCGGTCGACGTTTCCCCTGATCGCAGTGACCGGCGCAATTCGACGAAGCGCGTCGACGACCTCGGGAGCGCCGATGTCCCCGGCGTGAATGATGTGGGACACCCCGGCAAAGCAGCGTTCCACCTCCGGCCTCAGCAGTCCGTGCGTGTCGGAGATCACGCCGATCGTCAACGACATGCCAGTTCAAGCCTTGTCAGTAAGCCCTCCTTGTCGGAGAGCCGTTGTCGGAGTGTCTTGCCGGATCAAACCTCAGTGCAGGATATCCAGCGGCACCCGCCCAATCTCCTTGCCATCCTGGTTCGTCACGAGGATGGCGAAGTGACGCCCTCGAAGCTCGGGCCGTTCTTTCGAAAGGCGTCGTGCAATCTCTTCGGCAACATCCAGCGCCTGAATGTCGTCCGGGAGCTCGGCGCCTCCTTCGTCGGTCACCGTCTTGGAATCTACCAAATCAAAATGATAGCGCGGCACGTGAAATCCGTCGAGTTTCCAGTCAGGAACGCCCGCTGTCATCGCTTCGTTCCGGCGCGGCGCTGACGGTCAAGCCATCTCAGAGCAGGAACCTCCCGGGCCCCGCAAGATTGCCGAAGCGGAAATCGAGTCGGGAGTCGAGACATGCTGGAAGCGCTGCGCGTGCTTGCCCAACCGGGTGCCTTGATCGCCATCGTTACCGTCCTGCTGCTGATGGCCGCCGGGGATGCAGCCATCATCGTCGCCGCCAGAGGCTGGCCGTTCTAGCGGCCGCCATTAGGAACCTTTGTAGGATTAGCCGGTTCCGCCTCTGAAGCGGAGTTCGGCAAGCATCTATGGCAGTCTGGTTGCGAAGAGTTCTGGTGCCATGCATGACCGGGCCGCTTGCCGCGTGCGCGGGC
>Ga0136846_1235363_pt1 | contig 25697 bp, 14 predicted proteins | sample HopSoiMetagenom2_FD_96841 | JGI IMG/M metagenome (GOLD analysis project Ga0136846, IMG submission 96841) | Grasslands soil microbial communities from Hopland, California, USA - 2 Assembly 2016 (version 4) | ecosystem: Environmental > Terrestrial > Soil > Grasslands | place: USA: Hopland... | reverse complement strand
GGAGACGGTCCTTGACGGCCGTGGTGCGGATGTACCAGGACGGCTGCGCGTAGTAGAGGAGCGCGGTGTGACAGCGCCAGCAGTGCGGGTAGCTGTGCTCGAACGACTCGTGCCTGAAGAGCAGACCGCGGTTCTTGAGGTCCTTGAGGACGGTTGCGTCGGCATCCTTGAAGAACTGCCCGCCGACAAGATCAAGTTCGGGGTCGAAGGTGCCATCAGTACGAACCGGGTTGACCAGCGGCATCCCGTATGCCTTGCAGACCTTGTAGTCGTCCTCACCGAAGGCCGGGTTGGTGTGCACGAGGCCGGTGCCGGTCTCCGTGGTCACATGGTCGCCGTTGACGACGAAGTTGGCGCCTTCGATCGGTACCAGGGCGAAGGGAGGCTGGTACGTCCAGCGCTCCATCTCGGCGCCGGTGAAGGTCTGGCCGGTGGTCTCCCAGCCCTCGCCGAGGGCCTTCTCCAGCAGCGCCTCGGCGACGACGATCTGTTCGCTGCCGTCCGTCGCGACGGCGTAGGTGATGTCCGCGCCCACCGAAACGGCCGTGTTCGTGATCAGGGTCCAGGGGGTCGTGGTCCAGGCGACGAGTGCGGCTTCGCCGGCCAGCGGACCGGAGGTGAGCGGGAAACGGACATACACGGAGGGGTCGACGACCGTCTCGTAGCCCTGAGCCAGCTCGTGGTCCGACAGGCCCGTGCCGCAGCGCGGGCACCAGGGGGCGACGCGGTGGTCCTGCTTCAGCAAACCCTTGTTATAGATCTCCTTCAGCGACCACCAGACCGACTCCACGTACTCGGGGTCCATGGTCCGGTAGGCGTCGTCGAGGTCGACCCAGTAGCCCATGCGGGTCGTGAGCGCCTCGAAGGCGTCCGTGTGCCGGGTCACCGACTCGCGGCACTTGGCGTTGAACTCGGCGATGCCGTACGCCTCGATGTCCTTCTTGCCGGTGAAGCCCAGCTCCTTCTCGATCGCCAGTTCCACCGGGAGGCCGTGACAGTCCCAGCCGGCCTTGCGCGCCACGTGGTAGCCGCGCATGGTGCGGAAGCGCGGGAACACGTCCTTGAAGACGCGGGCCTCGATGTGGTGGGCGCCCGGCATGCCGTTCGCGGTGGGCGGGCCCTCGTAGAACACCCACTCGGGGTTCCCCTCGGACTGCTCCAGGCTCTTGGTGAAGATCTTCTGCTCGCGCCAGAAGTCGAGCACGGCGTGCTCGAGGGCGGGCAGGTCGACCTGGGCGGGAACCTGGCGGTACTGGGGCAAAGTCATCGGCAGATACTCCGGTGGGCGATTACGGATCAGCTCTCCGGAGGGGATGGGAGACGGGCTCCCGCAGTGCAACCCCTCCTGGCACGGAAGCAGCGTGACCGGCTTTCATCCGATGACTCCCGGGCTGCGCGGTATGTGGGGATCGTCCCTCGCTCCGGTCAACGTCTGTCAGTCCACACACTATACGGCCAAGTGACGGTGACCTAAGCGGAGTTGATCGCGACATGGCCATTGGCGCGTTATCAAGCAGCCTGGGGGCACAGTTGACGAGTGATCACCTTGGCCAGCGCGGGCACGTTCTGTTCAAGATAGAAGTGTCCGCCGGGGAACATGTGGAAGTCGGTTGACTGGGTAGAGTTGCAACGCCATGAAGCCAGCTGCTCCTTAGTGAAGATGTCCTCCGTGCCGCAACACACGACGATGTCCGCTTCGGTGACCGTCTTCCGCTGTTTGGAGAGAAAGGACTCGGAGATCGCGAAGTCGGCTCGCAGCAGGTCGGCGGCTCTCCGGCGCAGTTGAGGATGCTCGAGTACCTGTGGCGTGAGGCCACCACCGGACTTGGCTGTGATCTCGAATATCTCCTCGTCGCTCGTCAGCAACGGTGAACCCGTGAAGGGAAGTGTGGCAGCTTGCGGCGCCGCGTTCGCCGAGACGAACAGGCGCGAGCAGCGGCCAGGTGGTGTTGTCTCTTCCAACCTGGTGGCGAGCGCCAATCCCAGGTAGGCACCCAGGCTGTGGCCGAATATGGCGAACTCGCCCTCGATGGAGGAGACAGCGGCCAGCAAGGACTCGATCGCTTCGTCGATGGACGTGACAGGAGCCTCCCGCCACCGGCGTCCTCGCCCTGGCAGGTCCAGGGGGATGGGAGCGATCTCCGGTGGTAGAGCCTTGACGAGGGGCTCGAAGAATGTGGCTGAGCCGCCCGCATGGTGGAGCAGTACGAGTGGATAAGCGGTCATGCCCTGATGCCTCCTGCGAACCATGCTGATTCGGCATGCTCGGTAACCCTGGATGAATCGCGGCTGCGGGGGCGACGACGGAGTCGCGGCCGCCCCCGCAGCCCTGATGGGGCGTCAGCTGAACTGGTGCGGGAGGAACTGGAAGCCGCGCTGGCTCTCCTTGGCGATGCGGTTGTGCCCGTACTCGTCCTGACCGCTCACGAGAACGGCGCCGTACTTGTCGAGGACGATGCCACCGCCGTATTCACTGACTTCGTCAGTGCCCGGGTAGATCTGCACCTGCGTGGGGACGAAGCGGGCGGCGTAGCCCATGCGGTAGTCCTTCTTGCTGCCGGTGTGCGGCAGCGACGCGTGCATCAGCGTGGACCAGAACATGACGCACTCACCGGGCTTCATCACCAGTGGGAAGGCTTTGGACTCGTCCGGCGTCCAGTCGGGGTCCTTCTGGAGCTGCCGGTAGTCGTAGCCGAAGAAGCCTCGCTTGATGCCGTCCTTCTCCTGGTCATTGACCGCTTCGGAGTTGTAGGACATGCCCTTGGACTCGTCGTAGTTCATGTGTGTGTGAGTGCCGGGCATCAGCTGCAGACAGCCGTTCTCCTTGGTGGAGTGCGTGAAGGCTGTCCAGACCGTGATGGTTCCGCCGAACGCCGGCTGGCCGTTCTCCGACGGCCACACGATCTGCGGCGTGCCACTGGCGTGCGCGAAGTTGGCTGCCTGGTGCCAGTCGGTGCCTTCGTCACCCTGGTACTTGGGGAAGAACTCACTGCGCCAGCAGAGGGCGTTCGGGCCCAGGACCGAGGCGACGCGCTCGACGATCTCCTGCTTGATGACGTGTTCGGACAGCAGGTCGATGTCCAGGTGACGGTCGTAGTTCGAGATGCTGCTCGCCTTGCCCGTGCCCTCGGGGTAGATCGCTTGAGAGCGGTCGCGGAGCTGGCGCTGGATGGTTTTCCAGCGCTCCTCCATTTCCTCCACCTCGTAGATCTTGATCGGGCCGAGAAAGCCGTCCCGCTCAAACTGGGCGCGTTCGTCCTCGGTGAGGGCGAAGGAGGTCTGCTGATCGGTGGTCATCGGTGTCATCCTCTCGGTGCGGGGTTCATGGAGCGATGTGCTACGTCGGCAGCCACCTCGCTGAGGCTGTGCTCGAACAGCAGCTGTAGGTCGAGGTCGACCTCGAAGCGCTCCTTGATTCGGCTGATCAGGTCGAGGGCGAGTGCCGAGTGCCCGCCCAGGTCGAGGAAGTTGTCGTCACCGCTGACCTTCTCTTCGAGCAGTTCTGTCGACCAGGTGAGGACCAGCTGCTCGACTTCTTCCGGACTCGGATTGCTTTGTGTCATCTCACTCATCCGTTGCAAGCGTTTCGTTCCAGGACTGGGCGATGGCGGCCCGGTCGGCCTTGCCGTTGACCGTTGCGGGCAGCTCCGGCAGGCGCAGGTAGCGGGCCGGATGCATGTAGGAGGGCAACAGATCCTTGATGTGTCCGCGCAGGTCGACAGCCGTCGGGGGATCCGCGTCGTTGCGCGAGACGAACGCGCACACCAGGCGGTCGTCGCCGGCCTTGAAATGCCGTACCTGTACCACCGCGTCGAGTACCTGCTCGTGGCGCCGTACGGCCGCCTCGATGTCGCTCAGCTCTATGCGGTAGCCGCGGAGCTTCACCTGCAGGTCGGCGCGGCCGTCGTACAAGAGGTTGCCGTCGGGCAGCCGACTCACCAGGTCACCGGATCGGTAGTAGCGGACCGAGCCACCGGTCTCCGGATCGGTGACGCTGGGGTACTTCTCACTGGTGAGGTCCGGTCGGTTCAGGTATCCCTCGGTCACCTGCGGGCCGGCGAGCCACAACTCGCCGGTCTCACCGTCCGGAACATCGCGGCCGTCCTCGTCGACCACTCGGATCCGGAAGCCCGGCAACGCCGTGCCGATCAGTGATCTGTCCGTCGCGAGATCGTCATCGACGACTTCGTGAAAGGTGGTGAAGACCGTGGTCTCCGTGATTCCGTAGCCGTTCACCAGCCGGGGGCTGGTCAGCCCGTATCGCTTGGCCCACGGCTGTAGCGAGGCTGGCGTCAGCTTCTCTCCGCCGAAGATGACGTACCGCAGATCAGGTAGATCCCGGCCGGAGCGCAAGGCCGCGTCGGCGAAAGCCGCGAAGGCCGTGGGCGTCTGATTCAGGACGGTGATGCCCTGATCGGCCACTGCTTCGAGGTGCTTGTCCGGGGAACGCGCAGCCCAGTGCGGTAGTACGACCAGTTCGGCGCCTGTGGTGAGGGCTCCCCAGATCTCCCAGACGGAGAAGTCGAAAGCGATCGAGTGGAAGAGCAGCCACCGATCCTCCGAGGTGAACTGGAAGACGGCCTGCGAGGCGGAGAACAGGGCTGACGCATGGCCGTGCAGTACTGGTACCCCCTTGGGGGCGCCGGTGGTGCCCGACGTGTAGATCACGTAGGCGGTGTCCCGTGCATCTACACGTCGGGCGGTCGATCGTTGTGTGACCTGCTGGGCCAGCTCGGCGACCTCCGACGGGGTGATCACGTTGGTGAGCACGCCGTCGGCGATTCCCTCGCCGGGTTCTCCGATGAGGGTCGTGGCTCCACTGTCGGTGAGGATGAACGTCTTCCTCGCCGGAGGGTGCCGGACGTCCAGCGGAACGTATGCGGCTCCCGCTTTGAGGATCCCGAGTATTGCGGCGATTGCCTCCGGCCCCGGGGGCATACGGAGAGCGACGCGGGCTCCGTGGCGCACGCCCTTTTCATGGAGTAAACACCCGATCGAGTCCGACCACGCGTCCAGTCGGTCATAGGAATAGCGCTCACCCTCGGCGGAGAGGGCAGTGCGATGTGGATGGGTGGATACTGATTCGCCGAACAAGGCTAAGAGATTGTTTTCGCTGGATAATTCGGCGCGCGTTTTCACCGCGAAAGTCCCCCCTCAGACTGTGATCTGGAGGAAAGCTGTCTCATATGTTGAGACGATCTCCAGCTCGCTAATCGCAACGGAGAGCAACTTAGGCATGACCTTGCGCCACTAGCAAGCGCTTGTGGCCCTCGTCACACCAGGTGGACGCGGGCGCCTGATCTGCGGTTGGGTTCTCGGATCGTGCTCTTACAACTACCCAAAGGGGGAAGGGTGTTGGCGAGATTGCATCGATCGAAACCCAGGCGGAGAGGTGGGCGCTGGCGGGTCCAGATCGCCTTTGCTCTGACGGGTCTCTTGCCGCTTTCGCTGGTCATCGCAACTTCAACTTCGGTCAGCGGGGTGTCTCCACAAGGGGAATCAGCTGTTCAGGAAGAGCCGTTTTTGGACACGGCTGGCCACTTCTTTCTTGGGGTGGTAATGGTCCTGCTTGCGTCTCACGCAGTGGGATACCTGGCTACCAGGCTGGGTCAGCCAAGAGTTACCGGTGAGATAGCCGCCGGCATCATTCTCGGTCCGTCCTTACTCGGCGCATCGGCGCCTGAGGCAACCGCTTGGCTTTTTCCCGAGAGCGTTCTGCCGATGTTTAACGGGCTGGCTCAGCTGGGTCTCGTGCTGTTTATGTTCGGCGTCGGGCAGGAACTCGGATCCATGCGGTTGCGCGGTGCGGCCGGCCGGGCCATGGTGATCAGCCAGGCATCCCTGTTCGTGCCCTTGGCCGCTGGTGTCCTGGTCGCACTGCCGCTCGTGGACCGATATATGGATGACGGCGTGCGCCCCGTGGCCTTCGTGCTGTTCGTGGGGTGCGCGCTGAGTATCACCGCCTTCCCCGTGCTCGCGCGCATCCTGAGCGACCTCAGAATGTCCCGCACGCGGCCCGGTCAGCTCAGCCTGTTCGCAGCCGCGGTCGGCGACGGCGGCAGCTGGCTGATCTTGGCCGTGGTCCTGGCCTTGTCTCACGGGGCGGACCCGATTTCGGTCCTGGTCAGAGCTTTGGCGATGGTGGCCGTGACGGTTATTTTCGTCGGCCCGCTACGTCGGCTCCTGGCCCAGTGGGTCGGCCGTGTGTCGAGCGCGGCAGGGGCGCCAACCATCACCCTGTTCCTCGTGGTCGCCGTGGGGGTTTCCTCGGCCCTCACCGCCGCTCTGGGGATTCACCAGCTCATCGGCGCCCTGCTCGTCGGGCTGATCTGGCCACGCGAGCACAATGTGGCCATCGCCGCGGTGGCCCCCTTGGCGGCCATGGCCAAAACCATCCTGCTTCCCTTCTTCTTCCTTGGCTTCGGCCTCACCGTGGACCTGCAGTCCCTCCACCTCGACGGCAGTGCCGGCATCGTCCTGCTCTGCCTGCTGGCCGCCGCCACGGCTGCGAAGATCATCGGACCCAGTCTGGCCGCACGGCTTACCGGGCTACCTTGGCGGGAGTCGTTCACCGTGGGCATCCTGCTGAACGCGCGGGGCCTGACGGAACTGGTGGTGCTCCAGATTGGCTACGAAGCCCACCTCATCAACGAGGAGTTGCTGGGCCTGTTGACCATCGTGGCCTTGGCCACCACGGTCATGACTTCTCCCCTGCTCAAACTCACCGGTTGCCTGCCGGATAGTCTCCGGCACCCTCTACCGTCGGCGCGCGACACCGCCGCGTCGGCCGTCGAGGCGCCCGCGGACGTCATGGCCGCCAAGGAGATCGGCAACAGATCGGGGTGAGCGCTGACGGCTCGTACGACGGAGCGGACTCGAGTATGGGGTCACCGGGCTCATCCCACTGAGCGCTGATAGGCGCCTGGTGTGATGCCATAGGTGCGTTTGAACCATCGGTTGAAATGCGCCTGGTCCGAGAAGCCCGACGCCGCCGCGGCGTCTGCGGGCGCCTTGCCGCTCGTCAGCAGATGTCGCGCCCGGCGGAGGCGAAGAAGGCGCTGGTAGTCACTCGGCGCCATGCCGTACTCCGCTTGGAAGGCCCGGTAGAGAGCGAATCGGCTGCAACCGGCGGTCAGAGCCAGGTGCTGCGCCGATACGGGTTCGAGAAGCGCCTCGTCCAGAGCAGCACGAGCCCGGCGGGCGACCCGGCGCTGCTCTGCCCCAGCCAGAATGCGCAGCCGTGGAGCACGGGTCGCGCCGCGTTTCGCCATGGTCAGGACGGCTGTGGTCAGATGCTCTTCCCGCGCGAGATCGCTGGAGGTATCCAGTAAGGAAGCATGCAGGCGTTCCAGGGCACTGGTGAGCACCTGATCCGTCAATACCGGGCGCACGAACAGCGGCATCGCTGGTGAGCGTCCGGCGGAGGCATCGCCGAGGATGCCATGGATCACGGAGGGGCCGATGTGCACGATGCGGTAGTGGTAGCCCAACTCCACGGCCGCGCGGCCGTCGTGCACCTCGTCGGGGTTGAAGGCCATCACCATCCCGGCGGCGCTGGTGTGGTCCGCACCGCGACAGCGAAAGCTCTGGGCGCCCGCGTCGGTTATGCCGAAGGAGTAGGTGTCATGGCTGTGCAGGGGGTACACGTGATCGAGGAAGTGCGCATGCATGGCCTCCAGCGGACGAGTGCTGTCCCGCCAGTAGCGCACCCAGTTCTTCCCAGTTGCCATAGACCCATTGTCACTTGCGCACCAGCGTTCAAGTCAGGCGGTCCATGTCCTCGACAGAGTTCGGTCCATGAAAATGAGGAAAGGGGCTGGCAACCCATACCTGCTGCTGATGACGACCATGGTGCTATGGGGGGGCTCTTTTTCAAGTTCCAAGGTGGTAGTGGAGAACGTTCCACACAGCGTGGGCGCTCTCCTGCGGTTCGGAGGGGGTGCCATCGCCCTGTTGGTGGCCGTCTGGTTGTTCGACAAACGTGAGACGCCGGTCCCAGCACGCAGCGTAGGGTTGGCTGCGGCCGCGGGTGTGCTCGGCGTCTTCGCGTACAACGGGTTCTTTTTCTGGGGGCTGTCGCTCGCACCATCCCTCGATGCCGGCATCCTGGTCCCAGTCATGAGCCCTGTGTTCACCAGCACGTTCCTGCTGGTGTCCGGAAAGGAGAAGGCGAACTGGGCCCGTGTCGTGGGTCTCGGCCTCGGACTCACCGGCGCAGCGATCTTCTTCCTGGGTGTCGGCGGCAGCACGGAAGGCGGGTCGAACCGCCTCCTGGGTGACGCGCTGTTCGTCCTCAGCGCGGCCTGCTGGGCGGCGTACACACTCGCGGGCCCACGTGTCATGGCCGGAATCGCGCCGCTGCGTGCCACCACGTACGCGACCTGCGCAGGTGCCGTTTTGCTTGGCGTCCTCGCGGCTCCCGACATGGTCAAGGTGGAATGGACCGAAATTTCGTCCACTGTCTGGTTGAACGCCCTGTATCTGGCAGTCGGTGCCGCTGCGGTGGCCAACCTCCTCTACTACCGAGGAGTGGGCGCCGTTGGCCCGGCGAAAGCCTCCCTCATGATGTTCAGCGTCCCTGTTGTCAACACGCTGTGCGCCACCCTCATCCTCGGCGAGTCCTTTGGCTGGCTTCAGGGAACCGGGGCGGGTGTCCTGCTCGCAGGAGCTGCTCTTGCTGTTACCCAGGGCAAGCTCCCTAGGCGTACGTCCGTCGGAGTCGAGCGTCGCCCTTCTCTGGATCACAGCGCTGACCAAGAGGGTGAGCTGGCAAAGTGAGAGTCACCCGGAATCAGCAGCACGAGCAGCGACTACCGCAGCGCCAAGCCACGCTGTAACTCGAATGCGCCGGCCGCCGGATCATCGTCTCGTCAGCCGCCGCAACCGGCCGCCGACATCCTCACAGGACGCCTCGACGCGTGGCTGACGGCGATTCACTACCAGGGGCTCTGGCCGTTCGACGAGCACATCTCGCTGAAGATGAACTGGTTCGTCGGCCTGCTGGAAGAGATCAAGGTCGACGCGAAGACCGTACTCGTGTGCGCGGACAACGGTGTCGTCCCCTTCGCGGAGCAACAGATCGACATGATCCTGCTGGAGCGGATCTTCCGCTACCCGCAGGCGGATGACGCGACGCGCAACTTCGACTCGGGCACCGGAGTCTTCATGTACTCCTGGTTGCGGGAACACGGCGCGCTGACCGGCGACACGTCCGACGGCGGTCTGCTGCACATGGACCGCACCAAGGCGATCGACGCGCTCCGGCATTTCGTCGCCACGATGGAGAGGCTGGAGGAGGAGGTCGCGACCGATGACGACTACCGGACGGCGGCCAAGGCCCTGGTCCGCAGCTGCCTCCCGCCCGGTGAAGCCAAACAGCGGTACGCGTTCACCGAGGACCAGCAGGCCCTACGGCGTGCGCGGCCGTACGGATCTGGTCGCGGTCGGTCCGGGGGGCGCTGTCCCGGCCGCGGCTCCCTGGGCGGTGGCTGCCAGGGATGCCTTCGCCGCGCAATGGGACGGTTTGGAGGAGTTGCCGGAGGACGACGGCGATGCGTACGTGCCCGTTGGGGAGTTGGTGCCCGCCGCGTGGGCCGCGCTGCTGCCGCATCCGTCGTTCAACCCGGCCCAGGCGGCTGCCGTTCCCGTCGTACGGGAGGGCAACGGGCATCTGGTGGTGGTGGCGCCCACTGGCTCGGGCAAGACCCCGATCGGCATGGTCGCGGCGCTGGACGCGCACGCCCGGGGCGAGAAGGCCGCCTGGCTGGTGCCGCAGCGCTCGCTCACCGACGAACTCGACCGGGAGCTCCAGCTGTGGCGGCGCCGGGGTCTGCGCGTGGTACGGCTGACCGGGGAGGCCGCCGTGGACTCCGGACTGATCCGGGCGGCCGATGTGTGGGTGGCGACGACGGAGAAGTTCGAGGCGATCTGCCGTGCGGGATCGTTGCGCGACGCTCTCGCCGAGGTGGGCTGTCTGATCGTCGACGAGATCCATCTCCTCGGCGATCCGGTGCGTGGCGCCGTACTGGAGGCGCTGCTCGCGCGGGTACGGGAGGACGGTGCGGGCGCGCGGATCGTCGGGCTGTCGGCGACGGTCGCCAACGCGGACGAGGTGGCCGAGTGGCTGGGCGCCCGCCTGGTCCGCACGGCCTGGCGGCCCACCCGGCTGACCTGGCAGCTGCCGGTCCTGCCGACGGCGGACGAGGCGGACTGGGCGGCGAGGGCCGCCGTCCGCACCGAGGCCGCCGTACGGATCGCCCGCGGGGTCGGTGCGGACGGCGGCAGCGTGCTGGTGTTCTGCGGCAGCAAGCGACGGGTGCGGGCGACCGCGCTGGCGCTGGCTGCCGACCGTGGTGCGGCGACGGCCGGCGTGGACGCGGACGACGCCGAACTCGTCGAGAGGCTGTGCACCAAGGCCGGGGTGCGGCTCCACTACCGGGACTGGCCCTACAAGCGGGACGCCGAGCAGGCTTTCCGAGCCCGCGAGGCGGACATCCTGGTCGCCACCTCCACCGTCGCCGCGGGCGTCAACCTCCCCGCCCGGGCTGTGATCGTCGCCGACACCACCATGGGCCTGGACGGCGTCGAGGTGTCCATGGTCCAGCAGATGTTCGGACGGGCCGGCCGGATCGGTGCCGGGGAGCGGGAGGGCTGGGCGTTCCTGCTGGTCGACCCGGGGGAACGGGCGCACTGGCAGGCCCGGCTCGCCGCCGGATACACGGTGCGGTCACGGCTGGGCGACCATCTGTCCGATCATCTCCTGGCCGAGGCCGTGCAGGGACGGGTGTCCGCGGTCGAGGAGGCGGAGCGGTGGTGGTCGGGGACGCTGGCCGCGCACCAGGGACACGCCGGTGTCGAACCCCTGCGCGAGGCGGCGGCGTTCCTCACGACGGCGGGTTTTCTGCGCGCCCCCGTCGGCGAGGATCGTTGGGAGACGAGCCCGCTGGGCAGGCTGACCAGCCGCTTCATGGTCGAAGCCGGCCTCGCCCACGAACTGGCCACCGCAGTGCGAGAGGCCCCGGTGCCTGAAGACCCCTTCACCGCCGAGCGGTCGCTGGCGGCCCTGCTCAGCACCCACCTCCCGGTGCTGGAACAGGCGCCGTTCACCGACCGGGCCCGTACGGCACTGCGCCGCGTACTGCGCGAGGCGGAGCAGGAGCAAGAGCAGCCGCAGGAGACCGACGAGCCTGCGCGGGACGAGCCGAAGCCGGTGGCCGGAGACCTCGCCCGCGCGGTCCTCCACCTTGTCGCCGACCGCCCCGGCCTCTTCCGTGGTCGTCCTGGTTACGTGCTGGGCATCCCCGTCGACTCCATGACCGGCATCCTGGAGGAGGCCCAGCGCTACCTGGCCTGGCTCGGTGAGCAGGGCCTGATCGGCACGGTCCACCCGTGGGCGGCCGTCGTCGCCGGTGACCTGGCCCAGCGCATCCGGTGGCGCGCACTCGGGCCAGACCGCGGGGCCGGACGGCTGCTGTGGATGTGCGAGCGGATGGCCACCGCCCCGCTCGCACCCGATCTCGTTCCCCGGATGTGGCGCGCGGCCCGCGCCCACGGCGTCGACGCCCCCGACTGGAGTGGGATGACACCGCCGAACGACTGCGCCTTGCCTCCGGACCGTTACCGCGCGCTGCTCGCGGAGCGTGCCACCGGGGTTCGTCTGGACCTTCGGGAGGACGACGGCGAGGTCCGGGTGGCGGCCCCACCGGGCTCGGTGATCCGGCTGTGGAACGGTGCGACGACCACTCTGCACAGCGGCGACGGCGAGGCGACCACCCTGCTCCTGCCGCCCGACGACTCGTCGGACAACTCGGCCGGCAACAGCGGGGCGGCGGTCTTCACCAGGGGCGGTGACCGGCTGGGGACGGGGTGGCTCGGGGCGTACGCGGCGATCCGCCGCTGAGCCGACCGCAGGGCGGGTCCCTACGGCGGCCACCGCCCGGCAGCGAGCGTGAAACGGGCACGGTAGCACAAGTGGCATGGGCCGAGGAGCGGCTCACACGCACCGGTCGGGGTGCGGCAGACTGGTGTGGATCCGCTGGTACACGTCCGGCCGGACGTGTACCGGCCGAAACAGGGGAGAAGGGAAGCCCACAGTTCCGTGAGTGATGAGTTCGACGTCCCGGACTCCGTCGACGAGGGCGCGTTCGGTATCGACGCGTTCTCCCTCGACGACCGGTTGCGGCTGTTCCACTTCGCCGCCGGCGAGAAGCGGCACGAGTACCTGTGGCTGCTGCGGGCCTTCGACCGCGGACGCGCCAACTACCAGGTACTGCTGCACGCCTCGGACGTGGTGGGGCTGCTGGAGCGGCTCGCCGCCGACCATCCCGCTGCGGGCGCCGTCGGCGGGTCGGCCGGCGTTCAGCCGTTGCTCGACGCGCTCGCGGAGTGGCAGGTCCTGGACCGGTCGTACGACGGGACGCGCGCCGCGAACCTCGCCGAGTACCGCAACCGGCACTACGTGTACCAGTTCACGCAGGCCGGGTACCGGGCGTACCGGGCCGTGGAGGACGTGCTCGGGGCGAGTCTGGAGGACGCCCAGCTCTCCCGTCTCGTCTTCCCCGACATCCTCGGCGATCTGCGCGCGCTGGCCGAGGCGAACACGGCCGGCGACGGCGAGGAGGTGTACCGCAAGCTCGGCCGGCTCGACTCGGTGCTGAACGAGATGGCGCAGCGTGCCGCCCGTTTCTACCTCATGCTGGGCGACCTGGCGCGCACCAACGACACCCGGCCCGAGGTGTTCCTCGCCCACAAGGACACCCTCCTCGCGCACATGCGGGAGTTCACGGCCGAACTCGGGCGCTACGCACCGCTGTTGGCCGAGGCGGTCGAGAAGGCAGCGGCCACTGGTGTGGACCGCATGATCGAGTACGCGGCCGAGGCCGACGAGCGGCTCTTCCGCAGCCCCGCCGAGCGCCTCGCGGACTGGCGGTACCGGTGGGACGGCATCGTCCACTGGTTCGCGGAGCGTGAGCACAGCGAGACCGAGCGGCTGCAGGACGCCACCGTCACCGCGATCCGCTCCGTCCTCGCCCTGCTGCGCCGGGTCACCGAGGCCCGCCGGGGCGGGGTGAGCCGGGAGAGCCAACTGCGCCATCTCGCCCAGTGGTTCACCTCCTGCGAGAGCGACGAGGACGCGCACGCCCTGTTCCAGGCGGTCTTCGGGCTCGGTGCGCCCCGCCACATCGCCGTCCCGTACGCCGACCCCGAGCGGATCCCGTCCCGTACGTCCTGGTGGGAGGCCGAGCCGGTCGAACTCGCCCGCACCCTCGTCCAGTCCGGCCGCACCCCCGCCCTGCACGGCCCCGGCCGCATCGAACGCGACGAGGACCGGCGGGCGCTGCTGCGCGCCGAGCAGCTCAAGGAACAGGCCGAGCGCCGCAGTGCCGCGAACTCCCTCGCGTCGGACGGCGTGTACGGCCGGACGCTCGATGAGCCGGAGACGCGGGCCCTGCTCGCCCTGCTGGACGTGGCGCTCGCCGCCCGTGTCCCCGCCAGCCGCCTGGTCACCGCCGCCTCTGGCGCCGCCCACGGGGTACGGCTCACCCTCACCCCCTCAGAGGGCTCCACCACCGTCGACACGGTGCGCGGGCGTCTCCATCTCGACGGGCTGCGCCTGGAGGTCACCGCATGAGTGAGGTCGCCGTATGAGCCGTGCCGCCGAAGGCGTCTCTCCGCTCGAACTCGCCGACTACCAGAAGGCGGTACGGCTCGTACTGCGGCACCCTCTGGTCACGCCCGGGTACCCGGACAGGGCGGCGCTGGCGACCGTGCGCCGCTGGGCCGGGCAACTGCGCACCGACCTGATGGAAGTGCTCGGGTACCGGCTCGTGACCACCGCCGACACCGCCCGGCTCCAGAGAGCCCAGGACGGTCTGGATGCCACCCGCCCGGCCCTCACCCGAGCGGGCCGCCCCTTCGACCGCCGCCGCTACGCCTACCTCGTCCTCACTCTCGCGGCCCTCGGCCGCCACGGCGCGCAGGTGGCGCTGGGCGAACTGGCCGACGCGGTCGCCGCCGACGCCGTACGCATCGACGGGCTCGGCCTCGACACCGCCCGCAAACCCGACAGGGACGCCTTCGTCGACGCCGTCACCTGGCTCACCGAACGCGGCGCGCTCACTCTCGCCGACGGTTCCGCCACCGCCTGGGCAGGCGATCCCGAGCGTGCCGAGGCCCTCTACGACATCGACCGCGAGATCCTCCTCGCCGTCCACCACCCGACCCGCGTCCTGCAGCACCTGACCTCCGTCACCGCGCTCCTCGACTCCGGCAGCGCGCTCGGCATGTCCGGTGGCCGCGCCGCCCAGCGCCGCGACCAGGCACGCCGGGCCCGCCGCCTGGTGCTGGAGAACCCGGTCGCGTACTACGCCGACGCCGACAGCGAACTCCTGGGCCAGCTGCGGGCCCCCGCACTCGCCGAGGACCTGGAGCGGCTGACCGGGCTGTCGGTGGAGCGGCGGGCCGAGGGCGTGGCGCTCGTCGACACCTCCGGCAGGCTGTCCGACCTCCGCTTCCCCGGCGGCGGAACCGTCGCGCAGGCCGCGCTGTTGCTCGCCGCCCGGATCAGTGCCGCCGTGCAGCGTTCCGGACGGCACGCTCTCGAACTGCTGCCCGCACCCACGGCCGCCGAACGCCTCGCGGCCCGCGCCCGGCGGATCGATGGCGCGCTGCCGTCGCGTGGGACGGTCGCCGAACTCACCGAACTCACCGAACTCACCGAACTCGCCGAGCCCGATGAGGAGTCGGCGTCCGAGACGGTCGTCGACGCGGATCACGAGCCGGGCGAGACCCGGTACCCCTTCGTCACGGACTCCTGGCTCCGGGGCAGGCTCAAGGAGATCATCGGCGAGTACGGCGCGGGCTTCGCCGCCGATCTGCGCGGCGACCCGGACCGGCTGCTCGGCCAGGCTCTCGACCTGCTGGCCGCCATGTCGCTGATCGTTCGGGTCGACGGCGGGGCCCTCGCGCTGCCTCTGCTTGCCCGTTACCGAGGGGTAACCGTCCGGGTGAAGACCCGTACGGCCCCCCAACCACCCGCCCAGACCGCCCTGTTCGACGACGAAACCGCCAAGGACCCGACTCCGTGAGCACTCCCGCTCCCACACCGGCAGCCCGTTACGTCCCCACCCGTGCCGGGATCATCAACCTGTGGGACTACCGGGACGAGGAGTTCTCCTTCGCGGGCGGCTGGCTGGTACTGCGCGGTCCCAACGGGTCCGGCAAGACCAAGGCGCTGGAGGTGCTGTTCCCGTTCGTCCTCGACGGGCGCATCGACCCCAAGCGGCTCAACCCGTTCGCCGCCGAGGACCGCACGATGAAGTCCAACCTGCTCTTCCGCGGGCAGGACAGCGCGCTCGGCTATGTCTGGATCGAGTTCACCCACCGGGAGACGGGCGAGGCCGTCACCTGCGGCATCGGGCTGCACGCCCAGCGGCACCGCGACACACCCGCCCGGTGGCACTTCGTCGCCGAGGGCCGCGTCGGCGAGGACTTCTCCCTCCTCACCGACGACGACCGGCCGATGACGAGGAAGCAGCTCGCCTCCGAGCTCGGACGCGAGCTGATCGCCTCCACGGCCGACTACCGTGCCGCCGTCGACCAGCGCCTGTTCGGCCTCGGCCGGGAGCGGTACGAGCAACTGCTCACCCTGATCCTCACGTTGCGCCGCCCGCAGCTGGCCAAGAACCTCGATCCCGCCAAGCTCTCCGACACCCTCACCGCGGGCCTGCGCCCGCTCGACGACGACCTGGTCGCCGAGGCGGCCCGCTCCTTCGACGACATGGAGTCCGTGCAGCGAACCCTGGAGGGCCTGGCCGCCGCCGACGACGCCACCCGCGCCTTCCTCGCGAGCTACTCCACCTATCTGCGGGTCCACGCCCGCACCGCCGCGGACCGGCTCACCGCCCGCCGCGCCGAGACCGCCGAGCGCGCCGCCGCCCTGCGTACCGCCACCGCGGATCTGGCGGCGGCCCGCGAGGCGCAGGCCGCCGCCGAGACACGCGCGGAGTCCGCCGATGCCTCGCTCGCCGCCCAGCGCGCCCGCCTCGACCAGCTGCGCTCCTCCGCCGCCTACCAGGCCGTCGAGCAACTGGCCGACCTGGAACGCCTGGTGCGTACCTGCGAGCAGACCGCCCGGCAGGCGACCGCCGAGCGTGAGCGCCGTACGGCAGCCACCGGCCGCGCCCGCGCCGAGGCCGAACACGCCGCCGGGATCGCCGCCGAACTCGACGCCGCCGTCTCCCGCGATGCCGCCACGGTCGCCGACCACGCCCACACCGCCGGACTCCCCTGGACCCCGGACGACGCCGAGCCCGCCCGGCTCGCCGACCGCTCCGCCGCGCTCGCCGCCGCCCGACACGAGGGCGTCCGGGCCGTGCGCGCCGCCCAGCAGGCGGCACGCGGCGCCGAGCAGACCCGTGACCTCGCCCAGGGCTCACTCGACCGTGCGCAGGAGGCCGTCGCCGCGGCCGAGACCGCCGAAGCCGTTGCCGAGGCGGCCCTCGAATCCGCCCGCGAAGAGGCCCGCACAGTGCTCGGCCGGTGGACGGAAGCACACGGCACGCTCCTGGCCGAGGAGGGTGCCCGCCGGCTCGCCGACGCCCTCGGCCTCACCGGTGAGGCCGAGGCGGTCACGCTCGCCGACGCCTTCACCGATGCCACCGCTCCCGCCGTACAGGAACTGCGCGACACCCTCGCCGCCCTGCGCGCCCAGCGCACGGATGTCGAGCGCCGCCGCGCCGAGGCGGAGGCCGAACGCGACCGGATCGCCGCCGAGCACGACGACGCCCCGCCCCCGGCCCGAGGCCGAACCTCCAACAGGGCGTCCGGTGACGGTGTGCCGCTGTGGCAACTCGTCGATTTCGGCAGCGATCTGACGGATCATCAGCGAGCGGACCTGGAAGCGGCCCTGGAGGCGTCCGGCCTCCTCGACGCCCTCGTCACCGCCGAGGACACCCCCGTGGCGGCCGGCCACAGCGAGGGCTACCTCCGGGCCGGTGCCCCGGTGGGCGGACCGAGCCTCGCGGACCTCCTGAAGCCCGAGGCGCCCGAGGACCCCGACGGCGACGCCGCGATCCCGGCCGCCCGCATCACCGCCGTACTGCGCTCCGTCGCCGTCACCGGCGACCTCGACACCGGGACCCCGCAGATCGGCCCGGACGGCCGGTACGCGGCCGGTGTCCTGGTCGGTGCCCACACCAAGGAGCACGCCGAGTATGTCGGCGCCACCGCCCGCGCCCGTCGGCGCGCCGCCCGGATCGCCGCCTGCGAGGCGCTGCTGGCCGAACTCGCCGCCGAACTCGACGAGTTGGGGCGCGTGCAGGCCCGTACGGACGCCGCCCTCGACGCGTACGCCGCCGCCCGCGCCGCGCTGCCCCGCACCATCGGCATCACGCAGGCCCTGCGCGAACTCGACCGGGCCGCGGCGCGGCTGCGCGCCACCCGTGACGCCGCCGACGCCGCCCAGGCCTCGTACGACGAGTCGGTGGCCGCCTGCTCGGTCGCCGAGCGCGCCCTGCGCCGCACCGCGGCCGAGCACACCATCGCGACCGAGCGCGTCGACGCCGTGGAGACCGCCACCCGAGCCTTCGAGACGGCGGTACGCGAACTCGCCGCCCGCCGCCGCGAACACGCCCGCCAGACCGAGGCCGCCCAGGCGGGCGCCGACCGGTTCACCGCCGCCGCCGAGGACGAGGAGGCGGCGGCGGACACCGAGCGTGCGGCGCGCCGCCGGCACGCCGAGGAGGCCGCGGGACTCGACGCCCTCCAAGCGGCCGTCGGAGCCGAGGCCCAGGAGGTGATGCGCCAGGTGCAGGAGGCCGAGGACGGGATCGACGCCCTGGCCCGGGAGGCCGAGGCGGCCCGCACGGCCCAGCACGCCGCGATCGCGGGCACCGCCTCGGCCGAGGCCCGCCGTACGGCCGCCGCCGAGGCCGGGGCGGTCGCCGCGGCGGAGGAGAAGGACACCGCCCGCGGCCTGCGCCCGTACGCCGCCCGCGAACTCCTCGACATCCTGCGCTGCCCGCCCGGCCTCGCCTGGCCCGCCCAGGAGGCCGACTGGGCCGGCGAGGCACTCCCGACGGCCGTGGTCGCCGTGCACGAGGCGATCCTGGCCGCGACCCGTGACCTCACCCCCACCGAGACCAGCCTCAAGCAGTCCGTCACCCGGCTCACCAGGGCCCTGGACGACCTGCAGGCCCAGCTCGCCGCCGCCGGCCAGGACTACCGGCCCGAATGGGACGGCTCCGACGGGGTCATCGTCGTACGCGTGGCCGACGAGGAGGGGCCGCTGCCCGTCGCCGCCTTCGCCCAGAAGATCTCCTCCCACCGCCGGGACCAGGCCGAACTGCTCTCCGAGTCCGAGCAGCGGATCCTGGAGGACGCCCTGCTCACCCGGCTCGCCCAGCAGATCCACGACCGCACCGTCGACGCCCGTGACCTGATCCGGCGGATGAACACCGACATGCGCCGGCGCACCATGTCGTCCGGAACGACCGTCGGGGTGAGCTGGCTGCTCGCCGACCACCTCGACGACGAACAGCGCGCCGTCTGCGCCCTCCTCGACGCCGACGCCGCCCGCCTCGGCCCCGACGGGCTCACCCGGGTGCGCACCCACTTTGCCGCGCAGATCAAGACCGCCCGCGCCCGCCACCGCGACCAGCCCTACCGCGAACTGCTCGCCGAGGTCCTCGACTACCGGCACTGGCGGCAGTTCGCGTTCCAGCTCGTACGCCCCGACAAGAGCGAGGAGAGGCTCACCCGCGCCCGGCACAGCCGGCTGTCGGGCGGTGAGCAGTCCGTGTCACTGCACCTGCCGCTGTTCGCCGCCGCGCACGCCATGCTCAACTCCGCCGACCCGCACGCCCCGCGGCTGCTCGCCCTCGACGAGGCCTTCGCGGGCGTGGACGACACCGGGCGCGGCGAACTCATGTCGCTGGCCGCGCAGTTCGACCTCGACCTGTTCATGACCGGGTACGACCTGTGGGCCGCCCACGCCTCCGTGTCCGCCGCCGCCCACTACGACCTCGCGCACACCGCCGTCGACCACACCGTCTCCGCCCTGCTGCTCGTCTGGGACGGCGACCGGCTCCTCGCCGACGACACCGGGGACCTCACCGCCGCCCTCGGCTCGCCCGGCACCCGGCGCGTACCGGCACCAATGCCCGAGGAGGCCGAGATTGCCGACTGAGCGGGGTGCGTACGACGAGTTGCGGGACGAAGGATGGAGGCGGCTGCTCGCCGCCGCCCGCCGCAGGCTGGAGCGCACCGGCGGCGTGCTCGACGGCGACATCGGGCTCGCGGCGCCCAGCGAGGCCGAACGCCGCACCGTCATCGGCGTCACCGGCCGCTACCGGCCCGAGACCGCCAAGCGCCTGGCCGTACCCCTGAGCGATCTGGACGGGTATCTGCACGACCGGTACGGCACCGGTCTCCTCCAGACCCTCGGCCGTCTCCACGGGCCGCTGCGTGACCGGCCCGCCGAACGGGCCGAAGAGGAAGCACGCCGCGACGACGTCCTGAAGTCGGCCCACTCCAGTCGGCTCGCCGGGCAGGGATGGTTCGCCGCCTGGCTGGACCGGATCGCCGCCGACGGCACGCTCACCCGTCTCGTACGCCGGGGAGACGCACCGCTCCTCGACGCGGCGGTACGTGTCCTGGAAAGGCTGACCGGTGACGGGGACCGCTCCGCTGGCTCCCCGAAGCGGGTCCCCGGCGTCCTGCCGCTCCCGGTCCTCGCCGAGTGGGCCACCGGCGACACCAAAGCCCTCGTGCCCGGCGCCCCGCTGGAACAGCTCGTCCTGCGGGCCCTCGCCCAGCGCACCGGCGACGGCTCGGAGGTACCGCCTGACCGGGCCGGGCGGCGCGCCCTGTGGGAGAGCGCCGGCGCCATCGCGGACGACCTCGCCAGCCAGGTCCTCGTCCTCAACATCGGCGCCAGGGGCGACACCGTCGTCTGCGACTGGCTGCGTGACGCCGCCGGCTTCGGCATACCCTTCCGGCTCACCCTCCACCAGCTCGCCACCGACCCCGTCGTCCCCGCCGCCCGCACCATCTTCGTCTGCGAGAACCCGGCCGTCCTGCGCGCCGCGGCCGGCGAACTGCAGGACACCGGCGCCGCCCTGGTCTGCACCGAGGGCGTCCCGTCCGCCGCCTGCCACAAACTGCTCGGCGACGCCGTACGCGCGGGAGCCCGGCTCCACTGGCGCGCCGACTTCGACTGGGCCGGCCTACGGATCACCGCGAACGCCATGGTCCGACACGGCGCCCGACCCTGGCGGATGACCGCTGCCGACTACACGGCGGCACTCGGCAAGGGCGGGTCCACACCGCTCGCGGGACCGCCCGCGAAGAGTCCCTGGGACGTTGAACTGGCCCGCGCCATGGAGGAGTCGGGCAGGACGGTCATGGAGGAACGGCTCCTGCCCGCGCTCCTGTGCGACCTCGCCGGTACCTGACCTGGTGACAGCGCCCGAGACCGAGGAGAACGATCCCGAACGCCGGCTCCTTGTGCCGTCACCGGGGTGCCCCATTCCAGCCACCGGGACATGGAGACGTTCACCGGCGGCCTCGATCACCGCGTCCTCGCCGACCGGCTGTCGGCCTCGGCAAGGGGAAGCGGCCCCACGCAAGCTTTCTGGCCGCCCTCGTTCGTGTCTCTTCGTGGCTCGGCGACTATCTCAGTGAGCGTCGGTCTCCGGCTCCGGCACGGGGAGTTCGTCGAGGTCGAGGGTGAAGGTGCGGCCGTCGGCCAGGGCGATGGGGAGTTGGCCCGTGCCGTATGCGCGCGTGTGCGCGGTGCTGTAGCCGTTCGTGGTGGGTTCGGTGTGCAGAACGACTTCCCGGGCGTAGGGGTCCACGACGAGGTAGACGGGGATGCCGTAACGGCCGTACTTCGCGGTGCAGTCGTCGTAGTCCTTGCGGGCAGAGGAGGTCGAGACGACCTCCGAGATCAGCAGGACGTCTTCGAAGCTGTAGCGCTTGCCCTCCTTGCGAGCGTCCTCGCGCAGGATGGCCAGGTCGGGGGCGGAGTTCTCATCGGCGGGGAAGTCGATGTAGACGTCGGAGGTGACCTTCGCATGACGGCCGAGGGCAGCGGCCGAGTCGATCTGCATCGACCTGATGGTGCTCGAATGCTCCTCGCTCTGCGGGGTCATGATCACCTTTCCGTCGGCCCCGAACAGGACCGTGTAACCCTTGGGGAACTCGGTGTGCACGATCGCGTCGACGCTCATGGTCGGTGCTCCTTCCCGTGTAGCGCCATGATAAGGCGGACAATGCCGTCCTATGCGTGGTGGACTTCCACGGTGTGCGACTCACCGCGGGTTGGAGCATCCGCACGAGTGGGTGCTGTGACGTGGAGGGCGTGAGCGGGGCCCGTGATTGTTCGGATCCAACAGGTGGCGTGGGGCGGCTGCCAGGGGCGGCAGTACTTCCACGGTGGCCATGGGGTGGCCGGACGCCTTTGGACGGTGCAGTACGAGGTACCGGCGTCCAACCCGGCGTATGCGGTCTGATCAGGCACAACAGCATTCCGCAGCACCAGTCGTCACCAGGCAACACGATCGCTCACGGTCTCGTAATGCGTAGGTCTGATTCCGTTGGCGAAGTCGCTGAGTGTTGGCGTGGGACATTGGTGACGCTCGCCCACCAGGGGTGGGTGTGGCCTGACCTCCCATCGGTCTCGGCCAGGACCGGCAGCGGGGTTCCTGCAGACCCGTCACACTGCGCCCTCGCGGCATCGGCCCTTTCCGCCCGTGCTCCGATCTTGTCGATACCATTACGGGAACGGCGAGTTGGGAGAGTCCTGCGTGGAACCGTTGATGAGTATGGTGCTCTCGACTGTCGGCACGGTCGCTTCGGGCGCTCTCTCCGGAGCGGGCGGCGAGATGGGTAGGCGGACCTCCGAGAGTCTCTACGGGTTGCTGAGTCGAGCACGCACCGCGGGCGGGGGAGCGGGCACCGGTTCCGGAGGCGGTGAGGAGCAACCCACTCTGCCCGTCACCGAACGAGAGCAGACGGCAGCCGCGTTACGGCTGATGGAAGTCGCCCGCAGATCCCCGGAGTTCGCGCGCGAAGTCGCGGAATGGGCCCGTGAGGCCTCCTGGCTGGTGCCGCGTGCCGTGCCTGCCGTGGCAGGCGGCGCCTCCCGTCCGCAGATGCTGCCGCCGGCGACCGCGGCGTTCACGGACCGCGAGGACGTGATCGCTTGGATCACGGCACTGCTGGACGATGCGGACGCCGTACCGGGCGCGCCGACGATTGCCGCCCTCACTGGGCCGGGCGGTATCGGCAAGACGGCTGTCGCCGTTCAGTGCGCGTACGCACTGCGGGAGCGGTTCCCCGACGGGATCCTGTTCGTGGACCTGGCCGGCGCGTCCTCCGGCACGGCTCTCCCACCTTCCGACGTGCTTGCGCGGTTCCTGGAGAGGCTCGGGGTTCCGCCCGCCATGGTGCCGGGCGACGAGGCCCGTCAGCGGGATCTGTTCCGCGACTGCACGGCCGACCGACGCATGATGGTCGTACTGGACAACGCCCATGCCGACGCCCAGGTCGTCCCGTTGCTGCCGGCTTCGCCCGGGTGTCTCGTCCTGGTGACGAGCCGGCATCGGCTGGGCCGCCTCGTGGCCGAGCACGGGGCTCGTCCGCTCGTCCTCCGGCCCCTGTCGACCGCGGATTCCGTCCTCCTGCTCCGGCGGGTCGCGGGGAGAGAGCGTGCGGTGGCTCCGGACGCGGTCGTTCAGGCCGTGGCGGAGGCGACCGGTGGCGTCCCTCTCGCGTTGTGCACCACGGGTGCCGGGCTGGCGGTCCGGGAGCACTTGGCCTGGGAACGGGTGGCGCGACAGTTGTCCGAACGGATCCACGGTCAGGGCCAGGGAGGCGACGCCATGCGATCGGGAGGCACCGACGACTCAGGTGGTCCCGTCGATCCCGTTCGCCATGCGCAGGATGCCTCGTACAGCGAACTGACTCCCGAGTGCGCCGCCTTCTACCGTGCGATCGCGGGGTGGGCATGGCCGACCGTGACCGTCATGTGCGCCGCCCATGCCGCCGGCGTGGAGGAGGACCAAGCCCGGGTACTGCTGGAGCAGTTGGCCACGGTGCATCTGCTGGAGGAGGTCGGTGAGGAGCGCTACCGCTTCCACGATCTGGCGCGGGCGCACGCACGTGAGCTCGCGGTGGCCGAGGACGGTCATGGCCGCATGTCCGCCGGGGTCCGTCGGGTGGCGGTCGCGCATCTGCGCTGGGCGGCGGAAGCGGACTTCCGGGTCATGCCGTTGCGCTGGCGGCTTGGCCCCGCGTATCGGGCACTCGTTCTGCCGGAGGACCGTGATCCGGCGGACGGCAAGCGCGCGCTGGCTGAACTGCGTCGTGAGCGGGAGAACCTCGCGGCCGTCATCAGGGCGGCCGATCACCACGGCTTCGACGACCTCGTATGGCAGTTGTGCGAGGCGATGTGGGGTCTGCATCTGCTGCTCGGCTTCCATGCCCAGTGGATCGACACACACCTGCTCGGAGTCGCGGCCGCCCGGCGCTGCGCCGCGGAGTTCGGTGACCGGCGTGCGGTGGGCCGGATGTTGGTGCAACTCGCCTTCGGTCATATGGGAGCCGGGCGGGCGGACGACGCCGAGGAGGCCCTCGCGGAGGCCATCGGCGCGGACGAGGCCTGCGGCCACCATCGTGGGCAGGCGAGCGCGGTCGAGGCCCTGGGGCTGCTCCGCCTCAAGCGGTGGAAGTACGCGGAGGCCCAGCGGTGCTTCGAGGAGGCGCGGGAGATCCTGGGGCGCATCCGGGAGGGCGACGACGGGTGGAAGGACCTGCCTCGTGCCACGGCCCTGCTGGAGCATCACATCGGCCGCGCCCAGACGAAGCAGCGGCACTTCGCGGAGGCCCTCGCGCGGCTCAACGACGCGCTGGTGCGGTTTCGTCAGCTGCCCGACGGTGGCGACGCCTACAACGAGGGACGGGTCTACATGAGCCTGGGCGAGGTGCGTCTGGACGCGGGGGACGCGGACCTCGCGCGGGTGTGCCTGGACAAGGCCGTCAAGGCCATGGAAACGGCGGGCGCGGGGCTGCAGCTCGCCGATGTCTTCGAGTCGAGGGCCCGGTGCCATCGTCTCTCGGACCGTTCGGCTCAGGCGGCGGAGGATCTCCGCACCGCCGCTGTGCACTACGAGGAGAACGGTGACCGTGTTGGTGCCGAGCGGATCCGGTTGGGGCTCGCCGAACTGGAGGCGTGAGATCCGGTCGGCGGTGGCGACGGCGGGAGCAGTTCGACGGTGACGTGATGTGCCGTGGCGCCGGTGCGTACGGTGATCGCGGGGAGGGCATCGCCAAGGGGCTGCCCGCTCGCGAGCCAGGCGTGGAGCGCGGAGGCGTAGACGGCGGGATCGCACAGGTCGGGCCGCCCGTCGAGGTCCGTGGCGGCGGACAGCCGCACGAGGTCTCCCTCGCGGGTGCGTACGACACAGCGGTCCGCGCCGTCGACGTAGGCGACCAACCCGCAGTACGGATAGCGGTCGAGTGCCTCCGACGTCCAGGCCGCCGGCGGACCGAGCCGTGGGTCGTCCCCGGCGGCATGCCGTACGACGACGTCGGCGACGCGCAGTCGGCCGGTCTCCCGCGTCTCCTCGTCGGCCACCGTGTGCGCGGTGTCGACCCGCGCCGCCGGGTCTTGCGACGGATCGGGCTCGTCGCCGACGACGGCGTACCGGACGAGGGCGAGTTCCGGCGGATCCGAACTGATCTGCCGCACGAGGACGCGGATCGGCGCGGTGACGCGGGCGGGAATGTACGGCGGCAGTGGCAGCGGGTCGAGCAGCGCGGGGTGCCCTTCGGGCTCGGGTATGTCCATGAGGCCGTAGAACAGGCGGCGCAGCAGCACAGCCGACTCCCCTGGTGACGAACTCGTCTGCTCCGCCAGATCCTTGTAGCGGCCGGGGTTGTACGAGGTGATGGCTCGGTCGATCTGTGCGCGGAGGCTGCCGCGGGGGAGGAGGCGGGGAGCCGTACGGCCGAGGGTGGCCACCGGGGAGTGCGGGTCGAGGTCTTCCTGGGGGAACGCTCCGAGGAGGACGGGGATGCCTATGGACGCGGCGTAGTAGGTGACGCTGGAGTGATCCCCGAGGACGCAGTCGGCGGCGATCAGGGCCTGTCTCCACCCGTCGAGCGGCGGGATCGCCTCGAGGCCGGCTCGCCGCGCGTTGTCCAGCCACGCACGGACCTGGCCAGGACCGTGGCCGTACCAGATGTTCGGATGCAGAACAGCGGTCGTCCGGTACTCGTCGGCCGGCAGCTCCGCCGCCAGACGTGACAGCAGCCAGGGCAGCAGATCATCCGCACCCGACTCGCCCCCTCCTCCTGCCCCGGCACCGCCGAAGAGGGAACGCGGTGCCCAGGTCGAACTGACGACGATCAGCCGCTGGCCGGGCCCCACACCCAGTGCACGGCGGAAACGGTCCCGTTGGGCGAGAGCGGCGAGGACACGGTCGTAGCAAGGATCCCCGGCGAGTACCGCGGTGGGCGCCGCCTCAGGACAGGCCGAGCGCAGCCTCTCCAGCTGTTCGGGGTGGGAGAGCACCGTGGCGGTCGCGAGCGGACGCCCGTCCTCCAGGAGCCAGTCCGGCGCCAGGCCGAAGACGGGTGTTCGGTGTTCGGTGTTCGGTGTTCGGTGTTCGGTGTTCGGTGTTCGGTGTTCGGTG